>ERZ1370068.10239-contig-8955_pt1 | contig 45216 bp, 84 predicted proteins | sample MGYA00561227_ERZ1370068 | MGnify/ENA primary metagenome ERZ1370068 (study PRJEB38410, sample SAMEA6850437) | metagenome | study: Metagenomic assessment of the ecological functions of the soil: analysis of the soil microbiota associated with the... | reverse complement strand
GGTTACGTATTGCTAAATCCATCAACGAAGCAGTAAGCGCAGTTCGGGCGAATTTGAGCACGGCTCGAGCCATGCGCCGAGCCGATCTGCGGCTGCCTACCAGTCTCGGCGCTGACGTCACGTCAGCGATAGATCGGCGCAGTGCTGCGCCTGACATTTTTTAACAGCCATCGCTCGGGCCTCGAACATTGCGTCGATCCAGGCACGATCTTGATGCGGAGCCATCATAGCAGACAATTCCGGGACCGACGCGGTGCATGCCCGACCCATCCTCAACGAGCGCGATTATCAAAACGCCAAAGCACTGCTGGCCGAAGGAGATGCACCAGAAGCACACGGAACGCGTGGCGCGTCTCGAAGCACTGGATGCAGGAAGTAGCGCGAGTACGAGCGACGGTTTCTGAAGGCGAGGAAGACGACGCCCTCGCTGGGTCGAGTACGCCTACGCCTCAGCGCTCGAGGAACCAGGAACGCCGCAAGCGCCGCTGGACAGACGTCTCCGGCGAATAGGGCTCCGTACTGTTGCACTGCGACCCCCTCGAGGGTCTTCACTCGGCATTAGCCTCCTCCCCGGCGCTGCGTCGCAGCGCCGACGGTACCCGCCCGGTCGCGACCGTCTACACTCGACGGCCAAGGCTCGGGCTAGGCCTTCTTCCCCTCTAGCACCACCCGCTTTGCCCGGCACCCTCAGCAAGAGGCGTCGTGGCGCGCCCGTGGTGCCCCTGCCGCTACACTGAGCCTTTCTGGCTGAAGAACAGGGTCTACGCGAACTCACGTCAATCTGGGCTCGACCGGCCTTTGGGTCCGCGCCTTGTCTCGGCTGCATGACCTATGGCTCGTCCAAGTGGCGCGACTGGGTGCTGGACTACGATCAGGCCAAACCCTTTTGGTCCGGGGCTCTTCGATTCCGGCATCAACTTCTACGACACCGCCGACGTTCCTACCATTAAGGAAAGCGAGGTGGTTCTGGGGCAAGGCCCTCATGAGTTCGGGCAGTGGACAAGGTGATCACGCCACCAAGGTCTGCAGTCCGATGGGCGACGATCCCAATCTGCGCGGCCTGTCGCGCAAGCACATCAGCGCATGCTATCGACGACAGTCTCCACGCCCGTGCAGCTGGAATACGTCGACTGTATCAAATTCACCGCTTCGACAAGAACACGCCTCCATCGAGGAAACGCTGGATGCGCTGAGTGACGTCGGAAGTCCGGCAAGGCACCTGCATATCGGCGCCTCGTCCATGTACGCCTGGCACCGCCAAGATGCTGGTACACCGCGGATCTGCGCGGCCATGAGCGCCTTCGTCAGCATGCAGAATCACCACAACGGTGTACCGCGAAGAGAGCGAGATGAATCCGCTTGTGCCGCGATCAGGCGTCGGGCTCATCCCAGGGAGTCCGCTGGCACGCGGCTTGTCACCGGCAAACCGGCGCAAAGAGGACAGGAGAAACCAAACGCGCACAGCTGATTTCACTTCGCTCATCAGGACGTACTACCGACTCCGGACTTCACGGTAGTGGAGCGTTACCGAGATCGCGAAAACGCGGCGTGCCCAACGCCCCAGATCGCCTCGCTCGGCGGTTGCAGCAACCCGGTGTCACTGCACCGATCACGGCGCCAGCATGAAATATCTGAGGACGCTGAAAGCGCCGAGATCGAGCTCAGCGACGAAGAACTGAGGGCGCCGCCGAGCCCTACGAGCCGCACCCGGTGCTGGGGACATTCCTGAGGTGCGCCTGCGTACTGGCGCGAGCGCGGCCGCCTAGCCGCAATGCAATTCCGGATCCGCGTACCCGCCCGCAGCGTAGAATCCGCCCGCATGAGCGCGCACGCTCGCCGCGTGTGCACCGCACCGATGATGGATCGTCGGACCGGCACCCCGCCGCCATTTCTTCCGGCAGCTGTCGCGGCATGCACTGGTCTGCTACCGAGATGATCACGACCGGCGTCGGTGTTGATACATCTTTGGCGACGTCGCGCGGCATCTGCGATTCGCATTCCCCGAAGTTAGCGTCCGGTCGCCCTGCGGAAGGCTCGGCGGAAGCGACCTCAGTGCTGAGCGGCAGCTGCGCGCGCCTGGAAGCGAGGAGCGGGGCCACGACGAAAGATCAATCTCAACTGCGGCTGCCCTTCCGAGCGCGTCCAGCGTGGTGCGTTCGGCGCCTGCCGCTTCTGATGGCGGGAACCCGATCTGGTCGTCGGCGGCGTGGTAGCGTGCCATGCAGGACGCGGTCGCAACTCCGGTCACAGCGAAGAGCTATCGCCTGGGCATCGACCGCATCGACGAGACTGCCGACTTCCCGTCCGACCGTTTCGGTGGACGCCGCTCGCCGCGGCGGGCTGTCGGACCCTTATCGTCCATGCGCGCAACGCAGTATTGAAGGGCTTCGGAGCCCGAAGGACAACCGCGAGATTCCGCCCCTTGCGCTACGCCGAGGTGTACCGACTCAAAGCGCGAATTCCCCGAGCCTACCATCGCGATCAACGGCGGCACCGCGAGTCTGGCCGGCGATTGAACAGCACCCCGGCCCCGCTGCCGACGGCGTGATGCTGGGGCCGCGCCGCGTACCACGATCCGCATCTGCTCGGGCACAGGCGTGGATCGCCGCTTCGATGGCGACGCGGCTCCGCCCACGCGTGCTGCAGGTGGTGAACGACGCGATGTATGAGTACGCACGGGACGAATTGCGGCTGCGGCACCTCTGCTGCGCGCCATTGCGCGGCATGCTGCTGGACTGTTCCATGGCCAACCTGCGGGCGCGTCGTGTGGCGTCAGATGCTGTGCGACCCTTCCTGGCTGGCACGCAACGACGCGGCTTTGCTCCTCGAGGCGCTGGAGGCCACTGTCGCCGGCAACGCCGAACGCGCCGCAGCCGCCCCTGCGGCGCCGTTTCTGTGCGCCGACGCGCCGTCCGGACGTTGAGGCTTGGCGGTCTCAGACCGCGGCGCAGCCGTTTTCAGCCGATACGCGCCATAGCGCTCCATCAGCGCGGGTGTGAGCGCGCCGAGGATCAACCACATCGCGGCGGAGACCGCCAGCGAGCCGATGAAGCGAAGGCCCGCACAACATCCGCCGGCAACTCCGCATCCGCGTGGACTGCGCTGTGGCGCCTGATCAGATGTGGCAGCGCGACCAGCGCCACGCCCCAGCAGCTTGAGCGGAATCGATTTCGGCAACGCGACGCACGCCAATCCGATGGCCGTCGCTGCCCGCCGTGGCTATCCACCACGCCTGCCGCGCAACCAGATCGGCAGCAGCGCGCGCCGGGAGCTCGGGGCGGCAGACCCAAGGCCGGCGCGAGGGAGAAGCTATGCGAACCCGGCCAGCCCCAGAGCAAGCCTGAGCGCCAGTTCACGTCTCGCCGCAGCGCGAAGCAGCCAGCCAGCAGCAGAGCGAATCCGCACGCGCCAACACACGTGAACAGCACGGAAAAAAGGGCGCGCTCGATGCCGGTCGGCGCAGGGTGCGCGAGCCCTCTCCGCTTTCAACGCCTCGGCCTGCGAGAATCAAAGGAACCAGGAACAACTGCTGCAGGATTGCGGCGACCATACCCCGCCACCAGCCCCGCTGCCAGCGCTGGCAGCAAAGACGCTCGAGCAGCGATGAGCGCCCGCGGCTGCGATGCGGTCAATGACACGAGGAAGTTCAGGCTGTGGCGAGCATCGTGGGCCGCGTCATGGATGGACGCCGTGGACCGGCGAAGCCCACCACATACAGGATTGCGAATCCGAGCGCGATCGCGGCTAGCGGCGGGCCAAAGCCGCGTGGGCCGATGATCGCCAACCTCAGCGCGATTCAGTTCTTCAGCAGACGTAGTACGACGGTGCATTGCGATCCCCTTGAAGCATTCTGGCGATTTATAGACCACCCTCGAATCCTCCGCAAGGCCGCGACGTCCGCTCGATATACTCTGCGTCTCGGCAAACATGCAGACGACGCATGTCGGACGATATCGGTACATCACAGCGCCAGGCCCCGACGGCGCGCGTTTGGGATTCCCGTTCGCGTGTTCCACTGGCTCCTGGTCGCCCTCATCGTTGTCTCCTTCACGACCGCCGCAGATCGGCGGCAACGCGCGATGCGCATCCACGAGTTGTCGGGTTTCAGCATCCTGACGCTGGTGTTGTTCCGTGTGCTGTGGGGGATTTTTGGCAGCACCTACGCCCGTTTCAGCGATTTTGTGCGCCACCTACGGCAGGCGATCGAATATGCGAGGTCGCTCAGGCGAGGGCGATCACCCTTCTATGCGGGCCACAACCCCTTGGGGGTGGATGATCGTGGCTCCTGCTGCTGTGCTTGCTGGTCCAGACCGGAACCGGGCTGTTTGCCAACGATGACGTCATGACCGAAGGCCCGCTATTCGACTGGGTATCCAAGCGGACCAGCGACATTTTGAGCCGAATCCACGAGGTCAACTTCTCCACCTGCTGCTGGCGCTCATCGCCATGCACACGCGCGCGGCGCTTTACATCATCTGTGGGGCAAACGCGAGAACTTGATCCTGCCGCTGTTCACCGGAAGCAAACAAGTGCGCGGGGCCCAAGATCGTTCCCGGCCGCGCGGCGGGCCGCTGTGGCTGGCGCTGCTGCTGCTGCTCGCCAGTGTGCGCGGCCGGAGTCTATCTCCTCGTGAGATGACCGCAAGAAAAGCCGCACCTGCACGCGCGATGGGCTGCTGCTGTGAAATCGCCGCCCGCTACTTGTTCTTGTATTTGTCGTGGCAGGCTTTGCAGGCCTTGCCGGTTTCGCCCGCCTGAGCCTTGAGCGCATTGAAGTCGCCGGCGGCCGCCGGCAGCTTCGCCGTCTCCTGCTGCATCTTCAAGCTTGGCCTTCGAGTCGTCCGCATGTTCTCCCAGATCTCGGGCTTCGCCTTGGTGTCGCTCCCCATGTCGGTACCGGGCTGAAATCCGCGGAGCGGCAACTTGCTGACGAACGCGACGATCTCGGCGTGCTTGATCGCAGCGTCCTTGTCATACGGGATCTTGCCCCTGAGCCATGGCCGCCAAAGGTCCGGGAAGTTCTGGCCGACCAGGAACATCGCAGACTGCCGGTACTTCGATCGCATCCTCTGGCTTCATCTGCGCCCATGCGCTTGCACCTGCGCCGACGGCTAGTGTCAGCAACGCGACAGCTGTAACGCTTTTTCTCATCGCCGCTCCTCCACGGTGGGGACGCGCGGATTCTAGCATGCGGTGCTGATCGGCCCGCTCGCGCCGGGACGCCACATGTCGCGCCCTCTCGTCTCGACTATCCCTTATAATTGAACCGCCCCGAATGCATTCTCGATCTCTTACCAACGTAGCCGTAACCTCTCGAGAGGAGTGCGCCTGTGCTCGCTTCTGTTCCGCAACCCGTCGCTCCGTATTACGTCTCTGCCGCTGGCCGCTCTGCTGGCATTGACCCGCTATCACTATTTCGCGAGCGTGCCCGACGCGACGCTGGCGGTGTTCCTGCTGGCCGGCTTCTACCTGCGCTCACCGTGGTGGCTCGGCCTGTTCATAGCCGAGGCCGCTGTCGTGGACTACGTCGCGATCACGTACGCCGGTGTCAGCAACTGGTGCGTCACCCCGCGCTATGCGCTCCTGATCCCGGCCTATGCAATACCGTGGCTGGGCGGTCGTCTCTACCAGCGGCTGCATCGCTGGGAGTGGCGCACGCTGCTACCCCTGGTGGGCGTGGTGCTGGCCAGCGTCACAGCCGCTTTCCTCGTCTCCGACGGCAGCTTCTATCTGCTTTCGGGCTACTTTCCGAGCTGAGCTGGAGCGGATACGCGAGCCACTTCGCCGTAGTACTATCCGTACTACCTGATCGGCACCTCCGTATACGTAGCGATCGCCGCTCTCTTGCACACGGCGCGTGCATTTCGGCGCAGGCGCCCAGGCGCGGCGCGCGCGCGATGGCCGAGCCGTGACCGTGGGCGGCGCAGAGGTGCACCGACGCTATCCTGCCGCGCCAATGCCCGGCGCTGCTGATCGCTGCGCCCGCTTCCGGGTCAAGGTAAGACGACGGTAACCGCGGCTGCTCGCGCAGCAGTCTTCGGTCGCGCGGGCTGCGTCCGCGCGTGTTCAAGACGGCGACCGGATTTCCTCGATCCGATGGTCCTCGAACGGGCCTCGGGGAGCCGCCGGTCCACCAGCTCGATCTGTATGATGCAGGCGAGGCCCGCTGCCGTCGCCTTCTGTACGAGGCGCCGCAGGCGAAGCCGACGTCATCCTGGTGGAAGGCGTGTCATGGGCCTGTTCGATGGCGACCCCAGCAGCGCCGACCTCGCAGCGCCGCTTCGGGCTGCCGGTGCTGCGCGGTAATCGATGCGAGCGCCATGGCGCAAACGTTCGAGCAGTCGCTCACGGACTGGCGCTACCGCAGCGACATATCAGGTCGTCGGCGTGATTGCAAACCGCGTCGCCGGCCCAGGGCCACGCCGAAATGTTGGCGCACAGCGTTGGGAATGCGGTCGAGGGTATCTCCGGATACTCTGCCGCAGAACGCCGGAGTTCGCTTTGCCCGAGCGCCATCTCGGTCTGTTCCAAGCGCGCGCGAGGTCGCCGACATCGGACACTCGGCTGGATTCAGCGGCTCGTGCGATCGAGGCCTGCGGACGCTATCAACCGCCGATGGTCGCTTTCCACGCTCAGGAGGATGACGATGTCGCCGCCGCTGCTCGATGGCGTACGCGATCGGAGTCGCGCGCGACGCCGCGTTTTCCTTCATCTATCCGGCCAACCTCGACCTGCTCGACGAAGCTGGCGCGCGGAACCGGTGTTTTTCTCCCGCTTGAGCACGATGCTATTCCGACCGTCGACAGCCTGTGGTTTCCGGGAGGTTATCCGGAGCTTCATCTCGATCGCCTGGCGGCAAACAACGCAATGAAGAAAGCGATCCGCGCGCACCATGAAGACGGCAAGCCGATACTCGCGGAATGCGGCGGGATGCTCTACCCTGGTTGATAGCCTGAGCACGACCGAAGGTCACCGGGCGGCCATGGCGGGCTGATGCCGGGCGACGCGGCGAGCAAAGCAGAGCAGATTTGATCGACGTCTCGGGTCTGCAGAGCGTCGAGCTGTCCGTGCGGCACTTTGCGTGGCCACACGTTCCACCATTCGCGGCTCGCGACCGATGCGGCACCAGTAGCGCGTGCACACAGCGCAGGCGGCCCGAGCTCGGGATAGCCGTTTACCAGGTGGGCAGCCTGCTCGCGTCCTACGTCCATTTCTACTTTCCCTCCAACCCGGCCGCCTGTGCGGCATCTGTTCCGGCCCTGACACCGACCGCGAGCCTGTATGGACGAGCCTGAGCAGCTCCGATCCGAATCGGGCACATCGCGCTGCGGATGGCACGGAAGAAGCGCTGGTCGACGAGAAGATCTCGCAGGCAAAACAGGCGCGCGGTGTGATCGTGGTCGCCACCGGCAACGGCATGGAAGCCAGCACCAGCGGCTTCGGCATGGCAGCGCGGGCGCTTGGACATGGGATGCAGGTGGGCATCGGCAAGTTCATCAAGGGCAGCTTCAGCACCGGCGAGGAAGCCTTCTTTCGCCGCTTTCCGGAAGTCCGCTATCACGTGATGGGTGAAGGCTTACCTGGGAGACTCAGAGATCGCGACCGCGACATCGAGAGCGCGCGCGGCATGGGATCAGTCGGCTGGCAATGCTCCAGGACGCGGGGCTGAATCTCGTGTTCCTGATGAGACTCAACATCGTGCTCAAGCTCGGTTACCTCTCCGTCTCCGAGGTCATCGAACACCGCAGCGGCGCCCGCCGATGCAGCACGTGATCATCACCGGGCGCGGCGCGCCGCCGGAACTGATCAGTCGCCGACACAGTGACGGAGATGCGCCCCATCAAGCATGCCTTCGATGCCGGCGTGCGGCGCAGAAGGGTGTCGAGCTGTAGCGAAACGCGCCGGCGCAGGGGCCGGCAGAGCGGGAGTTACTGATCGGCGGCGGCGCTGATGATTCAAGCGTACGACATCCGACGCCGGCAAGAGCACCCTCGTGACTGCGTCGTGTCGCGTGCTGCATCGGACGCAGCATACGGGTAGCCCCGTTCAAGCCGCAGAACATGGCGCTCAATAGCGCCGTGAGCATCGACGGCGGCGGAGATCGGGCGTGCGCAGGCGGTGCAGGCGCAAGCCTGCGGGATCCCGCCGCACAGCGACATGAACCCGGTCCTGCTCAAGCCCAACACCGACACCGGCGCGCAGATCATCATTCACGGGACGCGTTGTCGCGAACATGGAGGCGCAGGACTACCACGCCTACAAGCGGCGGGCGCGCGAGGCGGTACTGAGCTCGTACGCCCGGCTCTGCGCGCAGTACGACGCGATTCTGGTCGAGTGCGGGGGAGCCCGGCGGAGATCAACCTGCGTGATAACGACATCGCTACTATGGGCTTCTGCCGAAGCTGTGGACTGCCGGTGATCCTGATAGCCGATATCGACCGCGGTGGTGTGTTTGCTCATTTGGTCGGAACGCTGGCGCTGCTTTCCAATTCGAGCAGGCACGAGTACAAGGGCATGGTCATCAGACCGCTTCCGCGGCGATCTCTCCTGCTCGAGCCCGGCCTGAGGTGGCTGGAGCGGCGCGTCCGGCAAGCCTGTCTTCGGTGTCGCCCCGTATCTCCATGGCATGCACCTCGAGAGGCGGAGGATGCGATCAACCCCGCACAATGTGAGCGGCCAGGAAGGCGTTGCGCTGCGCGCGATCGTCCCTGTGTTCTCCGCATCAGTCAGCAACCATACCGACTTCGACTCGCGCCTGCATCCGCAAAGTGCGCTGACTGTACGTCGGTCCGGGCGAGGCGATCCCGCCCGCGTGATCCTGGGTCTGTTGCCTGGCAGCAAGAACGCGTGCGCCGACCTCGATTGGTTGCGCGCCAACGGCTGGGAGGCGCGCTGGCTGCGCCATCTTCGCTACGGGCGGCAAGAGTGATCGGCATCTGCGGTGGATTCAGATGCTCGGCAACGAGGTGCGCGATGCACGCGGGATCGAGGGTCCGCGGGCGTCGGTCGGGGCTCAGGCTTGCTCGACGCTGGTGACCGATCTCGAAGCCGACAAGCGAGCTCCGCAACATCAGCGGCGCTCTCACGCTGGAGCAGGCTCCCGTCGCCGGCTACGAGATCCATGCCGGCGTGACCACCGGCCCCTGGCTCCAGCGCCCGCCGCGCGGCTCGACGGCCGCTTCGCGACGGTGCCATCTCCGCCGATGGTTTGCGATCCTCGGCACCTATCTGCACGGGCTGTTCATGAAAGCATCGACCGCGCAGCGACGCGCTGCTGCGCTGTGGGCCGAGGCTAGCTGCGGCCCGGCGCCACCCGACTACGCACAGCTCAGGAAGTCGCCATCGACCGCCTCGCCGACGCGGTCGAAGCGCACCTCGATGTGGATCGCATCTTCGAGCCGCTCCGCAGCTATCCACTCGTCCGCGCTCCGCGCATGAAGGAATTGATCCTGGGCGGCGTGCGCTCCGGCAAGAGCCGACTGGCCGAACAGCGAGCACACGAGAGCGGCCTCGCCGTCGTCTACGATCGCGACAGCTACGCCGGGAGACGACGAGATGCGCAGCGCCGCATCGAGGAGCACCGCAGGCGGCGCCACGCCGGATGGCTGACGGTCGAGGAGCCGCGCGCGCTCGCGCAAGCTCGCCGCGAGAACACGCGGGCAAGCGATCGCTGTGTCTGATCGAATGCCTCACCTTGTGGCTCACCGGTTTGCTTTGCACCGCAGGCCCGGCAGAGTTGGAACGAGAGCGCGCAGCGTTGCTGACCGCAGTGCAGGAGGTCGCGGGGCGCCTCGATCATCGTGAGCAACGAGACCGGGCTGGGCATCGTCCCGATCGATGCGCTGTCTCGCGCCGCTTCCAGTGGCGGAGGCGGGTCTCTTACACCAAGACCTCGCCAAGATCTGCGACCGGGTTACGTTGGTGGCAGCAGGGTTGCCGCATGACGCTCAAAGGGTATCCACGTGACGGCGGCGAAGCTGGCTGGATTCCAGCGCGGCCTCCGGATCAGTCCGCCATGCGCGCAGCGCTTGCACGCCAAGACCAACTCACCAAACCGCGCGGCGCGCTCGGCCGGCTGGAGGAGGTCGCGATCCGGCTCGCCGCAATGCAGGGGCGCGAACGGCCGTCGGTGGATCAGGTGCACATCGCGGTGTTCGCAGCCGATCACGGTGTGGCGAGCGAGGGCATCTCGGCGTACCCGCAGTCGGTCACGGTGGAAATGCTGCGCCAACTTCTCGCGTGGGGCGCGGCGATCAGCGTCCTGGCGCAGGAGTTGAGCGCAACCCTCGATAGTCGTGGACGTCGGCACGGCGCACGATCCCGCCCGTTACCGCACGTGATCGCCAAGCGCGCAGGCGCGGGCACGTCTAACCTGAGCCGGGAAGCGGCGATGAGCGCGTCCCAGCAGGCGATCGCGCTCGATGCCGGCTACGAGGCGGTGGAGCGCCCGTAGCCGCACCGCCCTTCGCTGGCGGCGAGATGGGATCGGCAACACCACACCGCGACCGCGCTCGCCAGCGCACTCGCTTTCGCGGCCTGCCGGCGCAGGACTCGGCCGGCCCCGGCACCGGGACTCGATGCGGCGGGAGTCGCCCGCAAGACCGAAGTCGTTCGACAGCGCACCTCAGCTCCACGCCGCGCATTGCAGCGATCCGATTCAGGCACTCCGCTGCCTCGGAGGCTTCGAGATCGTCGCGCTCGCGGGGTCCTACCTCGCCTGCGCACAGCACGGTTTGCCAGTGCTGGTCGACGGCTTCGTCGCGAGCACCGCTGCGCACTGGCGGCTGCTCGACATTGTCCAGAGCCAGCGCCTGGTTCATTTCGCGCACGAGTCGCCGAGCCGGGCCACATCCGGATCCTGGCGCGCGTCGATGCTCAGCCGCTGTTGCACCTCGGGATGCGTCTCGGTGAGGGCAGCGGCGCGGCCTGCGATACCGCTGCTGCGGCTCGCGCTGTGCTGCACGGGCGCATGGCGACATTCTCGGAGCGCAGGCGTATCGCAAGGGGCGCCGAGCGCCGCCAACTTCTGTTCGTCGACCTGCTCCGTCATGGGGAAGGCCAAGGCGGCTCTGGATTCAGAGGCAGCACCGACGATCCGGCTCACCGCGCTTGGCATGGAGCAGATGTGGGCAGCGGTGTCGGGGAAGGGAAGATGGAACGCATCGTCGCTTTCGCCCCTGCGCCGATGTGCAGAGTTTGCGCGCGTGCGCTGGCGCGGCGTCTGGTCATGCCGCTGGAGATCGACGACCGCCTGCGTGAGATTCACTTCGGAACATGGGAAGCGCTGACGGCGAAGAAATAGCAAGCTGCGATCCAGACGGCCTGCGACGCTTCTGGGCCGATCCGATGCGCCATCCGCCGCCCGGCGCGGAATCTCTGTCTGCATTCGAAGCGCGGGTGCTGTCCGTGTTGGAACGCGACCAGCTCCGGAGTCATTCTGAAAATCGCGTCCCCGTTCGTCACGCCTGGCGGACCCATCCGCGCCATCCTGGGGCAAGTGCACTGCATCCCGTGGACGATCTGCTGCGCCTCGACCTGCCGCACGCCAGCTTGACGGCGCGTTCGCGTCCAGTTGGCTGCCGGATGGGAGCGTGCACACAGGGTGACCGCCGCCTCTGGCGGTTCATGCTGAGCTCTCTGCTGGATCGCGCTGCAGTTTCTGACCCGCTTACCGGTGAAAGCCGGAGACTGGTCCGACCGCGACATCGCGCGCTCGATGCTGTTTTACCCGCTGGTCGGGCTGCTGCTGGGGCTGGCGTTGGAAGGCTGACGGCCGCGTTGCATGGCGCCCCGGGAGTGGTGGCCGCGGTGCTGCTCGCGCTCTGGGTGCGTCACCGGCGGCCCTGCATCTCGACGGCTTGGCGGACAGCGCCGACGCCTGGATCGGCAGTTTGGCGATCCGCAGCGCATCGACATCATGCGGGATCCGCGTTGCGGCCCAGCCGCGGTGGCGCTGGTGGCAGTGCTGTTGATGCGCCGGGTTCGCCGCTCTCGAGGCCCTGATCGCAACGCAATGCATGGCTGGCGGTAGCGACAGCCCCGTTCCTGGACGCACCGTCGTGCCGCTGCTCTTCGTCACTACGCGCTACGTGCGCTCCGGCGTATCAGTGCGGTTCTGGCGGGCGACCGCGCGCAGGCGGCCGATCGCGATCGTCGTCCGTGTTTCGCGTTGCTTGGGGGCATCGCGAATCTGTGGATGGCGCGACAGCGGGGCTTGTGTTCGTCACATGCGCGCGATGATGGTCCGCCGCATCGGTGGCTACGACCGGAGACACGGCGGAACAATGGTTGGATGGTCGAAACCGGGACGCTGGTGGCAGCGTCCTCGGTGTATATGACTTGAAACAGGCGGCGCGCAGCGTCGCCTGTTATCCGCACGCGCTAACCGGGGTGAGTTCACCCGGATCGCGTCCGCGTAGCAGTACAACTCCGGATTGTCGAGGGCTTCGAGCGCCCGTCCAGGCAGATGGCGTTGATCAGCCCATTGGCGCCGGCATCCGAAGCGACGGCGCTTCATCGCGAGTCCATCCCGTCAGACCTCCGACTTGAAGGTCGGAAAGGTAACGTTGCTGCGCCAGGAGTCGATCCACACGTGCTGGATCAGCGTGTATTGGCTCTGGGCAAGTCCGGGGTCTGATAGACCTTGATCTCCGACGGCGGCACGGTGCGCACGCTTTAGCGGGTGCAGGCTTGGATGCATCACCGTCGCGCCGGCGGCAAGCGCGGCGGCAGCAAGACAGCCGAGGGCGAGAGACAGAACACGCCATTCACGGTTCGTGGAGCAGTGGGCCTGACAGTGGCATGACAACGCTCCGAGGGCTGAAATCCAGGGTGGATATTATCTCTTGTCCGACGCCGTCTGTGGGCGGCAAACCTTCATGCCGGAAACTTGCGGTGCAGCTCGGCGACCTGCTCCGACGTCAACAACTTCGTCTGCTGGCCGCGCACGGAGGCAGATACAAGCTTCGCCGTCTCCTCCAGCTCCTCGGTGGCGTACACCGCCGTCTCAAGTCCTTTCCGGCGACGACCGGCCCAGTGATCCACAGCAGCACCGCATGGTGGCGGCGGCCAATTTCGCGCACCGCGTTGGCCAGTTCATCGCCGGGTGCGTAGTAGGGCAGCAGGCGCCAGCCTGCCGATCTTCATCACGTAATACGCGTGAGGGGCGGGATCGGGTTCTCGTGATCGATATCGGCCAGCACCGAGGTCTGCCACCGAGTGGGTCGAGTGAAGATGAACGATGGCAGCTCTGCACCCGGACGCTGCGCGCTGCATGATGCGTGAGGGGAAGGCTTCCTTGCGGGCTTGTCTCCAGAGATCGGGCACCCGCCCCGTCCACCTTTCGAGAGTCGCCAGGTCGAGCCGCCCCAGACACGAGTTGGCCGGTGGTCGTCAGCCAACCCCGATCGACTCGCGCGCTGATGTTCCCCGAACTGCCGGCGGTCAATCCCCGGTCGTAGATCGACTTCCCGAACCAGCAGATCTCTTCGCGCGCTTCGACTCGGTCATCAGTCCTGACAAGCGCTATGGTTGCTTCCGGAACGCTTGCTGAAGAAATCCGGCGCACCGAAGTTGCCGGATTTCACCGCCAGCGCGAGCGTGGGCTGCTCGATGCTGAACGTCCACGGCACGCCAGGGATCGATCTCGGGCCGATGAGCATCCCTGCACGCCGAGCGCGCCGACCACCGCGACCGGGACGCCTCGCCGCCCGCCACCACCAGCCGGTGTACACCTTTCGCCGACCAGGCGCTTGCGCGATGCTGCCGAGCGTGCGCTCGATCATCGCGCCGGCCCTTCGCGGCCGACTTGGTTCTGCACGGCGCTAACCCGCTCGAGGCGCGGCGATCCGAGTAGATGAGGATCCGGTTTGTCGCCGAGAGCGGGTATCTGCCCATGCGAGCGCCTCCGTCGCCTGGTGCGGCCGGCGGCGATCGCCAGCAGGTCGAGCCGAACGCTGCGTGAGTCTTCTTCATCTCCCGCCACCTGCCCCTGGGTGGCGACCGAACAGCTTCCCGCCAATACCGCAGTCGAGACCCCTCACGCTGGGCGGGTCGTACTGTTGACCGGGGCTTCAGCAGCCCGGCCCGCACGGTTCGCGGGCAGCCATCCATGCCGATCCCCCGTGATCAGCTGGGGTGGGCGCAGTGGCCTCCCCAGCGAGACGAGGTGCTCGTCCGTGATCGCATCAGGACGACATGCCGGACACCGGTCCCTTTCCAGCGCATCGAGCGCATCGCGCACCGCGCGGGGCGCCGTTGCGACCACCGTAGCGTACTCGGACCAGTCCACCTTGTGGGGCGTCTGACGCTGCAGAACCCTGACCAGCGACGGGTCGGTCATCGGCGTCAGCGGGTGGTGCACATGCCCGACTCCGACAGCAGCTCGTCGCCAACGAAAAGGTAGCCCTTGTAGACCGTACGCTTGTTGGTCTGGGAACGCCGGATTGAACACCGTAAGATCGCGCGCCCAATGCGTCCAGCAGCGCATCGGCCACAGGTCCGATATTCCCGCGGTCGGTGGAGTCGAACGTCGAGCAATACTTGAAGTAGTACTGCGCGCGCCGCTGCGCAACCATGTCCAGGGCGGCGAGCGACATCTGCACACGCCTCAGCCTGGGCGGATTGCTGCGCGACTTGAGCGCGACGATGATGCAGTCGGCCGGCGGGAACCTCGAGGCCTCGGCCGGGCACGCCGAGAGCTGGATCGTGCGCATGCCGGCGCTTGACCAGCGTATTGGCAAGGTCGGTGGCGCCGGTGAAGTCGTCAGCTATACACCCGAGCAGCAAGCTCACGGCCGGAATCCTTTCGCATGCGCTGGTTCACGACGCTATGACCGGCTGGCCCTCACTTCACAGTGCGGTGGCCAGGTTTTCTGCAAGTACGGCAGGGACTCGATGCGCTTCATCCATGCGGCGATCCTGGGGCCGATGGCGCTGCGCACGTCGAGGTCGGGCTTCCTCTTCTCCATTCTGAGGGTGAGAGCGATGAGCGGATAGAGCGTGAAATCCGCCGCCGAGAGCAGCGCCCGCGAGATAGTCGCCCTCGGATCAGGCCTCTCCCACAGCGTCAGCTCTTTTGTCGACGCCCTGTCTTCCTCGCTGATCTCGTCCGCATTCCACTTCTCTGGGGCTGTGAACAGGACACCTGGTCACACCAGCTGCTCCATTGCGAGCGTAGTATTGGTCTATCTCTCTGAACCATGCGCCGGATCAAGGCGCGTTGCCGCACGTCGCCCGGAAACAGCTTTGGTCCGCGCGTACTGCCTCGTCCAGATATTCGACGATCGCCACGGACTCCGTAGGACGCTAAACCCCGCATCCACGATGGCGGGCACCTTCTGCCGGGGTTGATGGCGAGATACCGGGCTTACGGCAGGTCACCTGCCGAGAACGACATCGTCTTCAGCTCATAGGTGATCTGCTTATGTTCGAGTGCGAGCCAGACGCGCCAACCATAAGGCGAGCCTGACCCGTAGTAGAAGGTCAGCGCCATCAGGCCGATACTGCCGAGCTCGCGCCAGCGCAGTCGACGATCTTCCAATCTCCGCCCGGCTGCCGCTCCATGATATAGAACGCCACCACCACCGAGGCATCGGGCGCCACGATCTCGAGCGGTTGTATCGGCTGCCCCGACAGCACGAAGGGTTCCAGGAATCGTACCGTCTGCCGGCCGGTACACCGACCGTAGCCGGCGCTGACCATCTGCGATGAACTCGCCGGAAGTGTGGAACTGCCGCTGAATGGCGGGGCGAAGGAAAAGGCAGCGTCCGCGTCGTCGCGCTCGAACGCGTCCAGCTGCGAGCTGATGACCACCCGAATCGACGCCCAGTCTGCGTCCGGACGGCGCCTCATCCGCCGCAACGCGCGAGATCGACGCCGGTCCACAAGGCGACGAGCACAGCGCGAAGCAGAACAGTCTGGCGATAGCAGGGACACGGAGGGCTTGGCGTTACCGGGAACCCCTGCCATCGCACTCTTTGTTGCATGCAGCCGAGGAAGGCGGCAGCAGGACGGCGGAGGCGAGGTGCGTGCCTATAATGGGCATGGACGAGATCAGAAGCCCGGCGCCATCCGCAAATGGCCCGACGTGCCCGCGTGTGTACGGGTGGCTCGGGCTGGATCGGCGTGGGAACTGGTCGATCAGCAGGCGAGCGCATCGTCAACCCGGCGCTGGCGTAAGCTTCATCGCCCGCAACTACGGCCGCGACGAGATTGGCCGCTGGTTCTTCCAGAATGGCCCGCAACGGTGTTTTGTAACGCTGGCCTACGTGCCGTATGTGTACCGCACGCTACCGCTGGAAAGCGGAGGCTGCGGCCTATCCGCACATACGCCGGCGAGACAGCCGAGGCACCTGGCGCCGCCTGGTTGATGACGCGGTGCCGTTCTGGTCGAAACGGAACGGGGTATTGGCGTCGTGCACGACCTGGATCTGCCCGGAGCTTCTAGGTCTTGTCTCGCGGCCCCGGTGGAGAGCCGCTAGGAGGACGGGGCGATCGAACGGCTTTCTGATGCAGCCAGAGACGCCGACTCCAGCACCCGCGAGGTTGGTGTTGTGCGGTCATGCGCTCAGCTTGAAGCATACTCCGTTCCGGGCGGAAGTGCCGGCTCGCTTCCGCTTCCTGCCCGACCCTCGCCCCGCGCCCGGGGAACCGGAGTGCTAGAGAAGCTCCGTGCCGGCCGCGTACGCTTGACGCCGGCGGGCTTACCTGAGCCGTTTGCGGCTGTAGTCGTCCTCGATGCTGTCGCGGTAGAAGCTGACCATCGATGGCGCAGCCATGAATCGCCGGTGTACCTCTCCTGGAACCTTGGGAGTACCGCCACACGCTCCTGTCGGTCAAGCTCGACCTCGAGGATCCGCGATCCTGGGTCGTAGTCCGGCCGGAGCTGTTGACCAGGCTGGAATTTACTTTCTTTCGTTCCATGAACGTCCTCCTTTAGAACTGGACGGTTTGAGCATAGAGAAAGGAACTACTTCTGATCTGCCCCACCGGGAGCCATCCCATGCGGCTTCCTGACAGTGCGGCAACGGGGTGCCGCTCCGGGACGCCACCCACTACTGAGGAGATCCCGACATGGCAACTTTACGCCTTGGCGACATCGCCCCCGACTTCACCCAGGACTCCAGCGAGGGTCCGATCCAGCTTGTATCGACTGGGCCGGGGACAGCTGGGTCGTGCTGTTCTCCCACCCCAAGGATTTCACGCCGGTGTGCACCACCGAGCTGGGCTACACGGCGAAGCTCAAGTCCGAATTCGCCAAGCGCAACGCCAAGGTGCTGGCGCTTTCCGTCGACCCGGTCGACTCTCCACAGGGCTGGATCAACGACATCAACGAAACCCAGAACACCACGGTCAACTTCCCGATCCTGGCCGACGCCGACCGCAAGGTTGTCGACGCTGTACGACATGATCCATCCCAACGCCAGCGACAGCTTGCACCGTGCGCTCGGTGTTCATCATCGACCCGAAGAAGAAAGTGCGGCTGACGATCACCTACCCGGCCAGCACCGGCCGCAACTTCGATGAAATCCTGCGGGTGATCGACTTCGCTGCAGCTGACCGACAACTACAGCGTGGCGACCCCGGTGAACTGGAAGCAAGGCGAGGACGTGGTGATCGTGCCCTCGCTGCAGGACCCCGAGGCTCATCAAGCAGAGAGTTCCCGAAGGGCTATAAGGCGCTCAAGCCTTACCTGCGGATGACGCCCCAGCCCAACCGCTAAACCGACCGTCAGCTGCTACTGACCGGCGTCCTGCACGATCTCGTGCAGGAGCCGGTCAACCCGCTGCAAGACCTGCGCAGCAGCCGGACTCCCTCCAATCGCGGCCGCGCGGTACACCAGGTGCACACTGTCCGCCTCGCCCCGGCAAGCGTGTAGATCCCGACTCCGTAAGGGCACAGAGCCAGCAACTCGCGATCGGCCTCCATCACCTGGCGCGACAGCGCCGCGCTGCAAAACTCCAGCACCTCGGCCCGGATATAGATCCGCTTGGCGGCGCCCAAGTCTTTGCCCGGTGCGCTCCAGCATTTCTCCCACTTTCGATTCGTGGTTCACAATCAGCCCGCGATTCTCGATCGCCAGCACGAGCTGCTGCTTTACGTCGTCGAAACTGCCGCCGGCCGTCACTTCCACGACGGATTCAGTTCTGCCCGAGCGGAGTCGACCGCGCCGATACGACGCGGTCCAGCCGCAGGCATCGCCACTAGCATTCGCTTTGCATCGGGCATGCTCCTCGTTCATGGCGCGCGGTGGGCGATCAACGGCGACAGTCCGGTACATGGAGCCCGGACTAGGTTGGATGCGGCGTGCGCGCGCGTGCGGCTGGACGAGCCAGACGAGACAACAGCAAGAACGGCTATCCGACGCGGGTCCCGGCAGCTGCAATGCGACAAGCGCGGCGCCGCCTCCCGTCTCTGGATCGGCGTCGACGAAAGACCGACGTCCATCAGCGCCTTGCGATGCCGAACACCGCAGGTCCTACGGGCGGTGCGGCTCAGCGCTTACTCTACTGACGATCAGCGCCTGCAGCACAAAGCCCGCGGAGGTTACTGGTATCCTCACGGATGCAGACCTCCCGCGAGCAATCCTGGAAGCTAGAAGCTTAGTTCGGCCGGTTACCAGAAACCGGGAACGGCCAAGCTGCCGGGCGCGGAGCGCGGTTTTGGCGCTGCCGGAGCAGCAGCTGGCTCTGACGACTTCTGCAGCCGCCGGTTTCTTGGCCGCCTTCTTCTTCTTAGCCGGCTTCTTGGCAGCCTTTCTCTTAGCCGGCTTCTTGGCCGCTTTCTTCTTCGCCGCTGGCTTCTTCGCGGCTTTCTTCTTCGCCGGCCTTCCGCTGGCCGGACGTTTCTTCCTTGCCGGGCCTTCTTCTTCGGCGGGCTTCTTCGCTGCCTCTTCTTCGCAGCGGGCTTGCTGCGCCGAGGGCTTTACGTCTTCGCGGCCGGCTTCTTTCGCCGCCTTGCGCTTGGCAGCGGCTTCTTCGCCGGGCGACTTCTTCTTGGCAGCCGGTTTCTTCTTGGCAGCAGACCTCTTCTTCATTGCCATTGCGTTTAACTCCTCTAACGTTGACGACACGTACCCAACGCACCTTTCGGTGCGACCACATCACCGCGGAGTCGTCCCCACACGGGCGACGGACCCCGGTTCAGCAGTTCTGCATCCGCCCAGCTCGCAGGCGGTTCAAATCCCAGCTCAGCGCGCCCCCGGTCTGGTACTCGATGACGCGCGTCTCGAAGAAGTTCTTCTCCTTCTTGAGGTCGATCATCTCCGCCATCCACGGGAACGGGTTGGTCGCGCCTCGGGAACAGCGCGATCGACGCCGATCTGCTGGCAGCGGCGGTTGGCGATGAAGCGCAGGTATTCCTTGAACATCGGGGCGTTCAAGCCCAGCACGCCGCGCGGCATGGTGTCCTCGGCGTAGCGATACTCGAGCTCGACGCCCTTGCGACATCAGCTCGCGCATCTCCGTCGCGGAACTCCGGCGGTCCACAGGTGCGGGTTCTCCATCTTGATCTGGTTGATCGAGGTCGATGCCGAAGTTGCAGTGCATCGACTCGTCGCGCAGGATGTACTGGTACTGCTCGGCCGCGCCGGTCATCTTGTTCTGGCGGCCCGAGCGCCGAGGATCTGCGTGAAGCCGACGTAGAAGAACAGGCCCTCCATGATGCAGGCGAACACGATCAGGCTCTTGAGCAGCTGCTGATCGGCCTCCGGCGTGCCGGTCTTGAAGGCCGGGTCGGTGAGCGTGTCGATGAACGGGATCAGGAACTCGTCCTTGTCCCGGATGCTGGGAATCTCGTGGTACGCGTTGAACACCTCGCCTTCGTCGAGCGCCAGGCTCTCGACGATGTACTGAGTAGGCGTGGGTGTGGATCGCCTCCTCGAACGCCTGCCGCAGCAGGTACTGCCGGCACTCGGGCGCGGTGATGTGGCGGTAGGTGCCGAGCACGATGTTGTTGGCCGCGAGGCTGTCGGCGGTGACGAAGAAGCCGAGGTTGCGCTGGATCAGGCGCCGCTCGTCCTCGGTCAGACCGTTCGGGTCCTTCCACAGCGCGATGTCGCGGCTCATGTTGATCTCCTGCGGCATCCAGTGGTTGGCGCAGGAGGCGAGGTACTTCTCCCAGGCCCACTTGTACTTGAACGGGACCAGCTGGTTGACGTCGGTCTTGCCGTTGATGATGCGCTTGTCTTCGAGCCGGATGCGGCGGAAGCTCTGCCGGCACTTGCACCATCGTCACCGCGATGGCGCAGCCAGATCGGACCGTTGCAGCGGCCGGCGCTGCACGGCAACGAAACTCGGTCGTCGCGTTGAGGCCGGCATTCAAACCGTGTTGCAGGCCGAGTCCAGCTACGCTGTTTCGTCTCTTCGAATTGCAGCATTCGTTGTTCCTAAGCGTCTGGTTTTCGTAAGCAAGCTCTATGCCGCTCAGATAGTTCGCGTCTACTGGCACGCCTCGCAGCGTCGGATCGTCGATCGCGCAGAACTGCGGCGCCGCGCTGTTTGCAGGGTTGCGCTGGCGGTCGCCGAGCCAGCCGTCAGCGAAGCGCGCCGACAGTCCGCCGTCAGCCGGTAACGGCATTGAGCGCGCCGGCCTTCGACGGTGGACTTCTCCGCATGCGTGGCGCCCATCGTGCGCAGGTAGTACGTGGTCTTGAGGCCGCGCAGCCACGCCAGCTTGTAGGTCTCGTCCAGCTTCTTGCCCGAGGCCCCGCCCATGTAGATGTTCAGCGACTGCGCCTGGTCGATCCACTTCTGGCGCCGCGCGCCCGCTTCCACCAGCCACACTGGGATCGATCTCGAACGCCGTCGCATACAAGCTTGCGCAGCTCGGGCGGAATGCGGTCGATCTTGCGCGAGGCTGCCGTCGAAGTACTTGAGGTCGGCGCACCATGACCTCGTCCCACAGGTTCAGCTTCTTCGAGGTCCGCAACCAGGTACTCGTTGGCGACGGTGAACTCGCCCGACAGGTTGGATTTCGACGTACAGGTTCTGGAATGTCGGTTCGATCGATGGCCGACACGCCGACGATGTTGGCGATGGTCGCCGTCGGCGCGATCGCGAGGCAGTTGGAGTTGCGCATGCCGAACTGCCGGATGCGTGCCGCGCACGGCCGTCCAGTCCATGGCTCGAGTGCGTGTCGATCTCCGACGTAGCCGCCCGCGCTCCTCACGCAGCAGTGCCAGGCGTGTCCTGGGGCAGGATGCCCGCGATGCCAGAGCGAGCCCTCGAAAGTGGCGTACGGTCCGCGCTCGGCCGCCAGCTCGGTCGAGGCCCAGTAGCGCGTAGTAGGCCACCGCCTCCATGGACGCGATCGGCAAGTCCACCGCCTCCTTCGACGCGTAAGGCACGCGCATCAGGTGCAGGCAGTCCTGGAAGCCCATGATCCCGAGGCCGACCGGGCGGTGCTTCACGTTGGAGTTGCGCGCCTTGTCCACCGCGTAGTAGTTGATGTCGATCACGTTGTCGAGCATCCGCATCGCGGTCGCCACCGTGGTCTTGAGCTTGTCGTGATCGAGCGCTTGCCGTCCTTGATATGGGCGGCCAGGTTGATCGAACCCAGGTTGCAGACCGCGATCTCGCATGCCGGAGTGTTGAGCGTGATCTCGGTGCAGAGGTTGGAGCTGTGCACCACGCCCACGTGCTGCTGCGGGGAGCGGATGTTGCACGGATCCTTGAACGTGATCCACGGATGCCCGGTCTCGAACAGCATGGACAGCATCTTGCGCCACAGCTGCGTCGCCGGAACCTTCTTGAACAGCTTCACCTCGCCGGCCGGCTGCCTTGCGCTCGTACTCGACGTAGGCCTTCTCGAACGCCTTGCCGTAGCTTGTCGTGCAGGTCCGGCACATCGGAGGGCGAGAACAGCGTCCACTCGCCGTTCTCCATCACCCGCTTCATGAACAGGTCCGGCACCCAGTTGGCCGTGTTCATGTCGTGGGTGCGGCGGCGGTCGTCGCCGGTGTTCTTGCGCAGCTCGAGGAACTCCTCGATGTCCAGGTGCCAGGTCTCGAGGTAGGAGCAGACCGCGCCCTTGCGCTTGCCGCCCTGGTTGACCGCCACGGCGGTGTCGTTCACCACTTTCAGGAACGGCACCACGCCCTGGGACTTGCCGTTGGTCCCCTTGATGTAGGAGCCAAGCGCGCGCACCGGAGTCCAGTCGTTGCCGAGGCCGCCGGCGAACTTGGACAGCAGCGCGTTTTCCTTGATCGCCTCGTAGATGCCGTCCAGGTTGTCCGACACCGTCGTGAGATAGCAGCTCGACAGCTGCGAGCGGTGCGTACCGGAGTTGAACAGCGTCGGCGTCGAGCTCATGAAGTCGAAGCTCGACAGCACGTTGTAGAACTCGATCGCGCGGGCTTCACGCTCCACCTCGTTGAGGGCCAGCCCCATCGCCACGCGCATAAAGAAGGCCTGCGGCAGCTCGATGCGGCGACCGTCGCGACGTGGAGGAAATACCGGTCGTAGAGCGTCTGCAGGCCAAGGTAGCCGAACTTGAGATCGCGGGTGGCAGTCCAGCGCCGCGCCCAAGCGACTGGAGGTCGAACTGCCGCAGTCTGGGATCGAGCAGCTCCGGCTGCAGATGCCGCTGTCGATGAACCCCGGGAAGTACTCGGCATAGCGGCTGCGCATGTCCAGCCTGGGTGGCTTCGTCGCCCAGCACCTCGTAGCGGATGCTGTGTAGCAGCAAGCGTGCAGTCACGTAGCTATAAGCCGGATCCTCCTCGATCAGGGCGCGCGCGGACAGAATCGCGCCTCTGCGCACCTCGTCCATCGGCACGCCGTCGTAGAGAAGTCCGTTGACCACATTCCGCAGAATCAATTCGGCATCGACCGCGCGACCCAATCCCTCGCAGGATTCCTTGAGCAGGTGGCGCAGCCGCTCCGTGTCCAACGGACGCGACTTCTCCGTCTCGGACACGTTGAGCGCCTGCGACTTCGCCTCAGCCGGCGCAGCTGCGCTTCTGCTGGGCCCGCAATCGCGCCCGCTCCTCGCGGTAAAGCACGTAGGCGCGGGCTACGTCGTGTTCGCCAGAACGCATCAGGGCCAACTCAACTTGGTCCTGAATGTCCTCGATGTGGAAGGTGCCGCCCTGCGGCTGGCGACGCATCAGCGCAGCCGACCACCTGCTCGCTCAATCCCGCGACCAGTTCGCGGACGCGCTGAAGCTGCGCCGGTGCCGCCATTGACGGCGATGAGAGCTTTGGTCACCGCTACCGAAATCTTGGTCGGCTCGAAGGCAACCACCGCTCCATTGCGCCGGATGATCTTGTACTCAGCGTAGCGCGGATCGCGCTGCGTCTCCGCCAAGCATGACACCATCGCTCGGCAGGACAGCCGCGGACGGCTTTCAGCGCGGACTCGGTGGACAGCTGCATTCGAATCTCCCCGGTTTCACGCCAGGTTTTCATGTCGTTAGCGCGCGACATGGATGTCCCGGCTGGTTGATTCTGACCACTACATCTTGTGTGTGCTGATGGGGCCGTACACTAATTCTAGTGGTGCGGCGGTGTCAAGATTTTTCGTAGTCGCGCACGCGCAGCTGTTGGGCACTCGCTACGAAGCTGCGGTTCGCGAATGCGAGCAGAAACGGATGCGGAGGAGAACCGCTCGAACGGCGGCACTAGAGGGGCTTGGTAAACGGCCAGCGCTTGAGGGCTGCGCCAGGGCCGACGCAGGTCGGCTCTAGCTGCCGAGTCTCGGGCGCGATCAACAGGCGGTAACGAACCCAGTCGAAGCAGGGTCCGGGGTCGGTCTTGCGACCCGGAGCGATGTCGGCGTGACCCGTGATGTCTCTGGATCGGATAGCGCGCGTAAAGCTCGCGGGTGAGCCGCGCGAGCTCCGCATACTGGGCGTCCGAGAAGGCAAGGTGATCGCTGCCCTCCAGCTCGACGCCGATCGAGAAGGTCGTTGCAGCGCTCGCGCCCGCGCCAACGCGACGCGCCCGCATGCCACGCTCGCCGCTCACAGGGCACGAACTGGATCAGCTCTCCGCTACGGCGGATGAAGAAATGGCTGGAGACCTCGAGGTCACGCAAGCCTTGGTAGAAGGGATGCGCGTCCGGATCCAGACGGTTGAGGAAGAGATCGACGACACCGGTACCGCCGAACTCCCCAGGCGGCAAGCTGATGTTGTGCACCACCAGCAGGCAAACCGCTGCTCCCTCGGGCCGCTCGTCCTGGTTCGGAGAGCTGATCTGCACTGCCCGCAACAAGCGGCCTTCCGGCGTCGAACGCCGGCGCCGACGTGATCGGTCGACCTCCCGACTCCAAGTCGCGCTGCCGGCTCGCTGCCGGAACCGCGCTCCGCCCGCTAGACCCGACCCGACCGCCCAGCCGGCGAGTGGCCTCGGCCGCCGCGGCTGCTTGGCCGGCTCACCGCCCGCCTCGGGCGCTGATATCGGAGCTTGCGCGCTGTCGTGCGGGCTTCACGTGGTAATCGTGCGGGCCTTCCACAGCACCTCCAGACCCGATCTTTGCTCCTGGCGTCGGGTTTGCCCCACCGGCCTGAGCGCCGGCGCGCTACCCGTCAATGCCCACCGCCGCAAGCGGCTCGCGCGCCACGTAGCGCAGGCGGTCGCATGACATTGCCGTAGGTGACGACAATCTCGTTGCCCTGTGCACCCACGTGCCGAAGGTGCTGGAACGCGCGCGCTGTTTTTTGCCTGGCATGGGAAGCTCGTATTCTTCCACGACCTCGGCCTTTCCCTGTGTCGCTCAGAACAATATATAAGCGCTCATCGTTCACCGTGCGCGCCGCCTCCCAGGTACCGTCGATGGCGGGCTGGCCCGCGCCCGCAGTCGGGACGAACACGCCGGCGCCGAGCAGAATGAGAGCGGCGAAGGTCTGCTTCATCTTGTTCCCATGGCACCCGCAGCAGCGCGGGTCCGACGAGACTCTAGTTGATGCCGAGACGCTCCATGCGATAGCGCATGGCGCGGAAGGTGATGCCCAGCAGCTTGGCGGCCGCCGTGCGGTTGTAGCGGGTCTTCTCCAGCGCCTCGAGGATGGCCTCCTTCTCGACTCGGTCGAGATATTCCTGCAACGGCCACTTTCCATTGCCGCCTCGGTCGTGGGCGTCACCTCCACGGCTTCCGGCGGGGTGAGCTGCAGATCGCGGCATCGTGATCTGCTGGCCGTCGCACAGAGCCATGAGCGCGCTCGAGGATGTTTTCCAGCTCGCGCACGTTGCCCGGAAAATCGTACTGCATGAGCGCGTGCAGGGCGTCCTCTTCCAGCTGCGGCCGCTGCACGTTCGCCTGTCCGCGCCAGCTTGTCCAGGATGGCGCTGGCGATGCCCGGGATGTCCTCGCGCATGTCACGCAGCGCAGGCATGCGCAGCTCGATGACGTTCAATCGGTAGTAGAGATCGTGCCGGAACTCGCCGGACTCCACGCAGTCGGCCAGATTCTGGTGGGTCGCGCTGATGATGCGCACGTCGATCGCGCTCCTCTTGCGTCGAGCCGACCTTGCGCGCCTTCTTCTCCTGGATCGCGCGCAGCAGCTTCACCTGCATCGGCAGCGGCAGGTCGGCTACTTCGTCCAGGAACAGGCGTGCCGCCGTTCGCGGCCTGGAAGAAGCCGTCGCGATCCGCATCGGCACCGGTGAACGCGCCCTTCTTGTAGCCGAAGAACTCGCTTTCCATCAGGTTCTCGGGAATCGCGCCGCAGTTGACCGGCACGAAGGGCCGCTCGCGCCGCGCGCGCCTTCTGGTGGATCAGGCGCGCCGCCGAGCTCCTTGCCGCTGCCCGACTCGCCGGTGATGTGCACCGGCGCCTCGCTGCGAGCGAGCTTCTCGATCAGCCCGCGCGACCTGCTGGATCGCCTGCGAGCTCGCCGAGCAGACCCGTTCGCCCGCAGGCCTGCTCGACCACTTGGCATCGTTCGCCTTGGGCAGCGACAGCGCAGACTTGACCAGCGTGCGCAGCTGGTCCAGCGCCGACCGGCTTCGCGAGGTAGTCGAACGCGCCGGCCTTGAGCGCGGCCACGGCGTTCTCGGTGTTGCCGTGCGCGGTGATCACCGCCACCGGCAGGTCGATGCTGGTCTTGGTGATGTGCTCGACGATCTCGATGCCGGTGCCGTCGGGCAGCGCATATCGGTCAGGCACAGTCGAAGTGGCGTCAGCCAGCTTGGCCGAGCTTCGCTTGACATTCATCGCACGCTCCACGTCCAGGCCCATGCGCAGCAAGGTCAGTTCGATCAGCTCGAGGATGTCGACTTCGTCGTCGACCACCAACACGCAACGCTGCGGCGCCGATGCGCGGCCGCCGGTGGTCCGCTCGCTGCGCTTCAACCCCTGACCCCCTGAAGACGATCATGAACATGGCGCCGGACGGCTGGTCGACGTATTCGAGCGAAGCATTGTTGGCATCACAGATTTCGCGCGCGATGTACAAGCCCAAGACCCGTGCCGCTCGCCGCGGTGGTGAAGAACGGCTCGAACAGATGTGGCCGGATGGCTTCCGGCACTCCAGGCCCGTCATCGGCGACGGCCAATTCTACTCCATTCGCCGGCTCGCCAGCGCGTACTGAGATGCGCAGGCTCGCGGGCTTGCGCTGGCAATAGCGCAGAGCGTTGCGGCACAGATTCCACATCGACCTGGTTCAAATGGCTGCGGTCGAACGTGATCGGCCGGATCGATATCGATCCTGAGACTCGACCACCTCGTCGGGCACTTTCTCGATCTGGCAGAACTGGCTCACGAAGGTGCGTAGAAATGCGCCCAGCTGGAAGGTTTCGCGATGCGCCCGGTCGCGGCGATTGAGCTTCGAGTACGTCCTGCACCATCCGGTCCAGGCGCTGCGTGTTGTCGTGCACGATCTGCAGCAGCCGGCGCTGCGTTTCGTTGATGTCGGACTCCTCCAGCAGCAGCTCGGCGGCGTGGTTGATGGCGGACAGGGGTTGCGAATCTCGTGCGCAATGTTGGCCGTGAGCCGCCCCATCGCAGCGAGCTTCATCTGCTGCGCCTCGGCCTGGATGCGCGATGAGATCCTCCAGAAACACCACCACGCCCACGCTGCGGCTCTTGCCCACCGGCACGAAGCGCGCGCCCATGAGCCGGTGGGTGCAGCACCGTGCGCATGGGATCGAACCCGCACCGGGGTCCTCACGCCAGCGCTGCAGGCGGTCCGCGAGCTGCGGGGTGTAGTCGCGCAGCGTCAGCTCGCGACCGGCCTTGGGCAGGGGCCCGAGTATCTCGACTGCGCGCCGGTTGATCTGCCGGATCCCGCCGAGCTCGTCCACCACCAGCACTCCGTCCTTCATGTCCTGAATCACGAGCTGGTTGACCTGCGCCATGTTGGCCAGGTCCACCTCGCGTTGAGCAGCGAGCTCGCTCGCTCGCCTGGGTGTAGCGGGCCAGCGTGTGGGCCAGCCAGGCGGTGGCGAAGTAGCCGACGCTGAGAAGCCCGGCCTGAATATAGTGGCGTCGAAGCTCTCCTCGTGCAGCAGGCACCTCGAAGGTCTGCTCCGAGCAGCATGGCGACGGTTGCGAGCGCGGCGAAGAACAAGGTCACTGCGGCCGCGGCTGATGATGCCGGCGCGCGGCGAGCGAGGCCAGGAGCAGCAGGCCCAGCCCGCTGCTCACTCCGCCGCTGGAGTAGACCAGCAGCGTCACGAACACCACGTCGGCGACGACCTGAATCCCGAGCTGGACGTTGAAGTCCGGGCGGTGCGAGGTGATGTGGCGACGGAGAAGAACCGAGAACAGGATGTAGACGACGGTCGCGTACAGGAACAGCCTGTCAGACTGCGCGTGCCGAACGCCGCGTCCTCGAACACCGCCGCCGTCACCAGCAGCAGCGTCGCGACGATCAGCCGGTAGATGTTGAAGTAGAACAGCGAGCGCCAGTAGGAGTCCGTGTAGCCCGCATCGGGGATCATGCCGCGTGCACGCAATGCCATCTGTTGCGCGGTCATGGCGGTTACCTCGGGCTGGCGCCTAGTGCTTGCCGGGCTCCCTGCAGCCCCGAGGCGGCGGTGCTCGTCGGTGCAGAAGAACTTGCCCGCGCGAGGTGAAGCTTTCGCTGCGCGGCAGGTGGACCCCGCACACGGCGCAGCGGACCATGTCCTCGGGCGCCTGGCCGGTCCCGGGCCGAGGAGCGTCGGACGGAATCCTGGATGCCGGCATCACGGCGAAACCCCTGAATAAGAGATAGACGACGATTGCCAGCGCGATGAGAAGCAGGAACTTGGCCAGCGAAGCGGGTCCGCGGGAGGTTGCAGCGGCGCTCATCATAACCCAAGGGTCGTTCGGGGCTACCGCCAGGCGGGGCGGCCTGCAGAATGCTTCCGCGCCGCCGTGACTGACGCAGAGCAGAATGGAGTGGTCGGGGTGAGAGGATTTGAACCTCCGACTCCTGCGTCCCGAACGCCAGTACTCTACCAGGCTGAGCTACGCCCCGATCCGGAAGACGAATCGCCGTCTAGGCCTGGATGCGCCAACCAAGCTCCGGGAGCGGCGCGCCCAGCGTGCAGCATGTACCCTGAGCGGTCGATCTGAGAAACTGCCGTCGCGAGACGACCTCAGGTCTGCGTGGCGCGCACGCGGACAACCGCTTGAGCGACCGAGGGGCAGCGAACCGACGGCCGTCAGAACGAACAGCTCCTCGTCGTTTCTCAACACGCTCAGAACGGCGGTCAGTAGGTGCGGGAGACCGCAAAGGCGGCCAATTGTAGCAGACTGTCCCGGTACGATGAATGCGGCAGGCTCGCCACCGCCTCCATGGCGCGCTGGGATTCGAGCATGGCTTGGCGACGCGCGTAGTCGAGCGCTCCGGTATCGCGGATGGCGGCCAGCACCGGCTGGAACTCCTGCAGGCCGCCATGCTCGATCGCACTGCGGATCAGCGCCGGCCTGCTCGGGCGTTCCGCACTGGATGAGCACAGATCAGCGGCAGCGTGGGTTTGCCCTCCGCCAGGTCCTCGCCAGGTGCTTGCCGGTCTGCGCATGGTCGCCAGAGTAGTCCAGCACGTCGTCGATAAGCTGGAAGCGCGGTGCCCAGATGCATGCCGTAGCGGGCCGAGGCTCGCCTCCACCTCCGGCGTGGACTGACTGATGATCGCGCCGATCTGGCCCGCGGCTCTCGAACAGCTTCGCCGTCTTGTAATGGATGACCTGCAGATAGTCCTCCTCCGTGACAGCCGGCATTGTGGCAGTTGAGCAACTGCAGGACCTCGCCCTCGGCGATGGTGTTGGTGGCATCAGCCAGCACCTGCATCACGCGCATGTTCGTTTGCTCCACCATCAGCTGGAATGCGCGCGAGTAGAGAAAATCGCCCACCAGCACGCTGGCCGGGTTGCCGAACAGGGTGTTGGCAGTGGCCTCGGCCGCGCCGCAGATCGGAGTCGTCCACCACGTCGTCATGCAGGAGCGTGGCGGTATGGATGAACTCCACCACCGCGGCCAACTGGTAGTGCGCGCTCCCGCTGTAGCCGCAGGCGCCGGCCGCCAGCAGGACCACGGCGGGGCGCAGGCGCTTGCCCCCACCGCTGATGATGTACTTCGCTCACTTGCCGGATGAGCGCCACGTCGGAATGCAGGCGCTGGCGGATGACCCGTCCACGGCGCTCATCTCCTCCGCGATCAGGCGTTGGACAGGCTCGAGAGTGACGGCAGACATGATCAAAGGCGAGTCGGCTGGTCAGGTTGACGCAACACAAGCAAGGATACCACTGGCGCACCGACGCGCAACTTACAGCGCCGCACGCCGTAGCCGAGTTTGACCGGCAGGGTAAGTGTCTGTATACTTCGCCATTTTTCGCGGCACCTCCCGCACCGTGAGCAGTGTTGCGCGCGGGACGGTCAAGAGGGCGAACTCATGTATGCGGTCATCAAAACCGGCGGCAAGCAGTACAAGGTGTTCGTGCCGGAGAAAACTCAAGATCGGAATCGATAGTCGGCGGAGGTGGGATCGCGAGATCGTGCTCGACCAGGTGCTGCTGGTCGCCGACGGCGAAAGCGTCACCACCGGCACGCCGCTTGTCTCCGGCGCAGCGGTCAAGGCAACCGTGGTCTCGCACGGGCGCGGCGAAAAGATCGAGATCTTCAAGATGCGCCGCCGCAAGCACTATCGCAAGACGCCAGGGCCATCGGCAGAACTACACCGAAATTCGAGATCAACGGCATCACTGGCGCAGGAAGCACGATCATGGCGCATAAGAAAGCAGGCGGCAGTTCGCGCAACGGGCGCGACTCCAACGCCAAGCGGCTGGGCGTGAAGCGCTTCGGCGGGCAGCTCGTCTCGGCGGGCAGCATCATCGTGCGCCAGCGCGGCACGCGCATTCACCCGGGCGAGAACGTCGGGCTGGGCAAGGATCACACCTTGTTCGCAAAGGTAGACGGCTACGGTGCAAGTTCGTCGTCAAGGGCCCACGCAAGAACAGGACGGCGACGATCGTGCCCGCCGCTTGAGGCGAGTGATTGCCTCGTCCAGAAGCCCTATCATGCGATAGGGCTTTTTGTTTCCTGAGCCTATGAAGTTCATCGACGAAGCGCTGATCGAAGTCCACGCCGGCAAGGGCGGCGATGGCGTGGCGTCGTTTCGGCGCGAGAAATACATCCCGCAAGGCGGGCCGGACGGCGGCGACGGCGGCCGCGGCGGCAGCGTCTCACGCGGTCGGCTGACCGCAACATCAACACGCTGGTCGAGTACCGCTTCGCGCGCATTCACCGCGCCGAGAACGGCGAGAGCGGGCGCGGCGCGGATTGCTACGGCAAGGGCGCGCGAGGACATCGTGCTGCGCGATGCCGGTGGGCACGGTGATCAGCGACGCCGAGAGCGGCGAAGCGATCGCCGACCTGGCGCCAGCACGGGCAGCGCGCGCTGCATCGCCAAGGGCGGCAAGGGCGGCCTCGGCAACATCCATTTCAAATCGAGCACCAACCGCGCACCGCGCCAGTTCACCCGCGGCGAGGCGGGCGAGTCGCGCCGCCTCAAACTGGAGCTGAAGGTGCTGGCCGATGTCGGCCTGCTGGGCCTGCCCAACGCCGGCAAGTCGACCTTCATCCGCGCCGTCTCCGCCGCCCGGCCCAAGGTGGCCGACTATCCGTTCACGACCCTGCATCCGCATCTCGGGCGTGGTGCGGGTCGACGTGAACCGCAGCTTCGTGGTCGCCGACATCCCGGGCTTGATCGAGGGCGCCGCCGAGGGCGCCGGGCTGGGCCACCAGTTCCTGCGCCACCTGCAGCGCACGCGGCTGCTGCTCCACATCGTGGATCTCGCGCCGATGGACGACGACGCGGACCCCGTGCGCGACGCCAAAGCGATCGTCGAGGAACTGCGCAAGTACGACCAGCCGCGCTGTTCGAGAAACCGCGCTGGGTGGTGCTCAACAAGGCCGATCTGATCCCCGACGACGAGCGCGAGGCCTGCGTGAAAGCCTTCGTCGACGGCTATTTCGGCAAGCGCCGACGTGCCTGCAACGGCAGCCAGCGGCAGACGAGCCGCGCGTGTTCGTCATCTCGGCTCTCACCGGCGAAGGCTGCCGCGAGCTGACGCTACGCGGTGATGGGGTTCCTCGAGCAGCGTCCAGGCGACACGCCGTGCAGCGGCCGCAGGAGCGGCCGCAGCGCCCGGAGTAGACCGACGGCGATGCCCTCCGTCCTGGCACAGGCCAAGCGCCTGGTCGTCAAAGTCGGCAGCAGCCTGGTGACCAATCAGGGGCTGGGGCTCGACCACGCGGCGGTATCGCAGTGGGCGGAGCAGATCGCGGAGCTCAACGCCAGGGCCGCGAGGTCCTGCTGGTGTCATCCGGCGCAATCGCCGAGGGCATGCAGCGGCTTGGCTGGAAGCGACGGCCCGCGCCAGCTGCACGAACTGCAGGCCGCCGCCGCCATCGGCCAGATGGGGCTGGTGCAGGCCTACGAGTCGTGTTTCCGCACGCATGGCGCTGCATGCCGCGCAGATCCTGCTCACCCACGAGGACCTCGCCGATCGGCGCCGCTATCTGAACGCGCGCTCGACGCTTGCGCACGCTGCTGGCGCTGAACACGATCCCGGTGATCAACGAGAACGACACGGTGGCAATCGACGAGATCAAGTTTCGGCGACAACGACACGCTGGCCGCGCTGGTGACGAATCCTGGTCGAAGCCGACGCGCTGGTGATCCTCACCGATCAGGCCGGCTTGTTCACGCGCGATCCGCGGCGCCATCCAGATGCGACGCTGGTCGGCGAAGCCAGGCCGGCGACCCCGGCTTGGAGCGCATGGCGGGCGGCGTCGGCAGCCATATCGGCAGCGGCGGCATGCTGACCAAGGTCCGCGCGGCCAAGCGCGCGGCCGCGCAGCGGCGCCCACACCGTCATCGCTTCGGGGCGCGAGCCCGACGTGCTGCTGCGGCTCGACCGCGGCGAGGCGATCGGCACGCAGCTCGATCGCCGAGACGATGACGCTCGCGGCGCGCAAGCAGTGGCTCGCCGACCACCTGCAGGTGCGCGGACAGCTGAAGCTCGACGCCGGCGCAGTGCGAGCGCTGGCGCGGGACGGCAAGAGCCTGCTGCCGATCGGCGTCGTACGATCTGAGCGGCGAGTTCGAGCGCGGCGAAGTGGTAAGCTGCCTCGATCCTGACGGCGCGCGAGATCGCCCGCGGGCTGGTCAACTACGGCGCGGCAGAGACGCGCCGCATCCTGCGTGCGCCCAGCCACGAGATCGAAGCACGGCTCGGCTACATCGACGAGCCCGAACTGATCCATCGAGACAATCTGGTCCTGCTCTGGTAGACTGAGGTTGCGGCGTAGGCTAACGCTGGCATTAGCTGGGTTAGTCGGAGCCACAATGTGCATAGCAAGACCAAATTGCGGCGTGGCCAACTGCTTGGCGTTAGGCTAGCTCAGCACGTGACCGAGCCACAATCGCGCGCGTAAGACCAGATTGCGGCGTAGGCTAACTTGCTTGGCGCCGGGCACTGATTTGCCAAGACACTGCCATAAAACGCGTCCCTTGGCTACTCATCTGCGCCTCGCTTCCCCGCACGCGATCGCCGGCCCCGACATCCGCGAAGGCATGTGGGAGGTATCGGTTCTGGCCGAGGTCGGCGGCCAGCCGCTACCGCTGCCCCATGGTCGTGCGCCAGTGCATCAGCAACCAGTCCGTTCAAGACCTCGATGGCGCAGATGGGCGGAGCGGGAGCTGCCAGATCATCCGACTTCCAGCAGAGCCGGCAACCACGCGCAGCTGGAACATCGCGCTGCTCGGGCGCGATGGACGTGACCGGAACGGGCGAGACCGAGATGCGCCGGCGATCAGTTCACCGGGCCGGATGAATCTGGTGATCACAGATGTGAGCGGTCGAAAGCCTGCCGATGGTGCAGAACTTTCGGCGCTCAGCGCGTGGTGAGCGCCAATAGCCAACGACCCAGCGGAGTCGACGGCGCTTCCGCTGCGCCTCACTGCATGCGCTGAGGTATGCGATCGTCCTGCTGGCGGCGGTACTTGCGCAACAGCTCGAACCAGCTCTTTGCGGATCTCCCGCCAGGTTGACGTGAACACCACGCCTCCGACGCACAAGATAATCGTTGTACAGCGTCCGCTGGTAGTCGTTGAAGCGAAAGATCCTGGATCGCGCCGCCATTGCTGCGCCGAACTCCACGGCCCACGCCTGGCTCGACTACTGCACGTGAGCGCGCGTAGTCCCTTCCAGTCGCGCGTCGCTGCAGCGCAGCCCGGAGAACGGTCGTGGTCTCGGCTGCCCTCCAGAGTGCGTATGACCGAGGGCGAAGCGAACGACCTGCGATCCGTCCCCGACCGTGAGCGAGGATCGTGTCTATGAAGAACCGGTTGGTCGTGCTGCCCGCGCAGGTAGAACTCGGTCAGGATCTGGAATCCTTGCCGGGTAGCGGTGGAGGCGCGACATTCTGCTCGACGAATGGCACTTCCTTCGGGCGACACCGTCGGCAGCGGCCCGTTCCTGCTTGGCCGCGCTGGAGGAACGTTGCGCGCGGGCTCGGTTGGCGCGTGCGAGCAGCCAAACAGCATGCACGAGCGCCCCTGCCGCCCACCACCGCGGCAGGAAGCGCTGGGCGCCGCCGCCGGAGCTCATGTCTGCGATACACGCGCTCGCGCGTCGCGGGATGATGAGGCCAAAGCCGTCGGGCTGCATCTTGATCCCCAGCAGCTGATAGATCGAAATCCAGCCGCGCCCGAAGTGCGTGCGCGTGAGCCAGCCATATAGGTCAGCCAGGTGCGCAGCCGCTTCTCGCCGACCATGACGCGTGCCTCGTCGCGCACGCGCTTCCAGCCGGTCCACCCAATGCTCACAGGGTCTTCCTCGTAGTGCGGGCGCAGGCACTCGGCGTCCCACACTTCCAGCCCCTGGCCGCGCCATCTCCTCGGCCACCGACCGGTCACGTGCATGCAGCTCCCCGCCGGGAACAGACGTACTCGTCCACGAACTCGCCTATGCCGCCACCCAACTCGGCGTCCTCGCAACGAGTTGGTGGTGATACCGTGGTTCAGCACCAGGCCCGCCCGGACGCAGCAGCCGGCTGGATCTTCTCGAAGTACGCCGGAAGGTTGCGCTTACCCACATGCTCGAACATGCCGACGCTCGCGATCTTGTCGAACAACTCGTCCTCCGGCACATGTCGCGGTAGTCCTGCAGGCGCACCTCGCAGCGATCGGCAAGACCCGAGCTCCCGGATCCGCGCGCTGGCGTACTCGAACTGCTCCTCGGCTCAAGAGTGACGCCAAGCGCGTTGACGCCGTAGTTGACGCACCGCCCACAGCGACGCAACCGCCCCAGCCGCAGCCGAGTGTCGAGAAACCGGTCTCGGGCTTCGAGCCTCAGCTTGCGGCAGATGTGATCCAGCTTCTGCTCCTGCGCCAGGTCCAGCGAGTCGTCCGCGTGCTTGAAGTAGGCGCAGGAGTAGACGCGGTTGCGGTCCAGCCACAGACGCGTAGAAATCATTGCCGACGTCGTAGTGATACTCGAATGCTGCGGCGGTCGGCGCTCTCGGCTGTGGCGCCACCACTTCCACGCGCGGCTGCGCTGGTGATAGACGCTGTGCGTCCCTAGCCACGAGAGACTCGCCTACGTCGCAGGACATCCCGGAAGTTGCCTTCAAGGTCGATCTCGCCCTCTACGTAGCTCTTGGCGAGCTTGCCCAGGCTGGGGTTGGCGAGGTTCATCAGCGCCTGCGGCGAGCGCACCGGTCACCGTTACGGGCGACGGCCCGATCGGGGCCACCGCCCGACCGTTCCAAAAGTCTCACGTTGAGCGGCGCCTGAACATCCTTCAGCCGCCGTTCCACCATGCGACAGGACACGATCCTCTTGCACAAAGCGCGGTTGCCATAGTTTGGTCTCCGTGCGCCCCGAGGACATTGGTCGAGTTGGGTGTAGATCCGGAACGCAGCCCTATTCTACCCAGCGGCGGCCACTTGTCGAGGATCCGCGCTGGACCGCGGTTGTCGATACGAAGGTCCTGGCGGCCGATGCCAGGCGCACCTAGAACGCGCAGGTGCCTATCGAGCAGGTACTCGCGGACTCGGCCCGGCAACCGGGTCGGATCGTGGCCTGAGTAGTAGGGATGGTCCACGCCCATGCTGGATGTTAGCGCCGGCAGGTCAGCGCCTTCTTCATGGCCGGATCCAGTTCCAGGCGCAGGAAATGCACCGACGAGGTCTTCTGCTCGGTTCTCGCGCCCAGATCCTCGTCCGCCACGGCGTAAACCTTTGGGGCAGCCTTCCACCTGCGCCCAGACCCGGTCCTCGATGCCGATCAGCCGCGCGAGCATCTGCTGGCGCTCGCTCATCGATGTCGGGATACTCGATCATCATGGTCGCCTTCCAGTTGCCGCCGTCGGGCATCAGCGGGTTGTAGGCGTCGAGCTCGCCCTGGATGCCGTCCTCCTCGAAGATGCGCTCGGCGCGCAGCATCTCCTGGATCTGGTAGCGGATGGTCAGCTCGTCCTCGAACAGCAGCGTGACGTGCTCGCCCAGCTGCAACGTGCGGTTCTTCTTGTGCGCCATCACACTGGCGCGAACTCTTGCGGACCTTGGCGTAGGCCTCCAGAGTCATCAGGCTCTCGCGAGTGATGGCGGGCATCTTCGCTTACTCTTTGCAGCAGTGCTCAGCGTGCGTGGTCACTGTACCAGTCCCGCGTCACAAGGTTCTTACAAGCCCGTAGCGCGATCCGAATCAGCGTGAGCGGGATGCTGCTTTGCCGAGCCTTCGGCTCGCCCGATACCCTGCTGGATGTGGCGGCCGGCGATTGGGCAGTCAGAGCTGACGTAGTCGGGCGAGCTTCCGCCATCTGGCCGTGAACACGGGCCGGCCGATCTTCATCGAGTTCGTCGAAGCATTCTGTCTTCACGCCCCAGGTGCCGTCGTGGCCCGAGCAGCGCTCGACGGTAGTGACCTGGGTCCCGGGCACAGTTCTCAGCACCTCCTGCGTGCTTCTGCCCCATGTTCTGCACGCGCAAGTGGCACGGCACGTGGTAGGAAACCTTGCCCAGCGGCTTGCTCGAAGTCGGTCTTCAGCAGCCCGTCCTTGGTGGCGCAGCGACGAAGTACTCGAACGGGTCGAACATGGCCTCCGCGCACCGCCTTCACGTCGGGGTCGTCGGGGAACATCAGCGGCAGCTCCTGCTTGAACATCAGCGTGCAGGACGGGATCGGCGGTGAGAATCGCGTAACCCTCTCGCGGCCAGCCGGGCCAGCGGCGGATGTTGACCGTCCTTCAGCCGGGCAACCGCCTCGAGGTCGCCCAGCTCCAGCTTGGGCATGCCGCAGCAGGCCTCCTGCTCGACGACGACAGCGGGAATGCTCGTTGTGCTCGAGGATCTGCAGCAGATCGTGCGCCGATGCCGGGCTCGTTGTAGTTCACGTAGCAGGTGGAGAAGATCGCCACCTTGCCAGGGGTGCTCTGGCCCGTCGCGTCACCGGAAACGCTGCGTCGGCTGGCGCTGGCTGCGGAACCTGCGGCTGGCGTACTCGGGCAGCACGCGATCCTTGCGCACGCCCAGCACGCCTTGCATCACGCTTGCGGGTCGCGGACGTTCGGTTGACCGCGTTGACCGACTTGCACTACCACCGGGATCGATGCGAGCTTGCCCATCGCGTCGGTGCTGGAGAGCAGCCTGTCGCGGAACGGTCGTCTCCCTTCCTGAACTTCACCGCCTTGGCGCGCAGCATGAGGTGCGGGAAGTCGACGTTCCAGGGATGCGGCGGCACGTACGGACACTTGGTCATGTAGCACATGTCGCACAGGTAGCACTGGTCGACGACCTTGCCAGAAATCCGTCTTCGTCGACCGCGTCCAGCTTCCAGCGTCGTGCTCTCGTCGACCAGATCGAACAGCGTCGGAAACGCGGTGCACAGGTTGAAGCAGCGCCGGCAGCCGTGGCAGACGTCGTAGACGCGCTCGAGCTCGTGTCGAGCACCAGGCCTTCGTCGTAGAAATCGCGGCGTTTGCCAGTCGAGCGGGTGCCGCGTGGGCGGCTCGAGGCTGCCTTCGCATCAGTCATCGGGCTCGGGAATCAGGATCAAGAAAGCGCGAAGCGCGAGCTCAACGCCTCGCGCCTGCAGCCTCACGCGTTGCCTAGTCAGTCGACCAGCGCGTCGAGCGCCTTCTGGAAGCGGTTGGCGTGGGAGCGCTCAGCCTTGGCCAGCGTCTCGAACCAGTCGGCGATCTCGTCGAAGCCTTCCTCGCGCGCGCTGCCTTGGCCATGCCCGGGGTACATGTCGGTGTACTCGTGGGTCTCGCCGGCAATGGCGGCCTTCAGGTTGTCGCGCGACTTGCCGATCGGCAGTCCGGTCGCCGGGTCGCCCACCGCCTCCAGGTACTCCAGGTGGCCGTGGGCATGGCCGGTCTCGCCCTCCGCGGTGGAGCGGAACACGGCGGCGACGTCGTTCTGCCCTTCCACGTCGGCTTTCGTTGGCGAAGTAGAGATAGCGTCGGTTAGCCTGCGATTCGCCGGCAAACGCGGCTTTCAGGTTGCCTTCGGTCTTGGTTCCTTTCAGTGCCTTGGCCATGGAGATCTCCTGGGTCGTTGAACTTCGAGAACCCGGCGCGACGCGGTGCGCTGCGGCTGCGTCTGGCGCCGGATGTACGGGAGTTAGACTGAGTCTAACAGGCGATTGGAGTATAGGAACGGGCTGAATCAATGTCAAACAACTGGCCCCAGCGCAGGCTTCTGTGCCCTTGCTGATCAGGTTTGAGGAAGTATGTGAGTCATCGCTCAGTTTTTCACTGCTGCCTGGACCAGCGCGGCGAACCGGTCAAGCTGGGGCGAAATCCAGCCAGCGCGTAACAACGACGAGATCATGCTCAGAATCGATCCAGATCATGTTTCCGCCGGACCCCAGGGCGAAGACGCTGGATTCCGGGGCGTTCGGGACGATTCTACGCGCCAGTGTTGAGCCAGAACAGATAGCCGTAGTGGGGCGCGATGTCGGTGGGCGTAGTTGCCATCTCCACCCACCGCTCTCGAGACGATCTGCCGGCCGTTCCAGTTGCCCTTGCGCAGGTAGAGGTACCCGAAGCGCGCATGATCGCGCGTGCTGACCCAGATCCCTCCGCCCCAGTGGCTGCCGCCACTGACCGATTGGACCGGACGGCCGTTCAACTGGACGTAGGAGTTGCGGTAGCCGTGCCATGACCCAGGTATCGCTCGCGCCAATCGGGTCCATGACTTCGTCCTTCAGCACCTGCGGCAGCGGCTTGTTCCAGACTCGAAGCAGTGACAGCGCCAGCCGGTTGACGCGCACGTCGTTGTATTCCCAGAAACTGCCCGGCTCCTGCAGGCTGCGGCTGTAGCCGCGGCGGCGGTCCGCGAGATCCGGCTTGTCCCACATCACGCCTTCCCACTCGCTGGTCTGGTTGAGCAGCATGTGCCAAGTGACCTTGGTGTTGCGCGGGCTGTCAAAGCCGCCGTCCGCGACGTATTTCCACACCGGGTCCTTCACGCTCCTTGATCAAACCGCGATCGACCGCAAGCCCGGCGATCGTCGACAGATAGCTCTTGGCGATGCTGAAGCTCATGTCCACCCGGTCGATGTCGCCCCAGCTCGCCACCATGTACCCGTACCGGAGAATCATACCGGCGGGGCCACCGCGTTCCTTGGTCTCGCCCAGCACCTGTGGATAGGGTTCGCTGACCACGTCCTTCTCGATCTGCGCACCCACGTCGCGCAGCCAATCGACCTCGTGAGCCTGAGCGAACTTCACCGCCTCGGCCAGCTTGCTCGGGGTCCATGCCGACAGTGGCGGGCGCCCGCGCCTCCCACTCGCTTCCCGGCCCGGGGTAGTACGCCTGCGCGGCCAAGGCCGGCGCCGTAGCCCCAGCAGGAGTGCGCCGGCCAGTCCCAGCCACGGCCTGGATGTTGCTCTCATCTCGATCTCCTACGCCGGAGGGATTGTCGGGCTTGAAAGTATACCCAGAGGAGGACGCAGTTGACTGCGGGCAGCGACCTACGTCTAGATCACGCGTCCCGCCGTCGGCAGATAGCGACCCCTTAAGCACCATGCTCGGAAAACGGGTACCTTGTCACACTGATCGATTTGTCAGTACTATCCCCGCCCCGGCGGATAGCCCCATCACAGCATGCTCACAAGACCGAACATCGGCCTGGCCATCGAACAGGACGAGCTGAAAGGATTCTCGCGCACGATCGCGGAAATCGAATGGCTCCTGCTCGTGCTCGTACTGATCTACCTGGTTGCCGGAGGCTGCCAGCGAGGAAGGCAGGGCAGCCATTACCATGGCCTTGTTCTTCTTCGCCGCCTTCATCCTCGGGCTGCACTACGTCAACTTCTTCCGGCAGGAGACCCCGGCCAAGCTCACGCTGGAAACCGCGGTGATGATCGTCTTCATCACCTGCGGTAGTGTGGTACGCCGGCGGAATCCACAGCCCGCTCTTGAACCTCTCACCTGCTGCCGATCATCGCCAGCGCACTGATTCTCGGCAAGATCATCACCATCGTCGAGATGGTGGCCATCGCGCTTTGCTTCATGGCCCTGCACTACGATCCGAGAACCCGCAGCCTGCTCACGGCGCCCTACTGGGTCGAGCTGCTGGCCCTGCTGGCGCCGGTTATTCTGGTGGCCTACATCACCACTATGCTCTCCGCCGACATTCGCTTTGCGAGTGGACAAGATCAAACGGGTGTCGGACACCGACGATCTCACCGGGCTATACAACATGCGTGCCTTTACGGCCATCCTCCACCGCGCCTTCAAGCAGTCGGTGCGCCATGCGCACCCACTGGCTCGTGGTGATGATCGACTGCGACAACCTCAAGACCGTCAACGATACGCACGGACACGAAGCCGGCAACCGCCTGTTGCAGCACGTCGTCCGGCGCGTTCGCGAGGAGCTGCGAGGCTCGGACGTCCTGGCCCGCTACGGCGGGGACGAGTTCATCGCGCTGCTGCCCGAGACCGAGGGCAAGGGCAGCCAAAGAAATGGGGAGCGGATGCGCCGCGCCATCGAGGGTTCGACCTTCGAAACGCGCGGCGGCAACATCAGCACCACCGTCAGCGTCGGAATTGCCAGCTACCCGTCCGATGGAGGCAGCCTCGAGGTGATCATGGACAAGGCCGATAAGGCCATGTATCGGGCCAAGCACGAAGGCCGCAACAAGGTCATGGCAGCGTGGGATGAATAGACCAGAGGACAACACGTTCCGACTGCTCCAGGATCGCGCTGCGTTCAATGCGCCCGTACCTCACTCTCGCCGGCCAGACCTGAAATAGGTCGCGTTGGCGTAGAACGCTTCTTCCTCCCCCGCGGATACCGTAGCCGGGGATCCCGGAGCACCGGAAGGGGCTGCAGATGCGGCGAGGCGAGCGCGCCCGCGCCGATTTTCTCAGTCAGCGCCGCGTCGGCAGACGAGAGTTGACCTGGGCCGGCAGCCGTTATGCCGGCGGCGCCATCAGCGTCACCGCTCTACCCGTGATGCCGACGGAATGGCGCCAGCAGCTTCTCGTACAGTGCGTGACCGAAGACGAAAAGCGCATGTGTCGCAGCACGTCTTCGCGCCGGTGCCAGAACAGCTCCTTCCACCGAAACGCATAGACCAGCTCGAGCAACCTCGCCTTCGCTGCACAAAACAATTACGCCGTCCTCGTCGAATTGGGTGAGCGCGTCGCGAGCCCTTCCGCGCCGCCCTGACTTCGCGCGCCCATCTCGCGCACATGGCAGGCGTTCAGTGCGGCCTTCGCGCGGGGGAAGGTGCACCAGACCAGCACGTTGAAGAGGTCGTGCCAATTATCCGCACGCATCTGCCAGCTCCCCAGGGATCAAGATGCGCGTTCGTAAGGCTCGCCCGGACCGGAGCCCCGGCGGATCAAACGAAGCGCGTGCCCGGCTCACAGCGAGGTGTTCCGCTCAGCCGTCGAGGAATCGCTGTGAGATCGGCGAGTGACGGAAAGCGCGGGCAGCCGTCGAGCCTGGCCATTGCCGCACGCAGCGGGTCGAAGCCGGGCGAGCGATCCGAAACGAGCGGTCCCCGGCGGCTGAGCGAAAGACGGCTCAATGGGTTTCACGACGAGTCGCGCGCCGGTGGGTTGGCGATCGATCTGATCGAAAAGCGCCCGGTTTCGAGGCTGGCGCGAGCTGCCATCGAAACCAGAACGCCAGGACTGCCAGGGCGACGCCGGCCGCTGCTGATCATCGGACGATAGCCTGACGTACTCGACTCCGAGTCCAACGCACAGACACGCCCAGCGTCTGCCCCATGAACAGGCAGAACGCAAAACGCGGAGACGGCCGGAGCCTCGCGCCTCGGGCGCCATCTCGGTAGCGCGGTCTGGAGCGTGTTGTGCAACATATAGAACGCCAGGCCCAGCAAGGCGATGGGCGGCGCACATAGCCGCCAATCCGTGGCCAGCGCGAGCACGGCGCAACAGATCAACAGCATCACAGCCGCCGGCGCCCACCAAGCCACGCGCTGGCCGAGGCGGCGGACAGCAGCACCTTCACCAGCACGCTGTAGACCACGCCGCCCAGGCCGAACCCTGCCAGGACGAAGCCAATGGCGGTGTAGCTCGACGCTGAACCCGTGCCGCAGGAAGCGCGCCCAGGATAGCCGAAGATTCCGAAGAACAGAAATCCCTCCACGGCAACGGCGAGCAGCACGATACGCACTCGGCGCAGACGCAGCAGCGATGCATAGCGGGCGAGCGGATGCATCGCGGCCGCGTGACGGCTGCCTGGCGGCGTGAAGGCGGGCAACCGGGAGCAGCAGCAGCCCGATCACCAGGAACGCGGCCGCCGGAACCAGAAACGTGGCGCGCCAGCCGATGTAATCGCTGAATACGCCCGCCCAGCAGCGGCCCGAAGGTCTGGCCCAGCAGCGTTGCCGGCGATGAAGCGGCCGAGCAGCATCTGCCGGCCCTCGTAGCGGCACGGTGTCGCCGACGAACGCGAACGACAGAGGGATCACCGCTCCAGCGGTCATGCCGGTGAGAGAACCGGATACAACGCGAGGGTCTCAAGCGACGAGGCTGCCGCGGCACGCGGCGCAGGCGACCGCCGTCAGCACCAGGGCGATGCTCACCGCCCGCAGCTTGCCGATCCGGTCGCCCAGCGGCCCGTGCACCAGCTGGAACAGCCCGTAAGCCGAGGGTGAAAGCCGGTGATGAGCACGAGCCGCGGCGGCTGACGCTGACGCCGAAGTCATGCGCGACCTTGGGCAGCAACGGCTCCGCCACCCGCATGGTCAGCCGGACACGAAGCCGGCACACTGGCCGAGCAGCAGCAGGGGTCGTCGCGGTCCATCGCCGAGTCAACGGCGCATCCGCCAGCAGCGGACAAGAGCTCGTATGGTACAGCGCCACGTCCGGCTCGGGACGCCCGCCTCCGGAAAAGCTCGCGCTCGGTAAGATTACGCGCTCGACGCCGACGCTCAGCATGTCGATGGTCACTGTTCTCCCAGCCTGCCCGAACACGATTGCGCGAGCGCTGTTCCGCCTCAGTACCGGCTCGGTCGCAGCGCGCGCAGCATGACCGAGCGTGTCGACTGCGTGGTGATCGGGGCGGGCGTGATCGGGCTCGCCATCGCCCGCGAACTGGCGTTGGCCGGCCGCGAGGTGATCGTGCTGGAGGCGCGCCGAAGGGATCGGCACCCGCACCAGCTCGCGCAACTCCGGAGGTCATCCACGCCGGACTCGTACTACGCCCAAGGGCTCGCTCAAGGCGCAGGCTGTGCGTGGCAGGCAAGCACAAGCTGTACGACCTATTGCGCCGAGCGCGGCATCCCGCATCAGCGCATCGGCAAGGTGGTGGTGGCAAGCGACGAGTCGGAGATCGACGCGGTGCAAGTCCTACGTGCGCCAAGGCCGCGGCCAACGGCGTCAGACGATCTGCGGTGGTTGAGCCATCGACGAGTTGCGCCAGATGGAGCCCGAAGTGCGTTGCGTGGCGGGTTTCGTGTCGCCGTCGACCGGCATCATCGACAGCCACGCGCTGATGCTGGCTCTGCAGGGCGACGCCGAGAATCATGGCGCGAGCGTGGTGTTCTTCAGCCCGGTGGAGTCCGGTGAGGTGCACGGCGGCGGCATCATTCTCGCGTGTCGGCGGCACCGAGCCGATGACGCTCGCCGCGAGCACGGTCGTGAACTCGGCCGGGTTGTTCGCCGCAGAATGTGCGCGCGCAGCATCAACGGCGTGCCGACGCGCAAGCATCCCGCCGCAGTACTTCGCCAAGGCGCACTACTACACGCTGTCGGGCGGGCGCCGTTTCACCGGCTGGTATACCCGGTTGCAACCGCATGCGTTCCTCGGCGTGCACGTCACTGCTCGACCTCGGCGGCCAGGCTCGCTTCGGCCCGGACGTTACGTGGGTGGACGGCGTGGACTACACGCTTCGACCACTCGCGCGAGCCGCTCTTCTATCGAGGCTATTCCGGCACTACTACCCCGGGTCTGCAAGCGACGGCGCGCTGCAGCCTGGCTACACCGGCATCCGGCCCAAGATCTCCGGGCCCGAAGGAGCCGGCGGCCGATTTCGTCATCCAGGGGCCGCCAGACCACGGCGTCGCCGGCCTGGTGAACTCTCTACGGCATCGAATCGCCGGGGCTCACCGCCTCGATGGCGATCGCGGAGCACGTCGCGTGACCTCTTGCGGGCCAGCATCGGCGTTGATTGCGCCTCCGGCGCTGGCGTAGCATCCTTGGCTGCCCCGATGCATTCGAGGCGCAGCCCGCAGCCACCGAGCGCACGCAGTCCCCAACGCGCACAACCAAAAGAAGCCTAAGGAGGAGCCATGCTCAGTCAAAGTGTCCATGACCGTGAACGGCAAGCCGGTCACGGCCGAGGTCGGAGCCGCGCACGCTCCTGGTCGACTTGATCCGCGAACAACCTGCGCCTGACCGGCACCCACGTCGGCTGCGATACCGCGCCAGTGCGGCGCCTGCACCGTGCACATGAACGGCGCGGCGGTCAAGTCCTGCAACATGCTCGCGCTGCAGGCTCGAGGGCGCCGACGTCGTCACCATCGAAGGCATCGCCGCGGCCGACGGCACGCTGCACCCGATGCAGGAGGCGTTCCGCGAGCACCACGGCCTGCAGTGCGGCTTCTGCACGCCGGGAATGGTGATGAGCGCGATCGACCTCGCGCGCCGCCATTCCAACCTGACCGAAGCGACCATCCGCGCCGAGCTCGACGGCAACATCTGCCGCTGCACCGGCTATCACAACATCGTCAAGGCCGTGCAGGCCGCTTCGGCGCGATGGTGATGGAGCTGAGCATGGCCGATATGAACTGATTGGAACCGCGGTCAGCGCAAGGAAGATTACCGTTTTCTGCACCGGCGGCGGAACCTACACCGGACGACGGAACTCGATCGCCAGCACCTTATGCGCTATTCGTCCGCTCGCCCCATGCGCACGCGCGACGATCAGGCGCATCGGCAAGGACAAGGCGCTCGAAGGCGCCCGGTGTGGTTGCTGTGTTCACCGGTGATGGATCTCGCCGCCGCCGAAGGTAGTGGCAGGCTTGTCTGCGCTGGCTGATAACCGACGTGAATGGCCAACCCATGAAGGAGCTCGCTCATCCAGTCCGCTGGCGCAGGCGAAGAGTGTAGCACGTCGGCGACCACGTGGCAGTGGTCATCGCGGACTCCTACCACCAGGCCAAGGATGCCGCCGAGCGCGGTCGAGGTGGACTATGAGGTGTTGCCGGCGGTGGTGGATGTCGGCGAGGCCCGCAAGAAGGGCGCGCCGGCATTGCACGAGATCAGCAATACGTAACTGAACGAAGTACACC
>ERZ1370068.1123-contig-11025_pt1 | contig 45218 bp, 60 predicted proteins | sample MGYA00561227_ERZ1370068 | MGnify/ENA primary metagenome ERZ1370068 (study PRJEB38410, sample SAMEA6850437) | metagenome | study: Metagenomic assessment of the ecological functions of the soil: analysis of the soil microbiota associated with the... | reverse complement strand
TGAGATATTGCTGGGGCGCTTCGTCAACCAAATGCTCGCCCTGGTGCCGATGGAGACTGACGGCGGATCGCCGTCGCCCCGAGGGAGACGGTTACACCGTCTGGGTATCCACGCAGGTGCCGTCGTCCGCAACGACCTCGCGGAGGCGCTCGCGTTTGATCGGCAGCAGGTCCGCGCGCGATCGCCCCTGACGTGGGTGGGGGCTTCGGCGCGAAGATCCTCGTCTACCCGGAATACCTGGCGGTCGCGAAAAGCGGCGCAGCTGCTTTGCCAGACCGGTCCGGTGGTTCGATCCCGCAGCGAATCGATGCTGCGGGGCTCCTGCAGCACGGGCGGGCGCAGTGCAGCACGTTCAGATCCGGTGCTCTGCCGTGACGGGGGCCGTCGTCCGGCATCTGCCAGTGGTACATCGCCGCCGCCGGGGGCGCCCTACCCACGTTGGGGCGTTGCGCATGCTCGCGAACCGCTGGTCGCCACGCTCGCGGCGCGTCTATCGCATCCCGCGGATCGCCTACCTGCGGATCAAGTCGGTCGTCCACGAACGCCCACCCCGGTCGGCGCGCTTACCCGCGGTGCGGGGGCGACCGGAGGCCGCTGGCGATGCGTCGAACAGAGACGATGGACATGCTCGCCCCAGGAGCTGATGAAATCGATTCGGTCGAACTCGCGTCGGGAGGGAACCTGGTCCCGGCGGAGTGCGCCGTTCACGACGGCGACCAGGGACGACCTACCGATTCCGGCGCATTACGCCACGGCGCTCCGGTCGCGCGCTCGAGCTGCCAGCGGGCTGACGTGACCTGCGGGAAGGGTGACAGGCGGTCCGTCGCACGGGCAGGGTGACCCGCCTGCTGGGATCGGTGTCGGCCACCTACGTCGGGCATCGTCGTTCTCATCAGAAGGAGTTCGCGCGGGGTGGACGTCGAAGGACGACGTAGCACGGTGAAGCGTGATCCCCGCCGGGACGATCGTCGCACGGCCAGGGACACGAGGCGGCTTTCGCCCAACCCGCCGTCGGGCGCTCGGCGTCACGCGATCGAGGACGACGCCGCGTGATCCATTCGGACGACGGCCTGGTGCGAACGCTGGCGAGGCGCATCGAGGGCCCCGGTCATCGCTCCGAGGCGCGCGGATCGACCGGTCCGCCACGCGGGCGGGCGGGGTGGCGGGCCTCCACGCGGGGACCACTCCTGCCGCCGAAGCTGCGCCTCGGGTGGATGCCGTGGACCTGGATGGGTGGTCCGCGTCGGTGGTGCCTCCACGACCGCGCGGTCACCTGGGCTGCGCTGGCGGCTGCCGCCAGTGACCGCGGGTCGCTCGCTGTCGGCGAAAGGCGTCTACCGCGAGCGGGCTCAGCCGTTCGGTGCGCACGTCGCGGTGGTCGAGGTGATCGCGAGACCGGGGCTCCGTCGATCCGATCCGTCACGTGCGCCGTCGACGACTGTGGTCGGATCCTGAACCCGGCGCTCGTCGCGGCGGACAGCAGCACGGCGGGATCGCGCAAGGATCGCGCAGGCGCTTTCGGGAGGTCGTCTTCGACGAGGTCGGCAACCCGCGTCAGCCGGAACGCTGGGCGACCTATCTGATGCCGAGCGCGGCCGACCTGCCATGTTCGAGACCCGCCATACACGGAAACTCCTCACCGATGTGCAACCCTCGGCGCCAAGGGGATCGGGGAGTCGGGCTCGATCGGCTCGACCCCAGCGGTCCAGAACGCGGTCGTCGATGCGCTGCCCCACTCCTGGGCGTCCGGCACGTGGATTCCCGCGCTCGCCGGAGCGGGGTCCTCGCCGCGATCGAGAACGGCCGCTGACCTCGCGCCACCGTCCGCGAACTAGCCGAACGATCGGTCGCGAACGAGCCGTGCGGTCCATAAGCTGGAGGCCGCCTGAAGGCGATACCTCTTCCATGACTAGTCCTCCCGTCGCGCGCTGCAGCGAGTCCTCAGGGTCCGGTCGGCGCGTGGTCCCGCCTGCTGATCGCCGGGTTCTCGGGCGTCGCCGCCGCCCATCCCGGCGGCAACACCTGATCACGCCACTGAGCGAACCTCCCTTCCGACGAGCGTCGGAGGCCCTGGAGGCGCCCGAACATGACCAGCAGAGGCGGAGCGCCGGATGCAACCGGCGACGGCGACCGCTGCGGCCCCTCATCACGGCGGTGTGATTGTCAGGACGTCCTGGCCAGCGCGCAGGGTCAGCTCCCGGCGGTCCGGACGCGACGGGTCTGGCTCACGCGATCACCACGGTCGAGGCCAACTGCGAGAAGAACCTCCAGGGCGCCCGGACTGGTGAACGCGCTCACGCATCTCGTCAAGAACTGGGAGCGCCACCAGGCGCACGAGGCTCGCTAAGGCCGCGGGTGTCCACGGGAACTCCGGGGCGTGCATGGCAACTCGGGGGTTCACGGAACTCCGTCGCACGGGAACTCGGTTCACGGGAACTCACGATCACACGAACTCATGGCGCAATGGCCCATCGGCGCCAATAGCGGCTCCTGAGCGAGCTCGCATCCGCTCGGCTCCCGGACGGACGGTTCCGGGTAGCCTGTCCCGATGTCCGAGATGCCGTTGTGGGAGCGTCCGCTCTCGCGCCAAAGATGACCCTTCCGCACTGGTCCAGGAGCGCGCCCGACCGACCGTCTTCGCATCGAACGAATCCGGCGTGTGGCAGGTCCACAGCTGGGACGTCGCGACGGGCGAACGCCGCACGCGTCTCCGATCATCCCGTCGGCGTGACCCATGATACGCAGAGGCCCTGGACGGCGCCGAGGTGCTGTTCTGGCAGGAGCCGGCGATGGCCGGCCGTTGGTTGACGCAGGCCTTCGAAGGAGGCGGCTCCGGAGCCGTCTTCGAAGGTCTGCCGGTCGGGTGGAACGACCGGCGTGGCGCTCGGCCGGGATCGCCGCCGTCGCGATCGCGGATCGCGACGGCGGCTTCTGCAGTCTTCGTGTCGATCGACGGCGGCCAGGCGAAGGAGATCGCCCGGGCACTGAGTGGATCGGGATCGCCGGCAACTGGGATGACGTGGGTGATCGCGCCGGTCTCTCGGCGGACGGACCCCTGCTCGCGCATGCAGCACGCCGAGCACGGCGACGCTGCCATCCCTCGCTCCGGATCATCGACCCGAGGACGGGCGGCGCCGTCGGCGAGCGCGGGACGGCTCGTCGAGCGTCGCGACCGCCTGGTCGCCTGGTCGAAGGCGATCTCAGGTCTCGCGACGGTCCACGACGCAGGAGGACCGCGAACGCGCCGCCATCTGGGATCTCGCGACCGGTGCATGGTCGGACCTCGACCTGCCGCTTCCACGGCGATGTGGCCGCCGCCGTGGACTGGTGGCCGGACGGTCGGCTGCCAGCCGCCATCGCACGGCGGCCGTCGCAGCTCTTCCGCCCTACGACATCAGTCTCGGCGTCGCACGGATCGATACCTGCCGGGCTCCATCACCGACGCGCGCGTGCGCCCTGACGGTTCGGTGTGCTACCGGCATCCGACGGCGTGCACCGAGCGCGGATGCTGGACGATCACGGGAGCCGAGCCGATCGCCGTCGATACCAGCGCCGCCCGGCCGGCCGTTCCGCGATTGGCGCTACACGAACGACCACGGTCAGCAGGTGCACGGGTGGGTCGTCGAGCCGACGGCGACGGTCCGCATCCGGTGATGGTGTTCGTCCACGGCGGGCCGCATTGGCTCTACGACGACGCGCTACATGCCCGAGGTCCAGGCCTACGTCGACGCAGGGGTTCCTCGTCGCGATGCCGAACTACCGCGGCTCGACGCGGGTACGGGCGGGCGTGGCGCGACGCGCTGACCGGCGACGCCGGGTTCACCGGACGTGGACGACGTGACGGCGGGCGCTGCGCGACCTGCTGCGCCGGCCGGACGTCGATCGCGACGCGCACGGTGATCGCCGGCTGGTCGTGGGGCGGCTACATCACGCTGATGGAGCTCGGCCGCTATCCCGATCTGTGGCGCGCCGGGATGGCCGGCGTGCCGGTCGGTGACTACGTCCGCGCCTACGACGAGGAGGCGCCGTCGTTGCAGGCGATGGACCGGGCGCTGTTCGGCGGGACGCCCGAGGAGAAGCCCGGACGCTCTTCGAGCGTTCGAGCCCGATCACCTACGCCGATCAAGGTCGCCGCGCCCGTCACTGTTCGTGATCGGCGAGAACGACTCACGCTGCCCGCTCGGCCAGGCGCTCGCCTACGTCGATCAGGCTCGCGGAGCGCGGCGTGCCGCACGAGGTGCTACCGCTACACGACGGGCCACGGGTCGCTCGCCACCGGACGAGGACGTTCGGCAGATCGCCGGTCGATCCTGGACTTCCTTCGATCGGCGTACGGTGCCCGCGCTCCGCGCCGACGCTCGGACGACGCCCTGAGCGAGCATCGCGTCGGCGACCTTGCGGAACCCGCGATGTTCGCGCCGTGCACGTAGTTGCCGGGCGACGTCGTACTCCTCGGCGGTGCTCCGGCACGTGTCGTGTGGATCGCCGACCATGATCCGCGTGCAGCCGCTCGTCGACGGTCTCGCGGCGTCCAGCGCAGCGCGCTCGAGTTCTGCGCCATCTCGAGGCCGCTCACCGCCACGCCGCCGGCGTTCGCCGCCTTCCCGGGCCGTAGAGGATCCGCGCGTCGACGAACCGCCTCGATCGCCCGTCGGGCACGGTCGGCATGTTCGCGCCCTTCGGCGACGACGTAGACGCCGCCGTGCGAGGAGGTTGCGTCGCGTCCTCGGCGTTGATCTCGTTCTGCGTCGCGCTCGGGAACGCAGCACTCGGCGGGGATCGCCCAGAGCGGGTTGTAGTGCGTGGCTCGGGGTCGACCGGCGGTGAACGTCGACGCCCGGGTACTGCTCCGCGTACTCCATGATCCGTCCGCGCCGGCCGTTCTTCAGGTCCATCACGTACGCGAGCTTCTCGCGGTCGATGCCGTCCTTGTCGTAGATGAACCCGCCCGAGTCGCTGAGCGTGACCGGCTTGCGCCCGAGATCGAGCAGCTTCTCCACCGTGTACTGCGCGACGTTGCCGGCGCCCGAGACGAGACAGGTCTTGTCCTCGAGCGACTCGTCGCGCGTCTTCGCCATCTCCTCGGCGAAGTAGACCGCGCCGTAGCCGGTCGCCTCGGGCCGGATCAGCGAGCCGCCCCAGTCGAGCCCCTTGCCGGTCAGGACGCCGGTGAACTCGTTCCGGATCCGCTTGTACTGGCCGAACAGGTAGCCGATCTCCCGTCCGCCGACGCCGATGTCGCCCGCCGGCACGTCGGTGAACTGCCCGATGTGCCGCTGGAGCTCGGTCATGAAGGACTGGCAGAACCGCATCACCTCGCCCTCGGATCTGCCCTTCGGGTCGAAGTCGGCGCCGCCCTTGCCGGCGCCCATGCGGCAGCGTGGTCAGCGCGTTCTTGAACACCTGCTCGAACGCGAGGAACTTCAGCATGCCCGAGGTAGACCGTCGGGTGGAAGCGCAGGCCGCCCTTGTACGGGCCGATCGCGCGAGTTCATCTCGACACGGAACCCGCGGTTGATCTGGACGTCGCCCGCGTCGTCGACCCACGGGACCCGGAACATCACGACGCGCTCGGGCTCGATCGATCCGCTCGAAGACCTTCGCGTCGACGTAGCGGGGGTTCCGGTCGAGGGCCAGCTCTGACCGACTCGGCGACCTCTTGGACCGCCTGGTGGAACTCGGGCTCGCCGGGGTTCTTGGCGACGAGCTTGCGCCATCAGCCGGTTCACGTAGTCACCCATGGGAACAGCTACCTCCGTCAGGTGGAGAGGAAGTGTCTGTGAGGCGAACGCCCTGGCAAGCCTATCCCGGCCGGCTGCTACGGTGGCAACGTGCCCCGGTGGCTCGCGCTTCCTCACCGCCCTCCCGCTCGCCTACCTGATCTGGCGGCTGGGGTTCGCCTCACCTCCGGGCGCTCGCGGTCCGGCGCCCGGCTCGCTCGACGAAGGTCCGCCGCCGTCGGAGCCGGAGGACGTCGAGGGGCTCGACGTCTATCTGGTCTGTGGCGAGTGCGGGACGGAATACAAGGTCTCCCGGCTCGGCGAGCTCCGCGATCCCCCGCCATTGCGGCGAGAAGATGCAGGTGGTTCGCCGTGTGGCGGAAGCCTGAGCCGACGCGGACGGACCGTTTTCCACATCGAGCGCGAACCGGTCATCCACAGGGTTATCCACAGCGCGTGAACGAGCCGTGAACGGGGGGGACGCAGGCGCCGTAGGGCCGCGCCGGTCACCTCCAGAAGGTGATGCCGAAGAACCCGACGGCGATCAGCCCGAGACCGCCCATCAGAACCAGTGTTGCTGGCCTGATCGCCGCGCGGTGTAGTTCCAGACGATCGCGACGACCCCGATGCCCATCAGCACGAGCATCAGCGGTCCGCACCAGCGGGGGCTCGCCTTCGCGCTTCTTCTTCTTCTGTGGCTCCAGCTGATAGCGGGGTGCTCCGCTGCTTGGACGACCTTTCGACTTCGGCATGGCGCACCCGATGGTAGCTGCTCAGGAGGAGGAGGGTCAAGGTCGGCGCAGCTCGAGGCCGGGGCGAAGCCGTACGGCTTCGCCCCGGCCCCGACGAAGAGGTCGAGCCGATCGCTCCAGTGCGCGGGAGGCGGGTTGCCGCTCACCCCGGTCGGGCACGACGCCGAGGCTCCGTTCGAGGTCGCCGAGGTCCCACACGACGCGCCAGGATGGGATCACCGCAGGACGGAAGCCGAGGGAGCCGTCGAAACCGCCCTTGCGCCACGGTCTGCTCGTCCCTCCGAAGGGGACGTCGGCGGCCGTGAACAACGGCTCCAGGCCGGGGATGGATGCGAGCGGGTGCACGATCAGGAGTCGGTGGATCTCGCCCACGTCCGCCCGTCCGCCCGTTCGATACGCGTCGTCGAGTGCCGCCCGCAGCAGGTCGTCGTCGATCCACCCTTCCGGCTCGCGGAGCAAGCGCGGGAGCGACGGAGCCCTGGAACGTCTCCCGCCAAGAGTGGTACGCGGCGAACAGGCTCTCGCCGATCCTCGGCTCCAGGGCCCGCCGCGCGATCGCGGCGCACCAGACGTTGAACAGGGCGGCTTCGATCGAGTCGCCGCGCGTCGATCGCCGTCCCATGCCGCCAGCTGCTTCAGGGCCTCGCGCCTGCGTCGTCCGAACGGGTCTCGAGCTGGATCAGCAGGGACACCGTCTCGAGCGCGGCCTTCGAGATCGTGTCCAGCTGGATCGCTCGCATCGACGACACGTCGTGGTGGTCGCGCTGCTTCGAGCAGCTCACGTCGATCCGTCGCTTGCGGAACGGCAGATGGAAGTCCTTCGCGATCAGGTAGGGGTAGCCCTCCGGCTGGATGTCGTCGTTGGCGGTGGCGATGAACCCGCGGTCCGGGTCGATCTCGTGCGGGAGCTCATCGAGCGGATCCACCCGAGCCATTCGTGCTCGCCCGTCCAACCCGGAACCGGCCGCGTGCGTCGCCCGCTTCGCGGAGCGGGTACCAGCCCGTGCACTGATACGCGATCGTGCCGTCGACGTCCGGCGTACACGAAGTTCTGACCCGGGCATCCGATCGCGCAGCACCGCTTGGCGGAACTCCTCGACGTCGCGGGCGCGGACGACGTCGAGGGGCGAGCGAGGGCCGCAACGCGCTTCGTGGCCGGTCCACCGGAGCGCGTAGGCCCGTTCGAGTCGCCCGGTAGGTCGTCTGCAGGACGCCCGCCGTGCCGTGCGGTGACGATCGGCCCGTGGCGCGTCTCGCGTGACGGTGACCGTGCGAGGCTGCGGCTCGCCGCGGACCATCGATCCGCTCGTCGTGGATCGTCAGCGGCTCCACGTGTCGCCGGTACCGCGCGGCGGTCCCGTCGTCGCTCAGGGTCTCCTCGTAGAGGTCCTGGACGTCGCCCGTGACGTTCGTTGCACCCCAGGCATGATGCGGGTGTCGCGCCGAGGATGATCCGGGCGAGAACGGCAATGCCACGCCGCGAGCCTCGTAGCCGGGCGCGACCGAGATGCAGCTCGAGCCACGGCCCGGGTTGGGTCACCAGCAGGTGCGGGTCGTTGGCGAGCAGCGGCATGCCGGATGCCGTCAAGGAGCCGGAGACGACCCAATCGTTCGAGCCTGGCCGCGCGCGCTCGGCGCGGCGGCATGAACAGCTCGGCGCGCTTCGCGGCCGAGCTGCTCATCCAGCTCGGCGCGCAGGAGCTCGGACTCCCAGTTGCTCGAGAGCGACCACGCGAGGTGCGCGAACGCGCGGCGGCGTACGGCAGCGGGTCGTCGGGGACATCGGGCGTGAGGTCGAGCAGCGTGTATTCGACTGGAGGCGCCGGCGCGGCGTCGATCCACGCCCGGATGCCCCGCACGGAACCGGCCGTGGATGTGCGCTGATCCTCGTCAGTCACAGGCTGCGGAGGTGGCGCGGCGGCCGCCCGGTGCAGCCCGATCGTCCTGACGAACCGGTCGTCTCTCGAAGCTGCGCTCGCCGAAGACCTCGGCGACAGGCGGCCGGTCGCGGCGCAGCGCGAGCTCGACCTGGAAGAGCCGTTCGCCGGCGGTCACGACGCACCTGCGCGACACCACAGGTCGTCGAGGGTCTCGGCATCGATCGCGGCACGCCGAACGGGTCGCGACGGATGCGTCAGACAGGACGCTCCAGGCCGCTGAGCTGGAGCGTGCCCTCCGTCGAGGAAGAGCGATGGGCGCGCCATCTCGCGAAGCTGGTCCGGCATGCGCGCGAGGGTATCGCGACGCGTGGCGCTGACGTCAGAGTTGATTCCTGCGACGTGGCTCGGGGTCGCTCGGACCGACCTCGCCGGTGAGTTCAAGCAACCCAAAGATGATGTCGGTTTCGGGACATGTGCGCGCCGGCCTCTGATAACTCAAGATTGGGTTCGCGCGGGCGCGCCTTCGGCCGCAGCAGCGTCGATCTCGCACGTTGCCGAGCCAGCTCCGGTAGAGCGCGGCGTACCGGCCCCCGGCGATCCACCAGCTCGCCGTGCGTCCCCTCCTGGACCAGCCTTCCCGGCGTCGAAGACGAACACCGCGCCGCGCGCGCCTCGGCCGTCGACAGCCGGTGCGCGATCGTGACCACGGTGCGTCCCGCCGACAGCCGTCGGAGCGCCTCGGTGATCCGTCGCTCGGTCGCCGGGTCGACGGCCGACGTCGCCTCGTCGAGGATCAGCAGCCCCGGGTCGCCGATCTGCGCACGTGCGAGCGCGACCAGCTGGCGCTCGCCGACGCTCAGCGCCTCGCCGCGCTCACCGACCGGTGTCGCGAGCCCGTCCGGCAACGCCGCGACCCAATCCGAGAGCCCGAGCTCCGACGAACGCCGCCTCCACCTCCGGGTCGGTCGCGGCCGGACGGCCGTATCGCACGTTCTCGCGGACCGTCGTGTCGAACAGGAAACCGTCCTGCGGCACCATCCGGATCCGGGTTCGCCGCGAGTCGCTCTGCACGTCGCGCAGGTCGACGCCACCGATCACGATCCGGCCGGCGACCGGGTCCGCCAGGCGGGACATCAGCTTCGCGAAGGTCGTCTTGCCACACCCGGTCTCGCCGACGATCGCGACGTGACCGCCCGCCGGCACCGACAGCGTGATCCCGTGGAGCACCTCCGGTCCCTCGCGGTACGCGAAGCGGACGTCCTCGGCCTCGACCGACAGGGCTCCGCCGGCAGCGCGACGCCGTTCGCCGGCTCGACGACCTCGATGTCCAGGTCGAGGACCGCCAGGATCTTCCGCCAGCCGGCGATCGCGGTCTGGGTCTCGCTGTAGATCTCCGGCAGGTCGGTGAACACGTGCAGGAACACGTCGGCCAGGAACAGGAACGCCGAGACCTGCCCGAACGTGAGCCCCCACGACCTGCCGTAGACCGAGCCCAGCACGATCACGGTCGAGAGCGCGACGGCGTAGAAGATCGACGACATCGGCCAGAACGTGGCAGCGCGGAAGTGCGCGAGGACCTCGCGCCTTGTACCGCTCGCCGATCGCGTGCTCGACCTTGTCGTGCGTCTGTTCGTCCAGCCCGTACGCACGGACCACGGCAGCGCCCATCACGGACTCGGACACCTCGGACAGCATCTCGCCCACCCGCGTCCGCGCGGCGTTGAACGCGGCGGACAGCCTCGCCTGCATCGACCACACGACGATCGACAGCAGTGGCATCATCAGCAGCACGATCGCCGTCGCGAGCTGCCACGAGTAGTAGAGCATCAGCAGCAACGCACCGATCGCCTGCGCGCCGGAGATGATCCACGCGATCCCGCCCCACTCCATGAACTCCTGGAGCGCGTCCACGTCGGCCGTCACGCGGGCCACGAACACGCCGCGCTTCTCCTCGCTCTGCTCGGCGATCGACAGCGCGTGGATGTGGCGGAACGTCCGCACGCGCAGGTGCATCAGCGCGTTCTCCGAAGCGGTCACGAGTCGACGGCCCGCCGATCGCGCGGCCAGGAAGGCGAGGACGACGAGCAGGAAGGCCGCGGCGCATCGTCCGTAGACGAACCGAGCGTTGAACGTCGGCGTGAAGCCCTTGTCGAAGATCTGCTGGACGAGCACGGGCGTGACGAGCGAGGCGACGTCACGCCCAGCGAGACGATCGACGGTGAAGCCCGAGCCCGGCCCGGAGCTCGGGGCTCTCCCGGACGCCGCGCCGGAGGACGGCGAAGGCGCCCTTCAGGTGCTCGGGGACCTTGACGTCCTCATCGTCGGCGAGCAACTCGGCGACGGCGCTCATCCTTCGCCCCGTTCGCCGCGCTCGTAGGCATGGATGATCGCCGCGTACCCCGGCTCGCGCGCCAGCAGATCCTCGTGCGGTCCGGTGGCCTCGACCACGCCGTCCTCCAGGAAGATCACGCGGTCGGCGAGGCGGATCGTGGACAGCCGGTAGGCGACCACGATCAGCGTCGTCGACAGCTCGCGCGCAGAGCGCCGCCAGGATGTCCGGCCTCGACGGTCGGGTCGACCGACGACGTGGCGTCGTCCAGGATCAGGACGCGTGGCGCTCGCACGAGCGCCCGTGCGAGCGCCACGCGCTGACGCTGGCCGCCGGACAGCGTGTAGCCACGCTCTCCGACCACCGTGTCGTAGCCCTGCGGGAGCTCGCGGATGAACCGGTCCGCCGACGCGATCATCGCGCGGCGCGGACGACGTCGGCCTCGGCCGCGTCGGCGTCCAGCGCGATGTTCTCGCGAACGGTCGTCGCGAACAGGAAGCTCTCCTGGAACACGATCGGAGACGTCGCGCGCAGCGCGCGACGGGTCGGCGTCGCCGCACGTCGACGCCGCCGACGAGCACGCGGCCCTGTTCGGGATCCGACCAGCCGCACGAGCAGCTGCGCCAGGGTCGACTTGCCGACGCCGGTCGGTCCCACGATCGCGACCGACTCCGTCGGCTGGACGTCGAACGTGACGCCGTCGAGGACCGGCACGCCGTCGTAGAGGTGCGCGCACGCCGAGCACCTCGATCGCCCAAGGGTCCGGCCGGCAGGCTCCTGCCGGATGCGCGGCGGGTTCAGCGTGACGCTGGTCCGCGAAGACCGTCGTCCAGCCGGGCGTACCCGACCACCGCCCGCGGCAGCTCGGCCAGGATCCAGCCGATGAACCGCATCGGCCACGACAGCAACCCGAACAGCGCGACGAACCCGATCAGCTTGCCCGGCGTGATCGCGCCCGACGCCACCCGCCACGAGCCGACCGCCAGCAGCAGGAGGGCCGTCGCGAGCGTCGGCAACGGCGTCGAGCCCCGCCTCGAAGGTCGCCCGGACGTAGCCGCCGCGCACGCGATCGTCGCGGAGCGCTCGCGCCTTCACGGCGAGCCGCTCGGTCTCGGCGTCCTCGCGCCCGAGCGTCTTGACGACGAGCGCGCCGTCGATCGACTCGTGCGCCACGGCCGACACCTCGCCGAGGTCGATCCTGGCGCGCTGCGGGCGGGCTCCTCCATCCGCTTGGCGAAGCTCCGGTTCATCAGCGCGAGCGACGGGAACAGGAGCAGCCCGATCAGCGCGAGCCACGGGTCGGCGCGCGAGCAGCCCGACCATCGCCAGCAGCGTCATCGCGATCACGCCGGTCGCGAACGGCACCGGCCAGAAGACGTCGACCGCCGCCTTCACGTCGGCCTCCATGTGCGCGAGCAGCTCGCCGGTCGGCGTCTCGCGGTGGTACTGGAGCTGGAGGTCGCGGTAGCGGTCGGCGACCCGGTTGCGGAGCGTGGCCATCACGCGCTCCCCGGCGACCCCGCTGTAGTAGCGGCGGAACATGATGCCGAGCGCGCGCCCGACCCCGAAGGTCATGAGCGCCAGCACCGCGAGCCAGATCGAGCTGGCGGGCACCGGGCCGCTGAACGACGGCTTGAGCACCTGGTCGGTCGCTCGGCCGAGCGCCGTCGTCAGCAGCACCGGAGGAGACGGCGAACACGAGCGAGCCGGCGACGGAGACCAGGAACGGCCTGGGGTGCATGCGGACGTAGGCGACCACCAGTCGCATCCCGCGGACGAAGAGCCCCGCGCCTTCCCGCCCCTCGTCTCCTGCGTCACCGACGCCATGCCGCCTATGATGCCGCGCATGACCGACCATCGACCCTGGTTCGCGTCGTACCCGCGCCGACGTGCGGCGTTCGCTCGAGCCCTATCCGCACGAGAGCCTCTTCGCGATCGCTCGATGCCGCGGCGGGCCGGTACCCGAACAAGCCCGCGCTCGCGTGGTTCGGGAAGCACATGACCTACGCGCGGCTCCTGGAGGAGGTCGAGCGGTGCAGCGCGATGCTCACCGCGCTCGGCGTCGCCAAGGGCGACCGGGTCGCGCTGATCGTGCCCAACTCACCGCCGTACGTGATCAGCTTACTACGCCTGTCAGCGGATCGGCGCGATCGCGGTCGGGAACAACCCGCTCTACACGAAGCGCGAGATGGAGCACCAGCTGCGCGACGCCGAGCCGAAGGTCGTGCTCGATCGCCGACCTGCTGTACTCGAGATTTCGCCGACGTCTTCGGCGACCTCAGGATCGCGAACGTCGTCGTGACGCGGCTGAACGACTACATGCCGCCCATCAAGAAGCTCCTGGCGCCGATCGCCGTGTTCCGCAAGACGCAGCGAGCCGCCGGGAAGCCCTGGCCGCCGGTGCCCAGCGGGCGCGCACGGTGCTGCGCTGGCACGCGGCGATGAAGCGCGGGGATCCCGTCCCGCCGGTGGCCACGGTCGACCCGGCGACGTGACGCGGCGGTGCTGATCTACACCGGCGGGACGACCGGCATCGCGAAGGGCGCGATGCTCTCGCACGACAACATCGCGGCCAACGCCCGCCAGTCGACGGCGTGGATCTCCGTGATCGAGGACGGCAAGGACGCGATGCTCGCCGCCCTGCCGTTCTTCCACTCGTACGGGATGCTGTCGATGAACGTCGCGATCCTCAACGCGATGAAGCTGATCCCGGTCCCGAACCCCGCGACATCCACATGCTGCTCGAGCTGATCCACGAGGAGCACGCCACGATCTTCCCGGGGGTCCCGCGGCTCTACATCGCCGATGAACGAGAACCCCGAGACGCCGAAGTTCGACCTGAAATCGATCAAGGCATGCGTGTCGGGCGCCGCGCCCCTGCCCGGCGGCGGTGGCGCAGGAGTTCGAACGGGTGACCGAGGGCGGCGCAGCTCGTCGGAGGGTTCGGGCTGACCGAGTGCTCGCCGGTCACGCACGCGAACCCGTTCAACGGGGTGCGCGAAGGCCGGCTCGATCGGGCTGCCGATCCCCGACACCGATGTCCGGATCGTGTCGCTCGACGATCCGGACAAGGAGATGCCGCGTCGGCGAGCCCGGCGAGCTCTGCATCAAGGGCCCCAGGTGATGCTGGGCTACTGGAAGCCGGCCCGAGGAGACGGCGCTTGATGATCCGCAACGGCTGGCTGCACTCGGGCGACGTCGCCGTGATGGACACCGAGGGCTACTTCAAGATCGTGGATCGCCTCAAGGACATGATCCTGGTCTCCGGGTTCAACGTGTACCCGAACGAGGTCGAGGAGGTCCTGTACCACCACCCGGCGATCTCGAAGGTCGCCGTGATCGGCGTGCCGGACGATCGAACCGGCGAACGGGTGAAGGCGTTCGTCGTGCTGAAGGAGGGTGCGACAGCTCACGGCCGACGAGCTGATCGCATGGTGCCGGGACCCGAAGGTGGGACTCACCGGCTATCGCATCCCGCACGAGGTCGAGTTCCGCGACTCCCTTCCGGAGACGATGGTCGGCAAGGTGCTCCGACGGGTCGCTGCACGACGAGGAGCTGAAGAAGCGCGAGGCCGCACGGATCGGTCGCGCCCAGCGGGTCGTGAACCCGATCTACTGGGACCTCGGCGACGGGGTCGCGGTCCGCACGTACACGCCGGACGATGCGATGGAGGCGTTCGCGCTGGTCGACGCCAACCGTGACCGGCTGCATCCGTGGATGATCTGGGAACCGCAGCACGCGGTCGCCGGCCGACACGAGGGCGTTCATCGAGCGCTGCCTCGCATCGGAGACCGACATCGAGGGCAACGGGATGCGGGTCGACGGCCGGCTCGCGGGCTCGATGGGCCTTCGGGTCGACGTGCAGCGATGCGGGCGCCGAGATCGGCTACTGGATCGGCGGGGACTACGAGGGACGGGGATCGTCACGCGCGCGTGCCGGCGGTTCTTCGACTTCGCGTTCGACGATCTCGGGCTGCACCGGATGGAGCTGTGCGCTGCCGTCGGCAACACGAGGAGCCGTTCGGTCGCGGAACGCCTCGGGATGCGGCAGGAGGGCGTCCTGCGCGGCGGGTTCGGAACCCGGAAGGGTTCGACGACCTCGTGGTCTACGGGATCCTCGAGGACGAGTGGCGAGCGCGGGCGCGGTGAGCCCGCTGCCGGTGGACCTGGGCGAGGGCGTGGTCCTTCGCCACTACGAGATGGAGCGATCTGGACGCGCTCTGGGAGCGCGATCGAAGCCGAACGCGCTCGCCTTGGTGAATGGATGCCGTTCGTCCGGGATGCGAAGACCATCGACGACGAGCGAGACGTGGCTCGAGTCGGTCGCGCCCGAACCACGTGGACTCGGTGGCGGAAGCCTGTGGCGAGGCGCCGAGCTCGTCGGCGGGGTTGGATTGTTCCCGGACACCTTCGGGATCGTCGCGGAGATCGGCTACTGGGTGCGGCGCGAGCACGAGGGACGGGGACACGTCACGAGGGCCTGCAGAGCCTTGATCGGACATCGGGTTCGGGGAGCTGGGGCTGCATCGGATCGTGATCCGCGCGGGAACGGAGAACGCCCGCAGCCGCGCGGTGCCTGAGCGGCTGGGGTTCACCTACGAAGGATCGCCCGCGAGAGGGTCGCGGCAGCGGCGGTTTCTATGACCTGGCCGTCTACGGCCTGTTGGACCGCGAGTGGCGGTCCTGACCATCGATCCGTCGCCTCTCGCGACCCCGAAGATCGACCTGAGCTCACAAGGCGGCGACGCGGGCTCGTTCGTCGTCGGTGAGCCCGCGGGCGGCGGCCGGACGTCGGCGTGGGCCAACACACCCTTGTCCACGAGCACCTGCTTCGCGACCGCCGGCAGCGACAGGTCACGCAAAGCGTCGCGGAGAGCGTTCACGCGAGCGTCGGCGGCATCACTCTTCCGGTGGACCAGCTCGGCCGTGACCTCGGGCCATGCCGAAGCCAGCCCCGACACCGCGCCGACCGCTCCCGCCGCGAGCCCTTCCAGCACGAGCGGCTCGAAGCCGATGAAGACGTCGAGACCTTCCACGAGGTAGGGCTTGACGGCTTCGAACGGCGTGTCGGACACCTTCAGTCCCGTGAGGTTCGGCACGTCGTCGGCGCAGCCGCTCGATCACGGGGAGCGGCACCGGGTATCCACTCCGTCCCACGAATTCGTAGATGTAGAACGGCAACGGGGCGCACGCGTCAGCGGCCTGCCGGAAGTGATCGAACAGCTCCTGCTCGTCGAGCGGGAAGTAGGGCGGAGCGATCACGGCGACGGCGTCGGCCCCGACCTCCTTCGCGTGAAGCGACAGCTCCACGGTGTGCTCGGTCGTTTGCGCGCCGGCGTGGACCGCGACCGCGAAGCCTTCCGGACGGGCCTCGAGGCAGAGCTCCGTCATCCGGCGCCGCTCCGGCACCGACAACAGCACGCCCTCGCCCGTGGTGCCGCACGTGAGGACGCCGTCCATGCCCCCGTCGGCGAGGAAGCGGATCGAGGGAGCGACGCTCGCCTCATCCAACGACGCACCGTCGATCGCGCAGCGGCGTGACGGCAGCCGCGATCGCACCGTGGAGCTTCCCGAGCATCCGCTCAGGGTACGCGGTCAGAACTGGGCGGATTCGGTGGAGCCCTCCAGGGCGAGCGTCGACGATCCTCCTCGGCTGATCGTCTTCGACACGAGATCGAACCATCCCGTGCCGACCTCGTGTTGGTGCTGACCGCGGTGTAGCCGGCGGACTCGAGACCGAACTCCGCTCCTGCAGACGCACGTACGCGGTCATCCCCTCGCCGGCGAATCCTTTCGCCAGCTCGAACATGCTCGCGTTGAGGGCGTGGAACCCCGCGAGCGTGATGAACTGGAACCGGTAGCCCATCGCGCCGAGCTCCTTCTGGAACGCGGCGATCTGCTCGTCGTCCAGCCGCTGCTTCCAGTTGAACGACGGCGAGCAGTTGTACGCGAGCAGCTTCCCGGGAACTCGGCGTGGACGCCTTCGGCGAACGACCGGGCTTCGTCGAGGTCCGGCGTCGCGGTCTCGCACCAGAGCATGTCCGCGTAGGGCGCGTACGCCCGCGCGCGTTCGACCGCGGCGTCCATCCCGCCGCGAACGCGGAAGAACCCCTCCTCGGTGCGACTCGCCGCTGATGAACGCGCCGGTCCCGCTCGTCGACGTCGGACGTGAGGAGGTTGGCGCTCAGCGCGTCGGTCCGCGCCATCAGCACGGTCGGGACGTCCAGGACGTCGGCGGCCAGGCGAGCCGCCACCAGCGTCGGATGAACTGGCCGGTGGGGACCAGCACCTTCCGCCCGAGGTGGCCGCACTTCTTCTCGGACGCGAGCTGATCTTCGAAGTGCACGCCCGCGGCGCCCGCCTCGATCATCGCGGTCATCAGCTCGAAGGCGTTGAGCGGGCCGCCGAACCCGGCCTCGGCGTCCGCGACGATCGGCGAGACCGAACTCGGTGTCGTCGCCCTCGGCCCAGGCGATCTGGTCGGCGCGACGGAGGGCGTTGTTCAGCCGGCGGACGACCGTGGGGACGGAGCTCACCGGATAGAGCGACTGGTCGGGGTAGGTGTGCTGCGCGGTGTTGGCGTCGGCGGCCACCTGCCAGCCGGACAGGTAGATGGCGCGAAGACCCGCCCGCGCGCACTCCACCGCCTGGCCGCCCGTGAGGCAACCGAGCGCGGCCACGTAGTCGTCGGCGTTGACGAGCCGCCACAGCGCCTCCGCGGACGTCTCCGCGATCACGTGGCGTTCCCGGATCGTGCCTCGGAGCCGAACCACGTCCTCGGCCTCGTACGGGCGGGTGATCCCCGCCAGCGCTCCTCGTCCCGCCACCGGGCGCGCAGGTCCTCGGCTTCCACGCGGATCCGTTCGGTGATCGTCATCGGTGTCCAGCCTTTCCGCTCTGCGCCCGGGTCTTCGCTGGGCGCGATCCCTTCGGGATAACGAAACCTCCCGGTGTGCGGGAGGTCGGGTGCGCGCGTCGGCCGAGCGGCCGCGGCGCGGGTCAGCTGGATACGTTCTTGAACGGTCGTTCAATCATCGAGCTCATCCTGCCAGACCTGGGCTGGCCTGGTCAAACCGAAGGCGAGCATCAGGCGGTCAGCCGGATCGCGAGGAAGCGTGGAACGCCCTTCCTCCACGTCTCGCCGGCGACGACGCATCTTCCCGTTGGGCTGCCGGGCGATACCCGTGGGCCGCATCCGTCCCGCCGGCGACGTTCGACCCGCGCGACGCCGTTCGTCGCGAAGGTGGGGTCTTTCGTGCCGTCGGCCCGCAGGCGAACGACGGCGACGTCGTCCGCTGTGGTCGCTCGGTGGATCAGATCCAGCGACGAGCACCTTGGCCCCGACGCGCACGACGCCGTCGGCCCGGTCCGGCGCGGCGCTCCACGCGAGGATCGCGACCCGGCGTTCCCGAACGTGGGATGCGGGCAGCCCCTTCGGCGTGTAGCGGACGATGCCCCAGTCCGCGTGTCCGCCGTTGGCCGCGCTCCCCGCGCAGCACGAACCCGCCCGTTCCCGTCACCGCGATCGCGTTGGCGATGTCGGCGCCCGGAGCGAGGTCGGTGCGCGTGACGCCGGCGTGTCCGAATCCCGGTCGCGACGTCCCCGTTTCCGTGCACGCGGGAAGATCGCGAACCGCGGGATCGTGCCGAACTCGGCGTAGCCGGCAGCGACGATGTCGCCGCTCGGCATGACCACGAGGTCGTTCACCTGCTCCGCCCCGGCCGAGAGGTCAGGATCTGCCTCCCGTCCCCGCCGAACGCCTGATCGAGCGTCCCGTTCGGGCGGAGCCGGGCGAGGGCCGACCGCATCGTGGAGCCGTTGGAGACGTAGCCACCGATGTCGATCGCGCCCGAGGGGCGAAGCGAGACCGCGTTCGCGGTCTCCTGCTTGCCGAAGTTGACGGTGGCGAGCCCGTCGCCGCCGAAGGCGGCGACGGGCTCGCCACCGGGCCGAGGCGCAGCACGAACGAGTCTTCGATCCCGCCGCCGGTCCAGCGCCCGGCGATCGCGAGCCCGTTGTCGCCGGCGACCGCGACGTCGAGAGGCGAGCGCTGCGCCGGCGCCGAGCGACATCCGCAGACGCCCGTCGCCGTTGAAGGATGGGGTCGAACGTTCCGTCGGGCCGGAAGCCGCGCGACGACCACGTCGACGTGGGCATCGACCGTGTACCCGGCCACGACGGTCCGTCCAGCGTGGTCGATCGCGACGGCGGTCGCGACCGAGCCGGTCGCGAACGCCGTCGCGATCCCGTCGTGGAGAACGCCGGGTCCAGCGCTCCGGACGTCGCGCTCGCGGGCTGCACCGCGCATCGCGACCGCCACCACCACGAGGAGGACGAGTGGAGCGCCGCACGCGTTCAGCCCCGGGTGACCTGCGACAGCTTGAGGGTCTTCTCGTAGAGCGCCTTGCCCCGTCACGGCCGCTTCGCAGCCCGCATCGCGGAGCGCCCAGATGTCGTCGGCCGAGCGAACGCCGCCGCTCGCGATGACCGGTCCGGTCGGTCAGACCGAGCACGTGCCGGTACAGCCGCAGATCCGGACCCTCCAGCGTCCCGTCCCGCGCGATCGCGGTGACGAGGTACCGCGGCGTGCCGGCGTCGTTGAGCACCGGGATGACCTCTTCGACGGGCGGGCCTTCCTCGCGCCAGCCCTTCACCATCGCGTGCCCGCCACGCACGTCGACGGCCACCAGGATCCGCTCCGCGAACTCCTCGACGGCACGGGCGACGAACCCGGGATCGAGCGCCGCGGAGGTCCCCAGGATCGCCCGGCCGGCTCCGATCTCGAGCACCGACGCCACATCCTCGAGCGTGCGGACCCCACCCCCACCTGGACCGGGACACACCACCGAGCGGCAGATGTCGCGGATCGTGTCGCGGTTGGAGCCCTCGTCGAGCGCGGCGTCGAGGTCGATCGCGTGCAGCCGCCGCGCCCCTCCTCCTGGAAGCGAACCGCGACCTCCACGGGATCGTCGTCGTAGGCGGTCTCCTCGTTCGGATCGCCGCGGAGCAGCCGGACCGCCCTGCCGGCTCGCAGATCGATCGCCGGGATGACGATCATGCTGCTCGGAGCCGCTCGCGAGGCTCGGCGGTCATCGGTCGCCGGCCTCGTCCGCGCGGGCCTCCATCGCCTTCGCGTGTCCGACCAGGCCTTCGGCCCGGGCGAGCGTCGAGGTGCCCGGGCTGAAGTGCGCGGCCGCGGCGGGCGACATCCGCATCACCGAGGTGATGGTGACGTAGTCCGCTGCGCGCAACCCGCTCGAGAACCGGGCGGTCCCGGCGGTCGGAAGGACGTGGTTGGACGAGAGCCCGTAATCGCCGAACAGGACGGCCGACCACGAGCCCCAGGAAGATGGCGCCGGCGTTGCGGACGCTCGGGAGGAAGTCCTCCGGCTCATCCAGCAAGAGCAACAGGTGCTCGGCGGCCACGTCGTTCACGGCCGCTGCCGCGTGCGCGAGGTCGCGGACCAGCACGAGCCTCGTGTGGCGGATCGCGAGATCGACGATCTCCCGACGGTCGACGTGCACCAGCTCCTGTTCGAGGGCGGCGTCGACCTTCTCGGCGAGCGCTGCGTCGGGCGTGATGAAGAACGTACGCGCCTCGGGATCGTGCTCCGCCTGCGCGATCAGATCGAGCGCCGCCATCCGCGGGTCGACGTGACCGTCGGCGACGATCGCGAGCTCCGACGGGCCCGCCAGGCCGTCGATCCCGACCGACCCGGCGACCTGACGCTTGGCCTCCGTGACGTACACGTTGCCGGGACCGACGATGCGGTCGACCGACGGGATCGATTCCGTCCCATAGGCCATCGCGGCCACGGCCTGCGCGCCGCCGGTCCTCGCGACGTCGGTCGCGCCGGCTCGCTTCGCCGCGTACAGCACGGCGGCGTGGATCGATCCGTCGCGCTGGCGGCGGCGTGCACACGACGATCTCCTCCACGCCGGCGACGCTCGCGGGGACCACGGTCATCGCGACCGTCGACGGGTACTTCGCGCGGCCGCCCGGCACGTAGCACCCGACGGACGCGAGCGGACGGACGATCTCGCCGAAGCGGATCCCTCGCGTTCGTCCCACCACTCGCGCGGGATCTGCCGGTCGCAGAAGCCGCGGAGCCGGTCGATCAGCGCATCGATCGCGGTGCGGAGCTCTGCCGGCGTCTCGCGTTCGGCGTGCGCGAACTCGCGCTCGGTCACCAGGATCCCCGACCGGGAGAGGTCCGCGCCGTCGAACAGCTTCGACAGCTCGACGAGCACGTCGTCGCCTTCGACGAACACGCGTTGGAGGATCTGCCGGACGATCTCCGTGGTCGCCGGGTCGATCTCGAGCTTCGAGGGCTCGAGCCGCCCGCCCCGCTCGCGCAGGTCGAGGAGCTCGAGCATCAACGCTCCTCGGCGACCTCGGGGTGGGCTGCGGCGCTCGCCGCCTTCGCGAGCCGGTGATCCCGAGCCCACGGCACCCATCCGCTCGCGCCCACGGCGAGCGCTGCAGCGGCGAACAGGATGAGCGCGAGCAGGAAGGTGGCGTCGCGGTCCATGAGGCGCCAGGGTACCGAACGAACGCAACCCCCGACCCGGTCAGCCGCCGTGGAGCGTCTGGTCCGCGTGGGGAGCGTTCGGGTCCAGCGAATCGGCCAGGATGTGGTCCGCGAGGTTGAACGTGAGCGAGGAAACGTCCAGCTCCTGGCTGTTCGCGAGACAGATGAACGTGGCTCGCTGTTCCGGGAAGACCACGAGCTTCGACTCCCATCCCGGGAAGCTTCCGCCGTGGCTGACGATGGGCTGGCCGCGATGGGTCCGGACGGAGACGCCCCACGCGTAGTGGATCGGTCGGCCGTCGGCCAGCCGGCCCGGCGTGGTCATCGTCTCCGCGAGCCACCCACCGGTCAGCCGGTCGTCCATGAGGTTCGCGCTCCACCGGGCGAGGTCGTCTGCCGTCGTCCAGAGCCCACCCGAGCCGACGGCGTGGAAGCGGGCCGGCTCGACGTGCAGCCGGCCGTCGGTGGCGCGGAAGTGCCCGCGCGCTGCGCGCGCGGGCAGTTCCGTTTCGGCGTCCCGGAAGAAGCTGTCGTGCATCGCGAGCGGCTCGAAGAGCCGCTCGCGAGCCACGCTCGGCCAACGGCGCGCCGGCGGCCTGGGCGATCGCCTCCGCCAGCAGGAGGTACCCGTCGCCCGTGTACAGATGGCGCGTTCCCGCCTCCTCGCCGGAGTCAGGGATCGTTCGGATCTCCTCCATGAGTTCCTCGTTCCCCACCCGGGGACGCCGGAGGGGTCGATCCCGCCGCTCGGCCGGTACACGTGCGGCAAGCCCGCGGTGTGGTGGATCAGATGCTGGAGGTGGACCCGCTCGCCCCACGGCGGGAGCCCGGGGACGTAGGTGCGCGATCGGTCCGGTAGAGATCGAGCACTCCATCGCGCCACAGCAGTGCGACGCACGCGGCCACGAACTGCTTCGCGAGCGACCCGACGTAGAACACCGCGTCACCGCTCAGGGGCGCACCCGTCGCGATGTTCGCCGTGCCCATCCCATGGCGCAGCCGGTCATCTGGACCTGGTCCGCGAACGTCGAGCAGGACCCCGGGCTCCGCCGGAGGATCTCCGGGAGGACCCCCGTGTCCTCGACGCCATCGAAGCGCATCGCTAGCCGGGCTCGACGAGCCCGCGCTTCCGTTCGGTTCGTCGCTCGGCCTCGAGCCGTTCCAGGTCGACGTCGTCGTAGCTCATGAACGTGAACGCCTCGCCGATCGCCGGATGCACCGCCGCGATCTGCTGATGGATCGCCTGCGCGACCCGTCGATACGTCGGATGTCCCTGCGGTTGCGAGCGGAGCTCCGCCAGGTGCATCGCCTCGCGCGCCGTCATCTGCAGCACGAACCGGATCCGGAAGCCCATCGCGACCGCGTACTGCGCGGCGTCCAGCAGCCCACCGGCCGCGATCTGGTCGTGCGTCTCCTTCGAGCGCTCCATCAGACGCTCCCACTCCGCGCGGAGACCGGCCGCTTCGACATCGGCCGGCAACTCGTAGCCGAACGAGGGCGAGAGGCGTTGCCATTCGATCGTGAGCGGACGGTGCCGCTGCAGATCGCGGAAGGCGCCGTAGTCGCACAGGATGTCGAACCGGTACTGCGTCCGCTCCCACGCACGGCCGGGCTTGTGTCGCCGGTTGGTCCGCGTTCCGATGCTCGCCGCGAGCACGGCGTCCCGTTCGTCGGGCTCCATCCCCCGCACGAGCTCGAGGAGCTGGTCGTCGGGGAGGTCGCTCCCCGCGTAGAGCACCGCGGCGGTGATCTTCAGCTCGCCGTCGGGGTCATGGTCAACCAGGTTGACTTCTTCGCGCGGCTCCGGCTGGACGTCACCGGTGAGCTTCGCGGCCAGCTCCTGCGTTCGCTCGCGGACGTCGCGCCAGTAGCCCGACCAGGCCACGCCTCGATCGTCGGCGTCGACCCGCTTGAGGAACTCGGGGATGACCTTTCGCAGCTCGACCTTCATCAGGTCGCCGTATCCGCGCATCTCGGCGAGGGGATGCTGCGCCAGCCGCATCAAGAGTTGCTCGTACGACTGACCGGTCGCGTAGATCCCGAGGTTCGAGCGCGTCCCCGCCGGCAGGATCATCCGGAGCGTGTCGCACGTCTTCGCCAGGATCGTCTGCCGGTACACGAAGTCGGAGTCCTCCGCCTCCTGCGGGAACCGCTCGCGGTACCAGGCGTCGAGGACGTCGTACATCCGCCGGTAGCGTCGTGAAGACATCGTCCAGCAGTTCGACGTAGCGCTCCTCGAGCTGGGTGTCGACGATCTCCGGCGGAACGGTCGCGCGCCACCGACCGCCCGGGCGGCTGTCGTAGCGCATGTACCGCGTCGACTGCTCGAGGTAGGCCGCGAGCCGTCCCCACTCCAGCGCCTTCGCCAGCAGCTGCGACGACTGCTCACACGCGAGGTGAACCCCGCCGAGCTGCGCGACCGAGTCGTCGCCGTACTCCACGAAGACGCGGTCGTACAGCTTCTCCGCCCGCGCGGATCCCATCGAGGACCCTGACACGCCCTCCCGCGACGTCCTCCGCGAACTCGTCCAGGAAGAGCCGCCGGAGCGATTTCGTCGTGCGCGAATACCGAGCGAAGAGCGCTCCCTTTGACGGCCTCGGGCAGATCGACCAGCGCGAAGACCGGACCGTCGAGACTGGTGCAATGCGCGGACAGGATCGCGCGCTCGTCGTCGGTGAACGCCTCGGTCGCGTACCACACGCTCACGGCGTGGGGCTCCCGGTCGGCGATGGGGGGGCGATGCCTGTTCCCCGGTGGAGAGCGTGATGGTGTCGCCCGGCTTGACCTGCGACCCCGGTTGCGGGTCCTGCGCGGCGACCTTGTTCAAGTTCGGGCATTGGGGGAGCGGCAGGACGAACGGGCCTTGAACGACGACCAATCCCATGTGCTCCAGCTGGTTCTTCGCCGAGCTGAACGTCACGCACGTGTAATCCCCGAGCGTGATCGAGGCGGGCTCGGACACGAGGGTCAAGCGCGACGAGTGAGTCGCGGGCGACCTTGGTTCCGGCGGGGGCGACTGACCGATCACGGTGTCGACGGGGCACGCGTCGCTCGGCGCCCGCGTCTGGCTGCCGGGCTGGAGGTGCATCGCCTGCAACGTGGCCGTCGCCGCGTCGAGCGTCAGACAGACGCGACGAGACGTCGGGGACCGCGACCTTGGGAAGCGGCGCGGCGACCGTCAGGCGTGATCGTGTCGCCTGCGGCGACCTGCGTCTTGCGGATCGGGGCTCTGCTGCAGCACGGTCCCCGCCGCCTTCGAGCTCTGCCTCGTCGGCGGCGGATCGACGACGGTGAGACCGAGACCCTCGAGCTGGGACTTCGCCGCCTCGAACGTCTTGCCCGTGACGTCGGGTAACGCGAACGCCGGCGCGGCGTCCTTGTTGTTGAGGAACTGTGCGACCAGATAGCCGCCCGCCGCGAGCAGGGCGAAGATCAGCAGATCCGATCAGGACGCCCAGCCAGACCTTGCGGGACGAGCCCTCGGGCTCGGGAGGCGGCATCACCTGCGTCGGCGACGGCCGGGCGATGACCTGCGTCGCGTCGCCGGCGCCCGCGAGCAGCGGCGTCGCCTCGACGTCCTGACCCTTCTTGACCCGTTCGAGGTCGGCCGCCAGCTCCTCCGCGCTCTGATACCGGTTCGCGGGGTTCTTCGCGAGGCACTTCATGACGACCGCGTCCAGCTGCGGAGGCACCTCGGGGTTGTGCGCGGACGGTGGCACCGGCGTCTCGTTCACCTGCTTGTACGCGATCGCGACCGGCGTGTCGCCCGTGAACGGGGCCGCCCCGCGAGCAGCTCGTAGAGGACGCACCCGAGCGAGTAGATGTCCGACCGGGCGTCCACCGCCTGGCCCTTGCGCCTGCTCCGGCGAGAGGTAGGTCGGTGTGCCGATCACCGAGGAGGTCTGCGGAGCGGTGACGTCGGTCTGCATCCGCGCGATGCCGAAGTCCATCACCTTCACGAACCCGTCGCGCGTGACCATCACGTTGCCCGGCTTGATGTCGCGATGCACGATCCCTGCGCGTGCGCCGCCGCGAGGGCTTCGGCGATCTTCCGCGTCAGCTCGACCGCCTGCACGAGGGTGGGGCGGCGGCCGCTCGTCAGGAAGTCGGCGAGCGTTCGTCCCTCGACGAACTCCATCACGATGTATTGGCGGTCGCCGTCCGCTCCGGTGTCGAAGACGCCGACGATCGTGGGCTGGTTCAGCCTCGCCGCCGCTTGTGCCTCCCGTCGGAACCGGGCCACGAACCCCGCGTCACGCGCGAACTGGGGGAGCAGGACCTTGATCGCGACCGTTCGGTCGAGCACCTGGTCGAAGCCTCGGTAGACCTCGGCCATACCGCCGGCGCCGATCCGCGCTTCGACCCGGTAGCGCTCGCCCAGCACGGAATCGCTCACGATCGTTCGTTCACCCCTTGAGGTACGCCTGCATGACCTGCTTGGCGATCGGCGCGGCCACGAGTCCGCCGGTCGCCTCGCTTCCCAGGTTGCCGCCGTCCAGCACGATAACCGCAACCGCGATGCTGGGGTTCTGACCCGAGCCGGCGGGCGCGAACGCCGTGAACCACGCGTTCGGCGGAACGTTGCAGTTGGGGACCGGTCCGCAGTTGGTCGCGGTCCCCGTCTTGCCGGCGACGGTGATCCCGGGGATCTGCGCCGCGGTGCCGGTGCCGCTCGTGACGACGCTGATCATCATCTGGCGCATCTCGTCCGCGGTGTGGACGCTGATCGGGTGCCCGTAGTCCTGCTTCGCGAACTCTTTGATCGTCCGGCCCGTGCTGTCGCGGACCTCCGTCACCAACCGCGGCGCGTACAGCAGCCCGCCGTTGGCGATCGCCGCCGATTCCAGCGCCAGCTGGAGGGGGTTCTGCTTGTCGTTGTCGAGCCCCACCGCGGACAGCGCGACCTTCGGCAGGTTCTCGTTGAAGTAGGCGGGCTCCGGGAACCGGCCGTTGTTCCACGGGAGGGTGAACGGGATCGTCGGTTGCGTGCACGTGACCTGGTCCGGCGGAAGGATCGGGCAGAAGCCGTAGCGGAACGCCTGCTGGGAGAGCTTGTCGGCGCCGAGGCGAAGGCCGATCTCTCCGAACGTGACGTTGCACGAGTGCTCGAACGCCTGCGCCATGGTGACCGTCGTCGAGCCGCCGTTGCAGAGCTCGTTGCCGAAGTTCTCCAGCGTGCTGGATGACTGCGGCAGGTCGAGGACATGCGGGTTCGGCCACGACTTGTCGGGTCCCCACCCGTTCTCCAGGGCGGCAGAGGCCGTCACCAGCTTGAAGGTCGACCCGGGCAGGTAGAGCTCCTGGAAGGCTTTCGAGATGAGCGGGCGCTCCGGGTCCGAGATCAGCGCGTTCCAGGCGGCGTTGATCTGATCGTCGGTCCCCGTCGACAACGGGTTGGGGTCGTACCCCGGGTTCGAATACATCGCGAGGACGTCCCCGGTCCCGGGGTCGAGCGCGACGACCGCACCCTGGTGGCTCCCGAGCGCGTCGCGGGCGACGCGTTGCAGGTCGGGCACGATCGTCGTGAGGACGGTCCCGCCGACCTTGGGCCGGCCGAGGAGGATGTCGGTGAGGTTCTGGGCGGTGAACTCGGGTGATGTTCCGGACAGGTATGGGTTCATCGCGTCCTCCAGCCCGCTGAACCCGTAGATCCGCGAGTAGTACCCGGTGAGCTGCCCGTAGAGCTCGCGTCCCGGTACTTCCGGATGAAGTGATAGACGGAGTTCGGGTCGGGGTTCTTGACGCTCTCGGCGAGCACCGTCCGCTCGTCGGCCGCGAGGATCTGGCCGCGTTCCACCGAGTACTCCCGCGCGGATCTGTCGGGCCGCGTTCGCCGGCTCGCCGGCGATCCGGTCGGCGGCGAAGACCTGGATGTACGCGACCTGGGCGAACAGCAGTGCGAACAACCCTACGAACGCGAACCCCAACCGCCGGATCTGCCGATCCATCCCCTACGTTCCCTTCCGCACCCGGTACCAGGCGCCGGCGGACGCTCGGACCAAGAGCGCCAGGATCACGAAGGTCGCCACGCGACTGGTGCCGCCGTACGAGACGAGGGGCAGCGGGACCCCGGTGAGCGGGATCAACCGGAGGACGCCGGCCGCGATCGTGAAGACCTGCAGGCCGATCACGGTCGTGAGGCCCACGGCGAGGAGCTTGCCGAACGTGTCCCGGCGCTCAAGCCCGATCCGCAACCCGCGCCCGATCAAGACGAGGTACAGCAGCAGGATCGCGGCGACGCCGAGCATCCCCAGCTCCTCGCCGAATGCCGCGAGGATGAAGTCGCTTCCGACGTACGGGATGAACGTCGGCGACCCGAGACCGAGTCCCGTCCCGGACCATGCCGCCCGAGGCGAACGCGAACCATCCCTGGGCGAGCTGATAGCCGATCCCGTTCACGTTCTCCGGGTCGAGCGCGTGGAACCAGATCACGACGCGTTCCTGGATATGCGGCAGGGCCAGCCACCCGATGTACGCCCCGACCGCGAACAGGACGATCCCGAGCAGCAGGTACGAGGACCGGCCGGTCGCGACCCACATCATCACGACGAAGACGCCGAACAGGAGCAGCGACGCGCCGACGTCGCGCTCGAGCAGGAGGACCGCGAGCGACGTCCCCCACGCGAGCAGCAGCGGGCCGAGGTCCTTCACCCGCGGAAGCCCGAATCGCCCCACACCGGCGGCGAGCAGCTCGCGCCGTTGGGAGAGGTAGGACGCGGAGGAAGATCACGATCAGGACGCGACCGAACTCGGCCGGTTGGAACTGGAGGAACCCGAAGTTCACCCATAACCGCGCCCCGTTGATCGAATACCCGATGCCGGGGACGATCGGGAGCAGGAGCAGCACGATGCCCGCCAGCCCGATCGTGTACGTGTAGGCATCGAGCTGCCGGATGTCCCGCACGATCACGAGCGTCAGCGCGAAGCACGCGAGCCCGATCAGCAACCACACGGCCTGATCCCGTGCGATGTCGACACGGCCGCGCTCATCCATCAGGCGGTAGAGCATCGCCAGCCCGAGGCGCGCCGAGGAGCACCGCGACCGGGTAGATCGCGGGGTCGGCCGATCGCGCCGCGTACCGATCACGAACCATCCGCCGAGCGACGCGCCGGCGAAGAGCACGCTGTACACGGCGAGGTTCCTCGGAACCCCGCCGTGCAACCCGAGACCTTGCAAGGCGTAGGCGACGAGCGAGCCCGCAACGGCGAGGATCAGCAGACCGAAGCCGTTGCGGGCTCGCCGGCTCTCGGTCGCGCCCGCGGGAACCGTAACGGCGCTCACGGTTGCCCCCCGTCCCCGTCGGCGCTGCCTTGCGGAGGTCTCGGCGGATCTGCTCGACGCGAGCGTCTGCCTCGGCCCTGCTGTCTACGTTGAGACCGCCGGCGAGCGCCGAATAGAAGGGGAGCGCCTCCGCCGCGGTCGCGGAGATGTCCGTTTCCTCGACCACCCGTGACAGGTCGTAGCCGAACACGTCGGCAGGGATGCCCTGGTAGATCGCGACGTGGCCGTTGGCGACGCCGATGAACCAGCGCGTGTCGATCAGGCGCGCGCACCGGTCAGAGCCGCGCCGAGCACCACGATCACGATGCCGGCGACGATCGCGATACGCCACCAGCGCCGGTGTCCTTCGGAAGTCCCAGCCGGTCGCGCGGGCTCATCCATCGCTTCGTGAGCCGTCACGCCCGGCGCGGGCGCGGCCTCCGTCCCGTTCGTCTCGTCGTCCGGCAGCACGTCGAGGACGACCACGGTGATGTTGTCGACACCCCCGCCCGGTTGGCGGCGACCACCAGCCGGTCCGCGGCCTCCTGCGGAGCCTTCGGCGTGGACTCGAGGATCGCCTGGATCTGGTCCTCGGTGAGCATCCCGGTGAGCCCGTCGGAGCACAGGAGGAGGCGGTCACCGTCGAGGAGCCCGACGTCTCGCTCGTCGAGCGGGACGTCGGGCTCCGTCCCGAGCGCCCGGACCAGGACGTTGCGATGCGGGTGGACCTCGGCTTCCGCCGCCGTGATCTCCCCGCTTTGACCATCCGGTTCACCAGCGTGTGATCGTCCGTCAGTTGCCGCAGGGCACCCGCCCGCAGCAGGTACGCGCGCGAGTCGCCCACGTGCACCAGGTGCGCGAGGTCGCCGTGGACCACGGCGGCCGTGAGGGTGGTCCCCATGCCCGCGGAGGTTCCGGTCGGCCCCCGCGCGTTCGAAGACCGCTCGGTTCGCCGCCTGGACCTGATCGGCGAACGGCACCGCTCCCTTCCGGAACGATTCGGCGATCGTCGTGAGCGCCAACTGCGATGCGACCTCGCCACCGCGATGTCCGCCCATCCCGTCCGCCACGGCGTACATCGGCGGCTCGAGCAGGTACGCGTCCTCGTTGCCCGTTCGACCTGTCCGACGTGGGTCGCGACCCCGGCCTCGATCCTCATCGCGCGAGCTCCACGATGGTGGTCCTGACGCGGATCCGGTCGCCCGCCGTGAGCATCGCGGGAGCAGCAAGCCGCTGTTCGTTCACGAAGGTTCCATTCGTCGAGCCCAGATCCTCTACGTACCAGGAGCCGTTCCTGGCGAATATCCTGGCGTGCTCCTGCGACGCGTACGTGTCGTCCAGCCGCAGGTCGCAGGCCGTCGCCCGGCCGATCACCGTGTTGGCGGCGAGCCGGTGCGCCCGCGGCTTGTCTTTGCCCTCGGTGTGCACGAGGACGTTGGTGGGGGCGGGCTGGCTCGGGGAGCGGTCCGCCCCCGCCCGCGCGCCGGGACCGGGCATCGGCGCGGCCGGGCTGCGGTCGACGTTCAGTCCGCGGACCACCCATCGCATCGAGCGCCACAGGAACAGGAAGAGCAACGCGAACAGCCCGTACTTCAGGGCCGAGAGCGCGAACGGCTCGACGGCGGCCGCGAGCACTACACCCTCCGGTACTCGATCACCGTGTTGCCGACCGTGATCCGATCGCCGTCGGACAGGGGTCGCGACTGGACCTGCTGACCGTTCAGCTTGGTCCCGTTCGTGGAGCCGAGGTCGGTGAGCGTGGAACGGCCGTCTTTCGTCCGGATCTGTGCGTGTCGCCGGGAGACGCCCTTGTCGTCGATCATCACGTCGCTCTCGGCCAGGCGCCCGATCGTCACCATCTCCTTGTCCAACGGGACGCGGCGGACGGCGTCGGCCCCAGGCACGAGGAGCTTCGCCGTGATGGCCCGCCTCGGCTGCTTCGGCCACGGCGGCGGGCGGGACCTTCTCCTCGCCTTGGACGAGGGAGGCTTCGACCTCCAGGTCGCCCTTCCGGAGGTCGTGACCGATGAACAGCTCGACCTCGGGCGCGCCCACGAGCCCCCATCCGCGCTCCGCGGCCGTTTCCAGCACGACCTGCTTCAGTTCCGTGACGAGCGCCGTCTCCATCTGCTGGAAGCGCGGGGCGTCATCCTCCGATAGCGAGATCTCGAAGCGGTTGCGGCGCCCACACTTCGTTGATCGCGACCTGCTTGCCGTCGTCCATCTCCCGGACCACACGCTTGGCGATCTCGACCGGCTGGACGCCGCTTCGGAACGTCTTCGAGAAGAGGCCTTCGACGAGGCCCCCGAGTCGCCGTTCGAAGTCGCGGAGGTTGGGCACGATAGGCGGCATGCGCGGCGGCCGTTCCGCCGCAAGGCCCCATCCTACCCGTGGACCTGTCGCGACCCTGTCACGCGGATCGGTCCAGCGCTCCAGCCCGGTCAGCGGTAGACGACGATCGTGCCGGCGACCTTGTCGTGCAGGGTCTGTTTCTGCCGGTCCCACAGCATCCAGAGGTCATCCAGCAGCGTGAGCAGCCCGGCTCCGGGGACGAACGATCCGATGCTGACGATCAGTTGGAGGACCGGCCGAAGGAGCGCCTCGCGCCAGCCGACGACGTTCCCGTCGTCTTTACGGACCCTGATCCCGACCGCCAGCTTCCCGATCGCCGCCGCCGAAGTAGCGGACCATCAACGCCTGGTAGGCGTACGTCACCACCGCGAGCGTGAGCGCCCATCCCGCGAACCTGCCCAGGTAGGGGTCACGTCCACCGGCTGTCCGCGTCGCGATCGACCGGTCTATCTCGGTCGACATCCTGTTCCAGATCCCGATCAGGAAGGGGATCGTGAGGGGATGAAGACGAGCCCATCGGATCAAGGGGTCGCGCCGACCCGGATCCAGAAGCTCGCGTACCGAAGCTCGTGGGGCGGCGGCGTCCAGCGTCCCCGGAGCGAGGGCAACGACGGGGCGTCGGGCCGGGGCGGGATCGGGTGTCCATCCATCGGTGCGGACAGGCTAAGGCGGCTCCGTTGCCGCTGCTACCATTCCGTCTCCCCACGGGCGAGTGGCGGAATTGGCAGACGCGCAGGATTCAGGTTCCTGTGTCCTTGACAGGACGTGGGGTTCAACTCCCCCTCGCCCACCTCAGCCTCACGTGTCCACGATCTTCTCCTCGAGCACCGCCCGAACGTGCAAGGCTCGGGGGCCGGCGCCTAATCGCTCGTAGGTATCGAGTGATCGCCGCAAAGCATGGCGGCGGCATCGGGAGGTGCGACGGCGGCGAGGGCCTCCCTCGTGCGTGCAGCTTCGAACGGGACGCCGAGTCGTTCGAAGCCCTCGAGCGCGAGGCCGAGCAGGCGGAGTGCCTTCGCGATATCGCCATCGGCCGCGGCCAGGTGCCCTTCGGCCCGGTCGCACGTTGGAGGCAGGATCGCCAGGCCTTCGCGGAGGTCACGTGCCGTGGGCAGGAATTCGGTGAGGGCGTCGCGATCATCCAAGGAGATGAGCGCTTCCATGATGACGGTCGCCGCGTGGAACCGAGGCCATGGGTGGGCGGATGCGAAAACCGCTTCGGCGCGCTGGAGTCCGTCGAGCGGGTCTCCGGCCAGGATCTGGAATCTGGCTCGCCATCCGTCCGCGTAGCCTCCCCAGAGGGGGTCCGAAGCGGAGAAGGGTGCCGCCATCCCGACGAGCTCGCGAGCCGCATCGTGGTCGCCCAGGTGCTCGAGGAGCGACGCCCCGGCGAGGATCCCACCGTGAAGGAGCTCGCACTTCGTGTCCGACTCCAGGGCGAACGCCGCGACGTGCTCGTCGAGGACCGGAACCAGATCCTGCCATCGCCCCATCCAGAAGAGGGCCGCGATCACGAAGCCCGTCGCGTGCATCAGATCGTGGGGCTGAGCTCCTTCGCCGATCGATACGCTCGCATCCCAAGGTGGAGCCCGCGATCGGCTTCTCCGGCTACGTCCATCGCCCAGATGCCCGTCTCGACGAGGCCCAAGGACCGTGCGGTCGGGGACCCGATCCGATCGAACACCTCGACACGACGACTGAGCTCCGGCGACCTCGTTGAACGTCCCTTGGAGCATGTGGACCTCGCACAGATACTCCGGGCGAACGCCTCCAGCTCCGGGAACGGACCGTTCTCCGCGTCGGCGATCGCCCGTCCCAACGATCCGATCCGGGCGTCGAGGGAGGATCAGCCCTCACCCGCCGCGACCCACCAGACCGCGGCCGCACCCCAGAGTGCGCTGAGCCATGCGAGGACCTCCCGCTCGCTGGCGCAGGAACGACCTTCGTCCACGAGTTCATCGATCAGCGCCGGCTCTGGGGGACGTGCTGAAGGCTCCGCTCTCTCCAGGATCATCCGCGCCGCCTTCATGCAGACCCGCCCACGCACCTCGTCGCCGGCGGGTTCGTCCCGAAGGACCGCGCATCGCCGTCCGGTAGGAGGCGAGCGCGGCGTCCCCGTGCAGGACCGCGTCGTGATCGTCTCCGAGCGCTTCGAGCACCGCGGCGCGCATCTCGACTGACCGTTCGAGCTCGGCCGCCCGCTCGTGAAGCTTCGACCGCCCGCGCCACGATGTACCTTCGCCGCGCAAGCTCGCCGGCGGTGAGCAGCACATCGAACGCCTTGCGTTCGATGGCCTCCGCTCCTTCGGGTCATCGAACCACGCGAGGTCGGCTTCGGGAGCGAGCGCAGCGTTCGCATAGTGGTGAGCGACCAGCTCGATGAACTCATCCGAGCGCTCTCCGGCGAGCATCTCGATCCAGGCTGCCTGCTCGGCATGCGACCGCGCGCGTCGTGCCGTGGGGAGACTCAGATAGGCCACATCCCGCACGAGCGCATGCTTGAACTGGAACCTCGACCTGGTTGGCGATGGTCGACTTCGGAACCGGCTGGATCAGGCCCTTGCGCTCGAGGCCTCGGAGGCTGTCGGAGACGCCTGCCCCACGGCGAGGGCAACCGGCTCCTCCCAGAATGTCCGCCCCAGGACGGAGGCCTCCTGAAGCGCACGTTTCTCTCCCGGTTCGAGCGCGTCGATCCGGGCCGCGATGACCGCGTGGATCGTGTCGGGGAGCGGGGTTGGCATCGAGTCAGGCCACCACCGTCCAACGCGACCCTTCACGGACGAGGTCCCCCTCGTCGATGAGCCGTCCGAGGATCTCTTCGACGAAGAGCGGATTCCCTTCGGCCCTCGCCAGGATCTCCGCGCGGAGCGCGGAAGGAAGCTCTGCATGCGAGAGGAGCCTCGTCGACGAGCTGTTCGCTGTCTGCGTCTGACAGGGGCGCCAGTTGGACCCGCATGGTCGTCCCTGTCGGATCCGAAGTCGGCCTTCTCCTCAGCCGATCCGGGCCGGGTCGTCGCCACCAACAGGAGGGGACCGATCGACCGAACGGCCACTCGCTCGAGCATCTCGATGAGTTGGCCGTCAGCCCAGTGGAGGTCCTCACAGATGAGGAGCGTCGCACCGCGGGCGGCGTATTGCGGTCACGAACCGCGGCCACGCCTCCGGCGAGCTGTTCGCCCACTTCCTCCGGCTCCATCCTCAGCAGGGGTTGTCGTCCATATCGATACCTGCGGTGGTCGCGAGCGCGAAGTGTGGTAGAGCGCACCTCGGGATCCGAGAGACCCAGGCTGACAAGCATCGCGGCGGCTCCCTCGCGAAGCTTGTCGGCCGCGATCTGTGCGGAGTCGTCGAGCGAGATACCGAACACAGATCGGAGGATCTCGCCGAGCGCCCAATACGTGACCCCGCGGCCGGCAGCGAGACATCGTCCTCGGTAGACGGAGAGCTCCGGTCGCGCGACCGTTGCCTTCTCCACGAACTCGTGGAGCAAGCCAGCTCTTCCCCGATCCCAGCGGGTCCGATCACGAAGGCGGTTCGGGGCCGGCCTGCGTCGATCGCCATCATCGAGGGAGCGCTGCAGCGATCTCGAGCTCGCGCTCACGGCCGACCAGACCGGCAGTGAGCCCTCTTCCTCCGCCGGGTACGCCACCGTCGAGGTCAACCCCGGTCACTTCATACGCTCGGGTCCGGCCCTTCTTCCCCTTGAGATCGAGCGAGATCGGGCCCTCGAAGCGGAAGGCTGCTCGCGCGATCGATCGAGTCCGTTCGCCTACGAGGATCGTCCCCGACGCAGCGGCTTGCTCAAGGCGGGCGGCGACGTTCACGGCGTCTGCCGGCCACGATCTGTTGTTCGAGCTGGCCTCCGACCGCCGCCATCACGTCTCCCGTGTTCACGCCGATGCGGACCTGGAGCGTTTCGCCGTAGCGGTCTGCGAGATCATCGTTCAGGTCGGTGAGCCTCTCGAGCATCTCGATCGCCGCACGGATAGCTCGCTCCGCGTCGTCCTCGTGGATCGTCGGGACTCCGAATGCCGCCAGGATCGCGTCGCCGATGTACTTCTCGACCGTGCCGCCCCACGACTCGATGACCTCGGCCATGGCCGCGAAGTACCTCTCAAGCAGCGACCGCAGACGCTCTGGATCGAGTCGGCTGCCGAGCTCGGTCGACCCGGCCAGATCGGCGAACAAGATCGTGACGAGCTTCCGTTCCTGCGTCTGATCCGACGCAGTGGCGAGTGACCCTCGGCAGTACCCGCAGAACGCGAAACCCAGGGATTGTCCTTGCCACAGGTCGGACAGACGGGCACGTCGGGAGTCTATGGACGACGATCCGGTCCGCATCGGGTCGGAAGAGATCTCGGAAGCGTGGCCGTCTGGGCGCGTTGCGAACATCGCCGCGGTCTGAGCTCTGGAACTCGAGGGCTGAGTAGGTTGTGTCGCCGACGACCCATGCCTCGTGGCCTGGAAGGATCTCGTAGGCGTCCCCGGCGCCGATGTCGAGCTCGCTTCCCTCATCGGTGACGACGTGCAAGCTGCCCGCGACGCAATGGCCGACGTGGATGGGCTTGGCAGGAGTCGGTGCCAACGAGCGGCTTGATGTCGGTGGCCCAACGCCAGCCCGGTTCGAAGGTCACGTGCGCGGCTGTTGAGCCGGCGAGATGGACGATGTCGATCCTTCCGTGTTCCAGCTCCCGAGGTCTCATCGGGAGTCTCGAAACGCTTCGTCGCGGCCTTGCCCATCTGCTCGTCTCCTTCGCCTCGGTGGCCGGTGAGTCAACAACCTGCCGTGGGTAGCGGCAATGTGACGCGGGGCCGAGGGTTGACAGGTGACCGTTCGGTCACCTATCTTCGGATCCGTGACCGATGACGACCGCGTGTTCAAGGCGCTCGCCGACCCGACGCGTCGCTTCCTGCTCGACCGGCTCTTCGCGCGTGACGGCCGCACGCTCACGGAGCTCGAGTCGGAGCTGGAGATGTCGCGTTTCGGCGTCATGAAGCACCTTCGCGTCCTGGAAGACGCGGGCCTCGTCGTCACCCGCCGATCCGGCCGGGAGAAGCTGCACTTCCTGAACCCGGTGCCGATCCGGCTGATCCACGACCGGTGGATCGACAAGTACGCGGAGCGTCAGGTGTCGGCCCTCGCCGACCTGAAGCACGAGCTGGAAGGAGAGACGGCATGACGACGAGCACGGGAACGGCCGTGACCACGCAGGTCTACCGGGTGTACATCAAGGCCACGCCCCAAGCGATCTGGGACGCGATCACGAAGCCCGAGTGGACCGGAGCGGTACGGCTACGGCGGCCTGAGCGAGTACGACCTGCGTCCCGGCGGCGCGGTACCGCGCGTTCGCGAGCGAGGCGATGAAGAAGGCGGGAGCCGAGATGGGGTTCCCGACCCCCGACGTCGTCGTGGACGGCGAGGTGATCGAAGCCGATCCGCCGCGGAAGCTCGTCCAGACGTGGCGGATGCTGATGGATCCCGATGCGGCGGCCGAGGGATTCACCCGCCTCACGTACGAGATCGTGGAGGGCAAGGGCGGTGTCACCAAGCTGACGGTGGCGCACGAGGTCGAGGGTGCGCCCAAGCTCGCGGTGCTCCTCGCCGGTGGGTTGGAGGACACGGGAGCCGGCGGAGGCTGGAGCTGGGTGCTCAGCGATCTGAAGTCGCTGCTCGAGACGGGTTCGCCGATGGACCCTGGGAACGCGCTGAACCAGGGGTGAGGCGGTGCTCGACGGGTTCCACGAGACGCTCCGCGAGCAGGGCATGCCGGCGGCGGAGCTCCAGGCGATCCTGCGCTCGGACGACCCGGTGATCGTCCGCAGGTACCTGGAGCTCCACCGCGAACGGTTGGAGGAACGGCTCGCGGAGCAGGTGCGAACCCTCGAGCGGCTCGAGCGGCAGCTGGATCCGGCGCCGGCTCAACGGGTGAGCCGGCGCCGGATCGGACACGCCGCGATGCCGCTGCAGAACCGCGTCACCCCGTTCGGTGAGCTCATCGCCGATCCCGCGCGCGGGCTCGTGTACGGGAACCGTGGCTGCCTCCACGACGACGACGGCCGGATCCGTCGTCGCTCCGCCGGCACGCGATGGATCGCGTGCCGGCTCCGCTTCCGCGACTGGCATCGGACGCCCTTACTGCAACCCGGCCGGTTCACCGAGCTGTTCTTCCTGGACGAGGCGACGGCGTTCGCCGCGGGCCACCGCCCGTGCGCCCTGTGCCGGCGCGAGGACTACGTCCGCTTCACGACGATCTGGCGCTCGATGCATCCCGCTCAGGTCGGTGCCGATGCGATGGATGCTCAGCTTCACGCCGAGCGCGTTGACCCCGCGACACGCAGGCAACGACGTCACGCTGTCGTCGATCGCCGGGCTCCCGGACGGAGCCTTCGTCGTCGACGGTGAGGATGCGTACCTCGTAGCCGGCGAACGCATGCTGCGCTGGACGCCGTCGGGCTATGTGGCCGGCGGATCGCGGCCGCGGCGCGGCGCACGTCACGCTCCTCACGCCTCCGTCGCTCGTCGGGATCCTGCGAACGGGTTGGCGACCCGCGGTTCCCTTGCTGCACCCATCCGCCAGCGACCCCCGGCCGGGGTAAGGTTCGCCCCCATGGGGGTCATCGAGCTCCACGGTCTCCGCAAGGAGTACCGACGGATCCGCGGCGGGCGGACGGTCGCCGTGGACGGGCTCGACCTCGAGGTCCCCGACGGTGGGGTGTTCGGGTTCCTCGGACCGAACGGCGCGGGCAAGACCACCACGATCCGGTGCGTCCTCGGGCTGGTCCGTCCGAACGAAGGCAGCCTCCAGCTGCTGGGAGCCGATGTGTCGAGCGGTCTCGCCGGCGTGATCGGCAAGGTCGGCTCGATCGTCGAGCAGCCTGCGCTCTTCCCCCGGTTCACGGGCCGACGCAACCTCCAGATCCTCGGGCGGATCCATCGCGTCGGGCGGAGCACGATCGACGGCGTCCTCGAACGCGTGTCCAGCTGTCCGAGCGCGCCGACGACGCCGTGCGCACGTACTCCTTGGGCATGAAGCAGCGGCTGGGGATCGCGGCCGCGTTGTTGAAGGATCCGTCGGTGCTCATCCTGGACGAACCGGCGAACGGGCTCGATCCGGCGGGGATCGTCGAGGTCCGCGAACTGATCCGCTCGCTCGGCGCCGAAGGACGCACCGTGTTCGTGTCGAGCCACATCCTTTCGGAGGTGCAGCAGACCGCCGATCAGGTGGCGATCATCGCGCGCGGCCGGCTCGTGAAGGCCGGACCGGTGCAACGATGTGCTCTCCGCCGGCCGCGCGCGAGGACTCATCGTCAAGGTCGCCGATGTGCCGGCCGCCGTGCGGCTCCTCGCGGATGCGCAGATCCCTGCGGTCGTTTCGGGCGACGCGCTCAGCGTCGACCTCCCGCCCGACCAGGCCGAGCGGGTGACGCGCGTGCTCGCGGCCGGTGACGTGTACCTGTCGGAGCTCCGCCCCGACGAGGTCGATCTGGAGACGGTCTTCCTGGAGCTGACCAAGGACGAGGGGCTCGGGCCGTGATCGATCTGTTCCGTTCGGAGTTCCTGCGAGCGCGATCTCGCCGGATCCTCCCGATGATGCTCGTCGGAGGCGTCCTGCTGATCGTCGTGGCGATGGTGATCGCCGGGGCGAACTCCCACAAGCCGACCGCAGGCGCAGATCGCGGCCGCACAGGCCTTCTCCCAGAAGCAGTTCAACCAGTTGCATGCGGGGTCAGTACTCGGGCGGCAGCAGCTCCCACCGGGCTACGCCACGCTGCAGGAGTTCTGCGCCGACCGTGACCGCGCCGAACACCGATACGGGTCTGCAGTTCCGCGACGCTGCGCTCCTGCTCGAGCACACCTCGACGTTCGTCGTCCTGCTGGGCGTCGCTCTGGCCGCTTCGCTCGGAGGCGCAGACTGGTCGGCCGGGACGATGACCACGCTGCTCACGTGGGAACCGAGGCGGATCCGCGTGCTCCCTGGTCCGCGCGCTCGTCGTCGCGCTCGTCGTCGCGTTCGTCACGCTCTTGCTGCAGGCGATCCTGTTCGGATCGTTCAGCCCGGCGGTCGCCCTCCGGGGGACCTCGCTCGGCGCTCCGTCGGGCCTGCTCGGCACGGCCGCGCTGACCGGCCTTCGAGTCTCGACGGTGGCCGTGGGCTTCGGTCTGGTTGCCCTCGCGATCGCGACGATCGGTCGCTCCGACGGTGGCGGCGCTCGGCGTCCTCTTCGGCTATCTCGGTGCTCGTCGAGGGTGTGATCGCAGGGTTGCGCCCGAGCATCCAGGACCGGCTCCTCGTTCGGGCCGGCGGGGTGATCGTGTCTCAGACGCCGATCTACGACGAGAGCCGTTCGTTCTCGTCGATCGGCCCCTCGAACCTGCCGCCGGTGTTGCTCGGGCTCACCGGAAGCGTGGGTCGTCGCGGCCGTCTACGTGGTGGTGCTGATGGTCCTGGCGCTCCTCGTGTTCCGTACGCGCGACGTGAACTGACCGCCGTATACTTCGGTCCCTCACGGAAACCGCCTCTGACGTGCGGTTCCGCGCCCTCGAGAACACCCGGAGGCGGATGCGGATGACGCTTTCTGCCCATACGCTGACGCTGGTCGCGCTGATCGCGATCGGGTTGTCGCTGCTGGCGATCGGCTTCGTCGTGTTCGCCGCGCGCGCCGGGAAGCCGGGAGCCTGCCAGCGTCCTGACGGGCGACGATGCCGTCGGTGCGCTCCTCAGGAAGATCGAACGACTCGAGCAAGCGGTCCGCGCGCTGAACGGCACCGACCGGCGTCAGCAGTTCCAGATCGAGGGAAGCGTTCGACGGGTCGCGCTCCTGCGCTACGACGCGTTCGAGGATGTCGGCGGGCGGCTGTCCTTCTCGTGCGCGATGCTCGACGAGCACGGAACCGGCGTCGTTCTGACCTCCATCAACGGACGGCAGGAGACGCGCGTGTACGCTAAGCCCGTCGCCGTCGGGACCGAGCACGTACAACCTGTCGGCCGAAGAGGAAGAGGCGATCAGGCAGGCGATGACGGAGGATCACGAGGCGGCCGAGGCTCGATGATCTGGCGCCGCGAGGATGCGGAGTCGGAACACGCGGAAGCACCGCGTGTACCGGCTCCCGGAGCGAAAGGACAAGGGACATGGCCGAGAACGGCGAGGTCACGATCGTCGGAACGGGTGCGACGTCTGGAGGGCAACGTGGTGTCCGCGGGCAGCCTCCGGATCGACGGCCAGGTGAAGGGGCAGATCAACGCGGACGGCGACGTCGTGCTGTCGCCGCAGTCACAGGTGGAAGCGGACATCCGCTCGCAGAACGTCAGCGTGGCCGGACGGTTCACAGGGCAACATCCTCGTCAAGGGCAAGGCGCACCTGGCGCGCGGGCGGGCGGATCGACGGGAACATCACGTCGAAGACCCTCGTCGTCGAAGAGGGCGGCATCTTCCACGGGCAGAGCAACATGGACGCCGGAGCCGGGTCGGGCTCGCCGTCGACGCAGGCCGCGCAGCAGTCCTCCGGCGCGGCCCCGAAAGAGGGAGAGGAGGAAGAAGCCCGACCAGGTGAAGGTGTGACCGCATGCTCGACATCAAGCTGATCCGGGAAGACCCGGAGCCGTTCCGCGAGGCGCTCGCCCGCAGGGGCTGGCGGAGCGCGTCGACGAGCTGCTCGCCGCCGACGAACGCGCCGTCGGGAGCTCACGCAGCGCGTCGAGGAGCTCCGCGCGGAGCAGAATCGAGCCTCGAAGGCGATCGGCCGGCGCGCAGGGCGACGAGAAGCAGGCGCTGATCGCGCGAGGTCGCGCAAGGTGAGCGCCGAGCTGAAGGAGCTCGAGCCGCAGCTCGCCGAGGCCGAGGCGGCGCTCACCCTGCCTGCTGGCTGCCACGCCGAACCTGCCGCACCCGAGCATCCCCGACGGCTTCACCGACGAGGACGCGGTCGAGGTACGGCGCAACCACGAGCTCGCCGCCGGTGTTCGACTTCGAGTCCGAAGGATCACGCCGAGCTGGGCGCGCCGCTCGGCGATGCTCGACGTGGAGCGCGGCGCGCGTACGAGCGGCTCGCGCTTCGTCTACCTGCTCGGGCGACATCGTCTTCGTCCAGTTCGCGCTGATGCGCAGCGCGCATGGACATCCTCGCCGGGAGAGGGCTTCATCGCCGGTCGATCCCGCCGGTCCTGCGTGCGCGAGGAGGCGATGTACGGCACGGCGTTCCTCCCGACCGACGAGGTCAACATCTACCGGACCGACGAGGACGAGCTGTACCTGGTCGGCACCGTCGGAGGTGCCGCTGGCCGCGCTCCACATGGGCGAGATCCTCGGACGAGGGGACCTGCCGCTGCGCTACGCGGGCTACTCGACCTGCTTCCGGCGCGAGGCCGGCGCCTGCGGCAAGGACACCGGCGGCATGTTCCGCGTCCACCAGTTCGACAAGGTCGAGATGTTCTCGTTCGCCGACGCCGGAGATCGCAGCTGGGACGAGCACGAGTACCTGGTGTGCGATCGAGGAGGAGGTTCGTCGGCAGGCTCGAGACTTCCCGTACCGCGTCGTCGAACATCGCCGGCGGGCGATCTCGGTGGCTCGGCGGCGAAGAAGTACGACATCGAGGTCGTGGCTCCCGGTCAGCAGCGCTACCGCGAGCTGACGAGCTGCTCGAACACGACGGACTACCAGGCCCGCCGGATGCAGACGCGAGTACGCGTGGCGGACGGGAGCGGTCGAGACGCTGCACACGCTGAACGGGACGGCAACGGCGATCGGTCGGACCCTGATCGCGATCATGGAGAACCACCAGCAAGCCGACGGCTCCGTCATCATCCTTGAGATCTGCGGCAACATCCTGCCGGAGCGGGCGAGGAGTGCTGACGCCCACGCGTAACGCGAGCTCGGGCGACTAGGTCCCCGCGAGCTCTTTGCGCGCCGCCGCCTCGCCCTAGCGCAGTTCCCGAACCCGGCGCGTACGATGAGCCCCGAGGAGCTCCCTCGGTGGGCTTCGCGTCTCTCCGCATGAAGCGACTCGCTCTCCTGATCGCCTCCTCGTTGCTCCTGGCGACGTGCGCCCGGACGGGGTCGTTCGGCCCCGAAGCCCTCTGCCTCCGACGCGACCACGGGCCCCGCCGACTCGCGGGTCGTCGCCGAGGAGGTTCACTCGGCGCCCTGGGCCACCGGATCCGCGTGCTCGTATACCTCCCGCCCGGATACTCGACGGACAACTCCTACCCCACCCTCTTCCTGCTCCACGGCGTGCCCGGCACCCCCGACGGCATGTTCAGGGGCTGTGGACCTCCAGATCTGCCTCAGACCACCTGATCCGCCGGAGGCCTCCCGCCGACCGTGGTGGTCGTGCCGACGGGCGGCCCCACCCTGTCCACCGACACGGGTGGTCGGTTCGGCGGTCGCATCCGACCCAGCGGTGGGGGCTCCATTCCTGTCCGACGAGCTCTGTGCCTGGGTCGATCGCACGTTCTCGACGTGCACCGACCGGGGGACCGAGCGGTCGCCGGGCTTATCGATGGGCGGGTTCGGGGCGATGAACCTCGCGCTGAAGCATCGCGGACCTGTTCGGGACGGTTTCGAGCTGGTCCGGATACTTCGAGGCGAACACACCCTCGGTCGAAGGTCAGCCGGGCTCACCGGGGTGGGTGCGTGACTCACCCATCGAGCTTCGTGGTGGGCCTCACGCCTCCTCGCCAGTGACGCTCCGCGGATGTCGTTCTACGTCGGCGATGCGGATCGATTCGTCGGAACCAACCAGCGGTTCGACCGACGCTTCGCGAGCCGGGGTGCCCCATCAGGTCCGCATGCTGCCGGGCGGGACGACTGGACCCTGTGGAAGGGCGCACTCGACACCGAGCTCACGTGGATCGGCCGGGCAGACACGTGCCGCGCGCCGCTCTCAGGTGATCGAGCTGCCCTCAACGCGAGCCGAGGCGAGGCACACCGTGAGGAAGGCGACCAGGGACGCTCGGCGTGGTCTCCTTCGGGATCCAGTCGTGGGTTGAAGATGGTGACGTCCATCCCGCGAGCACGGCCCGTCACGACAGCGGCGGTGACCACCGAGGTCAACTCCTCCCACGACAGACCCCGGGAGTCTGGTAGTCAACCGCCGGCATGAGGTCATCGTCGAGTACGTCGACGTCGAGATGGACCCAGAACCCGTCCAGCCCTTCACGGACTACCACCTCGAGCGCGTCGCCTGTTGCCCGCTCGCATGCCCCAGTCTTGCGTATCGCCAGGTCCGATCGCCGGATGCCCGTCTCCCACACCCGGACGCCTAGGTTCGTATCCGTACCGTCGCCGTGAACCCGGTACCCGAGAACCGCGACTCGGCTCGTCGTCGATCAGCGGATCCGAGGTCCCGATCGGACCGAACCCCTCTGGTCCTCGCCCGGTTGCGAGGGCGAGGTCCATCGACGCTCACCTCGCCCGAGGGTTCGTCCTCAGGATGTGCGAAGTCCGCATGCCCATCGAGGAACAGCAGGCCCGGGCGTCCTCGTCGGGCGAGAGCGAGCAGCCCCGAGCATGACGGTGCAGTCGCCGCCCAGGACGAGCGGGAACGACCCAGCGTCGAGCTCGTGCCCGACCGGATCGGACAGCGTCCGAGCGAACGCCACGATCCGCAGCGTTGTTGATGCCGGTGACCGGATCGCGCGCGGGCGAGTACGCGGGCGGCACGAGCCGCAGGTAACTGGATGGCGCCGAGCCGCCCGCCAAGATCGGTGCCGGTGCAGGGCATCGGGCAATCCCTCCACGTCCCCGCGGGAAAGGGCCCAACACGGATGGTGCATCGACGATCGAGATCATCTCTGCTGGCAGCCGCGCTCTCAGCCCTGCTGTCCCGCGCCTGGTCCTCGGCCGGCGCACGGACCGCGAACTCCTCAGGCGCGTGCCGCGATCGTGTAACGCTTCGATCGTAACCCCGTGCCAGGTTTCCGGTTTCCATCCGTGCGGGCGTCACCTCGCCGGCCCACGCCGTGGTATCCACTGGACCGAACCGTCGCGATGGATAACGCGATGCTCGCGTCGTTCCACACGCCGGTGCGATCAGATGCCCTCGTTCAACCCGTGTGACGCGCTCGCGACGTCCGGATGCCGGACGAGCCGCGGAAGTGGTAGCGGCTCCGCCACGAGCTCCTCGGATGCGTAGCCCACGAGCTCGGACGACTGCGCGCCCATGAGTATGTACCGGGTCCATCCGGAATCAGCGTCGATGCGGTATGGGTCCATGGGACGGCGGGCATCCCGTCGGCCAGATCGAACGCGTAGGATCGCATGCTCGGCGGGCGAGCACATCCCCGGCCGTTCCGCGGGTGGTCACGTCGAGCATCACGCCGCGGAATCGAGATCGGCCACGGCCGATCTCGTCGCGATCCACGCACCGACCTCACGATCGTTCAGCCAGACGACGATCCGGCCGTTTCGGCGGCACGTCATCCGGTAGTCGACGTCCCGCGTTCCCCGCGTTTCGGCGCTTGGCTCGTGTCTGCGCCACGACCTGGTCGCGCATCGTCGGGATTGCACCAGCTCGAACCATCGTGCGGGCTCGTTCCACGCTTCGCGCGGCATCCCGGATGCTCCGACATCAGCGGTCCCATGTATCGGTGCTCGATCCCGCAGCTGCTCCCCGTGGTCGACCTCGAAGGTGCATACGGGACCATCGGGCCTGAGCTCGGCGAGCTCGCGGAACCGCTGCTCCGCCTCGGCCGCTTTGCGCTCGGCATCCAGGCGCGCCGTCAGGCCGATCAGGACCCCTTGGAACAGGAACGGCGCGCCCGCCGAGTTGCGAACGAGCATCGTGGCGCGGTCGAGCACCTGCACGATCCCGCCGTTCTTATCGAAGTAGCGGTATTGCATCTCGAACGGTTCGCCGGTGCTGGAGCTGTGTTCCCACGCGACCTCAACGCGATCGCGGTCGTGCGGGTGCAGTCGGCTCATCTGCATCCGGTCGTCCTGCCATTCGATCGCGGTGAAGGAGGAGCTCCTCGATCTCGGCCTCGCGTACGAGTGGTCGCGGCTCGTCGTCGGACGCGGCCACCTGTCGCCGATAGACGACCGCGGGCGGATCCTCGACGAGGTTCCGGAAGCGCTCTTCTGCGGACCGAAGTTCCCGTTCGACCCGGCGTCGCTCCTCGATCTCGAGCGTCATGGAAGCTCGTTGCGCGTCTTCCAGCTGCGCGGTCCGGGCCAGCACGCGGAACTCGAGGTCGTCGTTCGAGGTTCGCGAGTCCCTCCTCCACGCTTCTCTTCTGTGCCGTGATGTCCACCATCACGCCCCGCCAGTTGAGCGGGCGGCCGTCCTGATCACGCAGCAGGGACTCCGCCCGGTCACGGACCCAGACCACGCGTCCGTCGGCGGCGATCACCCGGTACTCCGGACCAGGCCCCAAGCAATACGTAACTGA
>ERZ1370068.4268-contig-3350_pt1 | contig 45228 bp, 59 predicted proteins | sample MGYA00561227_ERZ1370068 | MGnify/ENA primary metagenome ERZ1370068 (study PRJEB38410, sample SAMEA6850437) | metagenome | study: Metagenomic assessment of the ecological functions of the soil: analysis of the soil microbiota associated with the... | reverse complement strand
TTGTACTTCGTTCAGTTACGTATTGCTCTGTCGTCGTCGTTCGACCACCGCGTGGTCGACGGCATCGACGCCGCACGCTTCATTCAGGCCGTGCGCGGATATCTCGAGGTGCCAGCAGCGATGTTTGTGCCGTAGCGGCGCGGCTCGAGGCGCTTGCCGCGCTGTCGCGTTTCGGTCAGCAGCCCCCTCGTCGCTGCCTTCGGCCCGGAATCGGCAGTACTTGCAGCAAGAAGCGGCCTCGCTCAACACACACGACAGCCGACGTTGATCGCGGCGAACAGGGCATCTCCTCGAGCCGGACTCGATGCTCCACAATCGGCATCGCGGGCGAGCATGGTCTGGAAGTCTGCAGATTCGGCTGACCGACGCGCACTGGCGCGTCGCTGGGCTTGCAGCTTGTCATCGCACTGTCCGCCTGTGGCGGTGCCGGCGATGATCGCGCTACCAGCGGCATCGACCCCCGAGCCGACACCGAGCTGGCACCGCCTGACCTGTCGGCCGCCGCGGTCGACGCTGTGTGCGCTCTGACGCAGGCGACGTTCGGGCCGACCGACGCCGAGGTGTCGCGCGTGATCGACGCTCGGCTATTCGGCATGGATCGACGAGCAGATCGCGAAGCCGCAGGCTTCTCATCGGGCCGCCTGGGATGGCCGCGGACGCCGCGGCCCGCGCCGCTGACCCGACGGACATGGCCCGCACGCGCGACGTGCTCGACAGCTTCTATCGCCAGGCGGTCGGCGGGGACGATCAACTGCGACAGCGCGTGGCTTTCGCGCTCTCGGAGATCTTCGTGCGTGTCGATGGTCGACAGCAGCGTGGCGCAACACCCGCGCGGCGTGGCCGGCTGCCTGACACGCTTGCGCGCGGCGCGTTCGGCAGCTTCCGCGACCTGCTGCAGGACGTCTCGCTGCATCCGATGATGGGGCTGTACCTCTCGCACCTGCACAACCAGAAGGAGAACGCCGCAACCGGGCCGCGTGCCCGATGAGAACTACGCCGCGAGGTGATGCAGTTGTTCTCGATCGGCCTGTACCGGCTCAATGCCGACGGCAGCGTGCAGACCGGCGACGGCAAGCCGCTGGAGACCTATACGGCCGACGACATCTCCGGCCTCGCCAAGGTGTTCACCGGGCTGGAGCTGGTTCGGCAGCGAACGGCCAGCGACGCGCGCTTCTTCGACGGCCAGCAGCGGCGCTCGCGACGCTGACCGCGAATGGCGGCCGATGATCGGCTACGACCAATTCCATTCGACATCGGAGAAGCGCTTTCCTCGACGACGTCGTCGGCGCGCAGGGCAGCCCCGATCCCGAGGCGAGCCTGAAGGTCGCGCTTGACGCGCTGCATCAGCATCCGAACGTCGGCCCGTTCATCGGCAAGCAGCTGATCCAGCGGCTGGTGACGAGCAATCCGAGCCCGGCGTACGTCGCGCGCGTGGCTGCGGCGTTCAACGACAACGGCGCCGGCGTGCGTGGTGACATGCGCGCTGTCGTGCGGGCGGTGCTGCTCGACGCGGAGGCGCGCGATCCCGCACTGGCCGGCGACAACCGCTTCGGCAAAGCTGCGCGAGCCGGTGTTGCGCCTCACGGCGTTCCTGCGCGCATTCGGCGCGCGCTCCGACAGCGGCAGGTTTCTGCGTCGGCACCACCGACGACCCGGGCCTCGACAACTCGGCCAGTCGTCCGCTGCGCTCGCCCTCGGTGTTCAACTTCTTCCGCCGGGCTATGTGCCGCCCAACACGCGGGCCGGCGGCCTGAACCTGTCGGTGCCCGAGATGCAGATCACGCAACGAGACCACGCGTCGCCGGCTATGCGAACTACATGCGCTCCGCGGTGCAGAGCGGCGTCGGCCTCCAACGGCGCCAGCCGCAGCCGCGGCACGCCGTGACCTGCAGCCCCGACTATGGTGACGAGCTTGCGCGTCGCCGACCAGAGCGCGGTGCTCGTGCATCGCGTCACCGGCAAGCTGATCACGGGCCCGGTGCCGACCGCGCTGAAGAACGAGATCGAGGCGGCAGTCAGAGTCGATCCCGATACCGGCGCTGCGTGCGACGGCAGGAACCAGCGGCGGATCGACGACGCCAAACGCAACCGCGTGATGCTGGCCGTCTACCTGACGTTGGTGTCGCCGAATTCATCGTTCAGAAATGAGCAGACGCTGCATGCATGACGCGACCCGCCGCGAGTTCCTGCGCCGCACCGGTCGCTGTACGCCTGTCGGCGGTGCGCGGCGCCATTCGCTCTCAATCTCGCCGCGCTCAGTGTTGCGGCGGCCCAGGACGGGCGGCGCCGACTACCGCGCGCTCGTGTGCGTGTTCCTGTACGGCGGCAACGACGCCTACAACACGGTGCTGGCCACGGACGCCGACTCGTGGGCGCACTACACGGCCGCGCGCGACCAGGCGCCCGACCCGATCGCTCTGCCGCCGCGGGGGTACCCGGCAATCCGGCAGCCGGCGCCGGCTCGCCGGCACGGCTGGGCGGCGTGCTGCCGCTCACGCCAGCCGCCAACGCGCAGAATCCGGGCCGCAGCTTCGCGCTGCATCCGCTACTCGGCGGCGTGCGCGACCTGTTTGCTGCCCAGCGGCTGGCGATCGTGCCCAACGTCGGGCCGTTGATGCGGCCGACCAGCAAGGCCGACTACCGCGATCCGTCGTTCCCCAAAGCCGGCCAAGCTGTTCTCGCACAACGACCAGCAGATCGATCTGGCAGGCACTTGCGCCGGAAGGTGCTGTGACGGGACTGGGGCGGCGCGCATGGCGAGACCTGCTGCTCGCGCGGCAACGGCGCGGAACGCGATCTTCACCAGCATCTCGGCCTCGGGCAACGCCGTCTGGCTGGCGGGACGGCAGGCGGTCAGTACCAGGTCTCGACCGGCGGCGCGGTCCGCATCGGAGGCGCAGGCGACTCGCTGTTCAGGATCGACTGTCGCCCTCGAGGAAGATGCGCACCCTCATGCGCAGCGCACGCAGCGCTCATCTGCTGGAGCAGGACCATGCCGGCGTGGTGGCGCGTTCGATCGACGCCGAGGTGCTGCTCAGCGCCAACTTGCCGCCCGCCGACGCCGCCCCCTACGGCACGCCGCGGTCTTGCGCAGCGGCAGCCCGATCCGCTGCTGCAGTACGACAACCCGCTGACCGGCTCGAAGTCGGTGAACGCTCTGGCGCAGCAAATGCAGATCGTGGCGCGCACGATCAGCGCGGGCATCAAGCTGGGCGTCAGGCGCCAGGTCCTGTTCGTCAGCCTCGGCAGCTTCGACACGCACGAGTCGCAGAACCGCAACCACGCGGATCTGATGGCCCGCTTGGGGCACGCCCTCAGGTACTTCGACAGCACGATCGCCAGCGTCGGCCTGTCGCAACAGGTGACCACCTTCACGGCGTCCGACTTCGGACGCACTTTCGTCAGCAACGGCGACGGTACCGATCACGGCTGGGGCGCGCACCATTTCGTGATGGGTGGCGCGGTGCGCGGCGGCGACGTGTTCGGCGTGTTTCCGCAGTTCGGCATCAGCGATGGCAAGGGCGACTTCACGAGCCCGAACCAGATCGGCAACGGCACGATGCTGCCCTCGATCTCCGTCGATCAGTACGCTGCCACGCTCGGCCGGTGGTTCGGACTCGACGATGCGCAACTGCTCGACGTCTTTCCGAACCTCGTGCACTTCGATCCGGCGACGCGCAATCTCGGCTTCATGTCGTAGCGCACGACACCAGCATGCGGCCAGAAGCTGTCAGTTGGTCGTTGCCCGAAAGCGGTCAGTGAACCTTCGAGTTCGCGCCGCGAGTCGTCGTCGCCTGACCGACACCCCAGGTGCAGCGCCAGCGCTTCGTGCGCGAGCCTCGCGGACGGATCAGGTGCCGGTCCAGATGAAGTTGGGTAGTTCGGTCAGCTGGGTGCCGATCTGGATCGTGATCAATCGGTGCGACTGCAGCTCGATCAGCGCGGGGTCGTCGTCCCAGCGCGTGACGACGCCGTTGTCGCGTCACGTAGAAGACGATCGGCATCCCGGTGATCCCGCCGACGTTGTCGCGCGCCAGCGGCTGGCCCCAGATGTGGAACCAGTTGCCCAGGGTGGCGTTGAACGGCGTCGCCACCTCGATGTGAATGCGGCCGCCCAGGTCGTGGTTGTGAAGCTGATAGAGACAGCCCGGTGCGGTCGCCGTGGGGACTACCCGTCCGATGTTGACGCGGAACTTGCAGCAACTGGCCGTTGAGTACGACGGCCAGGTGCGAGTGGATGTGGAATGTCTGAGGCACCGAGGGCAAGCAGGGAATGCCGTCGACCGGGGCGCCGGTGCCGCCATTGGCGGTGCTGTTATCGCCCCAGTGATCAATGCCTACCGGCGACGTCATGCCGCTGATGTCCTGCGGCGGCTGCGCCGTGGAGGGATCGGCGGTGGCGCGGGCGGCGGCGGTGGTAGGGCGCCGGGGCCGGTGCCTGCACCGTTCCAGGCCAGGCAGCACTGTCGCTGCCGCCGCGCGCAGCTAAGAGCGCCCACGGACGGCATCAGAGATCGCCAGCAATCGATAGTTCACATCTCGCAGCATGGTGACCTCGCCATGTCAAAGTTGCCGCTGAATTGACAGCAAACGGTCCAGCATCCGCGGTCAGCATCCAGTTGGCAGCCGGTTCCGAGCCGGCAGACCATGTGAAGCTCGTAGCCACGAAGCTCACTCGCTCGCTTCAAAAAATGGAAGCAAGTCACATACCGTGAAACGCCCTGCCACACGTAAAGCTTCGCAATGCGGAAGCGCGGAGCCTGGGCCCAATGCGTTGAGCAGCCTCGCTCAACCCGTGTGCACCGGCACCGGGCTGTCCGAAATAGGCGTCCAGCAGGTGATAGACCAGCTGGAAGTTCTTCGAACGCGTGCTGGTGTGGGCGATCCCGGGCATGTCGATGAACTGCTTGTCAGGGTTGGGCCGCAGCGCGAAGAATTTGGCCAGGTCCTCGAACGAGGACGATGCGCGTCGCTTCTTTGCCGCCGTTGTGCTGCAGGATGTATTCGGACGCTGCCGCCACGTCGTCGGCGCCGCAGGCGAGTGTCGCGTTGACGGGGCGCGACTTGTCGGAGCTGACCATAACCTTCGCAGTCCGTCCAGTGCTCGGTGCCGCCGACCTCTGCAAGCGCACCCGACGTTTCCGCGGCGAGCGATGCGCTGGCCAGCGTGGTAGCTGCGGCAGTGAGAAAGCCGCGGCGCGGATGCGTCATGTCGGAATTCCAGCGGGATGCCGGCAAGGGGGTCAATCGGCGCAACGCGACAGGACCTCTCCGTACACTGCTCCGATCGGTCGCGCAGGCGTCGTGCGCACCTGCCCTGGAGCCCTCTGCATGAACGAGAAACGTCCCCATACACGCCCGCCCAGGGTCTGGTCCTGGACCAAAGAAACGGCGGCCGCTTCGCCAACATCAACCGTCCGACCGCCGGCCCCACGCACGACAAGGAGCTGCCGGTCGGGCCGCCACCCGCTGCAGCTCTATTCGCTGGCCACGCCCAACGGCGTCAAGGTCACGGTGATGCTCGAGGAGCTGCTCGCGCTCGGCCATGCCGGCGCGCGAGTACGACGCCTGGCTGATCCGCATCAACGAGTGGCGAGCAGTTCGGCAGCGGCTTCGTCGCGGTGAACCCGAACTCCAAGATCCCGGCGCTGCTCGACCGCAGCGGGCAGAACGCCGGTGCGGGTGTTCGAGTCCGGCGCGATCCTGCTCTACCTGGCCGAGAAGTTCGGCGGCGCCGTTCTCCCGCCATCGGCACGCCGCGAGCGCGCCGAGTGCCTGTCGTGGCTGTTCTGGCAGATGGGCGCGTGCGCCGTTTCTCGGCGGCGGCTTCGGCCACTTCTACGCCTATGCGCCGAGCAAGATCGAATACGCGATCGATCGCTACGCGATGGAGGTGAAGCGCCAGCTCGACGTGCTCGACCGGCGCCTCGCCGAGAGCTCCGTATCTGGCCGGCGATGACTACACGCATCGCCGACATCGCGGTTTGGCCCTGGTACGGCGCCCTCGCCAAGGGGCCTGCTCTACGAGTGCGGGCGAGTTCCTGCAGGTGCAGGACGTACACGCACGTGCAGCGCTGGACCGAGGCAGATCGCTCAGCGCCCGGCCGTGAAGCGCGGCCGGATGGTCAACCGCACGTGGGGCCAGCCCGCGAGCCAGCTGCACGAGCGGCACGAAGCGAGCGGACTTCGAGACGAAGACGCAAGACAAGGCGGCGCCGGCGGCTTAGTCGGTGCGGCGTGGCCGGCATAGCACCGGGGCGGCGCAACCGGCTCTGGTCCTGCCGCTGGCGAGCCCTGCCAGCGCTCAATTCAGCTTGGTTTGAACACGCTCACCACCTCGGTGAGGGCGATGCGCCTGATGCCGCAGGCTTGTCGGCGGCCGCTGCGCTCTGCTCAACCAAGGCCGCGTTTTGCTGCGTGGCATGGTCCAGCTGCGTCACAGCATCGCTCACCTGGCCAATGCCACTGGTCTGTTCGACCGTTGCCGAGCTGATCTCCCCGATCAGGTCCGCCACGCGCTTCACCTGCGTGACGATGTCGACCATCGTCGCGCCGGCGCACCTCCACCAGCGCCGAGCCGGCCTCGACCTTCTGGACGCTGGCACCGATCAGTAGTCTTGATCTCCTTGGCCGCCTCGGCGCTGCGCTGCGCCAGGCTGCGCACTTCGGCCGCCACGACCGCGAAGCCGCGGCCCTGTTCGCCGGCGCGCGCCGCTTCCACCGCGGCGTTCAGCGCCAGGATGTTGGTCTGGAACGCGATGCCGTCGATGACGCCGATGATGTCGGCGATCTTCCTCGAACGACGCGGTGATGTCGTCCATCGTGGCGACCACCTGGTCCACCACGTCGCCGCCCTTGGCGGCCGCAGCGCTGGCCGAACCGGCCAGTTGATTGGCCTGTTTCGCGGTGTCGGCGTTGTTCTTGACGGTGGAGGTCAGCTCCTCCATCGACGCGGCGGTCTGCTGCAGGTCCGACGCCTGCTGCTCGGTGCGCTGCGACAGATTGGCATTGCCGGTGGCGATCTCGGAGGAGCCGGTCGCGATGGAATCGGAGGCCGTGCGCACCTGGCCCACCAGGCCGGCCAGGCGCTTCTGCATTCTCGGCCAGCGCGCCGAGCAGGCTGCCGGCAGCGGCGCCCGCGGTATCGACACTGCGGCTGAGGTCGCCCTCGGCGACGCGACGCATGTGCTCGGTGACCAGTGCGGGCTCGCCACCAAGCTGGCGCAGCACGCTTCGCAGGACCCAGGTCAGCGCGAGCATCGACGCCGCCATCGCAACACCGAAAATCACGAGCAGCGTCACTTGTGCCCGCGACAGCGATTGGTTGTCGTCCGCGGCGTCCGTCGAGGCCTGCTTGCGCTGCACGTCGATCAACTCGGCAAAGGCCTTGCTCGCGGCGCCGCCGGCCGGCGTGAGTCGGCCGTTGCGCATCTGGGCGGCTTCGTCGGTCTTGCCGGCTTCCATCAAGCGGAAGAACTCCAGCCGCGCCTCGACATACTTTCCGAACGCCTCGCGCACCTCGGTGAGCTTTGGTGCGTTCGCCTTCGCTCAGCTGGGTCTGCGCGTACGTCTGAAGGGCGGTGGTCGAAATCGCCGCGCAGCTTTCGGGCTGTCGGCCACCATCTTTGGCCTTGGCGGCCGCGTCACTGGTGGCGAGGTAATTTGCCACACCCCAGCGCAGCGCCCAGACCGCGCTCTGGGCCTCGGCGAGCGCAGCGGTGCTGAGCGTGGTCTCTTCTTCGGCGGCCAGCGCATTGGTGGCAATCGAACCCATGCGCCACGTCATCGCTGCCGACAGCAGCAGCACGAACGCAATCAATGCGCCCACGCCGTACAGGCGCTTGGCCAAACTGAGTGAAGTCACTGCTGGTTCTACGCTTCCGTGGATGGCCCCGGCTGCACGGCCCTTGCCACAGGAGATCATCGGCAGCGCGGCATCGGTTCGCGAGGTCGAGGTGACCAACAACCTTGCGCGCCACTTCTCACGATCGTGGGGGCCGCCCCCGCACGAGCGGAACGAGGCAAACGACTTCGAGACCGGTGTAGGCTTGGATATCGCTTTGCTTCACTCCCTTCGCACTTCATGCCACTGCCTGCCCCGCCTGCGCGCGCAGCCTCGCACCAGCGCTCGATCACGATCCGCGCCTATGCCCGCACCGACGGGCTGTGGGATATCGAAGGCCACCTCACCGACGCCTGGCCGGAGCCCAGTGCCGATGGCTGGCGGCATGCTGCCCGCCGGAGAGCCGATGCACTCGATGTGGTTGCGGCTCACGGTGGACCGCACGGCCACCATCGTCGCCGCGCACGCCGTCACCGACGCGGGGCCCTACGGCAGCGCCTGCGGCGCGATCGCGCCGGACTACGGCCAGCTCGTTGGCTTGCGCGTCGCGCGTGGCTATCGCGACGCGATCCGCAAGCTCTTCGGCCGCACCGCCGGCTGCACCCACATCAACGAGCTGGCCGGCGCGATGGGCAGCGCCAGTGCTGCAGGCGCTGTGGGACGAGATGACGCAGGCCTCCGACGAGAAGCCGTTCAGCATCGACGGCTGCCACGCGCTGAAGTCGTCGAGCGCGCAAGTGGCGCAGTTTTTTCCGCGCTGGTATCGGCCGGAGTGAGGGGCCGCTGAGTCGCCCGAAGCGTGGCGCAAAATGCTCGGCTTTCCAACCACCGGTCACCTACACCATGCTGAAGTTCTACTACTCGCTTGCGCCCAATCCGATGAAGGTCGCGCTGTTTCTCGAGGAGGCCGGCCTGCCGTACGAAGCGATTCCGGTGGACACTCGCAAAGGCGAGCAGCACGCTGCCGCATTCAACGGCCCTCAATCCAGAACGCCAAGGTGCCGGTGATCGTGGACGACGGCGCCACCGTGTTCGACAGCAGCGCGATCCTGCTGTACCTGGCTGAGAAGACGGGCCTGTTTCTGCCCGCGGCGCAAGACCGTGGCCCCATGCTGCTCGTGGCTGATGTTCACCGCCTCGGGCATCGGGCCGTTCAGCGGTCAGAGCGTGCACTTCAAGCACTACGCGCCCGAGCCCGCACCCTTATTCGATCAACCGCTACGACTTCGAAGCCTGGCGGCACTGGAAGATCCTCGATGCGCATCTGGCAGACCGGCCGTGGATGATCAGCGAGCGCTACACGCTGCTCGACATCGCGCGTGTGGGGCTGGGCTCGCGCCCTGCCCTTTGCCCTCGGCGCCGAAGCCTGGGCGCAACTGCCCAACGTCAAGCGCCTGTTCGATGCGGTGAACGCGGCGGCCTGCAGCACAGCGCGCAGCCGCGCTGAAAGGACCGGCACACCTTCAAGACCGAGATGGACGACGACGCGCGGCGCGCCATGTTCCCGCAGAACGAGCGACTGAAGGCCTGAGGCCTGCTGGAGGTCAAGCGCCTGGGCGCTGCCACGCACGCTCGGCGCGTTGCTCACGCGCCGAGCCCGCAACCTCGAACAGCGCCGCATCGCGCTGCCAGCGCCGGGCCGCCGGATCGTCGCCTGCGACGGCTCCGCTGCTCAGCGCGGAATGACGCGCCGGTAGAACTTCATCGCGTTGCGAAACATGACCTTGTCGCGCACGTCCTCGCCGAGGGGCGCGAGGTACTGCTCGGCGATGGCGAGCTGTTGCGAGAAGCTGCCCCCGAGATCGCTCACCGGCCAGTTGCTGCCGAAGATCAACCGGTTCGGGCCGAAGGCCGCCATCAACACGTCGAAGTGCGCCTCATAGGCGGCCAGATCAGCAGGCGCGACCCACGGCGAGTCGTCGTCACCCACCCGGTGCATGTCGTAGAACGACGAGAACTTCATGTGCAGGTTCGGGCAGCGGTCGGCCAGCCGGCGCATCGACACCGCCCACTCGGCCGTCGGCCTGGTGCCTTGCGCGCCGCCGAGGTGATCGACGATGATCTCGCAGCTTGGGGTAGGCCACGCACAGCGCTTCGATGGTCGGCTTGGATTGATGGTGCCGCGGCTGATGATGTCCAGCGTCAGGCCGCGTTGTGACAGGTCATCGCAGCGCGTTGCGCTGGGCGGCGTCGAGCGTGATGGCACTCTGGCCCCACAGGAAACTGCGCACGCCCACCCAGCGCCTGTCTCGGGCGAAGCGGCTGAGGTCGGCGCTGAAGTCGGGGGCGCCGATCTCCAGCGAGCCGACGACGAACTTGAAGAAGTCGTCGCCGCGAATCAGGTCGAGGATCCACTGGTTGTCTTCGACCAGCGCGCTGGCCTCGACCACGCCGGCGGCGACGATGCCGTTCCGAAGGGCGATGGCCTTGTACTGGGCGGGCAAGACATCGCGTAGAGCAGCGGGGCCTCCTGGGGCGGCCAGGCACGCCGCCCGCGCGCGTCACTTGGTAGAAGTGGATGTGCGTCTCGAAGATCGGCCGCTGACACCCGCTATGACGCAGATGCGACCGCACGCGCGGTCTGCGCGTCGATGTCGTCATCATCGTCGTGCGACGCGCCGGTGCTCGCCGGTGCCATGGCTAGCTGTCCGCCGACACCGTGTCGCCCAAGCGCTCCCAAGCGCGCGCTGCACGCTGCTCGCGCGCCGACCCGCCACCTCGAACAGCGCCGCGTCACGCTGCCAGCGCTGGGCTGCAGGGTCGTCGCCAGCGGCGGCCCACAGCGGCAATGCATCCGCGTAAAGGCGGTGCGCGATGCGCAGCGCGCCGGCCAACGCGATGTGCGTCGACGCGGCGCGCGCATCCTCGTCGGCCAGTTGCGACAGCAAGCTGAGCGCGGCAACCAGTTTGCTCGTTGAATGCCGCCGGACCAGCGCCGCGCCCGCCCTTCGCGCAGCAGGTAGGCCAGCACGGCCAACGGTGACATGCAGGTCTTCGATGGTGCGAAACGGGCTTCACGTAGGCGTCGCAGCCGTCGTGCGGCAGCAGCGCATCCGGCGTTGACGCGCACGTCCTGCATCAGCACCTGCGCATGCGGCACCTCGGGCACGAAGCGGGTGGGCGGCATCGGTTGCAGCACGAGGCCCGGTGTTGGCGACGGCACGCGTGCCACGCGCAGCACCGGCCCTGCGTCGCGCCATCCGGCGCTGGCAGCGCGCCGACGATCAGCAGCAGCGTGCTGGCCGGGCCGAGCGTGGTCCAACGCTTGGTGCCATCGATGCGCAGCACGCCGTCGGGCTGCGGCGCGATCGTCGTGCGAATGTTTCGCGGCCGGTTGCCCTCGGCCTCGGTCACGCAGAAGGCGGCCAGCGTGTCGTGCCGCAGGTCGGGCACGAGCGCGCGCAGGGCGGCCTGGTAGCCGCTGGCAAAGGCCCAGCCCACCCGGTCGGCAGCAAAGCCGCCGGCAATGGCCAGCGCAGCCGGGCTCGGCCTCCGGTGAGTTGAGCGACTGCCAGACCTGCCACCAGTCGGCCACCTCGCGTGATCGTGCGGGCTTGTGGCGGGGCCTGCAGGCAAGCGATCAGAGCGCAGGTTCATGACCGCGCAGCTTAAGGCGATCGATCGAGTGCGGGCAGACCGAGTCGCTGCGCGCTCGGCGCGCGCCACCGCAAGCTCAGACGGCTTTCGCGTCCTGGCGGAGCAACTCGGCCATCATGTCCCACTTGCCGATCACGTTGTTCGTCACGCCGTAGAACGCGACCAGGTCTTTTTGTTGGCGCAGGCGTGGCATCACCGCATCGAGCAGCGCCTTGAACACAACGGGCAGATCCTCTTCCGCGCCGATGCTGTCGAGCACCTGCTGCTGCGCCGGGTTCATAGGCGCCTCGGCGTCGAGTGACGAGGCTTCTCCCACCGTCGCGCCAGCGCGAGGCGTCAAGGCTTCGAGTTGCCAGCGCTGGATACCCGCGTCGCGCAGTGCGTACATCAACCGCAGCGGCACCTCGCCGCGAAACTCTGGCGCCATCTCGCCTGCGGCGTTGTAGAAGCCCCCTTGAAACAGCGTGCTGCGCAAGCTGCCGGACGTCGGCCGCGGCCTTTGAAGTGTGTTCATTGCTTCGATCCTTTTTGGTCGAGGCTTCCTTCGATGCCTTGGCGTACAGCTCACGCCCGAACGATTGCTCGAGTTCGCGCAGCAGCAGACCGCGATCGCGGTCCGACAGAGTCGGCTCGCTCTGGATCGTGCGCACCAGCACGCTGGCCTCGCGCCGTCGAGCCCTTGGCGCCGTCGGCCACCTGCGCCACGCGGCCGTGGATGAGGCACATGCCGGCGCTGTGCATCGCTTGCTGCCCTGCCGCGCGGCCGCTGCCCTCGCGCGGCTGGTTGCCCAGCGGAAAGGCGTCGACCTGCCGGTTCAGCAACTGCAGGGCCGAGCGGATGCCGTCGGCGGTGGCCGGAAAACCGGCGAGCTCGTCGAGGTGGGTGGCGAGCAGGTTGCGGCTCGGCGGCAGCGCCAGGTAGAGCCTGGAGGCATCGGCCACGTAGCCGCTGTTCATCACGCGACTGTGCGCCACCGCCGCGTCAAACGAACGAGGAAATGCTTCGGCCTGCATTGCTGTTCCCATCATCGTGGCGATCACCACGCCGGGCCACAGTGCTCATTGGCATGGCTCACTGCTCCGCGAAAGTATGGCTGATGCCGTTGGCCAGGTCCTTGGAGAAGTAAGTCTGGGGCCAGTTGCTGCCGAAGTTCTGCAGCTCGGATTGCTTGACCCATGCGGTCTTGCCCGTCCAGGGGTCGCTCACCAAGTACTTCTTGTTCGCGCCCTCGCCACGCACGTCGCTGATCATCATGAAGTGGCCATTGTTGCCGGCCGCATCGCAATGCGGATGGGCACGTCGGTGCCGGCCTTGAGCTTCTTGTCCAGCGCGGTGATGTCGGCGTTGCTCATGCCACCGCTGCCGCCGTTGGTCATGGCGATCTTCCAGCTCTTGCCAGCAGCGGCGGGCGCAATCTCGTCCAGCGCGCCGGGCAGCCGCATCCAGGTGTGCTCCGGCTTCTTGGTCGACGTGCCGTCGGCGTTTTGCGTGTAGTTCCGAGCGCATCGCCTGCAGCTCTTCGGTGGTGGGATGGCCACCGTCGATCTTGCGCATCGCGTCGAACGCCTCTCTGGCCAGCGCATCCTCGGCGGGCGTGGTCTTTTCGTTGTGCATGTATTTGCCGGCGGCGTCGTACTGGTCCTGCGGCAAGTGCTTGAGCGACCAGCCACTGTTCAAGCGCGCATCGAGCTTCTTTCGGCCTGGTCGCCGAGGCGGCTGAAGGCCGTGCCCGCCTCGCCCGCGGTGGCACCGGGAGGCAGCGTGCTGTCCTGCGCCACTGCGCCACTTGGGCGGCGGTGGCCGGCACGTTGTTGCCCAGGGCGTCGTAGAAGCGCGGTTTCTCCAGCACCTCTTTCTGCTGACGCGCGAGGTCAGAGTCGATGCCGCGAATGTTGGCTTCCTTTGTTCAGCTTCATCGCGAAGATGGGGTCGCGTTCGGCTTGCATGTTTCTGCGCCGTGGTCGGCTCCGCACGCGGCGTCGTAGCGCTGGTAGTGGCCGACGTTCTTCTTCGTGTTGCCGTCGGGCAGCTTGTCGACGTCGGGCCCGCGGTCGACCCTGTTTATCGCCAGCGAGGTCGTTCGGTCAATCAGCTTGTCGCGCCGCATGCCCCGCACGTCGCTCGCGAACTTGTCGATCTCGCCCATCGCGCGGCCCGCGGGCGTATCCATGCACACATGCGCGCTTCTGCGCGTCGATGTCGAGCGGCGTCTCCTTCAGCGGCGATCGCCACGCGCGGCCACGGCCTTGAGCATCAGCGCGTTCGGTGTGTGCGTCCGCCCCTTTGGCGGGCTTGCCGTCGGCGCCCTGGCCCGCCCGGATTCATCAAGCCCTGCAGTCGGTCGTATTCGGCCTTGGGCATGTTGATCAGCGCCCGCGCGCGCCTCTTCGGCCTGGCGCTGCCCCAGTACGCCCTCGAGTCCCTTGCTGGTGTCGGTGCGGCGATCTGCGACGCCGCGCACCAGTTCTTCGCGCACGGCAGGCGTCAAACGCTCGCCGGCACGTGCGTTCTCCTTCGACATGGAGAGCGTCTTGTCGTGGGTGCCCAGCGCGCGATCCGCGTTGGGGCTCTTGAGCACGTGATCGAGCAGATGCGCCTCTTTCGCCAGCGCCGCGCCGGTGAGGGTGGCGAGGTGATCGGTGATGCGCTTGCGTTGGTCGTCGGGGATACCGGCCTTCTTGAGTTTCACGTCGGCCTGACCGCGAAAGTCTTCTGCCCACTTCACGTCGGCGCCGGCCTTGGCGCGCTTCGCCGCTTTGGCGGCGTCCGTGGACTTCGCGCCTGCGCCGTCGCCCGGGCCGCCGCCGGAGGCATGGCCGGCCTTCGCCTTGTCGCCACCACCGCCACCGCCACCCACGGGGGCGTCGAATGCGGGCGACGACGGCACTGGGGCCTCACCGGCGAAGCCGCCTTGAGGCCAGCCCCTCCAGCTCTTGCCGGGTCATGTAGCGGGTGTCGCCACTGCCGTTGTCCACTTGATAAAGACCCAGCGCACCACGCAGGCCGTCGGCCAGACGGATGCGGACGTTGTCACCACCGAACGTGTCGGCCGGGTCACTGCCGCCCGCCGCTGGTGCAGATGGAAGGGCGGTGTTCAAGGAAACGGGGGTGGACATGCTCCGACCTCGTGGGCTCGGGGCCCGCGGTGTGTGGCCGCATGCCTGGCGCGTTGGCCCCTATTGGAGGGCACGTACTCCACCTTGCCAAGAACGGATGCTCCCCAGCTAGGGACGCTCCCAACCGCAAGCACGGTGTCCGCCCGCTGGCCGTTGTTGCGTATGCGGGCGCGCCAGCAGCCTTTGGGGGTCAACCGTAGACTCCGCGTCGCAGCCCCTCCCGCACGACGCCACGATGAACAACGCCCGACCAACCCCCTTCGCCTCGGCATCCTCGGCTGCGCCAACATCGCGCGCCAGTTCGCACGCGACGTGGCGCCGAGCCGCCTCGTGCGCATCGCCGCCGTGGCCAGCCGCGATGCCGCCAAGGCAGCGGCGTTCGCCGCCGAGTTCGGCATCGCGCGCACGCACGGCAGCTACGACGCGCTGCTCGCCGACGGCGAGCTCGATGCGGTGTACATCCCGCTGCCCAACAGCCTGCACGCGCAGTGGGCGGTGCGCGCCGCGCAGCACGGGCGGCACGTGCTGTGCGAGAAGCCGCTGGCGATGAACCTCGCCGAAGCGCGCGCGATGTTCGATGCCGCGCGCCAGCACGGCGTGATGCTGCTCGAGGCCTACCCGTGGTGGTTCCAGCCGCAGACGGCAGCGCTGCTCGGCCTGCTGCAGGGCGGCGCCATCGGCACGGTGCGCCTGGTGCAGGCCACCTTCGGCTTCACGCTGCGCGACCCCGCGGGCACCAATATCCGCTCGATTGCCGCGAGTTTGGCGGCGGCGCGTTGCTCGATGCCGGCAGCTACCCGATGAGCTTGATCCGACTGGTGATGGGCCGCGCGCCGCAGCGCGTGCAGGCCAGCGCGCGCCGCGGGCCCACCGGCGTGGACATCGGCACCACCGCCACGCTGCACTTTGCAGACGGCGCGGTGGCGCAGCTCTCGTGCGCGATGGACATGGCGCTGCACCGGCACGCCACCATCGTGGGCAGCGACGGCGTGATCACCACCGAGTTCCTCAACCACACCAGCGAGCCCGGCACCGCGCACCCTTGGGGCTACCTGCCGAGCCAGCTGCGCGTGCGCCGCGGCAGCGGCAGCACGGGCCGTTCGAAACCGTCACCAGCCCCTGCGGCAGCGGCTTCCGCTTCGCGGCCGAGGCATTTGCGGCGGTGGTGGCGGCGAAAGACTTTGCAGCGATCGAGCGCGCGGCGCAGGCGAGCCTGGACATCGCGGCCACGCTCGATGCGATCGCGGCCAGCGCGCGCGCCAGGGTCGATTGTCGAGGTGCAGGCGCCGCGCGCTGAGCGCGGTACGATGACTTCTCCGGATGGAGCACATGATGAAGAACGACGAGCGCAATGCGATCGAACAGACGGTGCAAACCTACCTTGACGGACTCTACGAGGGCGACGCCGACAAGCTCGCCAGCGTGTTTCACGAAACCAGCGCGCTCACCTATGAGCAAGACGGCAAGCTGACCGTGCTGCCGCGTGACCAGTGGCTCAGTGGGTGCGCGAGCGCAGGCTCACCCCAATCCAAGGGTCTGGCACGCGACGACGCGATCTTGCAGGTCGACCAAGCTGGGCCGACAACCGCGCTCGTCAAAGTCAAGTGCCAGATTCCGCCGCGCTACTTCACCGACTACCTGAGCTTGCTCAAGGTCGACGGGCGCTGGGTGGTGGCGCAGAAAGTGTTTGCCACCGTGGTGAAGTCGTGAGCGATCGGCAGGCCAGCATGAAACCCAACGCGATCAAGCAAGACGTGCTCGCCGGCAAGACGGTGGCCGGTGCGATGGTGTTCGAGTTCTTCTCGCCGGGCATGTCGGCCATCCTGGCCAACGCCGGCTGCCGCTTCGTGCTCTACGACATGGAGCACACCGGCCTCGGCTACGAAACGCTGAAGTGGTTGTTCGCGAGCTGCCGCGGGCTGCCGATCGAGCCGATGGTGCGCGTGCCACGCGGCGAATACACCTTCCTGGCCCGCGCGCTCGACCTCGGCGCGCGCGGCGTAATGATCCCGATGGTGGAATCGCAGGAGCAGGCCCAGTCGATCGTGCAGGCCTGCCGCTACCCTCCGGTGGGCCGCCGCGGCGCCGCGTTTGGATTTGCGCAGTGCGACTACCTCGGCGGCGACGTGAGCGACAAGATCCGCCACTACCACGAGCGCACGATGGTGATCGCGCAGATCGAGACCGAACGTGGCCTCGATCAGGTGGAGAAGATCGCCGCGGTCGATGGCATCGACGTGCTGTGGGTCGGGCACTTCGATCTCTCCAATTTCATGGGCATCCCGGCGCGCTTCAACGATCCGCGCTTCGACGCTGCGATGCGCCACGTGGCCGCAGTGGCGCGGCGCCACGGCAAGGCGGCCGGCTTCATGGCCACCGACGCGGCCTGGATCGCGCGCGTGCGCGAGATGGGCTACACGATGATCGCCGGCGGCACCGACACCGGCCTGCTCGAAACCGCGATGAAGACCCTGGTCGGCTGCATCGAGGCGCCGGCCCAATGAGCGCGGTGCACAGCAGCGCTTTCGGGTCGGCCTGACGCGCGACCTGCTCACCGCGAGCGGCGAACCGTCGTTCGGACGCATCCCGCTTGCGCTGCTCGATGGCGACCCGCACATCGAGTGGGAGTTTCTGCCGGCGATGCTCGACGAGATCACGCCCGACGTGATGGCGCGCTACGACGGCCTCTACGTGAATTCGCCGCGCGTCACCGCAGTATCGGTGGCGGGTGCTGACCTGCCGCGTGCGCATCGTGAGCCGCCACGGCGTGGGCTACGACTCGGTGGACGTGTCGGCGCTGGCGGCCAAAGGCGTGATCGTCACCAACACGCCGGTGGCGGTGCGCCGCCCGGTGGCAGTGGCGGCGCTGACCTTCATCTTGGCTCTCGCCGGCAAGCTGATCGAGAAAGACCGCCTCACGCGCTCGGGCCGTTGGCACGAGCGCACCAGCCACATGGGGTTGGGCCTCACCACGCGCACGCTGGGCGTCATCGGCGCGGGTGGGATCGGGCGCGAGTTGCTGGCGCTGGCGCGGCCGTTCGGCTGGAAGATGCTGGTGGCCGATCCGTACGTGGATGCGGCTGCGGTGGCGGCGCTCGGCGCCGACAGCATGCCGCTCGAGCGGCTGCTGCGCGACTCGGATTTCGTCGTCGCAACGGTGCTGCTGAACGCCGCGACCCGCCACCATGATGAATGCCGAGCGCTTCGCGCAGATGAAGCGCGACGCGTATTTCATCAACCTGTCACGCGGACCGATCGTCGACGAGCCGGCGCTGATCGCGGCGCTGCAAAGCGGCACCATCGCCGGCGCCGGCATCGACGTGTTCGAACAAGAGCCGGTGGCCCCCGACAACGCGCTGCTGACGATGCCCAACGTGCTCGTCACGCCGCATGCGTTGTGCTGGACCGACGAGTGCTTCGACGCCATCGCGCGCGAGGGCCTGGGCTGCATCGCGGATTTTGCAAACGGGCGCACGCCGAAGTCGGTGGTCCGGTGAGCAACGATGTTTGACTTGAGCGGCAAAGGTCGCGCTGGTCACCGGCGCATCGCGCGGGCTTGGCTGGGCGATGGCGCAATCGCTGGCGCACGCCGGTGCTCATGTGGCGCTGAACGCGCGCAACGAGACCGCTTTGGCCCAGCGCGTCGCCGAGCTCGCAGGCCAAGGCCTGTCAGGCGAGGCCTGTGCCTTTGACGTCACCGATAGCAACCTCGCACAGCGCCGCGTGACCGATCTCGCACAACGCCACGGTCGGCTGGACATAGTGGTGGCCAATGCCGGCATCAACCACCGTCAGCCGATCACCACGTTCGAGTTGGCGGACTTCCAGCGCGTGCTCAGCACCAACCTGGTCGCCGTGTGGGCGCTGTGCAAGGCGGCCGCGCAGCAGATGATTCCGCGCGCAAGCAGGCCGCCTGATCCTCACCGGCTCGATCAGCGCGATCAATGCGCGCCCGACGATCTCGGCCTACGTGGCCACCAAGGGCGCCGTGCATGCGCTGACCAAGCAGCTGGCCGTGGAGCTGGCGCGCGACGGCATCACGGTGAACTGCATCGCGCCGGGCTTCTTCGCCACCGAGATGAACACCGCGTTGATCGAGAACCCGGAGTTCAACAGCTGGGTGCAGCAGCGCACGCCGGCCGGCCGCTGGGGCGGCTGTCAGAGATCGGCCCGCCAGCTGTGTTTCTCGCGTCCGACGAAGCGTCGTACGTGAGCGGCTTAGTGATGACGGTGGATGGCGCGTTCACCGCGGCGATGTGACGCTGTGGGGGTTTGATCCCGCGTGCGGAGTCGCCCATGAGGTTGCAGACATGACTTCCACGACTCTCCACGTCACCGACTTGCGGGTGATCCCCGTCGCCGGCCGCGACAGCATGCTGCTGAACCTGAGCGGCGCGCACGGCCCGTTCTTCACGCGCAACCTGCTGCTGCTGACTGACAGCGCCGGCCGCACCGGCGTGGGCGAGGTGCCGGGCGGCGAGAAGATCCGCCAGACGCTCGACGATGCGCGCGCGCTGGTCGTCGGCCAGACGCTCGGCGCGCATCGCCAGGTGCTTCAACAAGTGCAGCAACGCTTCGCCGATCCGCGATGCCGGTGGCCGCGGGCAGCAGACGTTCGATCTGCGCACCACGATCCACGCGGTCACCGCCATCGAGAGCGCCCTGCTCGACCTGCTGGGCCAGCACCTAGACGTGCCGGTGGCCGCGCTGCTCGGCGAAGGCCAGCAGCGCGACGCGGTTGAGATGCTCGGCTACCTGTTCTTCGTCGGCGACCGCGACAAGACCGACCTGCCCTACGCCAGCGACGCCGGTGCCAGCGACGATTGGTGCCGCCTGCGCCACGAAGCCGCGATGACGCCCGGAAGCCGTGGTGCGCCTGGCCGAGGCCGCTTACGCGCGCTATGGCTTCAACGATTTCAAGCTCAAGGGCGGCGCGCTGCGCGCAGACATCGAGCTCGAGGCGATCCGCGCGCTGCACGAGCGCTTTCCGCAGGCGCGCATCACGCTCGACCCCAACGGCGGTTGGCTGCTGAAAGATGCGATCCGCCTGATGCGCGACATGCGCGGCGTGGTGGCCTATGCCGAAGACCCGTGCGGCGCGGAGGACGGCTTCTCCGGCCGCGAGGTGATGGCCGAGTTCCGCCGCGCCACCGGCTTGCCCACCGCGACCAACATGGTCGCCACCGATTGGCGCCAGCTGGCGCATGCGCTGGCCCTGCAGTCGGTGGACATTCCGCTGGCCGATCCGCACTTCTGGACCATGGCCGGCTCGCGTGCGCGTGGCGCAGACCTGTCGCGACTGGGGCTTGACCTGGGGCTCGCACTCGAACAACCACTTCGACGTGTCGCTGGCGATGTTCACGCACGTCGGCGCGGCCGCACCCGGCAAGGTGACGGCGATCGACACCCACTGGATCTGGCAGGACGGCCAGCGCCTGACGAAAGACCCGCTGCAGATCCGCGGCGGCCTTGTGCAGGTGCCCAAGAAACCGGGCCTGGGCGTCGAGCTCGACATGGCCGAGGTCGAGAAGGCGCACCAGCTGTATCAACAACACGGGCTCGGCGCGCGCGACGATGCGGTGGCGATGCAGTACCTGATCCCGGGCTGGACGCTTCAACCCGAAGCGGCCTGCGCTGGACCGCTGAACCCGCGTTGACTGTCGCAGCCGCGATCGTCACGCTTTGCCCAGCGGCGGCCGCCCGAACAACGTTGACGCACGGCTGATCGGGCCCAATTCGGCAGTGGCGGCGAGCAGCGCCGGGGCCAGCGTCTGCATGCGTGCCTGCGTCAGCCGCAAGCGCGGGCCGGCAATGCTGATCACGCCGATCGCTTGGCCACCGCGCATCACGGGCGCTGCCATCGCGCTCATGCCGGGCGCGAAGACTTCGTCGATCGTGGCGTAGCCGCGCACTCGCGCTTCGTGCAAAAAGCCTAACAACGCTTTCACTGTGGCCGGCGCCTTCGGCCCGTAGTTCTTCGGTGAGCCGAAGCCCTGCCGGCTCACGAGTTCCATCGCGCGCTCGTCGCTCAACGTCAGCAGCCACGCGTGACCCGACGCGGTGCACGACAGCCGCGCATCCATGCCCATGTCGGGGTCGTAGCGCAACCCCTTGCGCGAGCCCTGCGCCTTGGCCACCCACGTCAAGCGGTCGCCGTCGATGATCGAGGGGCGCACCAACTCACCCGACTCCTTGGCCAGGCGCTCGAGCAGCGGCTCGGCGATGTCGACGATGCCCGAGCTGCTGGAAAGCCCAGCCCCATCGACGCGAGCTTGGCGGTGAGCATGTAGTCGCCCTGGCTGCGCATCTGGCGCACATAGCCTCGGCGCTCCAGCTCGACCAGCAACCGGTGGCAAGCGCTGTGCGGAATGTCGAGCTCATCGGCCAGCGCGGTGAGCGGCATCCCCTCCGGTTGGCCGCACAGCCGCTCCAGCAGTGCGAGGCCGCGATCGAGTGCGAGCGTCATGGCTGAATTTTGTGATGCGGCCGAGGCGTGGCGGCTGGGTTTCCCGCATCCGGAACGTGTTTCCGACGCGGAAAGTGATCCCGCCGCCGCCTGAAGAATCCACGTCAACGAACGCCCGAGCGACGCTCGCGAAGGACGCCCATGCCCCATCCCTTGTTTCGTGCTCAACGGCTCGAACCTCAACATGCTCGGCAAGCGCGAGCCCGACCTGTATGGCACGACGACGTTTGCCGAGATCCGGCAGCGCACCGAGCGCTTGGCAGCCGAACTGGATCTGGCCTGCGACTTCCGGCAGACCAATCACGAAGGCGTGATGGTCGACTGGATACAGGAAGCCTTCACGCGTGACGCCGCGGTGATCATCAACCCGGCAGGTTTCTCGTTCGGCTGCGTGCCGGTGCTCGACGCGCTGAAGTTGTTGCGTCGACCGCTGATCGAAGTGCACCTGACGAACATCCACCAGCGCCCGGCACCGTACACGCACTCGCTCGTCTCGCAGGCCGCCAGCGGCGTGATCTGCGGGCTCGGGCCCACCGGCTACCTGCTGGCGGTGCGCGCAGTAGCAGATGCACTGTCAACGCAGCGGGGCGGCAGCACGTGACAAACAAGCGCCCACCTTTCGACCACAACAAGGGAGACACCCATGCAATCGAACTTCGGACGTCGCGACCTGCTGCAAGGCCGGCTGCGCGCTGGCCGCCACCACCGCCCTGCCGTCGCGCGCGCAGAGCAAACCCGTGCTGCGGCTGGCCGCGGTGTTCTCGGACAAGGACATTCGCGCAGACATGGTGCGCATGCTGGCCAAGGACGTGGAGGCCGACCTCACGATCGAGCCCTACCTCGGCGGCACGTTGTTCAAGCAGGGCACCGAGCTGGTGGCGCTGCAGCGCGACAACCTCGAGATCGGCAACATCGCGCCGCAGGACATCTCCAAGCAGATCCCGGCGTGGTCGATCCTCACGTCGGCCTACCTGTTCCGGGATGCGAACCACCTCAACGCATTCTTCTCCGACGAGCCTCGGCACCGAGATGAAGCAGATGGCCGAGGAGCAGCTCAAGATCAAGCTCGCTCGCACCGGTGTTCTTCGGCACGCGGCAAGTGGGCTTGAAGGTGAAGAAGAAGATTACGACCCCGGCCGACATGGCCGGCATCAAGCTGCGCATGCCGCCGGGCGACGCGTGGCAGCTGCTCGGCCGTTCGATCGGCGCCAACCCGACGCCGATGGCGTATGCCGAGACCTACACCGGGTTGCAAACCGGCGCGATCGACGGCCAGGACAATCCACTGCCGAATGTGCAGAACATGAAGTTCTACGAGGTGATGTCGCAGATCGTGCTGACCTCGCACCTGGTGGGCTACGACGTGCTGTCGATGAGCCAGAAATCGTGGAACTGCGCTCGGCTCGAAGCAGAAGGCATTCCAGGCCGCGGTCGATAAGGCCGATGGCCTGGAGCACCGGCGAGCACCTGAAGCGCGAGACCGAGCTGGCCAACACCTTCAAGCAGGGAGGGCTCGACGTCTACGTGCCCGACATCGCGGCGTTCCGCACCCACGCGCAGAAGGTCTACCTGGATTCCGACGAGGCCAAGGCGTGGCCGAAGGGCATGCTGGAAAAGATCAATGCGATGAAGTGACGCGCTTGGCGCGCGTCAGAGGCCGGCGCCGCGACGCCGGCCTCGTCTCAGGTCACCGGAGGGTTTCCATGCGTCCCAGCATCAGTCGCGCCGTCGAGTGGATTCGACGGCGGGCGGAGAGCTATCGTGCGCCGGCTTGCTCGGGGTGATGTTCATCGCCTTCATCCTGCAGATCGTGTTCCGCTACTTCTTCAACTTTCCCGATCGGCTGGAGCTCGGAGCTGTCGGTCGTGGCGTGGCTGTACATGGCGCTGATCGGCTCGGCGTTCTGGCTCAAGGAACACGAGGAGGTCCGCTTCGACCTCATCTCGGCGCGCTTGGGGCCGCGCGGGCGACGCGTGGTCGGCCTCGTCGGTGGCCGTCGCCGCATTGGTGCTGTTCGGCATGGCGCTGCCGCGCAACCGTGGAAGCTACGTGGCCTTCATGAAGGTCGAGAGCAGCTCCGTACCTGAAGATCCGCCTCGACATCCTGTACTCGGCATCTACGTGGTGTTCGCGCGTCGCGATCATCGTGCGCTACCTCTGGGCGATCGTGAGCCATGCTGCGCGGCGAGGCGCCCGAAGAAGGCGACATCACCAAGGTCGGGCTCCGGCGCTATGAACCTGACCAGCCCGTTCTCGCTGTCGCTCATCGCCATCGTCGTGCTGAGCCTGCGCGGGCTGCCGGTCGGCCTACGCGATGATCGGCGGCTCCATCCTGTGGCTGTGCCTGTCGGGGCTCGACATGGGCACGGCCGCCGAGCAGTTGCTCAACGGCATGATGGCGAGCCAGCTGCTGCTGGCGATCCCGCTGTTCATCCTCGCCGCCGAGTTCATGAACACCGGCAGCATCATGGACAGGCTGCTGCACTTCTGCAACGCGATCGTCGGGCGCTTCCGCGGCGGGCTGGCGCAGGTCAACGTGGTGCAGAGCATCATCTTCGCCAGCATGTCGGGCTCCGCGCTCGCCGATGCCGCGGCCTCGGGCAAGATGATGCAGTCGATGATGACGCGCGACGGCAAGTATCCGCCCGGCGTTCGCCGCCGCGCTGACCTGCGTGTCGTCGGTGATCGGGCCGATCATCCCGCCGTCGATCCCGCTGGTGCTCTACGCGCTGATCTCGGACACCTCGGTCGGCTACCTGTTCCTCGGCGGCGTGATTCCGCGGCCTGCTGCTCGGCGCCGTCCAGAGCGGGCTGATCGCGGCGGTGGCCAAGCGCCGCAACTTCCCGGTCGAGCAGCGCGTGCCGCTGCGCGAGCTGCCGCGCGTCACCTGGGAGGCGATGCCGGCGCTGCTGATGCCGGTGATCCTGCTCGGCTGCATGTGACAGCGGCATCACCACGCCCACCGAGGCCGCCGCGGTCGCCGCCGCCTACGCGCTTGCTGATCTCCGCGCTGCTGTACCGCAGCGTGCGGCCTGAAGGACGTCTACCACTCGCTGGTCATCAGCGCGCGCGTCACGGTGTCGATCGGCATGCTGATCGCCGGCGCGATGGTGTTCAACTTCGTCATCACGTCGGAGAACATCCCGAGGACGCTGAGCGCCGATGCTCGACGGCCTACCAGCTGTCGCCGCTGATGTTCCTGCTCAGCGGTCAACGTGCTGCTGCTCGATCCTCGGCTGCTTCCTCGAGGGCACGACGATCATCCTCGTGATCCTGCCGGTGCTGCATGCCCACCGCGCAGGCGCTGGGCATCGACCTCGTGCACTTCGGCGTGATGTGCGTCGTCAACATCATGATCGGCCTCGTCACGCCGCCGTACGGGCTGCTGCTCTTCATGATGAACAAGATCGCCGACGTGCCGCTGCGCGACATGGTGCGCGAGGTGATGCCGTTCCTGTACGTGATGATCGGCGCGCTCGGCGCTGATCATGCTGTTCCCGGATCTCGTGCTGCTTCCTGCCGCGGCTGCTGGGCGTACAAGGGCTAGCACCACCCGCGAGGCAACCTCGGCGCGTCAGCCCCAGAATCACCCACTGGCCGCCGACCGCGATATCTCGAGCCACTACGAGCCGGGGCGATCTCCTCAGCCGCTTGAACGCCGCACTGGTGGACGATGGTGTCGACCCGGGCCGTCAAGCATCGAGACGCGCTGGCGCCCTACGACCAGTTTCATGGTCGCGGACTCGAAGCCACGGTGGAGATCGCCGACACGCTCGATGTGGCCGCGCATGATCATCTGCTGGACATCGGCAGCGGCATCGGCGGCCCAGCGCGCTACTTGGCGCACCGCTTCGGCTGTCGTGTCACCGGCATCGATCTGACCGCGGAGTTCTGCGAAGTCGCTCGCGCACTCACGCGTTCGCTCGGCCTCGAAGCGAAGGTCGATTTCGAACTCGGCAACGCCGTGAGCATGCCGTTTGCCGACAGCAGCGCTTCGATGGCGCCTATTCGATGAATGTGTCGATGAACATCGCCGACAAGGCGGCGTTCTACCGTGAGATCCATCGTGTGCTGAAGCCGGGCGCTTGGCTGGTGCTGTCGGAGCTTGCGCAGGGCACGGGTGCAGAGCTCGACTATCCGACGCCTTGGGCCAGCAGCGCGCACAAGCCAGCTTCCTTTCAACGCCCGAAGAGACGCTGCGCGGCCTGGGCGAAGCGAGGTTCGATATCGTTCAATTCCGCAGCACCCGTGAACGGGCGCTGGCCTCCGGGGCTCGTTCGCGTGCCATGGTCGAGCGCGGCGAGAAGCCACCCCATCGCGCGGTCATGCTGATGCACGGCGACATCGCGACAGCAGGCCATGGCGAACACCGCGCGCGGTCTGGCCGAGGCGCGCATCGACCCGATCGAGGTCGCTGTGTCGCAAGCGCCTATAGCGGGCGCGGCGCTGCGGACATCTCCTCCGCGCAATCCCGTTGCTGCTGATGGTGCGACGGTGGTAAGCCGGCCATTCGCACAACAACGGGTGGAAGCCTCCATGAATCGTTCGACCTGGTTCGCAGCCGTGGGCGCTTTGGGCGCCGCACTGAGCCTTCCCGTCGTGGCCCAGACCGTGAAGGTGACGCCGCTGGGCGGCATCGACGGCGAGTTCTGCCCGCAGGATCGCGCGCTGATCTTCGAGGACCCGAACGGCACGCGCATCCTCTACGACCCGGGCCGCACCGTCGCCGGCGCGAGCGATCCGCGGCTGGGCAAGATCGACATCATCCTCGTGAGCCACATGCACGGCGACCACGCCGGCAACGCGCACAACAAGGCGCCGAACTCGGGCACCTGCGACAGCGCCCGACATGTCGGTGTCGGCGTTGCCCAACTCCAACGCGGTGAACATCGCGCTGGCCAAGAAGTCGAAGATCGTCACCGGCAGCGAGATGCCGGCCTTCTTCGCCGCCAAGCTCAAGGCCAACGGCGGCGACCCGGCCAACTCGATCCTCGCCCGCTTCGGCGGCAGCGTGACCGTCGGCGGCGTGCGCATCGCCACGGTGACGGCGATGCACAGCAACGGCCTGGACCCCGACTACATCGGCGGCGAGCTCGGCAAGGCCATGAAGGAGGCGCGGCATCGCCGGCGACGTGGGCCTGGCGACCGGCTACGTGCTGCGCTTCAGCAACGGCCTGGTGGCCTACCTCTCGGGCGACACCGGCATCACCGCCGACCAGGAGCTGGTCGTGCGCAACCACTACAGCGCCAAGCTCGCCGTGATGAACATCGGCGACGGCTTCACCACCGGCCCGGTCGAGGCCGCCTACGTGATCAACGAGCTCGTGAAGCCCGCGTCGGTGATCGCCTCGCACGCCAACGAGGTCGGCACCGTCGGCGGCAAGGTTGCGCCCGGGCAGCAAGACCGAGGCGTTCATCAAAGCCACCGGGTGCCGGTGCGTGCCGCTGTCGGGCAAGACGATGGGTTCGACGCCCGCAGGCAGAGTGCACTGGCCGGTGTTGATGGTCGGCGCACGCGCCGGCTGATGGTGGACGTGGCGGCGCCGTGAGGACAGTCACCACCACCGCTTTATCACGCCGCTGGGGTGGGTCGCCTGCCGGCCGCGTGATCGAGGCCGACGACGATGGCCTGTACGCGCTCAAGTTCCGCGGCGCGCCGGCCGGGGCAAGGCGCTGATGCGCTGAGTGCTGCATCAGCCGGCGAGTTGGCGCGTGCGGCCGGCCGCCGCCGGTGCCCGAGATCGTGTTCGTGCAGCTCGATGCGGAGCTTGCACGCACCGAGCCCGATGCCGAGATCAGGACCTGATGCGCGCCAGTGCCGGCCTCAATCTGGCGCTTGACTACCTGCCCGGATCGGTGGCCTTCGATCCGCTGGTGCATCGCCTCGACGCACGACCTGGCCTCGGCAATCGTGTGGCCTGGACTGCGTTCGTCGTCTGCCACGTCGACGCGCACCCCGCGCAACGTGAACCTGCTGATGTGGCACCGCCAGGCTGTGGCTCATCGATCACGGGGCGTCACTTGATCTTTCATCACCAGTGGGATGGGTATCTCGAGCGCAGCACTGAGCCCGTTTCCGATGATCAAGGACCATGTGCTGATCGGCCGGGCGAGGCCGCGATCGCCGACGCCGACGCGCGCTTGGCGCAGCGGCTCTCGGCCGAGGTGATGGCGCGCATCGTGGATGGCGTGCCGGACGATTGGCTCGAGGAGACTGCCACATTTCCGCGGCCCGCGCGAGCAACGCGCGGCCCTATTTGCGCTATCTGACGGCACGGCTGCAAGCGCCGCGTCGTTTCGTCGAGGAGGCCCTCCAGTGCCCGCGCTGTGCACGTATGACTACGCGATCGTGCGGGTCGTGCCGCACGTCGGAGCGGGGCGAGATTCGTCAACGCGGGCGTGATCGCGTCGCCTGCGCGGCGCAGGGCTTCCTGAAGGCGCTGGTCGAGCTTGACGAAGCCGCGCATGCGCGCGCTCGACGCCACGGTGGACATGGAGTCGATGCGCACTGCGCTGCAGGCGATCCCCGCTGTGTGCGCCGGCGGCGACGCCGCGGGGCCGATCGGGCGTCTATCGCTGCGCGAGCGTTTCGACTGGCTGGTGGCGCCCCGCAGCACCAGCATCCAGATGTCCCCGGTTGCACGTGGGCCGGGCCGCCGACCTCGATGCGGAACTGCAGCACCTGATGCAAAAAATGGTGCGGCCGCCCGACCGCAGCAAGCCATGATCCCGCACCATGATCACCTTCTACGACTGCTCCACCGCGCCGAGCCCGCGCCGCGCCGCGCATCCTGCTCGCCGAAAAAGGCGTGCGCACACGAGACGGTGCAAGTGGACCTGCGCAATCGGCGAGCAACTCAGCGACGCCTACCGAAAGATCAATCCGCACTGCACCGTGCCCACGTTGCGCACCGACGATGGCCTCACGCTCACCGACAACGCGGCGATCACCGGCGTGGCTGGAGGCTCGCTTCCCGCAGCCGCCGCTGCTGGGCAGCACGCCAGCCGAGAAAGCCGAGATCGCGAGCTGGCACTGGCGCATCGAGTTCGAAGGGCTGATGGCGATCGCCGAGGCCATGCGCAACCGTGCGCCGTCGATGGCCAACGCGCGCTGCCCGGACCGGTGGACTATGCGCAGATCCCCGAGCTGGCCGCGAGCGCGGCCTGGCGCGTGTGCAGCAGTTCTTCGGTCAATCTCAACGAGCGGTTGGCGGGTCGCAGACTCGTCGCCGTCGGTGGCTCCAGCATCGCCGACATCGCCGCCGTGGTGGCAGTGGACTTTGCGCGCGTGGTGAAGATCAAGGCCGGCGACGAGCACCTCACCTGTGCGCTGGCGCACGGGCATGGCGCAGCGGCCGTCGATGGCCTGTAGCGGCGCGGCCCAGTGGGACGCATGAACAAGTGGATCCGTCCGGTCATCGTCGGCGCGGTGGTAGCTGTTGGCGTGCTTGAGTGCGCAGTCGCGTGCCCACCCCAGCAAGCCCGATCCGGCTGATCGTGCCGTTTCCGCCAGCGGTACCGCGACCGTCGCGGCACGCACGGTCGCGCAGGCGCTTCGCCAGGGGCTCGGCCAACAGATCGTTGTCGACAACCGCGCCGGCGCCGACCGGGCCATCGCGGGCGCCGCAGTGATCGGCTCGCCAGCGGACGGCTACCGCTGTTCTTCGCCACCACCACGCGGCGCTCAACGCGGCCCCCGCGCTGCACAGGAACGCCACCCTACGACCCGCTGACGGCGTTCTCACCGATCGCCACTGGTTGGCAAGTTCGATTCTTTTGATGGTGCACGAGAGCGTGCCCGCGAAAGCGTTGCCGACTTGCTGGCCACATGCGCCTAACCCGGGCAAGGTCAACTACGGCACTGGCAACGGCACGAGCATTCTGAGCACCGCGCACATTCGCAGCCGCCGAGAAGCTCGAGATGACGCACGTGCCCTACAAAGGGCGATGCGCCCGCCTCGGCGGGACCTGATCGCCGGTCGCATCCGAGTGATGATCGCCACGCTGTCGGCCGGTGTGCTGCCGCAAATCAAGGAGGGCGGCTGCGCGCGTGCTCGCCACCCCGCTGCCCAATCGCAGCCCGCTGGTGCCTGACGCGCCGACGGCGGCTTGAAGCGAGGCAGTGCGTGGCCTGACGATCACCCCATGGGGCGGCCTGTTCGGTCCACCTGGGTTGCCGAACGAGGTGGTCGATCGCGTGGGGCGCGAGATGCAGGTGGTTGCGGCCCGTCGCGATGTTCGAGAGGCGCTCGACCGCATTGCATTCGAACTGCAGGCCTCGACACCCCAAGAGATGGCCTGAGCTGCTCAACAGCCAGTTGCAGGTCTGGCGAGCTCGGTGCAAGAACTCGGCATCGAACGCAACTGACGGTTTGGCGCGCCGGGATGGTCCTCTCGATCAACCCAGCCACTGCCGCAACAGGGTCCGACACCTCGGCGCTCGCCAACAGATCGAGGTGGTTCGTCTCGTGCACCACCGCTTGGCGGTCCGCGGCAAAGGCCAGGCGCCGATCAGGCTCGTCGTGCCGACCCAGCGCGCTGGCCACCGGCACCAGGCCATCGCCCAGCAGCTTAGCCTTGAGGCTGCCCGCGGCCGGGCCCAGGCTCCCAGCGATGGCGGAAGCAGCGTGTCGTCGTCGGGCAAGCTCACCTGCGCGCACTGATGCGTGCCGTCATCGCCGGCAGGACCGCTGACGATGTTGCCCAGCCGCATGTCGTTGATGCCCGCGCTGCGCAGTTTGCCCAGGCGCGCCAGCGGCGCCGCGTACGGCGCGGCGCTGAGCAGCAGGTCCACGCCATGCCCTGCGCGTTCGAGCGGCGCGCCCTGGTGCGGCGTGCCCAGGCACACGAGGTCGTCGACGCGCGCCGGCCAACGCGGGCCGCCGCGCGGAATCAGCGCGCTGTGGTGCAGTGCGCTGCGGGCCACCAGGCCGCCCATGCTGTGGCCAAGCAGCGCCAGGCGTTCGATCGGCACCGGCCAGGCGTCGAACAGCCGTTCCATCAACTGCGCAAGGATGCGGCCGTTGGTCGAGACGCTCAGGCCGCTGTTGTAGTGCAGGTAGATCGGCGTGATAGCCCAACTCGCGCGCCAGCGCATCGCCATGATCGTGGCCCGCGCGCTGCCACTGCAGGTCGTTCATGCAAAGGCCGTGCAGCAGCACGAGCAGTCGCGGCGTCGCAGCGGTCAGGTGCGAGCGCATCGCGAAGCGTTCGAGCACCAACGCACGGCCCGCGTGCCGGAAACGCCATCGGAATCGCCAGCGGGTTGTCGGTGGCGGCCAGGTGGTCGCCCAGCACACCGTTGAGCGCGGCAACGATCGCTTCGCGCTCCGCGTGGGGCGGCTGGCGCGGGTCCGGTGTCGCCAACGCAGGGCCAAGCCAGCCGAGCAGCGCCTCGGCAGCTGCCACCCACCACGCGCGTGACGCCGCGCACCGTCTCGTAGACCAGGCCCGTGAGGCCGCGCGTGTGCTCCTCGGGCGCTGGCGCGCCGTGCCCTGGCAGCGTGAGGCAGGCTGGCGATGCGCGCGTGCATCGCCTCCACGAGGCTGGTCAGGCCAGCCACCGCGTCGGTGGTCAGGCGGGCGGCGCCGCGCAGGTCGGCGGCTTGCAACAGCGGTTGATCGCCGGCGAAGTCGTGACCATGCCCTGGCCGGAGGGTGCCTCAGGCGAGACCCGTCGCCCGATGACCCCTCGGTCATCGTCGGGATCCGAAGCGCGCTTGGCATGATCCTCGAGCGCCGCGCTCGTGCTGTATCGTGTCCGCGATGGACGATTCGATGCACGCGCGCTGCAGGCCTCGGCCTTTCGATCGACGCGCTGCGCCTGACCGCAGCGCCCCGTGCCGCAACCTCGCCGCGGCGAGGTGCTGGTGCGGCTGCGCACGCAGCGAGCCTGAACCACCGCGACCTCTCGATCCTCACCGAGAACTACCTGCCCAACCTCGCGCTGCCGTATGTGCCCGCCTCCGATGGCGCAGGTGAAGTGGCAGCGTTGGGCGAAGGCGTGACGCGCTGGCGCGTCGGCGACCGCGTGGTGCCCGTGCGCACGCAGGGCTGGCGACGACGGCTGCCGACACCGGAGATGCGCGCCACGCCGCACGCTCGGCGGTCCGCTCGAAGGCACGCTTACAGACCTTTGCTGATCCCCGAGGACGACGCCGTGGCCACGCCAGCTTCGCTATCGGACGCCGAGGACGGCGTACGCTGCCGATCGCGGCACTGACCGCGTGGTCCACGCTGGTCGAAGGCGGCGTGAAGCCCGGGGCCAGCGGTGCTGGTGCAAGGCACCGGCGGCGTGGCGCTGTTCGCACTGCAGTTCGCCAAGGCGGCCGGCGCTTTCAGTGATCGCCACGTCGTCGAGCGACGAGGAACTGCAGCGGCTGAAGGCACTGGGCGCCGATGTCGTCATCAACTACCGCAGCGACGACAACTGGCCGCAAGCCGCCAAAGCGGCCACCGGCGGGCGCGGCGTCGACATCATCGTCGAGACCGGTGGTGCCACGTTGCCGCAGAGCCTGGCCGCCGCCGCCTTCGGCGGCTTCGTCGGCGTGGTGGGGTTTCGTCGCGGGCTACGAGGCAACGCGTTCGGTGTGCGCCAGTTGCTGGGGCCGATGCTGCGCGTGCAAGGCATCGCGGTGGGATCGCGCGCGCTTCGAAGCGATGAATCGCGCGATCGAGCAGCACGGGATCAAACCGGTGATCGACTCGTCGTTCTGCGCTGGCCGACGCGGCCGATGCGTTCCGGCGCATGGCCTCGGGCCGCCACTTCGGCGAAGATCGTGATCGCGCTTTGAACGCGGTGCGTTTGCCTCTAGCGCGCAAGTAGCGTATTCGGTGTCAAAAACGCTGACTTGAGACCGCGCGTATCGAGCGGGACTTTTGCCCCACAAAGCTCTGATACAGATTCACTTCTTGGCGAGCGGGACTATCTTGTCGCCGCGGTCGATCGCCAGCGCTGGCTGGTGAACACCGCTTGAGGGTACGCGTCATGGATGTCTCGCGTTTCTGGCTGATTTGGCCCGACAGCCCTGCCCTGTCGTTGCTGTTGCTGGCCCTGTTGGCGATGACCTTTGTATCGCGGCGCGGCTGCCGATGCACCAGCTCATCCGCGCGGCCGGTCACGCCGTGGGCGGACCGCTTGCGCATCGCCTCGCGCTGGCTGCTGGCTGCGGCCGCCGAGATCAACGATCGCAACAAGGCCGTGCTGCTGGCGCATGGGAGCCGCGAGCTCGAGAAGCGCGGTCGAGCGCGAGTTCGAGCGCATCGCCACGCTGGTCAACCGCGACTTGCAGGGCTATCCGGTGCTGCAGCGCAAGCTCGCCGACGAGGTGACCACGATCGAAGAGGACTACAAGAAGTGCGGCGAGGTGCCGCCGCCGCCGCCCGACTGGGTGGAAGCCGTGGACGCCGTCGGCAAGATCAAGAGCGGCAGCGGCGAACTGGCGACGTCGATCCTGGAAGGGATCAATCAGTCGATCAATCGCATCCACGACAAGGCGCTGGCGGAGTACCGCAAGTCTTACGAGGCGCGCCACGCGATCCTCGAGAAGTTCATGCCGTGCTGGCGCGCGATCGAGAAGACGCTGGGCCAGGTGGACAAGAACATCAGCGGCCTGCTGAACAGCGCCTCGTCGGTGGACAACCTGATGGCGCAGTACGAGCAGATCGTCGCCAAGACCGACAAAGCAGTGCACGCACTGACGGTCTCGGCGATCACCCAGTTCGGCATCGCGCTGCGTCGTGATGATGGTCGCGATCGGCGGCACCTTCATCAACTTCAAGCTGCATCGCGTTGCCGATGTCCGAGATGGTGGGCGCGGCCGACTACATCACCGCCTCGCTGCGCACCTCGGAGGTGGCGGCGCTGGTGATCATCCTGGTCGAGGCCTCGATGGGCTTGTTCCTGATGGAGACGATGCGCATCACGCGCCTGTTTCCGGTGATCGGCAACCTGAGCGACCGCGCGCGGCGCCGCATGATGTGGGTGGCGTTGACGTTGCTGGTCACGCTGGCCGGCATCGAAGCCGCGCTGGCGCTGATGCGCGACATGCTGATCCAGGACAAGCAGGCGCTGGTGCAATCGCTGGCCAGCGTGCAGCAGGCGGCGATGGCCGACAGCTGGGTCGGCAAGATTCCCACCGTGGGTCAGATGCTGCTCGGCTTCATCCTGCCATTCGCGCTCACGTTCGTCGCGATCCCGCTGGAGTCGCTGATCCATTCGGCGCGCACCGTGGGCGGTGCGCTGCTGATGGTGCTGGCGCGCGGGTTCGCGATGCTGCTGCGCATCGCCGGCAATCTGATCCGCCAGGTCAGCCGCGTGCTGGTGCATCTGTACGACGTGGTCATCGTGCTGCCGCTGTGGGTGGAGCGCATGGCTGGTGTGGCGCCCGCAGCGCGACCGGTGCGCCGCGATCCGGCCGCCGATCACGCTACAGCCGCGGAGGAAGCATGAGCGCGCCGGCGAGCCGGCCGCGCCGGCTGGTGCTGCGCGCCGTCGCGGCGGGGCTGGCGTCGGGTCTTGCATCGGCCTGCAGCGACCCGCGCAACCACAGCCAGGCGGTGTACATGCTGGTCGACACCTCGGGCACCTACGTGCAGGAGTCGAACAAGGCGCAGGCGATCGTGAAGCTACCTGCTCGGCACGCTGAACCCGGGCGACTCGCTCGCCGTGGCCAGAAGTGCAGAGCCGCAGCTTCAGCGAGAAGGACATCGTCGCCAAGGCCACCTTCGACACGCGGCCGTCGCAGGCCAATGCGCAGAAGCGCGCGTTTCGCGACAAGACCGACGGCTACTTCAAGGGCCTCAAGGGCTCGGCCTTCACCGACATCACCGGCGGCCTGCTGCAGGGCGCCGAATACCTCAACGAGACCGGTGCCGGCAGCAAGACCCTGGTGATCTTCTCCGACATGCAGGAGGAGCTCGACAAGGTGACGGTGCGCAATTTCCCGATCGACTTGAAGAGCATCCGCGTCGTCGCGGTCAACGTGGTCAAGCTCAACACCGACAACATCGATCCGCGCCGCTACCTCGGCCGCATCGAGGCCTGGGAAAGCGCGTGCTGGCCGCCGGCGCCAAGGAGTGGCGCGTGATCAACGATCTGGAGCGGCTGGACGCGCTGTTCGAGCGCACGTGAGCGTGGCCCGCGCGGTCACGCGTAACGCGCCAGCGCTGGCCTGATCGCAGGTCCCGGCCGCGCGGAGGCGCGCTGGCCTTCTGGGTTGCGCTGTTGCGCGGCGGGTGCTTTGACACAGGCCCTCTGGCCCATTCGAAGCCGCGCATCGACGCCAGGCTCAGGTAGGATGCGGCCCCCATGGGGAGCCCGGTCGCATTGCAGCCGCCGCAGCGTTCAGTGCTGCCGTTGCTGGCATTGCTGGTGCTCTGGGAAGCCGTGGTCCGCGCCTTCGACGTGAGCCCGCGGGTCTTCCCGGCGATCGCGCCGGTCTTTACGGCCGGGGTCGACGCGATCCAGGACGGCACCCTGATCCGGCACATCGGCGCCAGCCTCGGCCGCATCGCGCTCGGCACGCTTGATCGGCATCGTGTTCGCCGTGCCGCTCGGCATCGCGATGGGCACCAACCGCGCGGTGTCGACCTTCTTCACGCCGCTGCTGCGCTTCTTCTCGGTGCTGGCCGGCATCGCGTGGATCCCGATCGCGACGCTGTGGTTCGGCTACGGCTTCGGCGCCATCACGTTCGTGATCTTCAATGCGGTGTTCTTCGTCGTCGCCTACAACACGCTGCTGGGCGTCACCGGCATTGCGATGCCGCTGCGTCACGCGGCGGCGTCGCTCGGTGCCACGCGCTGGCGACTGCTCACCGAGGTGTTGCTGCCCGGTGCGCTGCCCAACATCGTGACCGGCATCCGCACCGGGCTTGGCTTCGCGTGGCGCGGCCTGATCGCCGCCGAGATGATCGCGACCAACGTCGGGCTTGGGCTACATGCTGTTCGTCGCGCGCGACTTCTACCGCACCGAGGTGATCGTGCTCGGCATGATCATCATCGGCGTGCTGTGGCTGCTGATCGACCGCTTGCTGCTGGCCCCGCTGGAGCGCGCGACGATCGAGCGCTGGGGCATGGTGAGGGCCGCATGAACGCTGCAGCCGTCTCACCGTGGCAGCGCCTGTGGGGCGCCTATGTCCGGTGGTCGGCGCGCTTGCCCGGCGCTCGCGTCGATGGTGCCGTTCGTGCCGGTGGTGGCGCTGTGGGCCGCGGTCGCGCAGTCGGGCCTGTTTCCACCGCGTGTTCCTTCCGGGTCCGCTGGTGGTGATCGAAAAGTTCGGCACGTTGATGGCCAACGGCATCCTGCCGGCCTATCTGCGAGGACAGCGTGGTCCGCCTCGCGGTCGGCGCCGCGATGGGTCTGGCGATCGGCATTCCGCTCGGGCTGCTGGTCGGGCCTGAGCGATCGTGCACACCGCGCGCTGTGGCCGGTGCTGCTGTTCTTCCAGGCCATCGGCGACATCGCCTGGCTGCCGATCCTGCTGATCTGGTTCGGCTTCGGCCTCGTCGACGATGACCTTCGTGATCGTCTACACGGTGCTGTTCCCGGTGGTGCTCAACACGGTGCTCGGCGTGCGTTCGGTGCCGCTGGAGCTGCACCGCGCGGCGTTGTCGCTCGGCGCATCGACGCCGCGCGTGCTGTGGGAGGTGGTGCTGCCCGGCGCGCTGCCCAACATCATGACCGGCCTGCGCAACGGCCTCGGCTTCGGCTGGCGCGCGCTGATCGCCGCCGAGATCATCGTCGGCACCAGCGGCATCGGCTTCCTGATGTTCGATGCGCGCCGCGCCGGCTCGGTGGTCGAGATCCTGCTCGGCATGATCGTGCTGGGCATGCTCTGGTACATCGTCGACAGCTGGGTGCTGGCGCCGATCGAGCGCGCCACCGGCGAACGCTGGGGACTGGTCACGCGATGAAGAGCCTGACGATCGAGCACCTGTCAGAAGACCTACTTCGATCCGTTACGCCGGCAACGCAGGTCACGGCGATCGCGCGACATCTCGCTCGACGGTCGACGCGGGCGACTTCGTCTCGGTGGTCGGGCCGTCGGGCTGCGGCAAGACGACCATCCTCAACATGATCGCCGGGTTTCATCCCGCTCACCGGCGGCGAGATCCGCGTCGACGGCCGCGCCGGTCAACGGGCCCGGGCCGGACCGCGGCGTGGTGTTCCAGTCGTTCGCGCTGTTCCCGTGGCGCACGGTGCTCGACAACGTCGGCGTTCGGGCCCAAGATGCGCGGCGTGCGCCAAGGCCGAGCGCGCACGAGATCGCGCGCGAATACCTCGCGCTCGCCGGGCTCGCCGCACGCGGCCGAGCGCTATCCCAACGAACTCTCCGGCGGCATGCAGCAGCGCGTCGGCGTGGTGCGCGCGCTCGCCAACGAGCCCGACGTGCTGCTGATGGACGAGCCCTTCGCCAGCGTCGACGCGCAGACCCGCATGACGCTGCAGGAAGAGCTGACGCGCATCTGGCAGCGCAGCGCCGCTCGACGGTGCTGTTCATCACGCACGACGTCAACGAAGCGGTGTTCCTGGCCAACCGCGTGGTCGTGCTGTCGAACGGCGCGTGCTCGACGACATCGCGATCGACCTGCCGCGGCCGCGGTCGTGGGATGCGCTGCATCGAGGACGCCGGATTCAAGGCGCTTGGCGGCGCGCGTGCTGCAGCAGGTGCGCGCGGCATGATCGAGCGGATGTCCGCATGGGCATGATGCGCGACGCAGCGCGCTCGACGCGAGGCCGCATCGTGATCGGTGCGATCATCGCGCTCGTGGTGTGGCAGGTCGGTCTCGTGCTCGTGGCGCCGGGCAAGGTGGCGACCGGCTTCAAGCCGAGCGCGCGAGCCAGGTCAACGTGCTGGTGACGCTCACGTGCACGCCGGAGCGCTTTCACGTGCTGGCCTTCCAGCAGCTACGGCCGCGTGTCCGGGCACGCAGGACGATCCGATCGAAGTGCGCGGCGTCAAGCGTCGCGAAGCTGAACGCGGTGGCCCGGCCCTACTGGGTCAAGCGCGTCGAGCCGTTGCCCGCCGAATGACGATGAAGACCCAAGAGGAGACCGTGATGAACGAGTTGCGTTGCTTCGCCGCTGCGTGCGCGCTGGCCTCGCGGCCATGCGCGCCGAGCGCACGCGGCGCAGACGCTCGTGAAGCTGAAGGCCGGCATGGTGACCGGCATCGACCAGGTCGGCCTGCCGATCGCGCTCGAGCGCGGCTTCTTCGAGAAGCACGGCCTCGACGTCACGATGGCGCGGCCCTACGCCACCGGCGTCGACGCGCTCAACGCGCTGCAGGCCGGCGAGAGCGAGATCGTGCAGGTCGGCGTGCCGATGATCGGCGCGGTGCTGCGCGGCATGGACCTGGTGGCGCTCGGCAACTACAGCGGCAACGCCACCAAGCTCGGCTCCGACGCCACGATGGCGCTGATCGCGCGGCGAGGGCTCGGGCATCGACAAGAGCAACCTGGCGACGCTGAAGGGCAAGAAGATCGCCGCGTCGTTCGGCACCATCAACCACCTCTACGCGCTGGCGCTGCTCGAGAAGGCCGGCCTCACGCCCGAACGACGTGACGCTGGTCAACACGCCGCCGCCCGACATGACGGTGGCGCTGCTGGCCAAGGGCATCGACGCCTTCTCGGGCTGGGACCCGTGGCCGATCGTCGCGCAGAAGGACGTGCCGGGCGCCATCGAGGTGATCCGCGGCGGCGACGTGATCTCGTACCTCGGCTTCAACGTCGCGCACGCGCGCCGTGGGTCGAGAAGAACGGCGAGACGATCGAGAAATTCCTCGCCGCCGTGTCGGAGGCCGACAAGTGGATGCGCGCCAACCCGAAGGCCGCCGCGCAGGTCGCGCACGCGCTGGATCCCGGGCTCAAGCCCGACGTTGCCGAGGCCGCGATGCAGTTCAACATCCAGCAGAACGACCGCCGCACTGTCGGCCAACAACTACCGCGCGCTGTGGGCGGCGCAGGACCGGCTGCAGCCGCCTCGGCATCCTGAAGTCGACCTTCGACGTCAACAAGCACATCGAGCCGAAGCACATCCTCAAGGTGATGAAGAGACAAGCCCGAGCTGTTCTCCGACCTGCCGCCGATCCCCCGCCGACGTGTGCGTATCGGTCCTGGATTTGTCTTCAAACCCCGATGCAACGATCCGCGTCGTGTGCTCGCTCACCGGCGCCACCAGCGGCATCGGCGCCGGCATCGCCCGCGCCTTCGCGGCGCTGGCGGCGCGATGCGCCGGTGGCCACCGGCGCGACCGACGCCGAAGTCGAGGCCGCGGCGCGGCACCGCCGGGCATCGACGTGCGGCGGCTCGACGTGCGCGACGGCGAGCGCGGTCGCCGCGCTCGTCGCCGGCGCTCGGCGAGCTCGACGTCGTCGGTCAATCTGCGCCGGCGTCATCCGCCGCGGCGTCGAGCACGACCCGGTCGCCGTTCGCCGAGACGGTCGACATCAACCTCACCGGCACGATGCGGGTCTGCAGCGCCGCGCGCGCGGGCCTGAAGGCGCGGCGCGGCTGCATCGTCAACACGGCGTCGATGCTCAGCTTCTTCGGCGGCGGCCTGGTGCCCGGCTACAGCGCGAGCAAGGGCGGTGTCGCCCAGCTGACCAAGAGCCTGGCGATCGCCTATGCGGCCGACGGCATCCGCGTCAACGCGGTGCGCGCCGGGCTGGATCGCGACGCCGCTGACCCAGGCGCTGCAGGACGACCCGGCGCGCGCCGGCCGATCCTGGCGCGCACGCCGCTGGGCCGCTGGGGCACGCCCGACGACGTCGCCGGGCCCGTGCTGTTCCTCGCCAGCGCCGCTGCCGCGCTTCGTCACCGGCGTCGTGCTGCCGGTCGACGGCGGCTACCTCATCGCCTGAAGGAGAGCGCTCGATGATCGTCCAGCTGCCCGGCATCCAGCCCGAGATCGCGATGCAGGCGATTCCCGACGACGAACGGGTCTGGGGTGCCGCAGGCGCCAGGCGTCTGGTTCCGCCCGCTGCTGCTCAACACCGTGACCGGCAGCTGGTGCAACCTGCTGCGCGTGCGCCAAGTCGGGCGTGCTGTCGCGCCACATCCATCCGTCCTGGGTCACCGGCTGCGTGATCCGCGGCGCCTGGCGCTACCTCGAGCACTGACTGGGTCGGCGAGCGAAGGCTCTGTTCGTCTACGAGCCGCCGGGCGAGATCCACACGCTGGTGGTCGACGAGCAGGCGGGCGCCACCGAGATGATCACCTTCTTCAACATCCACGGCGCGATGGTCTACGTCGACGACGCCGGCAAGGTGAGCGGCTACGAAGCACGTGTTCACCAAGATCGCGATGTGTCGCAAGCACTACGTGGAACAGCCTGGGCTCGGCGACACGTACGTCGATACCCTCGTGCGCTGAAGATCGCAGACGCGCTGCGGCAGTCCCCCACCTGGGGCGCGACCTCGCCGATCGCCAACCGCCTGCGTGGCGGCACACCTGCGCCTGGCTTTCCTCGCCGAGGTCTACGGATCGACACGGGAAAGCCCTCGTCCGCAATTGAACCGTTTGGTACATAACGCATTGAACAGATCGGTCCATGGACCACTCATCCGTCCGATCCCATCTCGTCCTCGAGGATGTCCCCTATGATCGAACCACGTTCGGCGCTCGAACCCGCACTCGCCAGCATGGCGCAGCGCTGGCAGGACAGTGGCATCCTGATCGCTCTTACGTGGGAGGCGATGCCAGCGCGAGCCGTGAACGCTGCGCGTTGCATCCGCGCGTTCCTTCTATCCCAAGCCCGACATCGAGGTTGCCGGGATCGAATCGATCGAGGATCCAGGGGCACCGAGACGTCGCTGCCGAGGCACGCGTATCAGTGCGGCCGCGGGGTGAGACGGATCGGCGACGGTGGTGTTCCTTCCACGGTGGCGGCTGGGTGCTTGGCGATCCGACCGCACGAGGCCCATTGCACCGCGCATCGCGCTGAATGCGGCGTCGTCGTGCTCAACGTCGGCTACCGCCTCGCGCCCGAACATGCGTTCCCGGCCGCTGCCGAAGATGCGATGACCGCTTTCGGCGCTGGGCCCGGGCCGACTCCAACAGCTCGCGGGCGCTGGCCGCCCGGCTGGCGGTGGCCGGCGACAGTGCCGGCGGCAATCTCGCTGCGGTGGCAGCACTGTGCGCGCGCGCTGGCCCGTCTGCCGCTGGCGGCGCAACTGCTCATCTACGCGGCCACCAACATGGATGCGGGACGGCTCGACGCCGACATCGCGCGCCGGGAGGCTTCACGGCCAACGGCGCGACGCCACAGGCGTGCGCGACTGGCGCGCCCCACCGGCGCTGGCGGCCAGCCACCGCGGTCTGGCGCCAGCCATCATCGGCGTGGGTCAGCACATGACTTTCTCTTACGAAGACAACCTCGCGTACGCCGAACGCCACTGCGCGCCGCGGGCGTGTGTCGGTGCGGCTGCGCGAGTACCCTGCGCTCAATCACGGCTTCTCCAGCTTCACGCGCGTCTCCGAAGGCTGGGCCTTCTTCAGGCAGCGCAACAGCTGTGCGCCGACTCTGCGTGAGTCGCTGGCTCGAGCCGCGGCATGAGTCCCGCACGGCCGCCCGGAGGGCCCATCCCGCTCTGGCGGGAAGGTGCGCAGTGCCGAGGGCGCACCAATGAGCCCTGACGCTTTGCTTAAGACAGCGCTGCCGAAGGGCTTCCTGGCCTTTCTCTGCTGGCCATCGTCGTGATGGTGTTCGGCAACGTGGTGCTGCGCTACGGCTTCAACTCCGGGCATACGGCATCTCCGGAGGAGCTGTCGCGGCTGGCTGCCTCGGTCTGGATCACCTTCATCGGCGCGGTGGTCGGGCGCTGCGCGCAACCGGCCGCATCTCGGCACCGACGCCTCGGTCGTCGCGTTTGCCACTGGCGCGGCCGGCAGCGCTGTGCCTCGTCGTCGCCCACCTGCTGATGCTGCGTGGTTTCGGGCTCCTGTTCTGCACGGCAGCCTGCGCAGCAGGCCGGTCATCGACTGGCCCGTCGACGAGCGCCGGTGACCGGAAGCCTCGACCGGCCTGGCTCTACGGCGTGGCGGCGCTCGTCTTGCGCCGCCGCATCGTTGCTCGCGGCCTGGGACCTCGTGCGACTCGCCCGCGAGGCCGGCTCGGCGATGCTGTAACCGTGGGCGTCGTCGAGAACGAGGAGCGCGCGTTGACCATCGGCCGTCTTCCTCGCTGGGCTTGCTGGTGCCGATGCCGCTCGGCATAGCCGATCGGCGTTCTGCGCTGCTGCTCAGCGGCGTCGGCGCTGATGCTCGCGCATGGGCCATGTTCTGACGTCGCAGATCCTGGCGCAGAACTGCCGCCGAACGGCGCCGACAGCTTCCCGCTGCTCGCGCTGCCGTTCTTTCATCCTCGCCGGCGAGATCATGAACGCCGGCGGGCTGTCGCGCCGCATCGTCGCCTGTCGCCGTGACGCTGCGTCGGGCACGTGCGCGGCGGCCTGGGCTACGTCGGCCATCCTCGCCGCGGTCATGCATGGCGGCGCTGTCCGGGATCGGCGGTTGGCCGACGCGGCGGCGCTGTCGGCCTTCCTGGTGCCGATGATGAGCCAGGCGCCGGCTACGAGCCGTCGCCCGCATCGGCTGGGCGTCATCGCCGGCCGGCGCGCATCATCGCGCCCATCATCCCGCCGAGCATTCCGCTTCGTCGTCTTCGGCGTCGCTTGCGGGCGTCTCGATCACCAAGCTCTTCATGGCCGGCATCGTGCCCCGGCCTGCTGCTCGCCGTGCTGCGCTGCGATCGCCTGGTGGATCCTGGCGCACGCGAGGCGATGCCAGGCGCCTGCCCCGCGCGCCAGCGCGCGCTGAGGTCGGCCGCCGCCTTCGTCGAGCGCGACCTGTGCGCGCTGGTGCATGCCGGTGATCGTCATCGTCGGCCTCAAGTTCGGCGTCGTTCACGCCCACCGAGGCGGCCGTGGCGTGCGCGGTCTACGCCTACCTGGTTTCGACGCTTGTCCTATCGCGAGCTCGCACACCGCGACCTCTGGCCGCGTCTCTCGTGGCGGCGATGACGACCGGCGTTGTGATGCTGCTCGTCGCCACGGCGATGCCGGCGGCGATGGTCACCAGCCGTCATGCAGGCATCGCGCAGTGGGTCGTCGAGCTTGCCGGCCCGCTGGTGACGAGCCCGATCCTGCTGATGGTGGTGACTGGTGGTCGCCAGGCTCGTCGGCACCGCGCTGGACTTCGGTCCGACGGCATGCTGATCCTCGACCCGATCCTGATGCCGGCTCGGCTGGCTATGCGCCGGCATCGACCCGGTCTACTTCGGCGTGCTGTTCGTCGTGCATCAACGCGATCGGCCTCATCTCGCCGCCGGTGGCATCGGTGCTCAACGGTTGTCGCCGGTGTCTTGCGCATCGGCATGACCGAGGTCATCAAGGGCGTGGCTTGCTTCGCGTTCGCGTGCCTGCGGCGCTTAAGCGCATGACGCCTCTTCCCTGGCTATCACCGTGCCGGCCGCCTATTTCGCGCGCTGAACGCGCACTGTGACCTGCGACCAAGGAGACATCGATGAATATCAGCTCCAAGCTCCCGACCCCGACACGTCTGGCGCGTCGGCGTTCGTGCTCGCCTCGCAATAACAGGCAGATGCCGCCTGCGCCAGCTGGTGGCGTGGTACGCGCATCACGCGAATTCAAGCTCGGCTTCCAGCGCCGCGCGGCAACTCCGCAGCTGATGGCGGACGTCGCCGAGGCGGAGTAGCGCGCCGTCGGGCGGCAAGCCTCAAGGTCACCGTCTTCCCGGCGGCGCGATCGGCGGCGACGTGCAGATGATTTCCGGCATCCGCGCGCCGGCACCATCGACATGGGCACCCCGTCGGCCGGACTGCTCGTCAATGGCCTGGTCAAGGAGTTCACGCCGCTGCTCGACCTGCCCACCGTTCGACAGTGACACCATGCCGAAGCAGTGATCGACGGCCCTTCGGCCAGAAGCTGCTGCAGACGCGACAGCAAGGGCATCGTGCCGCTCGGCTTCGCCGCCCGGCAGCTTCCGCAACCTCAACATTAACAGCCGTCGCGCGGTGGCGCGGCTGGAGGACCTGCAGGGCCTGAAGATCCGCGTGCTTAGTCACGCTGCGCGACCAGGCGAAGGCCCTCGGCACCAACGCCGTGCGCCGATGCCTTTCCCGAGCTCATACTGCGTTTCGAGCAGAAGTGGCTGCTTGACGGCCAGGAGAACCCGGTGGCGCTGGTGCTCGGCAACCAGTTCTACGAGGTGCAGAAGTACCTGTCGATGACGCGCCACGTGCTGCTGCCGCGATGGGCACTTTCAGCGCGCAGGTGTGGGACCAGCTCAATAACGAGGAGCGCACGATCTTTCGCCAGGCTTCTGGGCCGAGGCGGTGAAGTTCTGGCGCTAGAGGGTGCCGCCGCGACGAGGAGGAGGCGGCTGGCTGCTGCGCACGCTGATGAGCGTCAACGAGATCGCGCTGGCCGAGCTCGCGAGTTCCGCCGCCGCGCGGCCGGGTGATCGAGAAGCACGCGCGCCGCGGACCCGGAGATCTTGAAGCTGCTGCCTGCCGAGGTCGAAGGCGCGCGCAAGCGCTGAGGGCGGCGGACGGCAATGAGAGCGTTGTCCGATGAAGGCGCTGTAAAGCGATGGGGCTCACGGTCGCGACCTGGCAGCATTCGCCGCCCAGAGCAAAGAGGCCCGCCACGCCGCGACGTCGCTCGATTCAGGCGTCCCTTCCAACGCCGTCGCAGGCGCGCGATGGCGCGCGAGCTTCGTCGACGCAGGCCCGGCGCTGGCTGACCTGTTCAGACGCCTGACGCACGGACAACCGCCGGTGCAGGTGAACCGAAGGCAACCCATACGCGGACGAGTTGCTTCGCCATCCTCGACGGTGCGCCGATGGCGATCGTCGACCACACGCATTTGCCAGCGGCAGTGCGGCACGCTGCGCCGGTCTGAGGTACGTCGTCTTTTCTCGGCACTGGCGCACGCAGCTACATGGATCCGGAGGCGCTGGCCACACTCGGCATCACCGTTCACGATCATGGGTTACGGCGACACCGCGGTCGCCGAGTGCCCGCGCTTTCGATGTGGGCGGCCGCCCGGGGGCTTCGCTCGATGGATCGCGCGCTACGCGCAGGCCGCTGCAACGCACCGACGGCGTGCAGCTGGCGGCAAGACGCTTGGCGATCGGTTTCGGCGGCGTCGCGCAGAGTTGGCCCGGCTGGCGCTCGGCGCCGGCATGCACGGCGTCTGCTCTGGAACCGCTCGCCGCGCGAGCAGAGCGTGGCGTCGAGTCTCGCCTGCCACCGACACGCTGCTGGCCGCCGAAGCCACGTGGTGTCGCTGCGACCGGCCGCCGAACTGACGAGACGCGCGGCTTCCTGTCGCGTGAGCGCATCGCCGCGATGCGCTGACGGGCGATGATCAGCTGGTTCACACGCCGCGCGCGCGCCCTGCTCGACTGATGCCGGCGCTCTCGTCGACGCGCTGGTCCGCGGGCAAGCTCCCGCACGCCGGCCTGACGTCTTCACACGGTCGAGCGCTGCCGGCGCAGCATCCCCCTCACCAGCCTTGCCGAACGTCGTCGCGCCATGTCGGCCCATTCGGCGTTTCGCACGCCCGAAGCGAACATCAACCTCGTCGAGGCCGCGCTCGCGCATTGCTCGGCGCATCAGCGTCGCGGATTCGTGCAAGCTGGACAGGCGAAGCGAGCCGAAAGCCCGCAGCCATGACTCGCTGCGGCCGTTCTAGCGACGCCGCCGGACGCAAGCCGCGCCCGGCTGGCTTCGACGAGCGAAGCCGCTGGCAAGGCAGCCGCGGCGGGTGACAGGGTTCTGCCAGCCCGCTGGATCAGGCCGACGGTCCGGGTGACTCGGCGGGTCCGCGGCGGGATGCCGACCACACCGAGGCGGGCCAGCCGCGGCACCGTCAGTTGCGGGCACGATTTTTGGCCACGCCCAGACCCGCTTCGACCAGCCCGGACCAGCGTCGAGACGTGCTGCACCTCGCACACTGGCCTCGGCATGGCCGGCAGTTGCGCCAACGCGCGCATGGTCGATGAAGACCTGCTGCGGCTGGCGCGACACGTGCACGCCCTGCTCCCAGGCCACGAGCTCATCCCAGCGCGTTCGACGCGCGCCCAGGGCGTGGCCTGCTGCAAACTGCATAACGAAGGGCTCAACGATAGCAGCGGCGTGAAGGTGACGTAGCAATACGTAACTGAACGAAGTACAAT
>ERZ1370068.11102-contig-9747_pt1 | contig 45229 bp, 74 predicted proteins | sample MGYA00561227_ERZ1370068 | MGnify/ENA primary metagenome ERZ1370068 (study PRJEB38410, sample SAMEA6850437) | metagenome | study: Metagenomic assessment of the ecological functions of the soil: analysis of the soil microbiota associated with the... | reverse complement strand
CAAGGCGGGAGGATCACGGTGGGATTTCTGGGGGCGCAGGTGGACCGTTTCTGCAACTTGAAATAAAAGTTAATGGTGATCGGAACTATGCGACGCCCAAAGTGCGCCTGCCGGGCAGCGGGGGCGCTGGCGAGATCGCTACCAGCGCCGGGCAAGATCTTTGTCAGATGCGCGGGCGAGTTTCGTGGAAGTACTGGATTTTTCTGGGACGACGCTTGGCAGCGGCGTACCGGGGAGGGAACGCGCGAACTGGGATTCGCACGAAGGGTCCGACGCTGCTGGTGACTGACTCCGTGCACCATGCGTCCCGGTGACGCGGAGACCAGCGAAATGGTTGTGGACAGCCCGCACCCGGGGATTGCGCGCGAGCAGGTTCGCCGGAATACGGGCTGGGAAGTGCGTTTTGCGGACACGGTGGTGGGAGGATCGCGCCGCTGACCGCGGAGGAGTTGGAAGTGCTGCGCGAGTTGTACGCCCGCACCGCACGGCACGGCGCAGCGGGTGGCAGCGTGAATGACAACATCCGAGGACCACGCCAGCAGCCAGCCGGGTGTTTGTACGAAGGTACCGGGTCCACATACGGCGCGCACCGTTGCAGCCGGGTTGATCCGGTTGCCGCATACGCTGAGTGAGCTGACGGGCCCCGTATATGGACGCTGGAATCCGGTGGTCCCGCCGATGTAATTTAATCTGATGATTCATTTTGCGAGCCTCCGCAGGCGAGCGCATCGTGGCGAAGTGTGCTGGACGAAGACGGGCAGGGGTTGAATGCGCTGGTCGAGGTTTGGTGGCGAATGCGGCGGGGCGATACCCGCCACACGCGCGACAATCATCCCGCACCGCTCGACGCCAACTTCCGGGAGCGTCGCGGGCGATCACGGACGAGGCGGGCAACTACCGCTTCGTCACCATTAAGCCGGGGGCGTATCCTGGCGCAACCATCAGAACGCGCGTCCGGCGCATATTCATTTCTCGCCGTTCGTCCGCATCGGGATGCGGCTGGTCACGCAGATGTACTTCAACGATCCGCTGATGCCGCTGGACCCGATCCTGCAATCCATTCCGACCAGGACGCGCAGGAGCGGCTGGTATCGCGACCAGACCTCGTGCTCACCGAGCCCGAGTGGGCGTTGGGCTACCGATTCGATATCGTGCTGCGCGGATGGCGCGCGCCGCCCTTTCGAGGAGGTCGCGAAATGAGCTTTATCTCCGAGCGCTTCGCAGACTGTGGAAGCTCCATTCTTCAATCTCTTCGCAGCCTACCACGAATTCCGTTTGGGGCAGTCTGGCGCGCGAGGGCGCCGAGGGGTGAGCGTGTGGCGATGGCTGGCCGTGCGGTGGTGGATTTGGCGTGATGGCGCGCCCACCCGGGCGATGCGATGATCGAGCTGTGCAGGCCGACGGGGGCTGTTATGCGCACGCTCGATCCCTGAGGGTGAGAGATCCCCACTTCCCCATGGCTTTCGGCCGTCTGGAGACCGATGACAATGGAGAGTGCGTCTTTTTGAGATGGTGAAGCTCGGGCCGGCGCCCGATGGCAGTGGCGCGGAACACAGGCGCCGCACATTAACGTCTTGGTGCTGGCGCGCGGCTGCAGAAGCATCTGTACACGCGGGTTTACTTTGCGGGCGAGCTCGCGAACGCGCAATGATTCGGTACTGGCGGTGGTGCCCGAAGACCGCCGCGCCACGCTGCTGGCGAGGCCCGCGCCGGAGCAGGCCAACACGTGGGCAACTGAAATCCGTCATTCTGCCAGGGCGAAGGGGAACGGTGTTCTTTCGATGTGTAAGATCGATACATGTTCACGCGATTGATCGAGAGCCCGTCACATCACAGACGTTATCGCAGGTCTCTCGGATGCGAGCGTGTTGCAGTGCATGCTCGATTTCGAAGTGGCACTGGCGCGCTGGCGCGTGGGCTGATCTCGTCCTCGAGGCCGCAGAAAAGCGCTATCACGGATGTGGCCGTAGCAGAAAGCTTCGATACCGCGAACTGGTCCGGCAATCTGCGCGCCGGCACTCGCCATTCCGGTGGTTTGTATGTTGACCGAAAGAGGCAGCGCGCGCGATGCGGGGCGGTGGCTGTGCATTGGGGCGCGACGAGCCAGGGACGTCACCGATACCGCCATGGTGTTGCTGCTGGGCCGTCGCCGAAAAGTGTTGGAAGTGGATCACGAGCGTGGTATCGCGGTTGCGGCGGATCTCGACGAACACACCCACACCGTGATGTCAGCGCACGCTTTCGCCGTTGCCGGCGCCGCCAATTACCTTCGGGCCCAAAGTGGCGGCCTGGCTGGAAGCCGTGCGGCGCGGCTGGTCGCGGGTGGCGAGCCGGTTCTCGATTGAAGCGGCGTACCCGTGCTCGGCGGCGCTAGCGGGGAACGCGTTGGTCGCGTTAGCGACCGCGGCCTTGCGGTGAGTGAGGCGCTGGTCAAATCGAACCTGAAGTGCCCGGATGGCGCCGTGGCACGGGCATCGCGACCGCCTCGCGGCCCTAATGGCGGCGCTTTAGTATCTGGCATTTATGAGTCTCGCAGATGCCGATATCGCGCTGCTCATGCAGCACGAAGGGCTGAGGCAGCCGAACCCTGGCGGCGTCGGCCGGGCGGGTCGTCCACCATGCCGCACAAGCGAAATCCCACGGCGTGTGTTATGATGGCGGCATCCAAACGGACGCCTGACTCGTTTCGTGACTTCCTCGCCGGCGGCATGGTGCAGGAGCACGAACGCGCTGTGGGCGTGGCAGGCCGAATGGGCTACGGTGCAGGCGATTGTGCAATCGGCGGGCGTCGCGCTGGCGATGCGAGTGTGGCGAGGGGCTCATCGCAGTGGATGACCGCGCGATGCGCCGCAATATCGACGCGACCAGGGGCGCGGTCTTCGCGGAGTAGCGATGATGCGCTGCTGGCGCCCGAGATGGGGCGCGGGAAGGCGCACCGCGCGGTGGAGGAGAGCGTTCGAAGACGGGCCTTTGCCGCCCATTATGGGCCGTGGAACCCGAGGGCTGGCCTGGGCTGCGCTGAAGGCCCCGCTTGCGCTCTGCTCGAAGGGAAGGAATAATCGTGCTGTTCGTCGACCTCGGAAGCGATGCCGGATCTACTACCGCTCAGAAGGCGCGAGCGCACGGCCGCTGCTGGTTCTGGCGCATTCGTTAAGCGCGGACCATGGATGGGACCACAGATGGCAAGGCGCTGCCAGCCGCTTTCAAGTGTTGCGCTGGACCTGCGCGGTCACGGGCAGCTTGATCGTGCCGGCGGGCGACTACAATGATCGCGCAGTTGGCTACCGATGTCCTGTCGCCGTGGATTCGGCCGGGCGCGACCGCTTTGCTCATCGGTGGCCGCCGTCGCTCGGCGGAATGATCGGGCAGTGGTTGGAGCCAATGCGGCGGCCGCACGAGCGCCTGTACTTGCGAACACGTCGCCGCGAATGGACCCCAGCCTGTTCGAGACGCGTCGCGCGACCGTGCTGGAGAAGGGTAACAAGCTATCGCGGTGACGCAGTGATGCAGCGATTTTCTCTCGCGCGCACGCTGGCGGGAAACCTACCGCGGAGTCGGTACGCACGGTGGCCGTTGGTACCAATCCGGTGGGTAAGGTGATGCCGCGTGGCGATACGCGATACGGACCATCGCACGCTGCTCGAGCGCATACAGGCGCTCACGCTCGCAGATCGGAGGGACCAGACGCCCTCGACACCGTGGGAGGGCCACGGCGATATACTGGCGGGCGGTATCCCGGTGCGCGCAGTGCATCTGGCCGCCACGCATCTTTCTCCCAACGTGGAGCGGCCCGCGTATCTACCGTGGCGCTCTTCGATTTTCTGCTGCCCGCGATTCCTGGGAGGACACGCTTCAGGCGCGGATTCGCAGTCAGGGCGTTCCGGTGCCTGGCGATGCGTGCACGTGGACTGGTCGATCGCGCCACCACCGAGTTCATGCGAGTTTCAGGAGATGATCACGCGATATGCATGGGGGATGGTGTGGACGCGGCCGGGCCTCGATCCGCGAGTCAGGCGGCTTCTGTGCTGGCGATGACGGCTTCACTCGGGCGCTGGAGGAGTTCCGTTTGCACGTGCGCACCGGGCTGGCCGGCGACCTCGAGATGGCTGATCCCGGGCGAAGCGCTGTTGCAGGTTCGCGGTTTATGCGGGCGCGTGGCGGCCAACACCGGTTTTCACGCCGCGCTGACGAGCAAGTTTGAAGCAGGTGTTGAAGGCGGTTTGATATACTTTGCTGTGGATCCGCGTAGAGGCGAATACCATCATATGGATTGTCCGGCTAGCTCTTGGCCGTCCGTATACCTTCGTGGTGATGGCTATCCTCATAGCCATTCTGGGCGACGTCCGCCATCGTCACGATGCCGGTGGACATTTTCCCGTACATCGATATTCCGATCGTGAGCGTGTTGTGGGTTTACTCGGGCCTGTCGCCGGAGGAGATGGAGAAGCGCGTCGTTACCAACTTCGAGCGCAGCCTCACTTCCGAACGTCAACGACATCGAGCACATCGAATCGCAGGCGTACAACGGCTACGCGGTGGTCAGGATCTACTTTCATCCGAACGTCAAGATCGATATGGCGGTGGCGCAGGTGACGGCCACGATGCAAACCTCGCTCCGGCAGATGCCGCCTGGGATGTTTCCGGCCAATATCCTGAAGTACGACGCGGCGCAGCGTGCCCATTCTGCAGCTTGGCCTTTCCAGCAAGACTCTGCGCGAACAGGAAATCTTCGACATCGGCAACAACTTCATCCGGACCCCGCTCGGCACCGTGCAAGGCGCCTCGGTTTCTTATCCGTTCGGCGGAAAACAGCGGGCGGTGATGGTGGACCTGAACCTGGATGAGCTGTACGCCAAACAGCTTTCGCCGATCGATGTCTCGAATGCGCTGAACCTGCAGAACCTGATCCTGCCGGCGGGTACGGCAAAGCTGGCCGAGACCGAGTATCAGGTCAGGGTCAACAGCAGCCCGATCGCTGCTGGACGATTTGAACAATCTGCCCATCAAGACGGTGAACGGCGCGACGGTCTACATCAAGGACGTGGCGCAGGTTCGCGACGGCTTTCAGGTTCAGAACAACATCGTCCGCACCAACGGATCGCGCGGCGTGCTGATTGCGATCACCAGGAACGGGAAGGCATCCACGCTGTCGATTGTCAGCGCCGTGAAAGCCGCGCTTCCCAGGATTCTGGCCAACGTTCCGCCGGAGCTGAAGGTGGTCGCGCTCGCGGACCAGTCGGTCTTCGTGCGAGCCTCGATTCAGGGCGTGGTGCGGGAAGCCCTGATTGCCGCCGGTCTGACGGGCATGATGATTCTGCTGTTCCTGGGAAGCTGGCGAAGCACGCTGATTGTCTGTATCTCGATTCCGCTCTCGATTCTGACCTCGCTCTGCCTGCTGAGCCTGCTGGGACAAACCATCAACGTGATGACGCTGGGCGGCCTGGCGCTGGCGGTGGGCATCCTGGTGGACGATGCCACCGTGGAGATCGAGAACACGCACCGCAACATCGCGATGCGCAAAGCCGCTGGTGACCGCCGTGTTGACGGCGCGTCGCAGATCGCAGTACCGACCTTTGTAGCGACGCTGTCGATCTGCATCGTCTTCGTCCCGGTGTTGCTGCTGACCGGAACGGCGCGGTATCTGTTTACGCCGCTGGCAATGGCGGTGGTCTTCGCCATGCTGGCGTCGTATCTGCTGTCCCGAACGCTGGTGCCGACCATGATGGCGTTATCTGCTCGGATCGGAGATCCGTGCCGGAAGCGATGGAAGGTGCGAACGCCCGCCGGAAGGGCATATTCGTTGCGCGGCCACGAGCTGTTCAACTCGGCGTTCGAGGCGCTGCGGTTCCGCTACGTCGGTCTGCTGGATTGGTCTCTGCGGCATCGCGGGCCGGTGCTCGTGGTGTTCGTGACCGTTTTTCTGGGGTCGCTGGGGCTGGCGTGGCTGGTGGGCCAGGATTTCTTCCCTCGCGTGGATTCCGGCCAGATGCGGCTGCACGCGCGCGGTCCGGCGGGCACGCGAATCGAAGAGACCGAGCTGCAGGTTCGCCGACAATCGAACGCGAGATCCGGGCCGTCATTCCTCCGGACGAAATCGAGATGCTGATCGACAACATCGGGATTCCGAACAGTTGGCCTACCATCGCCCAGGGCGATATCCCGACCATATCGAGCGCCGACGGGGAGATCCTGATTTCGCTGAACAAGGAAAAGCACGGTTCGTCGCGGGACTATGAGGTGCTGCTCCGGAAGCGATTGCGCGATCGATTCCCGGACATGGACTTCTTCTTCCAGCCGGCCAATATCACGAGCCAGATTCTGAACTTCGGCCTTCCCGCGCCAATCGACTTGCAGGTAGTCGGCAGGAACGCTGCCGCCAATTATCAGATTGCGCAGAGACTGGCCGCAGAGGATTTCGCACATTCCGGGCGCGGCGGACGTGCACGTGCACCAGGTGGCGGATCAACCGGTAATCCGGCTGGACGTGGATCGGGAGAAGGCGTCGCAGATGGGATTGACGCAGCGCGATGTCACCAGCAGCATGCTGATCTCTCTCAGCGGCAGCGGCACCGGTGGCGCCGAACTTCTGGATGAACTGGACGAACGGCATCAACTACAACATCGGCGTGCAGACACGCCTCAATACCGGATCGATACCCTGGATGCCCTGCTGCGCACGCCGATCTCGGCATCGAATACGCGGTGAACAGCACGACGGCGGACTCGCAGGCGGGCGCCGCGACGGCGGGCATCAATTCCGTCGGCGCTTCGCCGAACGGCGCGTCGCAGGCCTACGGAAATCCGGAGCCGCGTGCCGAACAGCACGCAGCTTCTCTCAAACCTGGTCTCGGTTCAACGTTCTTATATGCCCGGTGATCGTCAACCACTACAACGTATGGCCGGTCTTCGACGTGTATGCCAATGTGGACCGGCGGGACCTGGGCGGCGTAGGCGCGGACGTGCGGAAGATCATGCGTGAGGAAGAGGCGCAACTTGCCCCGCGGCACGTCGTTCGATCTGCAGGGGACAGATTGAGACCATGCAATCGTCCTTCTTTCGTCTGGGATTGGGGATGATATTTCGCAGTGGTCTTGGTGTACCTGCTGATGACGGTGAACTTTCAATCCTGGATGGACCCGTTTATCATCCTGATGGCTCTGCCCGGGGCCATGGCCGGCATTCTGTGGATGCTGTTCATCACCGGCACGACGCTCAGCGTTCCGTCCTTGATGGGCTCCATCATGTGCGTTGGCGTGGCGACCGCGAACAGCATTCTGATGGTCACGTTTGCCAACGACCAGCGCGGAACGATGTTCTCCGCGCACGAGGCGATGCTGGCTGCCGGCTATGCGCCGGGTCCGGCCCGGTTCTGATGACGGCCACGGCGATGATTCTCGGAATGGTGCCCATGGCACTCGGCTTGGGCGAGGGCGGCGAGCAGAATGCGCCGCTGGGACGGCGCGGTGATCGGGGGCCTGCTGTTCGCGACGGTCACGACGCTGTTCGTGGTTCCGATTATGTACACGTACCTGCGCACGCAGCCGCCGGTAGATGCCCAGAGCAGACTGGATAAATGGAACAGGAGCGGGCAGACCTGATGAAACAGATCGAACCCGACGAACCCGGAAGACCGATCGGCAACGCGGAGAGACCAGGATGCTCAGGCGGCAACTCGAGGAGTTGAAGGGCGCGGGCCATGGCGGCACGGAACCGGATGCCCGGAAAGCTTGGCGTCCTTCCGCGGTCACGATCTGGTCGATCTTCCTGTTGGTGGTCAGTGATCTTCGTGGTGGCTTTTCTCTCGCGGGTACGTTCCGCCTGCAGAAGCGCAGGGCAGTGATCGCGGGCGAGGCGCACGAACAGGAGCGAGCGCGCTGCCGCGCGTGGAGCAATCGAAGTCGGGGCGCGTCGGGCAAGAGCATGCTGCAAGCTGCCGGGCAACATCCAGGCGATCACCGAGGCGCCCATTCTGGCGCGAGCGGACGGATATGTCCTGCGCCGCATGGTGGATATTGGCGATCGCGTCCAGGCGGGCAAGACCGCTGGCCGAAATTGAAGCGCCGGAAATGGAGGAGCAGGTTCGTCAATCGAAGGCCAATCTGCAGCAGGCGCGGGCGGCCGTGGATCAGGCGCTGGCCAACTACAACCAGGGCAAGTCCGACACAGAACTGGCTCGCGTGACGGCGCAGCGTTGACCGAGCGCTGGCTACCACGGGTGTGGTTTCGCGGCAGGAGAACGACCAGTATCAGAGCCAATATCAGTCGCGCGCTCGCAGGCCTCGAGGCGCTCGAAAAGGCGGTGGGCGTCCAACGCAGCAACGTGGCCGCCGCGGAAGCGAACCTGGCGCGGATCGAGAGAATGCAGAACCTACTCTCGTGGTGAAGGCGCCGTTCGACGGAGTGGATTACGCTGCGCAATGTGGATGTGGGCGCGCTGGTGAACGCTGGCAGCACGCTGCTCTTCCGGATCGCGCAGACCGGCCACGCTGCGTACCTACTTGAACGTGCCGCAGGCGCAGGCCAGTTCGGTCCGGCCGGGACAGACCGCGCGACTCAGCGTTTCGAATCTGCCGGGACGGCAGTTCACGGGCGCGGTAGCGCGCACTGCCAATGCGCTGCGATCCCGCCAGCCGCACGTTACTCGTGGAAGTTCATGTGCCAAATCACGACGGTGCCTTGCTGCCGGGCATGTATGCGCGGGTGGAACTGATGCAGCCCTCGAACCGATGCGCCGTTACTCGATTCCCGAGCGATGCGCTGATTGCTCGCGGCGAGGGCACGCAAGTCGCGGTGGTGGGTCAGGACCACCGGGTGCATCTCCAGAAGATCGAAGTCGGCCGGGATTTCGGCGACCGGTTGAGAGGTGGCGGGTGGGCTCAGCGAAGGGGACATGGTAATCGCCAATCCCGGCGATGCGGTGCTGCGAAGGCCTCGAAGTGCAGCCCGTACCAATGGTGGAGGCTCAGAAGCAGTTTCGCGCCATCACTGGGTCAGGCGCGTTGCCTGATGGCCGCCAACTGCCAGCCGCCGGCACTCTTGACCCACGCGTGCAAGATATTCATATGGAACGATATTGGTGTCGCTGTGCCAGAGATCCACGCGGCATTTCACCAGGGCTGTGTTTCCATAAATCCGCACGCTGGAGTCTGGAGAATTCCATCTTGGTGATGACGTTCTTGCCCGTTGTGACGGCCTTGAGCACGTCGGACTTGTGTCCAACTGTCCGGCCGAGTGAACATAGGTCAGGTCGTCGCGCAGGAGTTTCTCCAGGACGGCGGCGTTGTTGTGAATCATGGCGTCCTTGTAGGTGTCCATGACGGCGAGAATTTCTTTCTCCGCCTTGGGGTCATCCGCCGCGAAGGCCAGCGCTACCGCCGCCGGAAGTATCCAGAAGAGTTTTTCATATCGATCCCTACGCGAAGACACTGCCTTGACTACTTCGCCAGCCAGCACGGTCGGACGTTCGGCGCGGCCATTGTGCAGGAAGCGTGAGCTGCCGGTGGTCCAGGCCCATCATCCAGAGAATGGTGGCGTGAAGGTCGTGCACGTGGACGGGATTCTCCACGGCGCGCAAGCCGATGTCGTCGGTGGTCCCGACGTACTGGCCGCCTTTGACGCCGCCGCCGGCCATCCACATCGTGAAGCCCCACGGGTTGTGGTCGCGGCCCGTGGTCAGTTCGTTGAAAGGCGTGCGGCCAAATTCGCCGCCCCAGACCACCAGCGTGTCCTTCAGCATCCCGCGCTGCTTTCAGATCCGCCAGCAGGCCGGCGATCGGTTTGTCGGTAGATCCGCAGCATTTGTTGTGATTGCCTTCCAGGTCGTTATGGGCATCCCAGCCGCTTCCGGCACCGCTATACAACTCGACGAAGCGGCACTCCCGTTCCACGAGCTTGCGCGCCATCAGGCAATTGGTTCCAAAGACTGCACTGGCCGGATTGTCCATGCCATACATCGTCTTGGTGGCTTCGGACTCTCTCGAAAGATCCACCGCTTCCGATGCGGCCGACTGCATCTGATACGCCAGCTCGATAGGAGCGGATCCGCGCGTCCAGTTCGGTGTCGTCGGACTTGTCCGCCGCCCAGATCTGGTTCATCTTTGCAGCAGTCCAAGCTGGTTGCGCTGCTGCTGGTCGCTGACTCCGGCTGGAGGCTTCAGGTCGAGGATGGGCGTGTCGCCAGTGCGGAACTGCGTGCCCTGATACGAGCGCCGGAAGGAATCCGGAATTCCAGTTGGCGCCGCCGCCCAGCGGATCGCGACCGTCGGTGAGCACCACGAACGTAGGCAGGTTCTTGTTGGCCGCTGCCCAACCCGTAAGTGACCCAGGCGCCCATCGACGGCCGTCCGGCCAGGATCGATCCGGTATTCATCTGGCACACCGATCCGACGTGGTTCGAGCCCGTCGGCCCAGCAGGAAGCGGATGACGGTCAATGTCATCCACGTGCTCGGCGACGTTGGCGTACCAGTCGGACACCCACATACCGCTTTGCCCGTACTGTTTCCACTTGCGGCGGGACGCCATCAGCGTGTTGTGCGCGGTTCCGCGGGAGGTCTGCGCAGGCTTGCCGATGGAATCGGGCACGGGCTTGCCGTCGAGCTTGGTCGAGCAGCGGCTTGGGGTCGAACAGGTCGACGTGGCTCGGGCCGCCTTCCATGAAAAGGAAGATGACCGACTTGGCCATCGGCTGATGGTGCGGCTTCTGGGCAGCAGGGGATCCAGCGCCAGCGCCGGGTGCGGCATGCGCCGTCTCGGCTAACATGCTGGCGAGAGCCATGCCCGCGAGACCGCTTCCGGCTTGAGTGAAAAACTCCCGCCGCGAAGAGACGTTCCAATGGTGCTTCAGCCTGTCGATCACGGAGGCCCTTTCTAATTCAGCATACAAGAACTCGTTCGAGTTCAGCAGCGTATGACAAAAGTCCACGAAGGCCGCGGCGACGCGCCGGGTCCATGCTCTGGCGGCAATTCGGCCGGTACCGAGGCTTTTCGTTGCGCGCCAGCCGTTCCGCATGGAGTGTGGTTTGCTGCCGGAGGAAATCCAGAAACGGTGGCACGTTCGTCGGTGTTGGGCAGGCGCGAAAGAGCGAGACGATAGGCCCGGTCCACCTGCTGATCGGGCGAAAGCCTCCGTCATTCAACACACGGCCGGCCAGAGCGCGCGACCATTCCATCACCAGCGGCGTCGTTCATGAGGATCAGACGACTGCGACGGAATCACCGAGCGGAAGCGACGGCTGCAAGCTCTCCTGCGGATTGGGCGCGTCGAAGGCTTCCAGCATCGGATATACCGCGTTCCGTTTCAAGAAGATGTAGACACCCGGCGGTTCCCATCAGCCGCGTCAGTTGCAGCGCCGCGGCTCGCGGCGTTCCCGGCCAGCACCTCCGGTCGCGCCGGCAAATCCCGGCCTCACGCCACCTGCTCGCCTGCTCCGCCGGCGCCCGGCGGAAGTGGAGGATTGATTCCCGGGCCGCCCATGTTCGGATTCAGCAGCCCGCTGACATACAGCATGGAATCGCGAATCGACTCGCCCTCAAACCGGTGACGTTCTGTAGCGCCACAAGCAGCTTGTTGTCTGGGATCGACAGCCGCTGCCTGGGCCTGATAGGCCGAGGACTCCTGGTAGAGGTTCGACAGCATGATCTGGCGATGCATCTTTTTGATGCTCCAGCCATTTTCGACGAAGCGTGGATGCCAGGTAATCGAGTAGCTGCGGATTGGAGGGGCGTTCGCCCATCACGCCGAAGTCGCTGGCGCTGCGCCACGATGCCGCGGCCGAAATGGTATTGCCAGATGCGGTTCACCATGACGCGGGGCGTCAGCGGATTCTTCGGGTCAGCCAGCCAGTTGGCGAGCACCGAACGCCGCCCGGTGGAGTTCAAGCCCTCCGGCGGAGCAATCTTTGAATCGCTGGGATCGAGGATCGGAAAGGAATCCCGGCTGCACTTCTTCTCGCTGGACGTCCCAGTTGCCGGCTCCCAGGACGTAGGATTTAGGAGCGACCCGCGCTGTGATCGATAATCGTCTGCGCTCATGGGCGGATTCGGCTTCACGGCTTCGAACTGCGCAGTTCGATTTCGAGGTCGGCGAAGCGTTTCTTCTGCGCTGCGGTCAATGGCGCCGAACCGAACTCTTCATCTTTGTAGTGACCAGCGCGCGATCTTCGTAGGTGATTTGCGGCGTCGCCTTGATCGCCAGCAGCGCCTGCAGGGGATTGCGTCTGATCGGGCGGAGTCTTCAGAGCTTCCTTGGTTCCGTCGGAAAAGCGGATGGTGTAATAGTCGCGCCGGGCCTTCGCCATCGGCTCCACCAAGGCGTGCATCTCGTTGCGGATGTCGCGAGTTTGGGCTTCCCACGCGGCGAGTTGCTGCTTCGTAAGTCTCGAGCTCGGCGCCCGAGAGCAGCACGAGGTCGTCCTCGTTCCCGGATGTTGGCGAAGAACGCCTGCAGGCGGTAGTAGTCCTTGTGCAGGATGGGATCGAACTTGTGATCGTGGCAGCGGGCGCAGCCGTACGTCATACCCAGGAACACCGCGCCGACTGTATCGGTGATGTCGTTCAGAGTCTCCTGGCGGCGCAATCGATCAGCGGGCTGAGTTGGTTTCGTCGGTGCAGTGCCGGTTGAAGCCCATCGCGATGCAGGGCGTTCAGGTCGTTCGGGATAGAGTTCGTCGCCGGCGATCTGTTCGCGGATGAAGCGGTCGTAAGGCTTGTCCTCATTGAAGGCTTGAATTACGTAGTCGCGATAGCGCCAGATATTGGGACGCGGTCTCATCGGCCTTGAAGCCGTTGCTGTCGGCGTAACGCGCCACAGTCGAGCCAGTGCCGGCCCCAGCGCTCGCCATATTGCGGGCGAGGCGAGCAGGCGGTCCACCACTTTCGCGAAGGCGTCGGGCGCATTGTCGGCCGAGGAATGCTTGCACGTCCTCGGGCGTAGGGGGTAAACCCGTATTAGGTCGAGGTCGCGCGGCGAATCAGTGTGGTGCGGTCGGCGTGGGGTTGGGCTTTAGCTTCTTTTCATCCAGCTTCGACGCAATGAACGCATCGATCGGGTTCCGCGCCCATTCTTTGTCCTTTACGGCGGGCGCGGCCGGCTTCGACTACTTTTGGAAGGCCCAGTAACGACGCTGCTGCTCGGTGAATTTCTTCTCGGTGGACGTCGTAGTGGTGGCGCCTGGAGCGAGTGCGCGGCCGGAGTCCCATTCGGCGCCGCTATCGATCCACTCTTTGACGATGTGCGATTTCGGCGTCCGTCAGCCGTGCCGCCCAAAGGCATGTGGCGGCGTCTCTTCGCCAATCAGACGGCGGTACAAGTGACTCGCCGCGGCATTTCCAGGAACAATGACCGGACCGTGCTTGGGCGCCTTTCAAGGCACCATCGCGGGTTCGGAGATCCAGGTTGGCCATTAACGGTTCGCGTCCGTGGCAATCCATGCATCGCTGCGTGAGAAGCGGCGCCACGTCCTCGGAGAAGGAGACTTTCTTGGCGGGCTGCGCGTTGAGAAACGTCGGCGGAGATCGCCAGCAGCAGGGGCCAGGCGAGAGGGAAAGCGTCCACGAAATACCCAGGGCATGTTCCCGCCCTCCTTCGGGTAGAGTTAGGGGCAGTCTATCCAAGCACGGATAACGTTGTCAAGCATTTGCAGTTATGTTTCGCGCATTTGGCGAGTTATTAATCTTGACAGAGTTACAACGGCTGTGATAATTTGCCCGCACAATACCTTCCGTCAGCTCTGGGTTATTTCTGGGGGGCACAATGCCAGGTCGCACAGTCCAGCGGTTGCTGTTTTCCGCTTTCGCCATTCCGCTTCTGATGCACGCACAAGAAACGCGCAGCACGGTTCTGGGACGCATTACGGATCCGACGGGCGCGGTGATCCTCGGAGCTGTCGTGGAGGCCAAAAACCTAGATACCGGCGTGCACGCTGATGGTGCCGACGAATGCCAGCGGAGACTTCCTGCTCCGTTCCTGATTCCTGGCCCTTACTCGCTTACTGTGTCAGCTCCGGGTTTTAAGAAGTGGGTCCGTTCGCGCATACAGACGCGCATTGACGACCGCATCACGATCGATGTGACGATGGAGATCGGACAGGCGACGGAGAGCGTCCAGGTGACCGCGGAGGCGCCGCTACTGGACACATCGACCGGGTCGATGGGACAGGTGATCGACAGCCGGAAGGTCCTCGAGTTGCCGTTGATCGCCGGCAACGTGACGGTGATGGCTAACTTGTCGCCGGGCGTGTTGTTCCAGCCGACCTTTCCGAAGGATGTGCGCCCGTTCGACACGGGATCGGGATCTGCCATCGCAGGGGACGGTACGCGAATCGAGGCCGCACAATTTCAAGTAGACGGCGCGATGAACAACGCCGAATACCGGATTTGCCTACTCGCCGCCTCCCGGAGTGGTGGAGGAAGTCAAAGTGCAGACGGCGTCATTCGACGCGAGCTCCGGGTTTCTGACCGGCGTGACGGTGAACATGAGCTTGAAGTCGGGCACCAACCATCTGCACGGCCAGACCTATTACTTCAACCAGAATCCGGCGGTCGCGGCCACGCCGTTTTTCCTGAATCGGGTTGGCACACCGAAACTGACGTACAAGGCGCATCGGTGGGGCGGAAACACCAGCGGTCCGGTTTACCTGCCGAAGCTCTGATGACGGGCGGAACAAGACCTTCTGGATGTACGGCTACGAAGGGTGGTGGTCCTTCGATCCGGTTTCGATCGGCTTTGAAGCGGTACCGACTCCGGCACAGAGGAAGGGCGATTTCTCGGGTTTGCTGGCGCTGGGCGCACGCTATCAGATTTACGATCCCTACTCGATCGCTCCGGCTGCCGGAGGTCTTTTCAGCCGGCAACCGCTACCGAACAACATCATCCCGGCCAACCGGATCGATCCGCTGGGGACTAAGATTGCGCAGCTCTACGATGCACCGAATCTGCCAGGCACTGCTGGACGGCGTGAACAATTACACGAACGGCAGGAACTCCCACGATAACTACTACAACCACATCGTCCCGGGTGGACCACCACATATCGGTGAAGCAGCGCTTCTATGCGCGCGTGAATGCCACGCGGAATTATCGCGTGCAGGACCAGCGGCACAGCGATACGGTCGGCCACATTCTGTTCCGGTACAACCGCGGCGCGGCGATCGATCATGTTTACACCGTATCGCCCTCGTTCCTGATCAACTCGCGTTACAGCTACACGCGCTACATCGACGGGAATTATTCCGGACCAGGACGGCTGGGATCTGGCGGGATTGGGGTTCTCGTCCACCTTCGTCAATCAGATCAAGGCGGTGGATTCGCGGGCTCTGCGGTTTCCGCAGATCGCCGCGAGCGGTTACTCCACTCTATCTGTCCAGGCCTGGAACAAGAACCCGGTAGACACGCATGACTTCGCCTTGAATGCGACGAAGGTTGCCGGAACCCATTCCATGCGTTTTGGCGGCGGGTACCGCGATCTACCGGAGGAACTCGACCAACCTTGGCAATTCCTCCGGAGTTCTGTCGTTCGGCACCAATTGGACGCGCGGCCCGCTCGATACGTCGGCGGCCTCGCCGATCGGCCAGGGAATGGCCAGCCTGCTGTACGGTCTGCCAACCGGCGGCAGCTTTCCCATCGCGGCGAATTATGCCGAACAGGTCAAGATTTTCGCATCCTATTTCCAGGACGACTGGAGAGTGAGCCGGAAGCTCACCCTGAGTTGGGGACTGCGCTATGAACTTCCTTCTCCGATGAACGAGCGATTCAACCGAAGCGTCAAGGGATTCGACTTCGACGCTGCGAGCCCGATCGAGGCCGCGGTAAAGGCGACCTACGCCGCGAATCCAATTCCGCAAATTCCAGCCGGTCAATTCAGCGTGCGCGGCGGGCTGACTTATCCCGGCGTGAGTGGGCAATACGAACCTACTGTGGAACACCAACAAGACTAATTTCATGCCGCGCATCAGCTTCGCTTACTCCATTACGTCCGCCACGGTATTTCGGGGCGGCTACGGAATTTACTTCGAGCCGATCGGCGTGCCGAACCAGGACGTGATCCAGACCGGGTTCAGCCAAACGACTACACTTGAATCCAACCCTGGACAACGGACTGCATTTCATCGCGACGCTGGCCAACCCGTTCCCCAGCGGCTTCCTTCTGCCGCTCGGTTCCGCCGGCGGATTGAGCACGAACCTGGGCCAGAGCGTCAGCTTCTTTGCCCAGAACGGCAAGAATCCATATGTGCAGCGGTGGCAATTCGCGCTGCAGCGCAGTCTTCCAGGGCAATCGGTGCTGGAAGTGTCCTACGTGGGCAATCGTGGCGTGCGGCAGCGAATCAGCAGAAATCTGGACTCGTTGCCCAACCAATACCTGAGCACGTCGCCGTTACGCGACCAGGCAACCATCAATCTGCTGGCCGCGCAAGTGCCCAATCCGTTCTACCCTTGCTGCCCGGGACCAACCTGTCCGGAACGACGGTTGCCCGCTCGCAATTGTTGGTGGCCTATCCGCAGTTCACCGGGGTCAGCGTGGACGTGAACCAAGGTTACTCGTGGTATCACTCCATGCAATCCCGCTTTGAGAAGCGGTTTTCGGCCGGGTTCACCTCATCCGTTTCCTGGACGTGGTCGAAACTCATGGAAGCCCGTTCTTACCTGAATGGTGGAGATCCGATGCCGGAGAAGGTTATCTCCGACCAGGACCGCACGCAGCGCTTCGTCGTGACGGCAATTTATGAACTGCCGTTGGGCAAGGGCAAGCGAGTGGGAGGGTCCTGGAACGGATTCGCCTCCCGAATCATCAGCGGCTGGCAAGCCTCGGGAATTTATCAGGGGCAGAGCGGTGCGCCGCTGGGCTTTGGGAATGCGATCTTCCTGGGAAATCTGCACGACATTCCGATTGCGAATGGTGCTCGCACGGTGGACCGCTGGTTTAATCCCGATGCGGGATTCGAGCGGAACTCCGCGCTGCAGCCCAGCCAGAACCTGCGGATCTTGAGTTCCCGCTTCTCGGGAATTCGCTCGGACGGAGCGAACAACCTGGATTTGGCGATAATCAAGAATACGCGACTTAGAGAGGGAGTTCAGTTCCAGTTGCGCTTCGAAGGCATCAATGCGCTGAACCACCCGCAGTTCAATCCACCGAACACAACGCCGAGCAGCAGCGCATTCGGCCAAGTGACGGAAACATGGGCCTCGCCGCGAACGGTACTATTCGCCGCAAAGATTCTTTTCTAGAACAGGAGAGCAAAATGAGAGTTTTCTTAGGACTTACGGCAATGCTGACGATGGGGTATCTGGTAGTGGCAGCAGACGCGCCCTCAAAGGTCACCTTTGTTGGCCACGACAAGGTGACGACCGCTCTTGCCAAGGGAGGACCCCTGGTCAACGGGCCGGATCTTCTGGTTAGCGGAAGTCACCGCGACAAAGCGGGACAGGTCGAAGTCCACGATAAGGAAACGGATGTCATTTATGTGATCGACGGAGAAGCAACGTTCGTGACGGGCGGAACGGCGGTCGGTCTGAAACAGACGAAGGCCGGACAGTCGATAGGGACGGAGGTCACGGGCGGCGAAACGCATCACCTGACGAAGGGCGACGTCATTGTGGTTCCAGCGGGAACCCCCACTGGTTCAAGGAAGTGCCAAAGACCGTCAGTTACTACGTCGTCAAGGTTTTGAAGCCCTGAGGCTCGGCAGTCGCCGCGGTGGCTAAGGGCGTGTGCTGCGCCAACAGGCGGACGCGCATCGGCGCGACGACGAACTTCGCCAGGATACCCGCGCCCAGGCTGCAGATGCACGCCGCCAGGAGCACGCTGGTCCAGGTCCCGGTGGCAGTGACCAGCAGGTTGGCTAATGGAACGGCCAGCGCCGACGTACCCTTCGCCGTGTAAAGCAAGCCGTTGTTGGCCGCGGCATGCTTCACGCCGAAAGTGTCTCCGCAGATCGCCGGAAAGATCGAGAAGATCTCACCCCAGAACAGGAAGATCAACGCCGCGAACAGTACGAATGCCAGGGGCTGGCGTCCGAACGCGATCATTCCGGCGAAGGCAATCGCCTTCGGCGGAGAACACGAGCAGCATGGTGTTCTCGCGGCCGATCTTGTCCGACAGGAAGCCGCACAGCGGACGCGTGATGCCGTTGGCGAAGTTGTCCACCGACGCTGCGAGCGTCAGGACGGGCAGAGATAATCCGAGAATCGTGACGATCTGCTTTTCGACGCCGAAATCGAGCGCCAGCGGTCCGAGTTGCGCAGTGATCACCATACCGCCGAAACCGATCATCACGTAAACCAGGTAGATCATCCAGAACACTCCGGTGCGGAATGTTTTGGAAGGATGTATATCCACCTGGGCGGCGCGTGAGGTTGCGCGGAGTTTCTGCGCCACGGGTTTGAGGAGGAAGGCTCCCATGATGAAAATCGACAACCCTTGAATCAGCCCGAACACGAGGAAGGCGCGCCGGTAGCCGCTGGCTTGAATCATGCCGGCGAGCGGGATCACCGAGGCAGCCGCGCCCAAGCCGTAACCCATGGCGATCAATCCTGCCGCCAGGCCCCGGCGGTCCGGAAACCATTTGAGCGCCGTCCCCATGCAGGTGCCAAAGACGCACCCCACTCCGATGCCGCCCACGATCGCGCCCGCGTAGAGAGCGGCAAGCGACTGCGCGTACGAATTCATGATCCACGCAGCGGCGGCACAGAGTCCGCCGAACATTACGACGAACCGCGGTCCGTAGCGATCCACCAGGAGCCCTTCGAGCGGCGCGAGCCAGGTGTTGAGCAGGATCATGATGCTGAACGCCAGTTGAATGCCAGCCCGCTCCCAGTGATTCTCTTTCTGCATCGGATTGACGAACAGCGTCCAGCCGTATTGCATGTTCGAGAGCATGACGGTGCAGGCCACCATCAGGGCTAATTGTGCCCAGCGGTTGATTGGTGTTTCAGCGCGCGACGGCGTCATGAGTTTCGATCCTCGCCTGACTGGTAAGGTAAGACATCGCGGCGGCCACGCCGCAGTCGCGGAGCGGGACATCCATCAGCGCCAGTCCCATCTCCACGCCGGCGAGCGTGCCGGCCAGCATCAGCTCGTTGAAATTCCCGAGGTGCCCGATGCGGAAGACGCGGCCTGCCAGTTTGCCGAGGCCCGCCCCGAGGGACATATTGAAGCGCTCGAGGATCAGCGCGCGCAGCGCCGCCTCGTCGTAGCGGTCGGGAAGCAGGACGGCGGTCAGTGAGGGCTGTACTCCGCCGGATTGGCGGCGAGCAGTTCCAGCCCCCATGCACCTACGGCGCGGCGGGTGGCTTCCGCCAGGCGCAGGTGGCGGCGGAAAACGTTTTCCAGGCCTTCCTCTTCGAGCATGCACAGCGCTTCGCGCAGGCCGAAGAGCAGGTTCGTTGCGGGAGTGTAGGGAAGAAGCCGGTCGTGTTGCTCGACAGCATGTCGTCCCAGCGCCAGTAATTCTTCGGCAGTCTGGCCGTTTTGGCCGCTTCGATGGCTTTGGCGCTCACCGCGTTGAAGGCGAGGCCCGGAGGCAGCATCAGCCCCTTTTGCGACCCGGCCACGGTAACGTCGACGCGCCATTCGTCGTGACGATAGTCCATTGATGCGAGCGACGAGACCGTGTCCACCAGAAGCAATGCAGGGTGCCTGTGCGTCGTCCAGCGCACGCCGTACCGCGCGTACATCACTGGCGACGCCGGTGGAAGTCTCGTTGTGGACCACCATCACGGCTTTGATCTCGTGGCCGCGATCCTCCGCCAGCGTTGCACCGATCGCCGCGGCGTCGGCTCCGGTGACGCCAGTCGCCCGGAAGGTAGTCGACTGTCAGGCCAAGGTTGCGCGCCACTTTGGTCCAGAGCGTCGAGAATTGGCCGGTTTCACAGGCGAGCACGCGGTCGCCGGGGCTGAGCGTGTTGACGCAGCGCGGCCTCCCATGCGCCGGTGCCGGAACCGGGAAAGATCACCACCGGACCCTTGGTCTGAAAGACAGTGCGCATGCCGGCGATGCAGCCTAAGCGCGAGATCGGAGGCTTCGCGGCTGCGATGATCGATGGTCGGTTGATCGATGGCGCGCAGGACGCGGTCCGGAACATTGGTGGGTCCGGGAATTTGTAGAAAGTGTCTGCCGGGTTGATATGCCATAGAGACTCACATCAGAAGATCGCGTATGAGAACCAGCGGGATGGACTGCGACGGTTCCGCTAAGATCGGCCACCTGGTGGCGGCACGAAGTTCCGGGCGCGACCAGCACATCGCCGGGCGCCATGGCCTTTACCGCCGGAAGCAAACGCCGCCCGGCGATCGCCTGCGACACATCAAAGTGCTTCTGGGAATAGCCGAACGATCCCGCCATACCGCAACAGCCGGCATCCAGCTCGACTGATTGAGGCGTTCGGGATTCGCGAAAGTAGCGCCACGGTGGCCGGCAGCATTCCCATTGCTTTCTGGTGGCAGTGCCCGTGGAGCAGAACACGTCCGGTGGCGGGGTTCAAGCGGGAGATCGAGGGTCGCTGCAAACCGCTCGAATAATATGCAGGCATCGGCGACAGTTCGCGCCTTTACGCTGAAGGTCGCCGCGCAAGAGCTGAGGGCGCATCTTCTTTGACGGCGGAGAGGCAACTGGGCTCGCAGAAGAGGATCTTCTCGCCGCGCTCCGCAATGGGCAGAAGTCCCGTCACCACGCGTTCGGCGTAGGTGCGCGCCTGCGGCAAGAGCCTCTGCGAGATCAGCGGCCTGCCGCAACAACCGGGCGCACGACGGTTGCCGCATATCCGCCTTTCGACAGGATCTGAAGCGCGGCGGCGCTGATCTCGGATCGTAGTGGTTGGTAAAGGTGTCGTTGAACAGGGTCACGGCTTGCGCGTTCGATGGCCGCGGGCCTGGCTTGCCGCGGCTCCATTGCTCGAAGGTCTGCCGTTTCCATGCGGGAAGCGCGCGCCGGCGATCGATGCCCAGGAAGCGCTGATTGAACCATCGGCCGGGCGCAGCCGCGTTGAACCAGTTCGCGAGCGGCGCGAACGGGCCGACCCATCGCGATACGCGGTCGATCTGGCCGAGCGCTCGAACCCGCAGCGGCGTGCCGTGCCGCTCCCAGTAGCCTGCGAGAAATTCGCTCTTGAGGCGTGCCACATCCACGCCGACCGGGCATTCGGATTTGCAGGCGCGGCATTCCAGGCAGAGGTCGAGCACCTCGCGCACGCCTTCGTCGTCGAGTCCGGCATCCGCCAGTGCGGCCGGACATGGCGAGCCGCAGCACGTTGGCACGACCGCGGGTGGAGTGCGCTTCTTCGAGCGTCGCCATGTAAGAAGGGCACATGGTGCCGGCAAGTTTCTTGCGGCAGGCTCCCACGCCGCTGCACATTTCGACCGCGCCGCCCATGCCGCCGTATTCGTCGAAGTCGAACCACGTGGGCGGGTTCGAGGTCTTGATAGCCCGCTCCGAAGCGGAGGTTGGAAGTGAGCGGCGGCGCATCCACGATCTTTCCGGGATTGAAGATCCCACTGCGGGTCGAAGGTTCGCTTTGATTTCGCGGAAGGCCTCGTACAGCGCCGGCCCGAACATCTGGCGCATGAACGGACTGCGCACCAGGCCGTCGCCGTGCTCGGCGGAGAGCGCGCCGCCGAATTCCAGCACCAGATCCGCCACGTCGTGCGCGATGGCTTCGAACTTGCGGACGCCCTCCTCGGTCTTCATGTTGATCACCGGGCGGACGTGCAGGCATCCGACTGAGGCGTGCGCGTAGATCCCGGCGGTGGTTCCGTAGCTGTGGATGATGGCGAGGAAGCGTTCAATGTAGTCGCGCAGGCGCTCTGGCGCCACCGCCGTGTCCTCGACGAATGCGATGCGATTTGGCGTCCTCCTTCATCGCCATGGACAGGCCCAGCGAAGCTTCGCGCAGGCTCCAGACACGGGCCTGTCCCGCGAGATCCGTCTCGGCACGGTACGCATAGCCGAGGCGCGCGCGCGCGCAGATCTTCTTCGAGGGCTCGCAGCGCGCGGCGGCAGGTCTTCCTTGCGATCCGCGTAGAACTCGACGCATAAGCGTGGCGGCCGGATCTCCTCGATGTACGTATTCCGAATGAGGTCCAGGTTCGGCATTTTGGCGCGTGTGATCGAGGATCGATTTGTCCATCACTTCGACCGCCGAGGGATTGTGGCGCAGGATTACCGGCGCGGCGGCGAGCGATTCCAGCAGGTCGGCGAACATCACCACCATGACCGCTTTCGCCTTCGGCAGCGGCACCAGGCGCAGCTTCGCTTCCAGCACAACGCCCAGCGTGCCTTCCGACCCCACCATGATGCGCGCGAGGTTCACGGGCTTTTCGGGCGCTGTGAACTCGTCCAGGTTGTAACCGCCTACGCGCCGCATGATCTTCGGATAGCGCCGGTCGATCTCGTCCGCGTTTTGGCGCGCCAGCCGCAGCACCGTCTGGTAGCAGGACGCTTCGAGGGTGTCGCCGGCGGGCATCATCGCTGCGCGGAATCTCGCGGAAGTGGACGATGCTGCCATCGGAGAGCGCCACTACCTGCTCGAGCACGTGGTCGATGGTCTTGCCGTAGAGCACGCTGCGCGCGCCGCTGGAGTTGTTGGCCATCATGCCGCCGATGGTGGCGCGGCTTGCGGTGGAAATGTCGGGCGCAAACCGCATGCCCAGCGGCTGCAGGTGAGCGTTCAGCTCATCGAGCACGATGCCGGGCTCGACGCGCACCCAGCGCTCGGCGGCATTCACTTCCAGCACGCGGTTGTAGTACGTTTTGAAGTATCGATCTGGATGCCGTCGCCGATCGCCTGGCCGGCCTGCGAGGTGCCGCCGCCGCGCATGGTGAGGGACAGTTGAGGCGCCGGCAGATTTCCGAGCGTGCGGAGAATATCGTCGCGGTTTGCGGGAACGACGACTCCCATCGGATGGATCTGATAGACGCTGGCGTCGGTGGAATAGAGGGCGCGCGACACGGCATCGAAGCGGAACTTCGCCTTCGATGCACGCTTTCGAGCTTCACGGCGCAGCGCCTCGGTATCGACTCGCCGCAGGCGCGTTGGAGATCTGTGTGACCAAGCTTATATAGCATATCGAACCGGCGCGGTCGCTATAAAAGCGGTCGCCGACGCGATTGCAGGAGACAGCGGCGGTAGCCAACTCGCCGCGCAGACCTGCCAGTCTGCCCCACTTTCGTGTCGCGCGGCCTGTCAGATTCGCTTGCGCCACATTGTTTTGACACATGATTCTCGCGGTGATAGCATACCTGCACAAACTATACGGGTCGGTTTGGAGGCAGTCATGAAAGCAAGATGCCGTCGCTTCGTGTTGTCCCTCGCGCTGGCCGCTCTGTTCGCAGCCATTGCACAATCCCAGGAAAGCCGTGCCACCCTCAGCGGAACTGTTACAGATCCCTCCGGCTCGGTGATTCCGGCGACGGTTGTCAGCCTTGTCAACAGCCAGACTGGTGTGGCGCTTCAGGACCAAGACCAATGAAGCCGGGCAGTATCGATTCCTGTTTCTCAATCCCGGCGCGTATCGTTTGTCCGTGCAGAGTCCGGGGTTCCGGAACGTTTGTCCGCGAGAATATCACAGGCTGCAGATGAACCTCGCGCCGGTGATCGACGTCGCGCTCGAGATTTGGAGATCTGGCGGACCGCATCACCATAACGAGCGAGGCGCCTTTACTGGAAGCCGAAAAGGGCGACCGCGGCCTGGTCATCAACAATAAGACGGTGACGGAACTGCCGCTGCAGGGTTCGCGGAATCCACTCACGGTGGCCGTGCTTATCTCCGGGCGCGGTCTTCACCGCCGGGTCGCTCTCCAATCAGCCTGTCCATTCGCTCGACGGCGAATCCAGCTGGTCGATCAACGGAAGCCGGACGAAGCAGGTGGAGTTCGTATTGGACGGCGCTCCCAACAATACCGTTCGCACGTTGGGCAACAACGTGCGCGTTCGTGCCTGCCGCCGACGCCGTCGAAGAGGTCAACATCATGAGCAACATGTTCGATGCGCAATACGGCCGCACGGCCGGCGGCGTCGTCAACATGTCGATCCGGAGCGGCACCAACAACTGGCACGGCTCCGCGTACAACTTCTTCAAGCGCGAATGGCTCAACGCAAATTCATTTTCCAACAACGCGCAGGGGCTGCCGCGGCTGGGCGCGGTGTTGGATCAGCGCGGCTTTTCGTTGGGAGCTCCGGTGCGAATTCCCCGTCTCTATAATGGCCGGGACCGCACGTTCTTTTTCGTCTCCTACGAGAGATCGTATCAGGGCGATTACATTACGGGCGATTCCCTCAGCTCGGTACCCCACCGTCGAGCAGCGCAAAGGCGACTTCTCGAAGACATTCGACAACTCAGGCCGGCTTCTTTACCATCTACGATCCCCTCACGGGCCATTTCCGAGGGCACGAGTTGGGTCCGTGCGCCGTTTGCCGGAAACGTGATTACTCCCAACCGTTTTCGCCGGTAGGCGCCAAGCTCCTGAATTTGTACCCGGAGCCCAACACCACCACCAGCGGCTCGGTTCCCTGGCAGAACAACTACATCGCCGGCAGCAACATTCGCGACTGGAGACTCAACAGCCTGATCGCCCGCGTGGATCACAATTTCGGCCCGCGCCTGCGCCTGATGGGGCGATGGGCCTGGAACGACTTCGTTCAGCTTACGAATAATAACGGTCTGCCGGGTGTGGCCGGGAACTATCGCTACGGCTCCAAGGCCAACAAGGAAAATGTGGTGGTCGATTCGGTGGTGACGATTACGCCGACCACCTTGCTGAACATTCGCGCCTCCATGAACCATTGGGTAGGCGACTTCAAGCCGTATGTTCCCTTCGACAGCCTGGGATTCGGTTTTCCCAAGTCCCTGGTCAATCAGTTGCCGCGTCCTACTGCGTTCCCGTTGATCACGATCGACGGCGCCACCGCGATGGGCCAGTCCTCCGGGAATAGCGACTACGAGGGAAGCGCGATTCTTTCGGCGGTACCGAACCTTGTTTTGATCCGCGGCAAGCACACCATCAAGACCGGGCCTCGACTTTCGCCAGACCCGCAACGCCCTGATCCAGCTTGGAGCGGCCGCGGGATCTTACACCTTCAGCCGCACCTTCACGCGTGCAGACTATCTGGTGCAAGATCTACTGTCCGGCGTAGCCGCTGCTTCCGTGCTGCTCGGCGATCCCTCTGCCGGCTCGATATCCACGATTGACCCGCCTAGCTCTTCAATGGCTGTATTTTGCTCCCTGGATTCAGGATGATTTCAAGGCGACTCGCAAGCTCACGATCAATTTCGGCTTCCGCTGGGACGTCAACATGGGCGTCACCGAACGCTACAACCGGATCAACTCCGGTTTCAATGCAGACGTGGTGAACCCTATCTCCGAGCAAATCGACAAGACAAAGTTCCCGGGTTACACGGTAAAGGGCGGCCTGACATTCGCCGGAGTTGGCGGCGGTTCACGCTCTCCTGTAGCGACGGATTGGAACAACTTGCAGATCCGAATCGGCGCCGCCTACCGGCTGAATGAACAAACCGTTCTGCGCGGCGGGTACGGAACGTTTTATCAAAATCCGACGTCCTTGGGAACCAGTTTGGCTTTTCCCAGACGACTTCTTATGTCGCCACGCTCGACTCCGGCCGCACATCCGCCAACAAGATCGACAATCCCTTCCCCGACGGCTTGATCCCGCCGACCGGCTCGTCGCTGGGCTTGCGCACGTTTCTTGGCCAGGCTCCCAACTTTTTGAACTACCGCATTTCAATATTCCTTACGTGCACCAGTTTTCCTTCGGGATTCAGCGACAACTCCCCGGCAACATACTTGTCGATGCCTCCTATGTCGGCTCTCGCTCGGTGCAGCAATCGCTTACCAAGGGCTTCAATGCCATCCCGCTGGAAGCCATGAATCTGGGGAATCCCGGGCTGGGAGGCGATCCCAATTATCTGAACGCGCTGGTTCCCAATCCGTTCGCGGGGCTGATGCCCGGTACCGCGCTGAACAATGCGACGGTCGCGCGATCCCAGCTACTCCGTCCGTTCCCCCAGTTCAACAACTTCAACATTCAAAATTTGAGCACCGGACGGCTCTGGTATAACGCCCTACAGGTCGCGGTCTCCAAGCGCTACTCGCACGGCCTGGCGTTCACCGCCAGTTACACGTTTTCGAAAAACATCGAAGACGAGTATCTGAACGATCAGGATCTCACGCCCACCCGTACGCTGACTGCATTCGATACGCCGCATCGCCTCGCTATCGGGCCGAGCTACGAACTCCCATTCGGCAAGGGCCGCCGATTCCTGTCCGGCGGCAATCCGTTTCTCCGCGGCCTGGCAGGCGGTTGGCAGCTCACGGTTACCGCGACCTTCCAGAGCGGCGCTCCCATGGGTATTCCGACCAGCGTGTATCTGATCGGCGACCCGCGGCTTGAGAACCCCACCTGGGACCGCATGTTCAAGACCGGGGTGATCGACACGAATGGCGCCGTTCGGAATGTGGCATCCGGCGAGCAGCCGGTCTTTGCCATACGCCCGACCAACTCGCAGCGCGTCACACCCAGCCGCTACGGCAACCTGCGCAACCTGAGCGATCAGTCGATTGATTCGTCCCTGATCCGCAATGTGAGATTCCGCGAGAGATGGAATCTTCAGTTGCGCGTGGATGCGTTCAATACGTTCAACCACCCGGTGTTTTCCGGCAATCCCAACCAGACCCCCACCAATGTCAACTTCGGCAAGATCCTGCGCGATAGCGGGCAGAGCAACGCCCCGCGCGTGATTCAACTCGGAGCGCGATTTCTGTTCTGATAGTGTCTGGTCTGTTCGTGAGACGAGGATATTCGGATGTTAGCTTATCGTTTGATAGTCCCGATCTGCGTCGCCGGCGTCGCGCTCGGCGTTCTTGCCATGGCTGAGGCTCAGGACTCACAAGCCACGGGATGGTGGATGAACGAACCCATCCGCCTGGTGCAAACGAACTGCGAGAGACCGACGACACGCTCGATCCGAAGCACCTGGTGCAGCAGCTCGGCGAATTCCCTGCAGAACGTTTTGCTCGATGGGGATGGGCGGCATCGCCGCGCACTTTCCGAGCAAAGTGGAATCGCACTACGTGAGCCCGCACATACCCGCCGGGACGCGATACGTTCGGCGAGGTTTTGAAGGAAGCGCACGCACACAGGATTCGCGTCATCGGACGCTTCGACTTCAGCAAGGTCGCCAAGCCGATTTACGACGCCCATCCCGATTGGTTCTTCCGCAAAGCGAGCGGGGAGCCCGCCACTTACAACGGTCTTGTACGCCACGTGTATCAACGGCGCGTATTATCGCGAGCAGACGCTGAAGATTCTAGGGTGAGGCGCTCGAACGATACGACGTGGACGGGCTCTTTTTCAATGCTCCCGGACAGCCTGGCCTCGACTACAGCGGAAACCGTTACGGCATGTGTACCTGCGATAGCTGTAAGACGCGCTTCCAGGCGATGTACCACCGGCCGCTGCCCTCCGCGCCGGACGCCGACTACAACCGTTTTATTGCGGCCGCGGCACAGGAGATCACGAAGAACTTCGCCGAGCTCATCCACTCCAAGCGTCCAAAGGCCGGATTCTTTACCTATACGGAGGACTACGTGGACGGCACGACCTCCGAATCGAACACCGCCATCGGCCGGGGCCTGCCCTTGTGGCCGTATTCGGCGAGCGAGAGCGTGGGACGCGCGCGCGATAATCAGCCGTCCAAAATGCCGATCAACCTCAGCATCGGGTTCGTCGATATTCCCGTACCGCTTCTCATCGGTGCCGCCGGCCGAGATACAAATCCGCCTGTACCAGAACATGGCCCATGGTTCGGGGCCGGCATTCGTAGTGGTCGGAACGCTCGACCAGGAGGATCGGACGGGCATATTAGCGGCCCGCCCCGCTTTCAAATTCAACGCGGACCACGAGGACCTGTACGTGGGTCAGGAGAGTGCGGCGCGTGTATTGCTGCTGTCCGGCGGGCGAGGTGGCGGAGGCGGGCGCGGCGGCGGACAGGATGCCTATCACGGGTTCTTCGAATACTGACCGAGCAGCATATCCCCTTCGCAGTGTCGGCGAATCCGGACCTGCTCAAATCGCGCAAATTCGACCTCGTAATCGCCCCGGAGGGCGGGCCTGCCGGACTCGACGATTACGTTCAGCAGGGGCGGCCGGTTGCTGATCGCGGGGGCGCGCGAACCGGCGATATCCATGGGCCGAACCGTAAAGCGGTGGACCGACACTCGCTCGGCCTACTTCCGCATTCGCGACCACGCGATGTTTCCGCTTCGCTCAAGGACACCGACCTGGTGTTCCTGGATGGCGAATACCTGGAACTGGAGCCTTCCGGAAAACCGCCTTTGACCCTGATTCCTCCATCGATGTTCGGCCCGCCCGAGAAGGTGCACATCGACAGGGTAGAAACCGAGAAGCCGGGCTTGCTGCTGGCGGATCGAGGCAAGGGCAAGATCGCGTATATCCCCTGGGACATCGGCGGACTGTAGTTACCGGCTCAGCTCACTGAGCCACGCCGGCCTGGTGGCGGACGCTGATCGATCATCTGCTGCCCAACGGGCGCCAGCTGAAATCGAATGCGCATCCGCTAGTCGAAATGACGCTGATGAATCAACCCAAACGCAATCGCACGATCGTGCACCTGGTGAACATGTCGGGTCATTCGGGGACCGCCTATTTCTCCCCGTTGCCCATGCGCGACATTGAAGTGCAGGTGGAGGGCAAATTCCAGCGTGCCCATTCCGCGCGCCTGAACCGGGCCTTGCCGTTGAGCGCCGCGGGAGCGTACACCAAATTCTCAGTTCCCCAACTCGAAGCGTACGATGCCATCGTGCTGGAGCACTGAAGTTCAGAACGGGAACATCTGTTTCAGATCGTCCTGCGACGGTTGACGTCCGTACTCGCAGATCTCGAATGCCTGCGCGTAGCGAATGGCCTTCGCCTTCTCCGGACCATAGAATTTCACGAGGGTCGTCGCGGTAGCTGTTCGCCTGGGCAGCGTACCGCCCTGCAAGAGTTCGACGGACCTCTTCGCGACGTTTCGTGGCGCTCGGTCCCGTCCGCCGGAAACAGGCCGGCGTTTCCGTCGGCGCCACCTTCGTGAATCTGCGACTCCATCAGCAGAAGGGCGTCGAGGGTCGGTTCCAGCACTCTCGTCAATCCCTACGGCCACGTCGGCGCGAAATGGGTTGGGCCGCTGGAACCGATCCGGAGGTATAGAGGAACACGGGGTTTCTCTTCAGCGGCGGCACATCCGGTGAAGAACGGAACTCCCACCATGTAGGCCGAGTCCTGCACCAGAATCGATGTGTAGCGGTGATCGGGATGATAGTCGTTGGGGCGATTGGTGATTACTACGTCCGCGTTCCATTGGCGAATCAATCGAGTGATCATGCGCCGGTTCTCCAGCGTGGGCATGATCTCGCCCATCGTGTATGTCTAATACCTCGTTCGTGACGCCCAGTTTCTGCGCTACGGCCAGCCACTTCCTTCTTTCTGCGCAGCGCGAGCGGACCTCCCGCCGATTGCCAGTGGCCGATGTCACCGTTTGTCGCCGACACGAGCTTCACATGGTGACCGAGTTTCGCCCACTTCATGGCACACCCCGGCGCCTCGATATTCAGCGTCGTCAGGATGGGCTCCAAAGACGATGATCCGCAATTTTCCGTCGTTGGCAGTCTGGCTCACGGCCGGAGTCTGAGCCAATGCGACCCGTGGATGCTGCTCGTGAAACATCGTTCCGAGCACAAATCCTATTCCTGCTGCCAACACGAGCGTGATAGCCGAAAATTTCATTTGTAATTCTCCTCTCGCACAGTTAGCGGTCGGGCAGGCCGAATGTGAACAGGGCATGCCCGCTCGCGATCGAGACATACTGCTGCCCGTCCACCGACCAGGTAACCGGCGATGAAGCAACCTGGCCGCCCAGATACTTGTTCCACAGCAGTTTTCCGTCCTTCGCGTTCAGGGCGAAAAAGTGGCCTTCGCGATTGCCGGACATCAGGAGTCCGGTGGAAGTGGTGAGCAAGCCGCTATCGCTCACGTCATTCATGCGATATTCCCACACTCGACGGCCGGTCGCGGGTCCAGCGCGCGAATCGCGCCGTAGCCGGATTCCGGCCTAATGTCCTTATTTCCTGCCGGACGATCGAGGGCAACGATGCGCGAACACTGCCCCCGGCGAACCATTTGCTGGCTTCATATTGCTGGTCCCAGGAATAGTAGACGCCGGGGTAATCCTCCCAGGCGGTCAAATAGAACAATCCAGTGACCGGGCTGAAGGAAGGCGCATACCAGTTCGTTCCACCTTGTACTCGGGATATGTGAGCGAACCTTCGGCGGACGGCATTCTATCTTTCGCTGGGATTGGCCGGCCACGCTCGTCGAGGCCCACCGCCCATGTCTGCTTCACGAAAGGGCTGCCCAACAGGAACTCGCCTGTACTTCGGTCCAGCACACATAGAAAACCCATTCCGGTTTCCCCACAGCATGGTCTTGCGCGGACCGCCCTTTCCAGGTCAGATCGGCGAGTACAGGAACCTGCACGGAGTCGTAATCGAAGCCGTCATGCGGCGAGAACTGGAAATGCCATTTCAACTTTGCCTGTGTCGGCGTCGAGCGCCACCACCGAATCGGAATAGAGGTTGTCGCCGTGGCGGAGCTCCGGATTCCAATCGGGACCTGGATTTCCGATGCCCCAGTAGGTGAGATCTCAGCTCGGCGTCATACGAGCCTGTGAGCCATGAAGATGCGCCGCCGTGCATCCAGGAATCTCCCTTCCAGGTCTCGTTGCCCGGCTCGCCCGGCTCGGGAATGGTCTTGAACCGCCAGAGTTCCTTCCCGGTTTCGGCATCGTAAGCCGCGATGAAACCACGGATGCCCAGTTCACCCCGGCAGGTCCGACTATGATCTTGTTGCGGATTATGAGGGGCGCCAGCGTGAGCGAGTAACCCTTCTCGTAATCCACAACCTTGACGTCCCAACGCTTCCGCCTGGTGCCGGCATCGATGGCCACCAGCCTGCCATCGAGAGTCCCCATGTACAAGTGTTTCCGAGTATCGCGAGACCGCGGTTTATCCTGCCGCAGCACGGAACGACTCCCGCGGGTAGCTCATGCCGGTATCGCCAGAAGCCTCGCCCCGTTCGGGCGTCTACCGCCACAACATCGTTCGGCGGATCGGTCAGGTACATCACGCCATCGACAATCAGCGGGGTCGCCTCGAGTTTTTCCAGTGAGTTCGCCTGCCAGCACCCACTTCGAGTTCGAGGCGGCCCACGTTGTCGGGGCGGAGTTGATTCAGCGTACTATGATGTGTGCTCGCGTAGAGAGCCGTTGTACGTGAGCCAGTTCTGCGGTTCGCGAGCGGAATCGCGCAAACGTTCGGCGGAGACCTGCGCCTCCGCAGTCAACGCGATGCCCGCCGACAGGACGATTTTGAGCCACATCACTGGTTCCTCCGGAGGCTGACAAGCCAGGCAATCACGTCGTCCATCTGAGTTTCTGAAAGCTTTACCCTTGAAGGAAGGCATCGGCGAGCGACGATTCAACTCTACATCTTTCAGGTCCCGCTTGAGCAATGACAAAAGGCGGCCATTTTCTTCTCGAACCTGGAAGAGAAGGTGTCTTCGTTTAGCCGTATCCCGCGAACCTTGCGTCCCGTGGATGTGGTCGCCGCAACCGACCAGTATTCAGAAGCGACTTGCGCGTCGGGATCGCCGATCGACTCACGGAGTTCGGCATGAGAACGTCTCGCGCCGATCGTCGTGAGGTCGGGGCCGCTCAGCCCGCGCCTCGCCCGCAGCCGCATGGCAGCGGGAACAGTTCGCGCGAAAAATCGCGGCGCCGGCTTGAGGGTCACCCTTGATCTGGCTTGCGCCGTGCGCGATGAAAGTGCGCGGACGTGAGTGACGAGCTGCCAAATCTGAATGCCGCTGAATGAAAACGCCGGCATGGTGGTGCCCGGCACGCCTTTTGAGATGGTGCGGAATAGCGCCTCGTCGGAACCGCCGTGCACAAAGGTCCCGGAGGCGAGACTAGCGCCCGCTCCGTGCCTGTGCCATCGGGGCCGTGGCATCCGGCGCATTGAGCGCGGAACAGCTTTGCACCGGCCTGCTCATGCTCGGGGCTGGTGTATGGGTTTGACGACGGTACTGCTGCCGTGCTGCGCCACGACAGGCAACGCGAGAGGACGATGGCGCCGGCTCCCTTCAGCCACACGGTTCGAACCTTATTTCGCATCAGCGTCCGCTCCCTGCAGGGGATTATATATAATCACGGATGCTGAATGGGTGATCCATCCGTGAAGGGCGTGATGATCGGCGCCGGCTTCTTCGCGCGGTTTCAAGCCGAGGCCTGGAAGCGCATCGACCGTGTCGAGATCGTAGCTGTCGCCGAACCCGCTGCCTGGGTGCGCGGCCGCATTCGCGGCGGAGTATGGCATTCGCGCAGCTACACGGATGCCGCCGCGATGCTGGAGCGGGAGGACGCGAACTTCGCCGATATTGTGACGCGGCCCGAATCGCATTCGGACCTGACCGATCTGCGCTGCAGCACTGCCCCGCGGTGATTTGCCAGAAGCCGATGGCGCCGACGTGGCCGGAGTGTCAGGCCATGGTGGAACGCTGCGCGCCGCGGCGTGCGCTGTTGATTCACGAAAACTGGCGCTGGCAACCCTGGTATCGCGAGGCGAATCGTCTCATATCGCAAGACCGGTTGGGCCGCGTCTTTCATTTCGGCTTTCGTATGCGGACCGGCGACGGGCGCGGGCCACCCCGTACCTGCAGCAGCCCTATTTTCGCGAGATGCCACGGCTGTTGCTGTACGAAACTGCAGTACATTTTCTGGATACCTTTCGCTTTCTGGGCGGGATCTGGAATCGATCTTCTGCCAGACGAATCGGATCAACCCCGCGATCCAAGGCGAAGATTACACGCTGGTGCAGGTCTCCTTTCGAGCGGCGCGAAAGGGATGATCGACGCGAATCGCATCAGCGGAGCCTCTCCGCCGGAAGTTGCGTTCGGTGAGTTCCGGATCGAAGGAACCAGCGCCATTGGCGTTCCGGATGTCCGGAGATCGGCTTGTTGCACGGCGTCCATCGACAACGTGCGAATTGTCATTTATGCATTGCTCGTCAATTGCGCTTTGGGACGTCATAAACTTTCGATCGTCGCAAAAGCTTGGGGGCTCAGTCGAACCGCGATCGCGACGGTGCGACCACGTCCTCTTTAAACGATTGGAGTCTTCGGAATGAATTGGATGGCATATTTGTCTCCGACATTCGTACGTGGTCGAGCGCGTCTTCGCGACAATTGACGGCTCGATACCATCGAAAACTGCGGAATGAGCATCTTCAGCTCAACGTCGAATGCTCAGATGTGTCCAGGGTTCGATGAGCGGCGTGTCCTACTTGAGTAACAACGCGCGCCGATTGATCGAGTTGCGTCCAATAAGGCCTTGTCATCTCAGAAAAGTAATAGTCTTCGGAGCAACGCTGTATAAAAAATTGAACTACATTACGAAGCGGTAATCTGTCCTCATATGTGGCTCTGAGCCTCAGGCCTTGAATCAAAACTGTCGATCGCGGTGCAGCTTTATGTGGGTCTTTTCCGCCGCACTCGGTGGGTTTCCTGGCGAAGTCTGCGACGGACACGACTCGTCACCGCGCCGCATTTTGGCAATGGCATTTGGCTAGGATTTCCTTGGTTGCGGCATATCGAAGCGTTTCGGCAGACCGGGTCGCCTTCTGAACGACCCGAGGTTAAGACTTGAGAATCATCAGCGGTTGCGGGTCGTACTCATGCCTGGCTGTGACCCAGTTCCGCCGGGCAACTTGCAGCATCTGGTATGCCCCCGGTGCCTATTATTGCGAATTGTCGGCGGAAGCACCTGCGGCAGCGTTGCGGGCGTCAGGCGCGCCACGCCAATCCGATCGTCCACGCCATGCCGTAGTAGATGTCGAAGCGATCGGGCGCGCCAAGATCGTCACTGACGATCAATGCCCGTGGGAAAAACGACGTTGTCGGTAATTACCGTGGCACTCAGCGGGCCTTCAGGAACGAGCACGGGTTCCGGCGAGCGCGATAGAGAGTCCTGGTCTGGCTGCTCCCGCGAAAGCACCATCGCGCCTGCGCCGAATAGCACAGCTTGCGCCCGGTTCAGGCCCGGATCGAGGCCGCGCCGTGCACGCCGTGATAGAGCATCAGCCAAAGCCGTGGCGGCACATGATCGGCGGCGCGCCGCCGCATCGATCTTGAGGCGCTCCCATCCTCGCCACGGGGCAGGCCAAGCGGATGATGTGCCACGAACTCGCCAGAGGCGACGCGCTCCCTGTCGCCTTTCTCGCGCACGCGGCCATACGAGATCCAGATGCGACCCCGATGAAGGTCCATCGCACGAGCGGCGACGCGGATTGCCGCACCTTTTCCTCTCCGGGCGCGTGCCGGGGAAACAGCGGCCGGTGCACGAGGCGCGACCGCGGGCTGCGCCGAACGGGCCACGGAGACCAGCACGGCGAACAACGCTCGCGTCCCTTTGTCGTCCACGCCATCGAACGGGATGCCATTGATAGGGCCGAAAGGCTGCGAAGCCCCAGGCGCCGCCATAAGGAACAGAGATCGTCCGTAGACACCGCGAGCGCGATCCGCGTGGCCCGGCGCGCGACGACAGCGCCGTGTACGGCTATCACATAGCGCTGCAGCAGGCGCGACATAGGGGCTATCCGCGGGTCCTTCGGCAGCCGCCGCCGGTCTCCGGACCAGCTCGTAGATCGGCCTCCGGCTCCGAGCGCGAGCCCCATGCGCTCGACGCCGCGCCGGATCGCCAGCGCCGTCGAACAGCACGCGCGGGCGATGCCGATCCGCGAATACTTGCCGCGAGCCACCAGACGCGTGGTGTCGCTGATAGAGCTGTCCATGCCCGGGCCGCCCATGGCGGCGGGCCGAGCACGCCCTCCCGACTTCATGCGGCGCTGCCCGCCTGCGGCTCCATGATCATGCCGATCCCGCATTCAGTCTGCGAGTCCCCGTCACCGGCGGTCGCCGCTCTCCAGACACGCGAGTCACGGCCTCGATGACCCGCTTCGTTTCGCGCGGGTCCCGCACCTCGATCGACACCACGCCCGCCTGCTTCGCCGGATGAGTCGTTCCCGCCCGGGAAAACGGCGTCGCCGAGCGAAACCATGTCTGCTGATTTCGGCGTGCCCAGCGTCTCGTGCAGTTTTCGGACGCCATAACCCTTGTCGATGCCCGGCCGGGTGACGATCGGATCGACGTCGCGCCGCCCAGGTGAACGGAAAACCCTGGGATCCACGGCTCGAGAATCGCCTTGATCTTCCTCGCGCTTGCTGGAAGTCCGGCCCATCTCTTTCTTCGCCGCGAGCGGCGCGGTCTCTGGCCCAGGGCGGACAGCGTAATCTGGCTGCCGCGGTCCCCGATCAACGTCGCCCCAGCGTCGGGCGCGGCCTGAAGCTAGATCCCGGATCGATCGAGCGCCTTGTTCAGTCGCGTCTGATGATCCTGCTCCTCTCCTCGGCGCTGAAATCCTCAGAGTACTGAGCTTCTCCCACGCCTCCGTCGTGACGATAGAATCTGCGTGCCGCAGGTCGGCAGTGCGCTGAAGGATCCTTCAGCCGCTCAATCGTGCGGCGAGATGGGTCAGGCACCTGCTCTTCAAACTGCGGCTCACGCGCCGCTCCGGAGATCACGGCCACCTTAGCACGCGACCTGCGAGCAGCTTGGCCCGGGCCAGAGCGTCCCCATCTCCGCGTCGAGCGGCGATTTGCTCTCCGCGAGCGTGCCGTCCGAGGTCGAATTACGACGAGGACTGTATCGCGGCTCGGTCCGGCACAGCCGATATCCGAGCAGCCTGACCGAGGCCGCTCAGGTCGGAAAGCGACACGACGCCGACCGCGGCCGAGCAGCAAGCATCGACCGCGCCTCTCGCCATCCCGAAGCGTGGGCGCCGTCGTGCTCGACTCCTTGACCACCGCCACCAAGGCACACCAGGACCCGCGGCGCTGCATCCGCGCCGACCATGACAGCGAACGGCGCCGCAGCCTTGCAGGACGCCACAATCGGCGAAAATGCGGACTACTCAAAGAGCCGCTCACGCATGGCTGGCGCCTGCGTTTCGCCTGCCCTACCGGCGTCGACCGGGTCGCGTCGCACCCTGGCCAAAATCGACGCACGCCAGCGCCCGGTTCTCAACTTGCAGCGCGCCGCTGGATGGCCGGTCGTCGGGATCGATGTGATCCCAGTCAGAGAGTCGAAGTCGTGACGTCGCTGTTCTCCTGGACCTCGAACACCACGACGCCGTCGCACCGAGCGGCATGAACGGCGCCGGCCTCGATCGAGAATCGCCCTGCCCGCGCCGGGGCGCGAAGCTCGCCAGATGGTCGTCCGCGGTCTCCTGCCGACGGGCGCGCAGATCGGCAGGCGGTCTGTGCCTGGGCTTCAGGCCGGCGTAGACCCGCCACTTGCGGTACCCGCTTCCAGAACGACCCACGCCTCCGTCTTGCCGGTCTCGCCGTTCCGGGGATCAGCGTCGCCTGGCCGTCGCGCGGGTGCACCTGCACCGACGACATCTTCTGCGCATCAGGAGAAATTTCAGTAGCAGGGGAAATCGTCGGAACCGTGGGGCCGAATTTTCCGAGGATTTGCTTCGGGGACCTTTCCATCAGTTGAGCGAGGGTGCGTCCTTTGGGCGGCCCCTCCGCCACGCGGCTGGATAATCATCGCGATCGCTCAGCAACCAAGCTTCCCCGATTGGCCGTCGCCAGGCAGGTACTTTCAGCCAGTTCGCCAAACGCCGACCGCCCCAAAGCCGGTATTGATAGATTGGCGTGAAGGGCGGTGGGTAGAGCGGCGATGGCGATCATCCTTTCTTACCGCACTCGCGCATCACTTTCTTACGTCCTTTCTTACCGCCTGCGGCAGACCGCAACTGGCGCACCTCGACACGCCCCACACGTCGCAGCGTATGCCTAAAACAATGCGCTTAGGACACAAAACGTTCCAAAACCGCGCTCAAAGCTCCGAAAACCCACGAAGTAGTCGAGATAGTCTTGCGCCACCGCCCGTTTTCCGCCTTTGACCGACGGCCCCGCATTCTGCCGCCAGCCGATATGGAAACCGCAGAACCGCGGACCCAAGACCCGCACGTGTTGCGTGCCATTGCCTGCGCCTGGGGTTGGCGACGCAAGATTGAGACCGGCGAGGTTGCGACCATCCGTGACATTGCCGTCGCCGAAAAGGTCTCGGAGCGGTTTGTCAGCCGCACGATGCGCTTGGCCTATCTCTCACCGATTGTTCTGGAGAGGCTCGTCGCCCACCGCCGGCCATGCTCGCTCTCGATCAAGGATCTCATCGCCGCGGCCGAGCGGCCGTGGTGTGAGCAAGAGGCTTTGGTGTTCGAGAACTGATCGTCTCTCGCAAACCAGGGCTCGCATACCCCTGATCATCACGACAGCGGCGGGCGCAAAGGATTGAGGCCACTTCTGCTTTTGGGGTGCTGCGGAAAGGCGTCGAGTGATCACCCTCGACGGAGCCTGAAAACGCGGTTGACCCGAAAGCAGAGCCGTACCCACACCGATTAGTCAGGCGACGGTGCACGAGCGTGGCCGCAAACGGGCGTGAGTATCATGCGCATGACAACGCTCCCGCCGCTTTCGGCGAGCCGAAATGCATCACGCGGCCACTCGTCGACAATTACCCGTTCAATGCGTCTCATGACCTATCGCATTCCCACGGCTGACCCTCTCGGTATCGCCGACGTGCGTCCCCGGACCGCTAACGCGGGACGGCCGGAACAACTACTACCGACAGGACGCTTCGTTCTATTTCGCCTCGTGGTACTGCGATCACAAGAACAGCGCAAAAAACGGAGGCCACAACCGTCGCCCAATGCAACTGATAGCGCGGTAGAGATCAAGCGACCGGAACGCGAAGCTAATTTTTATGAGACGGGAGGAACGCCCGAGCAGATCGCTCATGGATGGCGATTTGCCATTCGCCCTGCAGCAGGTAGGACAGGCCATTGCAGCCAGCAAGACTCCTCTAGCGCTGATCGCGGGGCCTGCGGCAGGGTAAGCCGTGCTGGGCACTGAGCGTTTTTCAAACCGGTCATCAGAGAACCACAAGCCCGATTGAGTTGAGACACTTGCTTTTTTGCCGTTTTCGACCGCAGAAACTTAGTCGTATGACGGCACGCGGTCATCTTGCTTTAACGCCCACAATCATTTGCGCGGGTGCGCTTGCAGAGCGTTCTTGGCCGAATGGTGAGTGGGTCACGGAAGCCGTCGCCGACGACGAGATTGAGCTACGACAGCTTAGACAGTGCCGACGACGCCAACGCCACGCCTTAATTGTGTCTGTAGGCGTCACAACTGAATCCTCGCGGCCACCGACACGATCGAGATTTTGCAAACATCGTTTCGCGCGTGAACAGCTTCGATTTGCTTTTTGGACCAAATTTTGATTTGAATGCGCCCCATCGTAGGCGGCTTATCTGCCTTCCATCAGAAACTTTGGGGGATTGTATGAGCAAGCCGTGACTGCGGCAGGCCCTGCCATTACGCGTCGTCCGACGACCTCTCGCGGTCCACGATGAGACGCGCCCGAAAGTCTGAACCGCGAAGGTGCTATGGCGCTGGCCAAGCGCCTTCAACGGTGCTACTGGCATGACCAAGGCTACCCAGCGGCACGCTTTTTGGGCGGAGCCTGTTGATGAAGCGCTTCGCCAAGGTCGGCACGTGAAATCTACCGTGTCGCCTGCAATCTCGTGAATGGCCTCCGCCACGCTACCGTGATGACCTCAAGTAATCTAAAAGCCGCTAGAGGCACGGTGCTGAAATTGCTTCAAGCAGGGAACCCGTTTTGCGTTTTGCGCCTCGGAATTGCTCTGCTGCGTAGGCCAATGTGCCCGCCTGGCGTTTGCCTGCAGCTGCGAGACCGGCCGGGGTCGCATCCTCGATGTGACCGGCACCGACATGCAAAGGCGCGCCAGCCATAGTTGCGTGATGATAGTGTAAGCTTCCTGTCTTCCAGGCGAGCCGGAAAAGCGCTAATCTTGGCGTGCAGTTCAGGGTCCGGGAAATCGGCTTTCACAGGAGAGGAGTCCCTCCGATGTGTGACTATAGTCTGCACCTCGTCGCGAACCGGCCCGCCAAGATCGAGGACAAGCTGGTGACGACGAAATTCAACAATTCGATTACTCGCGGATTCGCGGCGGTCGGACAGCCGAACGTTGCGGTCTGCCTGCTGCCCGGTACCGGATCGCATTCGACGAACAGTCAGGTAGAGGATGCATTGCGATCTCCAGTTGGTGGGTTTTCTGAAGGAGCTTTGAAATGACGTGATGGTAGAGACTTTTTCCAGAGAACTGCTCGGAAGCCAGCCGCGGAGTTTGGCATCCGGCGCACGAGACCTGTCAGGAACCCGACCTCGGCAGTGCCTGCTGCTGCGCTCGCGCCGCGGGCGGCCACGCCGCCGCTGTGCCGCCGAGGAGGAGTGCCCCTCAGTGCTGACGGCCCTTACGCGCTTTGCCGCGGACCCCCACCCCTTGCCGTCATCCGGCAGAAGCGTGATGCCGGCCCGGATCAAGGTTTCCCGGATGGCCTGAATACTCTCGCCCCGCGCCGACGCCCGCCAGGGTTTCCGCGCTGCCGCGTTGAACTAACGAGCGGAAAATTCCGCAGGCGGCCTGCGATGGCGTGCGACGCTTTCGTAGCCCGCGACGATCCGCAACAAAGTCGGCTCGCTGAAGCGGCACCCCAAAAACTCCATGCCCACCGGCACCTGTGCGGGCATGGCCTCGCCAAGCAAGGTTCTACTGGCATCCGCCGGATCGGGCACCCATTCGTAGACATGTGTGGTAAACCCGGCAGGCATGACGATACTCGGAAAGCCCGTCTGCGAACTCAGCACATTGCCAGAGGAGGGCCGGTAACCTGCCGCCGCCGGTGCCGGCGCCGTTCTGCCGCCGATTCGGCTCGCGGGCAGGGGTTTTCATCGGATAGACCAGCGCATCGAGGTTGTGATCCGCCATTACCTTGAGGACCACGTCCTGATGCGCCTTGCGCCGCAATAAGCGCTCAAGATAAAACGGGTCATTGAGATTGGTCTTGGCATTTTCCTTGATCAGCGTGTTGTTCTTGAAATCCTCTGAGAAAAACACTCCGCTCTTGGCCGTGGAATTATGCGGCGGCTTGTTGATCACATCGTCCAGCGTTTTAATGTTGGCATCGCCGCGCCTTGCGAGGTAGCGGTTCAAGGCGTAACGGAACTCGAACGGATTGGTGCGTGCATCGTTCAATGTTTTGTTGATATCGAAATCGGGAAAGCGCTTGCGATCGAGCAACGTCGTCTCCGGCGATACAAAACTGTTCACCAAGAAATCCATCGCAAACGGCGCATCGGCGTGCTTGGCGTAGTAGTTACCGGGGTAGCGCGCGGAATTCGCATAGTCCGGATCGAGCCTGAGCAACTGGCTGGGATCGACGTATGGCCCCGGCGAGGCCAGATACGCAGGGTTCAAATAGGGCAGCAGCAACGCCAGCGCTTTATCGAGATCGGCGCTCACCTCGACGATTTGCGCGCCGGCTTGTTTCATATCCGCGAGGGCGCGCTCGGCGATTTCCACCGACCTCCTTGTCAGCCGCTGTCCACGCCGTCATGAATTGTCGCACCACGCCCAGCCGCGCCTCAGCGAGCCCCTTGCTTGTGGGCGACGCGGCATAACCTTCGCGCGGCACGCGGCCCCGGCTCGCCGCCGTTGCCGGATCGTCCGCGTCATAGCCCGCCATCACCTGCAGCAATAGCGCCGCGTCGGCCGCAGTGCGTGCATACGCGCCAACGCGGTCCTGCGTAAACGAGATGGGAATCACACCGGCGCGGCTCACCAGTCCCTGCGTCGGCGCGATACCGACAATGTTGTTGTTCGCCGCCGGGTTGCGAATGGAAACACCAGTTTCTTCCGACAACGCAACCAGAAGTGAGATTGGCCGCGACGGCGATGCCGGAGCCGCCGCTGGAGCCGCCGGGGATGCGTGTGGTGTCGTACGGGTTGCGCGCCTGCCCGCCGAGGGTGCTGAGCCCGGAACTGCCGCGACCGAATTCATCAGAGATTGGACTTGGCGAGAATGATCGCACCGGCTGCGCGCAGCTTGGCCACGACGGTGGCGTCGGCAGGCGGATTGAGCCGCGCGAGACGGTGCGGTGGAGCCGCCGCCAGTAGGCATTTCCGCCGTGTCGATCGCATCCTTCACCGCCACCGGCACGCAATGCAGGGCGCCACTCAGTGTGCCGCTTGATGCGAGGCTTGCATCGAGCTTGCGCGCGATCTCAAGCGCGTTGGGATTCACGTGAATGATTGCGCGCAGCACCTTGTTGTGCTGTTCGATGCGGCTCAAATACTGCTGCACCAACTCGACGCAACTCAGCTCGTGCCGCAGCATGGCGCGATGGACTGCGGCGATGGTGGTTTCTTCCTATCTGGAACTTAGCACTCTGTGCTGCCGCGTACGGCGCCCACGCAAACAACGCGACACTAGCCGCGATCCCCACCCAGCGCGGTTTCTTGCTCATGATTTCTTCTCCTCGGGTAACAGGCGTTGCTTGCACCATGTCATCTTGCGACACCGGCCACACCTGTCGCACCGGCGCTCCAGAACTCCGGAACGGTCTTGACCGGCATCAATGGATTAAACACCATGACGCCTGCCTCGCGGCTAATTCCCGCGACTGGTGCGATGTCGCGGATGAACTGGAAGTTGAGCTTATCGTAGCGTCGCGTTGATTGCGTTTGCCGAATAGACGGAAGAAGCGTGTGCCGTCCGGCGGAGCGTGCACGGCAGCCTCGGTGGCGATGTTGCTGCCGGCACCGACCCGGTTCTCAATGACAAATGATTGGCCAAGCGCTCCACTGCCGTTGGTCACCAGTTGGCTTGACTCGGAACAATGCAGCGCAACGTTCGTACCCGCTATGGCGATATGACCGAGGACGTAAGTTGGCCTCGGGGCCGCATCCTGCGACAGGGCCTGAGTCCCGGAAGCGTGAAATAGAATTTACACACCCCGGCCTTATGGCGTGGTAATCTTGCTACCTAATAAGGGCATCCCGGAAGAGGGTCGTGACAATGTGTGACCGGGGTGAACCCAGGAGAACAAAGTAATGAGTCCGATAGCACGGAGAAAAGACTACGCCGCTGAAGACGCTTGCTGCGGTAGCGGCCGTGACTCTTGCGGGCGCTGGCCTGGCGCTTGCCGACGATATTCGTCAAGGGCGGAACCCTCATCGATGGAACGGGTGCAGCGCCCACCAGGACGCGCGCATCACCTCATCAGGATGGAGTCATAAAAGGTGTCTGGAGTGGAGACGAGGGCGGGCAGTCGGTGCCGGCCGGGTCGCCGTGGTCGATGCGACTGGAAAGTACATCATTCCGGGCCTGATCGACTCGCGTTCACTACAGCTGGTACCAGGGGAGCTGTTCCTCCACTACGGCGTCACCAGCGTCTTCGGTGACCTGGGCGCTGGCTCCTCTGGTCGCCACGGCATGCAGGAGGGCGGCGTCGGGGGCGATCCGTGCGCCGCCGGTGCTACTCATAAGCCTCATTCGGTGACAGTCGCCAACGGCAAGGCCGACAAGTTCGCGGGGATGAATACCGCGCGCTCGCGGGTTTATGCTAATGTGAACTCCCCGGCCGATGCCGAAGCGGCCATCAGATGCGGTTGTGGGCAAGGCGACATTATCACCCTCAACGAGGACTGGAACGGCGAGGTCTTCAGTGCGATTTCAAAGGCGGCGCACGCCAGGGCTTGAGCATCATTTCTCACTCGTACAACGCGCTCGACACCTCGGATTGGGAGTGGATGGCATCCGACGCACTTGACCGGAGTCGGCATGGCTGCGACTCGCAGCGGGCCGGCAAGGCCGCCATTGCTCAGATGGGGATCTGCACGCACTCTACGCGCCGCTCTGGAACAATCGCTGGCGTGCATGGCAGGCAGGGCATAAGAATGCTTGCTGTATCGCTGGATGGACCCGACCTACTTCGACACGATGATCGCGCACCTGGTGAAGAACCGCACCTACCTCAATCCAACCCTGGATTTCGAGTGGGGGCGGCATCATCGATCGCTCTAACCAGTTCGAGCTCGGAAGACGCCAAGCTCCTCGCCTCCCCAACCTCGATTACGTGCCGGAGGACGAGAAAAGGAATTCCTGGACCAGTATCACTGGGCGGATGAGTTTTTCCGCCGAGACGAAGAAGGAGTTCACGAAGGGCTACCACAACGTGCAGCTGTTCCTCAGGAAGTTCGTGGCTGCAGGCGGCAAGCTGTACTCGGGAACCGAGCTCGGCATCGGCAAACGTGCCGGGCCTGTCGTTGCATCACGAGATGCAGCTATACGTGGATGCCGGCATTCCGCCGGATTCAGGCGCTGCAGTCATCGACGTTGTGGGCTGCCGAGATGGCCCGCCTGGACGGCAAGCTCGGCTCCGTGGTGCAGGGAAATACGGCGACGTGGTGATTCTGGATGCCGATCCGCTGCAGGACATCCACAATACGCGAAGCTGGTCTCGAAGGTGATAAAGGGCGGGGGTCCTGCAGGACATAGCCTTCCATCAGGGCTACAACACGCCATTTCACATCTTCGGCCAGGGAACGAAGCATCTCTACGCGCAGCCTCCGGTGGTCTCGAACCTCACTCCGGGGGTCGTCAAGCAGAGACGACGTGTGGGTGAAGGTGCACGGCGAGCAACTTCTCTCCCAACTCCATCGTCATTCTTGGCGATGTTCACCTCGATACCAAGTTCGTCGGAGATGGCGAGCTCAATGCCCGCGTGCCGCCCGAGGAGACGACCCGGGTGGGCACTTACCAAATGGGCGTGTTCACCCCCGGCCGGGTGGCGGGAACCATCGCCGACGTTCGTCGCCGGATTCGGCGCCTCTCCGCTGGTGGCGGCTGGACCAGCAACGATCTCTACCCCACGCGTGCTTGGTGACGTCAACGGCGACGGCATGGCTGACATCGTGGGTTTTGGCAGTTGCCGGCGCTGCTGTCTGCGCACTCGCGACCGGCGGCGGCAATTTCAGAGGCGCGTCCTCTGATTTTGCCCGGGTTTGGCGCTACCACCCGGCCGGTGGCGGCTGGACCAGTAACGATCTCTACCCGCGCGTCCTCGGCGACCCGTCAGCGGCGATGGGATGGCTGATGTTGTTGGTTTCGGGAGCGCCGGAGCCTGCCGATCGCCCTCGCAACGGGAGGCGGCAATTTTGGGCCCACCACGTTTTGTGGCCGGATTTGGCGTCGCCGGCGAGGTGGCGAGGTGGACCACGCATGATGATCTCTATCCTCGCTCGGTTGCCGACGTGAATGGCGATGAGCAGGGAGCCGACATCGCATTTCGGAGCGAGTGCCGGTGTCTACGTCGCTCTGCGCGCCGGTGGAGGGAAATTTTTGGCCCGACTTTTTTGGCCCTTGATGCGTTTGGGCGCATCTCCGGCCGGTGGCTGGACCAGCGAAAACCAATATCCACGAGCTCGCGGACGGTAACGGCGATGGACGCGCGCTGACCTATCGTTGGATGCAGGCGCTTTGCGGTGTGTTCTTTGCACTTGGTCAAGCCGATGGGACCTTCGGTCCGGTTACTTCCGATCTCCAATCAATTCGGCGCCGGCATACCTGCCAGACCGGGGTTTCGATCGAGGACGGGATTGGAAATATGGGCCTGCGTCACTACAATGATCCGACGCCGTGGCGAGCGTGACGCTCCGCCACGCTTTTTCCGACCTCAGGCAAGACCGTCGGCACATTCATCATGACGAGAATGTTCAGCGGTTCGGCTGCGGGCCAGAACCAGTCGGCCGTGCCGTCGGTCATCCAAGTGTCCCAGGCATGGTGGAATGTGAGGCGAACGCAAGCATCCCCGGTTGCTGCTTCCAAGTCTCGAGCATCCGGTAGGCACCTTACGCGGCGTTGTAGGCAACGTGGAGGCGCAAGCCAGCTGGGCGCGTCCGGCGCCAGCTCCACTGGCTTGTCATGCGCCCGCCGATGCTATGATGTAGTGCTGGTCGCGGCGATGCCGCCGCCGATGTCGGTCCTTGAACCAACAAAAACCTGAACACGTACTAACCCAACTTGCGCAGTTGGGGGGTAGTTTTTGCGATTTTGCGCGAGGTGGTGCGAGTCGGATCAAAGGGTTAGACGGTGCGCGCGGGTGATTTGAGCGTGTA
>ERZ1370068.10995-contig-9647_pt1 | contig 45234 bp, 50 predicted proteins | sample MGYA00561227_ERZ1370068 | MGnify/ENA primary metagenome ERZ1370068 (study PRJEB38410, sample SAMEA6850437) | metagenome | study: Metagenomic assessment of the ecological functions of the soil: analysis of the soil microbiota associated with the... | reverse complement strand
GTATTACTTCGTTCAGTTACGTATTGCTCGGCTACCGCGGCAAGCTCTGGACGATGCGGCAGTTTGCCGGATTCGGCACGCCCGAAGAAACCAACGAGCGCTACAAGCAGCTGCTCGCGGCGCGGCGGCACCGGGTCTGAGCGTCGCGTTCGACCTGCCGACGCTGATGGGCCGCGACTCCGACCACGAGCTGCTCGCTCGGCGAGGTCGGCAAGTGCGGCGTCAACGTCGACGTCGCTCGCCGACATGGAGACGCTCTTCGACGGCATCGATCTCGCGCGAGCATCACGACGTCGATGACGATCAACTCGCCGGCGTCGATGATCTTCGCGATGTATCTGGTGGTCGCCGAGAAGCAGGGCGCGACCTGGGACACGCTGTCGCGGCACGATTCAGAACGACATCCTCAAGGAATTCATCGCGCAGAAGGAATACATCTTCCCGCCGCGGCCGTCGATGCGGCTCATCACGGACGTCGTTCGCGTTCTGCGCCGAGCAGCGTGCCGACGCTGGAACACGATCTCGGTCAGCGGGTACCACATCCGCGAGGCCGGCGCGACGGCGCTGCAGGAGCTGGCGTTCACGCTGCGCGACGGCATCGAGTACGTGCAGTGCGGCGTCGACGCGGGCCTCGACGTCGGACGACTTCGCGCCGCGGCATCTCGTTCTTCTTCAACTCGCACAGCGACTTCTTCGAGGAGATCGCGAAGTATCGCGCGGCGCGCCGCATCTGGGCGCAGGCGATGCGCGACCGCTTCGAGCGCGAAGGACGCCGCGGTCGTGGCAGCTGCGGTTCCACACGCCAGACCGGCCGGCGTGCTCGCCTGACCGCGCAGCAGCCGTACAACAACGTCGTGCGGACGGCGCTGCAGGCGCTGGCCGCGGTCCTCGGCGGCACGCAGTCGCTGCACACCAACTCGCTCGACGAGGCGCTGGCGCTGCCGACCGACGGAGACGGCGACGCTGGCGCTGCGCACGCAGCAGATCATCGCGCACGAGACCGGCGTGACGCAGCGTCGTCGATCCGCTCGGCGGGTCGTATTTCGTCGAGAAGCTGACGTCGCGACCTCGAGGAAGAGGACGCTCGCCTACTTCGACGACACGATCGACCGGATGGGCGGCATGGTCGCGGCCATCGAGGCAGGGCTATCCCGCAGCGTGAGATCGCCGAGGCTCGCTACGGTTCCAGCAGGCGGTCGAAGCGCGCGACAGGATCATCGTCGGCGTCAACGAGTTCGTCAGCGAAGACGAGAGCCGATCGGGACCCTCTACATCGACGAATCGCGCGGCGGAGCGGCAGCTCGCGAGGCTCGAACGGCTGCGGAAGACGCGCGACAACGCGCCGCGGTGCGCGCGGCGCTCGACGCGTTGCAAGGAGGGCGCGCGCGGTTCGGCCAACACGATGCCGCTCATCATCGATGGCCGTGCGGGCCTATGCAACCGTCGGGCGAAATGTGCGACGCGCTGCGCGACGTCTGGGGCGAATACGAGGAAGCGCCGATAATTTAGGTATCGAGGTTTCAGGTATCAGGTTTCAGCAGGGATCAGGGAGCAGGTTTCGGTCGGACGACGTGCAGAAAATCCGCGTAGTTATTGCAAAACCTGGACTTGACGGCCACGACCGTGGCGCGAAGGTGATTGCGCGCGCGCTCCGCGATGCGGGCATGGAAGTGATCTATACGGGCCTGCGGCGAACGCCCGAGCAGATCGTCGCCGCCGGCGCTCAGGAGGACGCGGATGCCATCGGGCTCTCGATCCTCTCGGGCGCCCACATGCACATCTGTCCGCGTGTCATGGAGTTGCTGCGCGAGAAGGGCCTGCACGACGTGCTCGTCGTCGTCGGCGGCATCATTCCCGACGTGGACATCCCGAAGCTGAACGAGATCGGGATCACGGGCGTCTTCCTGCCCGGGACGCCGATGCAGGACATCGTCGATTTCATCACCCGCCACATGCGGTCGCGGGTGGAAACATAGGCGCGATGCGGAAGAAGCTCCTCCTCGCCGACGACAGCGTCACCGATGCAGCGCGTCATCGAGCTCACGCTTTGCGGGTGAGGACGTGCAGGTGCTCGCCGTCGGCGACGGCGGAGAAGCCATCGCGCGGATCCCGCATCGAAAAGCCGGACATCATCCTCGCCGACATCGGCATGCCGAAGCGGAGCGGATACGAGGTCTCGGCGTTCGTGAAGAGCAACCCCGAGCTGGAGCAGATCCCGTGCAGCTCCTTGCCGGCGCATTCAGAGCCCGTTGACGATGCGAAGGCAAAGAGGCGAAGTGTGATGGCGTTCTCGTGAAAGCCGTTCGAACCGCACCACGTGATCGCGCGCGTGCGAGAGCTGATTGGCGGCGCGAAGGGGCCCACGCAGGCCGTTCGCGATATCCCGCGGCCCGGCTGCGGCACTGCGCGCCACTCGGGCCTGTCGAGCTGCCGAAGCGCGAGGAGCGTGCGGCGATTCCGGACGATCTGATGGACATGGGCGCGGACGACCTGCTGCCGCGCGAAGACATGCAGCACACGACCGAGGACGTCGAAACGGCATCGGAGGCAATCGTGCTCACGACGATTCCCTCGACGACTATTTCGACAAGCTCGACGAGGCGTTCGCCACCATGAACACCAGCGCGTCCACGGCGCCGACCCCTCCGGGCGGTGAGGCGCGTCCGCAGCGCCCCGACCGGCCTGTGCTCGAGACGCGATCTCGAGTCGTTCGACGAGCCTCCGATGATGCAGCCCCCGGCACCGGTGTCCTACACCGCGCCGCCGCGGATGGACGCCATGGATCCGTTCGCGGAGATCGACGCCATCGACGCCGACTCGACGCGCCTACCGACGCTGGACGACCTGCTCGCGGGGATGCCGCCCGGTCCGACGCTCGAGGAGATCCAACTTCGAGGGCGGCACCAGGCAGCGTCGAGGCCGAAGATCATCGATCTTCCGGTCGCCGGCACCGCCGGTTTCCCGTGCCGTCGCCAATCGTCATCGCGGCGCCGACAATCCGAGCCGCCCGACGTCACGCCAACGCTCACGCCCGGGCCGCCCGCGGCGCGCGGCAGCTTGCCCCGAGCAACGTCGAGGGCTTGCCCTCGAGCAAAGGTCGAGCCGGTTGCCCCGACCGTTGTCGAGGCGGCGGAACCGACGTCAGGCCGAAGCATCATCGCGGACGCCTTCTCCGCGCTCCTGGCCCGCGGAACAGGGGAGAGCCAGGCGCCATGCCGCCGCGGCTCGCCGGCAACGGGTCGTCGTCGCCGCCCGCCGTCACCGACACGATGATCGACGACGTGGCCCGGCGCGTGATTCAGCGGCTCGCGCTCGGTTCGTCCGAACAGATGCAGGCCATCGTCAAAGGAGATCGTGTCTGGCGTCGCGGAACGGCTCGTCCGCGAAGAAATCGATCGCATCAGGCGGCAGGGCGCAGGAGGCGGGGGCGGTGAAGTACACTAGTAGGAATGTCCGACGCGGTTTGAGACCAGCCATCCGATCGCCCTTCCCGACAAGCCCGCGCTCGAAGGACTCGAGGACGAAGTGGAACGCGCGCTGGCAGGGACGCGGGCGCTATGCGCTTCGATCGCCGCCGTTCGCGCGCGGACGATCTTCTCGATCGACACGCCGCCGCCCGACGGTCAGCGGCTCGCTCCACGTCGGGCACGTCTTCTCCTTCACCCACACCGACGTCATCGCGCGCTTCCAGCGCATGCGCGGCAAGGCGGTGTTCTACCCGATGGGGTGGGACGACAACGGTCTGCCGACCGAGCGCCGCGTGCAGAACTTCTACGGCGTTCGCTGCGACCCGTCGCTGCCGTACGACCCGTCGTTCAGCCGCCGGAGAAGCCGGCGAAGCACGCCGATTCCGGTGTCGCGTCCGAACTTCATCGAGCTGTGCAACCGGCTGACGGCCGAGGACGAGAAGGCGTTCGAGGATCTCTGGCGTCATCTCGGCCTCTCGGTGGACTGGTCGATGACCTACGCGACCATCAACACGCGCGCACAGCGTGTCTCGCAGGCTGCGTTCCTGCGGCTGCTGAAGCGCGGGCATCGCGTATCAGCTCGAGGCGCCGACGCTGTGGGACATCGACTTCCGCACGGCGGTGGCGCAGGCGGAGCTCGAGGATCGCGAGCAGCCCGGCGCGTATCACCGGATCCAGTTCGTCGCGGGTCCTCGGCTGCGCCGACGCGGCGGACCGCTACGCATGGAGATCGAGACGACGCGGCCCGAGCTGATCCCGGCGTGCGTCGCGCTCGTCGCGCATCCCGGACGACGAGCGCTACAAGCCGCTCTTCGGCACGAACGTCGATCACGCCGCTCTTCGGCGTCGAGGTGCCGGTCAGGGCGCATCGCGCTGGCGGATCCCGAGAAGGGCAGCGGCATCGCGATGATCTGCACGTTCGGCGACCTCACCGGACGTGATCTGGTGGCGCGAGCTGTCGCTGCCGGTGCGCGCCGTGATCCAGCCGAACGGCGCGCTTCGCCAGGTCGACGTGGGGCGCGCCGGGTGGGAATCGCAGCGATGCGCGCGCGCGCGCAGCAGGCGCTACGACCAGCTTGCGGATCTATCTGCGGTCGAAAGCACGCGGGCGGCGATCGTCGAGCAGCTGCGGGAGTCCGGCGATCTCATCGGCGAGCCGCGCGCCGATCACCCATCCGGTGAAGTTCTACGAGAAGGGCGACCGGCCGCTCGAGATCATCACGAGCCGCCAGTGGTTCATCAAGACGATCGAGTTCCGCGACGCGCTGCTGGCGCGCGGCCGCGAGCTGCAGTGGCACCCGGCGTATGCGGCACCGGCTACGAGAACTGGGTGAACGGGCTGTCCGGCGACTGGTGCATCAGCCGGCAGCGGTTCTTCGGCGTGCCGTTCCCGGTCTGGTATCCGGTTCGCGCCGACGGGAGCCTCGACTACGCGCGCCCGATCATGCCGGACGAATCGCGGCTGCCCGATCGATCCGTCGACTGACGTGCCCGGATGGCTACACGCGCCGACCAGCGCGAGCAAGCCGGACGGCTTTGCCGGCGATCCCGACGTCATGGACACGTGGGCCACCTCGTCGCTGACGCCGCAGATCGTGGGCGGGTGGCTCGACGACGCGGATCTGTTCGCGCGCGTGTTCCCGATGGACCTGCGGCCGCAGGCGCACGACATCATCCGGACCTGGCTGTTCACGACCGTGCTTGCGGTCGCATCTCGAGCACGGCGCGCTGCCGTGGACGCACGCCGCGATCTCCGGCTGGATTCTCGATCCCGACCGCAAGAAGATGTCGAAGTCGAAGGGCAACGTCGTCACGCCGATGGCGCTGCTGCGAGGAGCACGGCTCCGACGGCGTCCGCTACTGGTCCGCCAGCGCGCGGCCCGGCACCGACACGGCGTTCGATCCGGCGCAGATGAAGGTCGGCCGCCGGCTCGCGATCAAGATCCTGAACGCGGCCCGCTTTGCGCTGATGCAGGCGGAGCCGCGCGGCGCCATCACCGAGCCGCTCGATCGCGGGATGCTGACGGCCCTGGCCGCGGCTGGTCGACGAATCGACCGAGTCAGCTCGAGGCCTACGACTACGCGCGCGTGCTCGAGCGGATCGAGAGCGTTCTTCTGGGCGTTCTGCGACGACTACCTCGAGCTGGTGAAGGCGCGGCGCTACGGTGACTTCGGCAGCGAGGGCGCCGCCATCCGCCAACAGCGCGATGCTCGTCGCCGCTTTCGACGCTGCTGCGGCTCTTCGCGCCGTTTCTGCCGTTCGTGACCGAAGAGGTCTGGTCGTGGTGGCGTCCGGGATCGGTGCACACCTCGCGCGTGGCCGACGTCCGGCGGAGGTCGTGGCGTCCGTCGAACGGCGCGGACGAGCGTCGCGCTTGCCATGCGCGAGGCGACGCAGGAAGCGCTCGCGGAAGTGCGCCGCATCAAGTCGTTGCTGAAGAAGCCGACGAAGGCCGTGATCAGCAGGGCGGTCCTGCCTGCCGCGTTCTCGGGACTTCGGCCGGCCGCGCGCGACTTCCAGGCGGCGACGCACATCCGCGATGCTGACATTCGCGCGACGTCGCCGAGCCGCAACTCGAGTTCGCGGAGGAGCCCGCGGCGTGAAGGCGGTCCCACTCGAGTCGCTCGATCCCGGCGCGTGCCGGGAGCTGGTCCGGCGCGCGCTTGCCGAGGACTTCGGATGGGGCGACGTGACGACCGAGGCGATCATCGATCGCGAGCAGAAGGCGCGCGGCGTCATCGTCGCCAAGTCCACGTGCGTGCTGGCCGGCGTCGATATCGCCGCGGAGGCGCTTTCGTCAACTCGATCCCGCGGCGCAGATCACGATCAACTGCAAAGACGGTCAACGCTGCGAGCGCGGCACCGAGGTGGCCGAGATCCGCGGCCAGGCATCGGCGCTGCTCACCGCCGAGCGCACCGCGCTCAACTTCGTCCAGCGGCTCTCGCGGCATTGCGACGCTGACGCGCCAGTTCGTGGACGTCGCCGACGGCCGCATTATCGGTGCTCGACACGCGCAAGACGACGCCGATTCTGCGAGCGCTCGAGAAATACGCGGTGCGCGCGGGCGGCGGCGTCAACCATCGCAGCGGCCTGGACGACGGGATCCTCATCAAGGACAACCACATCCGTCTCGCCGGGAGCGTCGGCGCCGCGGTGACGCCGATGAGGAAGAAGAATCAGGGACATGCCGACCGAGGTCGAGGCGCAGAGCCTCGCGCAGGTGGACGAGGCGCTTGCGGCGGACGCCGAGATCGTGCTGCTCGACAACCTGTCTACCGAGGAGATCATCGAAGCGGTGAAACGGTGCCGCGGCCGCGCGAAGACCGAGATCTCCGGCGGCGTCACGCTGCAGCGGATGCGCGAGCTGGCCGCCACCGGCGCCGACTACGTGTCGGTCGGCGCGTTGACGCATTCGGCGCCCGCCGCCGATCTCAGCCTCGAGATTGAACCCGACTGACTCTGCCGTTGAATGTCTGGCGTTCCCGACGAGTTCGCCGGAGGCCCTCGCTCAGGCGCGGCGCGGCTCGGGCCGCTCGCGTCGCGCGTGCAGTGGTTCGACCTGGTAGGGTCCACCAACGACCGGGCGCTGAACTGGGCCGAAACACGGCGCCGAGGAAGGCTGCCTGGTGCTGGCCGACGCGCAGTCGGCGGGGCGGGGCCGGCTGGGGCGCGTGTGGGCATCGCCGGCCGGCGCCGGCATCTACGCCAGCGCCGTATCTCGGCCGCAGGCGCGGGCAGTCGGGCTGCTGACGATGGCCGCCGGGCTGCGCCGTGTCCGAAGGCATCGCCCGCGGCCACGGGCCTCGAGACGCAGGTGAAGTGGCCGAACGACGTCTGCGTGGATCCGGGCGCCGCCGCGAAAGCCGGCCGGCATCCTGGCCGAGGCGGATCGGCGGGCGAGCGGGTGCTGCACGTGATTCTCGGCCTCGGCATCAACGTCATGCCCGCGGCGTATCCGCCTGAGGTCGCGGCCCGCGCCACGCTCGCTCGAGGGCGAGCTAGGCTGCGCAGCTCGACCGCGGTGCGGTGCTGGCAGAGTGCTCTGGCCGCGCCGTGGCGGCGCTGCACGATGCTCGGCACGCCCGACGAGGGCCTCGTGCTTGACCGACTGGCGGCGGCGCGCGCGGCAACTTCCGGGCGCGCGTCGAGTGGGATGCGCCGATCGGGCCTGCGTATCGGCACCGCGCGCGACGTCGGACGCGTCCGGTGCGCTGATCGTAGCCGCCGAGGACGGAGTGGTGCGGCTGACCGCGGGTGAAGCTGACGGTGGACGGAGTGACAGGAACTGCAGCCGATCCAGTCGGAGGCCGGGGAACCAGGCCGATCTCGGCGCCTATTGCCGCGCCATCGAAACCTACTTGTGCAAGCGCAACGACGGCCACCTGGTGCGCGTCGTCGGGCCGGCCTTCGACTGCGTCGCGGGATGGGCCGCCAAGGGCGTGCCGCTGCGGGTGGCGTGCCGCGGCATCGACCGCTGTGTCGAGCGGCACGAAGCCAAGGGCCGCGGCGGCGGCCGGTGCGGGTGGAATTCTGCGACGCCGACGTGCTCGGACGTGTTCGACGAGTGGCGCCGCGCCGTGGGTGTGCCGGCCGTGGCGTTCGAGGACGGCACGGCCGCGGACGACGGCCACGCCCGCCGGCACGCGTCGCTCGCGTCGCATCTCGATCGGTGTCGTCGCCCGGCTGACGCTGCTGCGCGGCAGCGGCGCGATCGCGCTCGGCGACGTCGTCGATCCGCTGGTCGCGGAGCTCGACGCCGCGCGGCAGCAGGCCAAGGGGCTGCGCGGCGACCCGCGGCGGCAGCTCCTCGAACGCCTGCGGGCGCTCGACGCCGGGCTCGTGTCCGCGGTGCGGTCGAAACTCGACGCGTCGGCCCTCGCGACGCTCGGCTGGCGAGGCCGACAGCGAGCTCAAGGCGTTCCGGGACCGGATGCCGGCCGAGGCGTTTGCGGCCGCCCACGCCGCCTGTGTCGATCGCCTGATTCGCGATCGCTACGCACTGCCGGCCATCGCCCTCGAATGACCGCTCCCAGTATCGTGCGGGCCGCGGTCGTTTAGACCCGGCTCTCGGCGCCGTTCGCGGCGCGTCGAGTCTGGTGCTGAAATCAGGCGAGACGATCACGCTCGACGTCGAGCGGCCGGTGGCTGGCGGGCGGATGCTGGCTCGGCACGACGGGCGGAGTCGTCCTCGTCTCCGGTGCCATCCCCGGCGAGCGGGTGGCGGCGCGGGTCGAGCGCGTGGCCCGGTCGGTGGCGCACGCTGACACGGTGGATGTGCTCGTGCCATCGACTGACCGGCGTAACACTGACGACTGGCGGTGCGGCGGCCGCGACTACGCGCACGTCGCTTACGAGCGGCAGCGGACGCTCAAGGCCGAGCGTGATTACCGATGCGTTTCGCCGCATCGGACGCCTGCCGCTCACGACGCCGCCACCCGTAATGCCCTCGCCGGAGACCGGCTACCGCATGCGGGCGCGATTTCACGCCGCGGCTGGACGCCTCGGGTTCTTCCGCGAAGGCTCGCACGCGCTCTGCGACGCCGCTGCCACCGGGCAGCTCTCTGACGGCGCGGTCGGATGGCTCGCTGCCGCGCAAGCAGTGCTGGATCCGCCGCGTGGCGGCATGCGATCGTGTCCGTGGAGATCGCCGAGAACGTGCCCGCGAGCGAGCGCGCCGTGCACGTCGAAGTCCGCGGCGCCGTTCGATCGCGCTGGCGCTGGCGCCGCTCGGAGACGGGCTGACGGGCGCTGAGCGCCCACGGCTCGTCGTCACCGGCGGTGGCGATCGTGACCGGCACGCCGATCGTCACCGACGACGTGCGGGCGTCGAACGCCGAGCGCGCTCCCGCTTCGGCTGGCGCGCAACGTCCGATCGTTCTTCCAGGGCAACCGGTTCCTGCTCGATCGCGTTCGTGCGGCACGTGACCGCGCTCGTGAGCGCGGGTCCGGTCGCGCGACCTCTACGCCGGTGTCGGACTGTTCGGCCTGGCCGCCGCGGCGCACCACGAGCCGGTGACCCTCGTCGAGGGCGATCCGACGAGCGGCTCGGATCTGGAAGCGAACGCGAGCGCGTTCGGCGCCGAGTGCGGGTGCTGCGGCGCAGCGTCGAGGCCGCCCTGGCCTGATCAGCCTCGGGCCCGATCGCCACGTGCCTGGTCGATCCGCCGCGCACCGGCCTCTCGCGATGCCGCGCGCGCCGGCGTCGTGCGCCTCCGCGCGCCGCGCGGCTGATCCGCGTCTCGTGCGACGTCGCCACTCTGGCCCGCGACAGCCGCGCGCTCGTCGATGCCGGCTACGAGCTCGCCGGCTTGACCGGCAGTCGACCTGTTCCCTCGACCGCGCACGTCGAGACCGTCGCGGTCTTCGACCGACGTTAGGCAGGTAAGTAGGTGGCAGGCGGTGGGTAGCAGGTAGGCTGAGAGGCTGATCTGTTCTGCGATCACGCTGAGCTGTTCCTGGCAACCCGCTCTTACCCACCCGACCTACCTGACCTCACCAGACCTACCTGTAGCCGCAGGTGGCGAGCTCGACAGGCTTCGACGAAGCCGTCGAAAAGCCTGTCGAACTCGCCGGTCTGATGGAAGTTCTCCGGGTGCCACTGCACGCCGACACAGAATCGTGCGGCGGGGACTTCAGCGCCTTCGATGACGCCGTCGGGCGACGTGGCGCTGGCGACGAGGCCTGCGGCCGAGCGCGCGCACGGCCTGACGGTGGCGGCTGTTCACGGTGCGGACGTCATCGGGGCCGACGAGCGCGGCCGAGGCACGAGCCCGGGGCGACGGTGACGGTGTGCGCGGCGCGCGGTAGGCGGGCCTTCGGTGTCGTGCGGCAGCAGGCGGCCGCGGCTCGCTCGGAATGTCCTGGATGAGCGTTCCGCCGAGCGCGACGTTGAGCACCGCAGGCCGCGGCAGATGGCCAGCACCGGGAGATCGGCGTCGAGCCGCGCGGCGCACGAGATCGATTTCGAACGCGTCGCGGCCCGGTTCAGGCGACGTCGTAAGCTGGCGTGCGGCGCTTCGCCGTACAACGCCGGATCCACGTCGTCGCCGCCGGTGAGCAGGAGGCCGTCCACGCCGCGCAGCGCCTCGGCGGTCGCGCTCGTCGAGCGCGAGCGGCCGTGGCGTGGCCCCGGCGCGGCGGACGGCGGCCTCGTAGTCGCGCGGCTTCTTGCAGGGGTGATGGCGACGATCGGCATGCAGGCGCCGATCGCCCGCTACATCCGCGCCGGCACCTCGACGCCCATCAGGTCGAGCGCCCGCGTGAGCTGGGCGCGGACGTAGACCACCGCCGCGGCGCGCCAGCGGCGCACGTCGTCCCGCTCCTCCGTTCAGGATCGGCGCGCGGTGGTAGAAGGCGTTGAAGGCCTGCGCCAGGGAGAAGGCGCACTTGGCCAGCACCGAGAACTCGAGCGTGCGCACGACCTGCTCGACCACGTCGTCGAGGCGCGCGGCCTCGAGCGCCAGCGCCCACACTTCGTGCGATGCCGTTGCCGCCGTCGAGCTCCGCCGGCGGCACGCTGCCGAGCGACGCAACCAGACGCGGCTTCGTCCAGGCCGTCAGCGCTGCTGCCAGCTTGCGACAGGATGTTGTTGGCGCGCACCACGGCGTACTGGATGTACGGGCCCGCTCTCGCCCTCGAAGCTGAGCGCCTCGTCGAGGTCGAACGCGATCACCTTGCCGCGCGAGAACTTGATCATGAAGTAGCGCACCGCGGCGACCGCGAGCTGGCGCGGCGACGCGCTGCCGTGTCGGCGGCGGCGAGCTCGGGGTTGCGCTTGCGCGACTTCGCCGCCGGCCTTCTCGATCAGCGTGTCGAGCAGGTCGTCGGCCTTCACGCCCGAGGCCCTTGCGGCCCGACACCTCGACGAACGGCTTGCGCGCCTCCGGAGTCCGGCGCCGGCGCGTAGCCGAGCTCGCGCGCGGTCGCGTGCGACAGCGCCACCATCTCGTACGAGAAGTGGTGCGAGCGCTCGGCGCCCTCCGGATGGCCGACGGCGATCGAGCGCCTGCTTCAGCAGCTTCTGCAGGTACGACTGCCGCACGTCGATGACGTTGTAGACGTACGACGCGCCGCCGAACGGCGGATGGCCGGCTCGCGCCGCCGGTGCGTGCAGGTCGCCCACAGCGGACTCGTGCGGACCGATCGACGAACACGCGTAGTGGAAGTCGCGGCCGAGCAGTCCCAGCTTCCAGAACTGATACGCGATGTCCTTGCCGACGTAGGTGACGACGCCGTTGGAGCGGACGATGACCTTCTCGCGCTCCGTCTCGGCGCCGTCTTCGGCGGCCGCGTCCGCGGCGTCGCGTCATCGGCCTTCGGGCGTCACGCCCGGCGCTTGGGCTCGGCGAGTGGCGTCGAGATCCTCCTGGATCGGCATCACCCAGCAGCCGGCCAGCCGTCCCTCCGTGCCGGAGGTAGACCGCGCCCTTGGCCTTGAGCACGTCGAAGGCCTGCGCCCAGAACTTCAGCCGCAGGATGTCGCCCTCCCAGGTCAGGAGGTCGTAGTCCGACGTTCAGCCGCGCCATCGTCTCGCAGGTGGCAGCGCGACGATGCGGTCGGCGATGAAGGCGGCGATCGCGGCGTTGTCGTTGCCGCCGTGCTCGATGTCGTGCAGGGTCGCGGCGCGGACGGCGAGCCGCGCCTTGTCGCTCGCCGTACCACTCGGTGACGCGCGCGTAGAGGTCCCAGCAGTAGTAGTCGAAGCGCGTCGAATCGGCGATCTGCCGGATCTCGTCGAGCGACTTGCCCTCGAGCTCGCGGAAGCCGACCACGACGTCGGCCACCTGCACGCCGGTGTCGTCGATGTAGTTCTGCACCTCGACGCGGGTGCCGCGGAACCGCAGCGCCGCGCACGAGCGTGTCGCCGAGCGCGCGCGTTGCGCAGGTGGCCGATGTGGGCGGCCTTGTTCGGGTTGATGGCCGTGTGCTCGACGATCGCCTTGCCGTCCGGCGCGGCGCCGCGGCCGGCATGTGCGCCCGCAGCCGCTCACGCAGGAAGGCCGAACGGTCGAGAAGAAGTTGAGATACCCGTTCGGGGCCGCGACCACCTGCCGCACGCCGGGCACTGACGCCGAGGCCGCGGCGATTTCCGCCGCGATGGCGCGTCGGGCCTGCGCAGCCGGCGCGCCAGCTCGAACGCGACGGGAGTGCCCAGGTCGCCGAGCTCTGCGGGTGGGCGGGGATTCGAGGAAATCGCGGCAGAGCGGCGGCGTCCAGCCCATAGAGCTGCGCCAGGACCGCGGCCAGGTGCTCGCGAACGCGGGTTTGAACCGGAAGAATCATCGAGCTGATGGTCGAGGGTCAGGACATCTGCTCAAGGGTGCAGCGCTTGGCCGTTGCGGTCGCGCAGGACGTGCAGTACGCTGTCAGCCGCTCGGGGCCATTGTTGCGGTTGCGCGCGTCTATTCCTCGTCAGGGGCAGGTCTTTCTCAGAGCTGCCCGACGCCCGTCGGCGGCCGGCGTTAACGTTATCAGAAATCGCACCCATGGATGACGCCGGGCGTCGGGCGCCTGCTCGTGGCGAGCTGCACCAGGGCATCGCCGACGTGCTGCCGTCGCGGCTCGATTTCTACGAGGGTGGCTCCATCCGGGCAGCCTGCGCGACGGCCGCATCGGTCTGGCGGCGCTGGCGGCGTCCTCAGCTTTCTCAGTCAGGAGGGAGCGCCTATATCCGAGGTCGCCAGCCGCGCGGGCGAGTACACCGCCGAATGGCTGGTGCTCGCGATGTCGCCAATCGAGCGCGCGCTTCACGGCCATGCTGCCGCCACGTGTGCGAGTGTGGTGTGCGATGAAGCTGGCGCGCCGGCTGGTCCGTCAGACCTACGGCGGCAGCCGGGCGGTCGTCCGCTGGCGCCGCACTCGGCGTCGGCATCAGTGGACCTTCGCGGCTCGGCTGTTCTGTCAGGTGCGCGATCCGCACGCCCCAGCCGTTGTACCGATGCACTCCGCACCGGTGCGGCCGTCGTCGCCGCATGACCCTGTTCGGCCTCGACGTACCGGGTGGAGACGGACGGCTGCCGCGCGACCGGCGCGCCGCGCTGCGTGATCGGGCTGGCGATCCGGAAGGAAGGTGACGCGCAACGGCAGGAAGGCGACAGGCAGTGAGGCGCGGGCGAGACGCGGACAGCATGTCGCGGCGCTGCTGATCGCCCTCTGCGCCACGATGGCCGCGGCCCGTCCAGGCCGGGCGCAGACGCCCGTACAGACGTCGGCGCGGCCGCTGGTGATGCCGTTCCAGGGCGTCTCGGACGAGCGCAAGGAAGAATGGCTGGGCGAGCTGGCCGCCGTCGCCCTCACGCGTGAACTGCGCGCGCGCGGGCGTCGCCGACGATCTCGCGCGAGGATCGGCTCCAGGCGATGGAACGGCTGCGCGTGCCGAGCGTGCCGCTCCTCAGTCACGCCACGGTCGTCCGGCTGGCCAGCGTCGTGGGCGCCTCGGCGGCCGTCGTCGGGCGCGTCGAGACGGCAACGGCGAGCTCGTGTTCCGCGCGCGCGACGATCCGCGTGGACACCGGCCACATGGCGGAGGAGATCGTCGAGCGCGGCCGGCGCGCCGATCTGTTCGACATCGCCGGGCGCGCCTCGGGCGGCGCCTCGTGTGCCACCGCCCGCCCGCCAGGAGACGCCGCGGCGCCCGCCCGCCCGCCCGCGCGCGGCGTTCGAGCTGTTCGTTCGCAGCCTCGTGACCGCAGACCCCGTGACCAAGGTGACGCTTGCTGACGTCCGCCCTCGGAGCAGGCCGCGCGGCGTTCGACGAGGCGCGCTCTTCGAGCGTGGCGAGATCTATTCCGATCAGGGCGAGCATCAGCGCGCGCGCATGGCGGTGGACGTGGATCACCGACAGCGGCCCCGAAAACGGCGCGCCGCGCCGGCGTTCACTCGGCGCGGTGTCCGAACTGCAGCTCGGCCGGTATGCCGAGGCGTCGGCGGGTCTCGGCGCTGCATCAGGCATCGGCCGGAGCGCGGCCGCGGCCAACAACATGGGCATCATCCAGCTCCGGCGCCCGGGGCCGGGCCCAAAGCCGCCGGACCTGCTTCCGCGAGGCCACGACCCTCGATCCGGAAGACGCCGACCTGTTCTTCAATCTCGGTTATGCGCACTGGATTGCCCGCAGTATCCGCAGGCCGTTGCCGGCGCTGCGCGATGCCGTGCGGCGCAGCCCGCCGACGATGACGCCCATTACGTGCTCGGCGCGGCGCTTCAGGCCAGCGGCGCGGCCGACGAGGGCGCGCGCGAGAAGGACCTCGCCCGCCGCCTGTCGTCCACCTACAGCGAGCTCGACGCCAGGCGCAAGCGCCGACTCCGTCCCGCGCGGGCTGGAGCGCCTCAAGACCGAGCTCGACGCGGCCGCGCGCACCCGCGTGGCCAGCGCGATTGCGGCGACCGGACAGCGCGAACAGCGCGGAGCTCGCCAGCTTCCATCCCGCCAACGGCGGCGGCTGGCGCAGGCCGGAGCGCGACGTGCGAGCGCTCGCCAGAACTGCGCTCGCGCCGTGTTCCTCTCGCCGCATCCGACAGCGACGGCCACCTGCTCATCGGCCGCGTGCTGCTGCGTCTCGGCCGCGCGCGCGAGGCCGTGGATGCGCTCAGATCTCGATCTGGAGCCGCGACATCGTGCTGGCAGCGCGGCTGACGCTGACCGAGAGCCTACGCCGCGGCGCGTGAGTATGCGGCGCGCGGACGGAGGCCGGCTGTGCTGACCCGCCGAGCCGGGCAACACGCGCGGCCAGCGAGCTGCTGACACTCTGCCACCTGCCTTGATCGCATGCATGCGGCGGGCTCGAAACGTGCTGGGATGAGCCCGACTAAACCATGCCAGATGAAGGACTTCACGAGATTCAGTTGAACGGGAAGCAGCTCGTGTTCCTCTTCATGACGGCCACCGTCGTCGCCGTCGTGATCTTCTTTGTGCGGGTCATGGTCGGTCAGGGGTGCCCGGCTCCCAGCGGGGTGGCGCGGTGCTGGCCGCCGAGGGTGCCGATCCCACTACTCCCGACGACGGCGCGCGCCGACGCCCTCGCCGACACGGCGGCCACGCCTGCCACCGGTGCGCGAGTCCGTCCGCCTCTCCCTCGAGCCAGGCGGGCTTGGCTGAGCTATCCGGAGCGCCTCGAAGAGCCCTGAGCCGGTTGCCGAAGAAGTGCCGGCGGGCGCCGCCACGCGAGCCGTTCGCCACGACGGCTGTGCCAGAAAGCATCGCCTCCTCGCGAGCAGCGCCTGCTAGGCCGGCCCGCGTCCAAGCCCGCTGCAACGGCGACCCGACGCGCCGCGACAGGAGCCGGCTGCCGACGCGGTGGCCGCCGCGGCCGGGGCTGGCTCGAGCTTCAGTCGTGCAGATGGCAGCGCGATGCGGCAGACGCAGCGAGGCCGACGCGCATCCGCGGGCGTCTGTCGACGCAAGGGCTATCCGGCGTTCGTCACGACCGCGTCCACGCCCGGATCGCCCACGACGCGTACGTGCGCGTCGGCAAAGCACCGTCACGACAGCGAGCGCCGACACGTGGCCGCCAAGCTCGAACGGGACGAGCAGTTCCAAGCCCTGGGTCACCCGATAGTCGTCTCCGGCCCGCCGATCTGCACATGAGTGACAGCAGCTACCGTCCGCGCCGATCCTGCCGGCGCCTGGGGGATGCCGCGAACCTCGCGGACGCGAGTCCGGCGCGCGCTGTTCGTCATCCAGGATCACCAGCTGCGGTACGTGAATCGCGCGTTTGCAGCGCTGGCGGAGCCGGGCCGTCGGAGCTCGTGGCCGCGCCTCGATCGACGTCATCCATCCTGACGACCGTGCCCACCTGCTCGAGCGCGGCTACGAGCAGGAGCAGGGCTCGCTCGGATGTCGCGGTCGCAGTTCCGGATTCGCCAGACCGGACGGCACCGAGACCTGGTCTGCCGCCACCACGGCGCCGCTCGCGTCTACCACGGCCGGCCGGCGATCATCGGCACCGCGATCGAGGTGAGCGAGCGGCGGCACGCGCAAGAAGCGATCGACGCGATCGCCACGCGCGTCTCGAGGCGGTCGGCCGGCTCGCCGCGGTGGCATCGCCGCACGATTTCAACAACCTGCTGCAGGTGGTGATCGGCCATGCCGAGCGGCTGACGTCGGGCTGCCGGCCGAAAGCCGCGCTGCAGAAGTCCGCCGTGGAAATCCGCACCAGCGCGACGCGCGCGGCGCAGCTCACCGGATCGCCTGCTGTCGCTCGGACAGCGGTCAGGTGCTCGAGCCGCGCTCGCTCGATCTGCCCGCGTCTCGTCGGCGATCTGCGCACCGCCGATCCAGCGGCCGGAGTCGGCTCGTCGGTCACCGTCATGCGGCGGCGCTGGCCGGCGTAACGCGCCGGTCCGGGCCGACCGCGATGCGGCTGATTCACTGTGCTCGCGCATCTCGTGGACAACGCCCGCGACGCGATGGCCGGCGGCGGCCGGCTGACGATCACGCACCGATCTGCTCGGCGTGGACGAAGCCATGCGCATCGAGCGTCCGTGGCTCCGCGGCCGGCGCCTACGTGCGGCTCCACGGTCGAGGACACCGGCACGGGCATGGAGCCGGCGCTCGCGGCCCGCGCCTTCGAGCCCTTCGTGACGACGAAGCCGAAGGGCGGCGGCGCCGGCCTTCGGGCTCGCCACCGTGTATGGCCTGGTCAAGCAGAGCAACGGCTTCCGTGTGGGTGGGAGAGCGCGCCGCAGGCGGGGACGCGCGTGGTCGTCCTGCTGCCGATCGACGGCAACCCGGCCACCAGGCATACGCAAGCCGCCGGCACCGCCGCGCCCCGCCGTCGATCCGCGCGATCTGCCGCGGGTGCTGCTCGTCGAGGACGAGGCGCCGTGCGCGAGCTGTCTCTCGTCGGCTCTCGAGGCGCAACGGCTTCGACGTCGTGACCGCCAGGCAGCGCCGAGGAAGCGCTGGCACTGGCGCTCGCCGTCGTTCCAGATTCTCCTGAGCGACATCAGCCTGCCCGGCATGAGCGGCGTGCAGCTCGCGCGGCAGCTGCGCCGGACGCTGCCGGCGCTTCGCGTGCTGCTGATGTCCGGCTACGCGCGCGAGGAGTTTTCGACCGGGCCCCAACGCGGTGGACGACATGCCGTTCATCCTGAAGCCGTTCGCGACGCGCACCGTCGTCGAGCGGCTGAAGTCGCTCATCGAGCCGCGCGCGGGAGACGTTGCGGGCCTGAGTGGCCTGGCCTGCTAGTGATCCGCAGTGGCGTTCGTCGAGACCTCGTCCTGGCCGCCCTCGCCGGGGCGCTGCTCGCCCTCAGCTTTCCCAAGTTCGGCCATCCGGCGTGCGCGTGGATTGCGCTGGTGCCGCTCTTTCTCGCCTTGAGCGGGTGGACGGGCCGCCCGGGGCCGCTGCCGGGTGCACGAGCGCGCCGCGGGTTCCTGCTCGGGCTCGTCGACCTCGGTCGTCTACTTCAGCGGCACGCTGCTGGACCGGCGGCGTGCTGGTGACGTTCGGCGGCCTGCCGGCGCCGCTGGGGCCGGTCAGCGTGCTGCTGCTGTCGCTCTATCTCGGGGCTCTACCTCTCGGTCGCGACCACGCGGCGCTCGGCGTGCTGCTGGCGCGCACCGGCGCGCGCGGGCTTGTGGCTCGCGCCGGCGGCCTGGGTGACCGGCGAGTACCTGCGCGGCACGCTGCTCTCGGAGGTTTCCGTGGGTGCCGCTCGGCGACAGCCAGATCGAGATGCTCGCGATCGCGCAGGCCGCGAGCCTGGTGGGCGTCTTACGGCGTGTCGCTGATCGTCGCGTCCGTGAACGCCGCCATCGCCTCACGCGCTCGTGGCCACAGGGCGCTCGCGCTTCCTGGCGCTCGGCGGCACCGCGCTCGCGCTCTTCGGCCTCGCCGCCTGGGGGACGTGGCGGGTGGCCGACGGTTCGCTCACCGTGGCCGGCGCGCCCGATCAGGGTCGGGGCTGATCCAGGGCAACGTCGAGCAGCGCGACAAAGTGGGATCCGAGCCAGGCGCGGACGCATTTTCACGACCTACATCGCGATGACCCGCGACGCGGTGCGCCGCGGCGCCGCGCTACGTGCATCTGGCCGGAGTCGTCCACGCCGTTCATGTTCGAAGAAGACGCCGGTGGCGGTCAGGCGATCCGCGACCTCGCGCGCGAGGTGGGTGTGCCGCTGCAGTTCGGCAGCGACCAGGTGGAGCGCGGCCCCACGCCGCGCTGTACACACGCCGCGTTCGTGGCTCGACGCCCGACCGGCGCACGCGCGGCCGTCTACCGCAAGATCCAGCTGGTGCCGTTCGGCGAGTTCATCCCGCTGCAGCGAGTGGGTCTCGTTCGTCGCGCCGCTCGTCGGCGGCGTTGGCAGCCTTTGCCGCCGGCGACGAGGTGATGATGCTGCCGATCGCCGGCGCACCAGGCGAGCACGCGCCATCTGCTACGAAGTCATCTTCCCGCACCTGGCGCGGGAGGCGGTGGCCAACGGCAGCGAGCTGCTGACCACCATCACCAACGACGCCTGGTATGGCCGGACGTCGGCGCCGTATCAGCACTTCGCGCTGGCGTCGATGCGCGCCGATCGAGCAGGGGCGGTATCTCGGTGCGGGCCGCCAACACCGGCATCAGCGGCGTCGTCGATCCTACGGGCGCGTGGTGGAGAAGTCGGCTATCTTTGAACAGACGGGCATGGTGGTGGACGTGCGCTTCCTGCAGGGCCGCACTGATCTATTCGCGGATCGGCGACGTGGCGGCCTATCGCGTCGCGTGGCCGTCACCGTGCTCGCGCTGGTGACCTTGCGTCGCCGGCGTTGCGGACCGAGGAGGATGTGTGGCGGATCTCGAAGACCTGACGCGGCGGTACGACGACTCTCACCGGCGCTCGCTCGAGCTGCGGAGGTATCTTTGAGGGGCTGGCCTCCGGAGACCGAGCTCGGCGAAATCGAGAGCCTGACCGCCGCGCCCGACTTCTGGAGCCGCCAGGGCGAGGCGCAGAAGGTGATGCAGCGGCGGCGGCGCGTGGAGGGCGATCTCGCCCTGCGCGAGTCGCTGCGGCGCCGCGCCGACGACCTCGGCGTGCTGTTCGAGTGGGCCGCCGCCGGCGAGGACGTCGACGCCGATCTCGCAGCGCGGGCTCGACGAGCTGCAGGCCGAGGTCGAGACCGCCGAGACGAAGAAGATGCTCGGCGGCGAGCACGATCGCACGAACGCCATCGTCACCATCCATCCCGGCGCCGGCGGCACCGAGTCGCAGGACTGGGCCGAGATGCTGCTGCGGATGTACCTGCGAGTGGATCGGAGCGCCGCGGGTTCAAGCGCGAGGTGATCGACTACCAGCCCGGCGACGAGGCCGGCCTCAAGAGCGCGACGCGTGCTCGTCACCGGCGACTACGCGCTTCGGCCTGATGTCGCGCCGAGGCCGGCGTGCACCGCCTGGTGCGCATCTCGCCGTTCGACCAGGCGGCGCGGCGCCACACGTCGTTCGCCTCGGTCTATCGTCTGGCCCGAGCTGCCCGAGGACGTCGACGTCGAGATCGACGAGAAGGACCTGCGGATCGACACGTTCCGGTCGAGCGGCGCCGGCGGCCAGCACGTCAACGTCACCGATTCGGCCGTCCGCCTCACGCACCTGCCGACCGGCATCGTCGTGTCGTGCCAGAACGAGCGGTCGCAGCACAAGAACCGCGCGTCGGCGATGAAGGTGCTGAAGCGCGCGCCTGTTCGACCTGAAGATGAAGGAGCAGCAGGCGAAGCTCGATCAGATCGGCGGCGAGAAGCGCGACATCGCGTTCGGCAGCCAGATTCGCAGCTACGTGCTGCAGCCGTATCAGATGGTCAAGGACCACCGCACGAGGATGCAGGTCGGCGACGTCAACCGCGTGCTCGACGGCGACCTCGACGGCTTCATCAAGACCTATCTGATGAAGAAGGCGGCCGGAACATTGGGGACGGCCGCCGCCGCGGACGAGATTGAGCAGGGCAGGCGGAGCTGAAGCCCCGCCCTATGTGAGTGTGCGGGCCCGGGCCTTCAGACCCGGGCTGCGTTGCGCGATCGCCGCCGCGAGGAACGTGGTCAGCCCTCGCCCGCCGCATCGATCGATGCCCTGAAGCGGTCGTCCGCTTCATGCATGTCGGCCAGCCCCGCGTGCATCGCGCGTGCTGCCTGGGTAGAACCACCTGTCGATCGACAGGCGGTGGCGCTCCACGCGATCTCCAGAGGCCGCGGGCGCGGCGCCCGGTTCGACGCCGCGGCGCATCGCGGCGGCCGCCTCGGCGTAGATCGCGCCCTGTTCCGCCTGCTGCCGCTTCCAGTCCTCCGGGCGTGTAGCCCTTGGTCCGGCGGATCGACTCCTGGTAGCCGTCGGTATCGCCCCAGCGCTCCTGCGCCTCGGCCTCGTACTTCGACGGATCGAATCCGTTGAAGAGTTCCCTGGTATCCATCACTCCTCCATTCGGGTCGCGGGCTACGACGGCGAGGGCGGCATCGACGGCGTGCAGCATGCCTTCGAGCGCCTGCGCCTTCGATTCGAGGCGGCGCCGCCGCTGCTCCGGCAGCGCCTGCCGGTGATCCAGACCGCGGATCGTCGAGGCGACCGCTTGATCTCCTCGAGCGGGAACCCCAGCTCGCGTCCGATCAGGATCTGCTGCAGGCGCAGCGGGTCGGCGTCGGTGTAGAGCCGGTAGCCGGCCTCCAGCGCGCCCGGTCGGAGCCAGCAGAGCCGATCGCGTCGTAGTGGTGCAGCGCGCGAATCGACACGCCAGACCTCTGGCGACGTCGGCGACCCGACGTGCGCGGCACTGGCCATGTCAGGACTGTGAGGCCTCACGCGCGGCGTCAGGGTCAAGGGGCGGCGCGACGATCGACCAGAATCCGTGACGGGACAAGAAGGCCACGACGGCGGTCCACGGGCGGGAGCAGTCGTTGTGCCCGCAGGGCAACGGGATGAACTTCGCCCCAGGCACTGCTGCAGCGAGGGCGTGACCGTGCGCGACCGGGGCGATCGCGTCGCGTGTGCCATGGGCACCAACAGGGTCCCCGATGCGCCAGGACCGCCATGGTGTCGAACGGGTCCACACGAGAAAGCCGGGCGCGAAGAATTGGCCGGCGAAGGCTCGCACGCTCGTGAAGGACGACTTCGAGGATCAACGCGGCGACAGACCGGCGCTGCGCCGCCAGCTGCGCCGCCGCGCCGCCTCCCGAGCGAGCGGCCGTAGGCGACGTGCGCTTCCGGTCTACGTCCCTTCTGACCGCCCAGCCAGTCGTATCCGGCCACGATGGCGTTCGTGATCGACGTCTGGGTCGGCGAGCCGTCCGCGATGCCGTAGCCCGGGTGCTCCACGATGAGGACGCGATGCCGCGTCCTGCAGGTAGCGAAACCCATCCGAGCCAGTCTTCTGCGTTCCACCGTTGCCGTGAGCGAAGACGATCGCTGGGTGCGTGGCCGCCGCCGATGAAGAAGGCGCGGTGGGGCATACCAGGCGTGCACGGCTCCATCCGCGCCGGCGAACTGGACGTGCCCAATCCCCGCGATGGGCTGTGCCGCATCGGTCCGCGCGGGCGCGGATAGAGCGAACGGGCGAGGAAGAAGCGCACCGTAATGCCCCACCAGCACGGGAGAGCGACCACAGCGGCGCCGCCTCGTGCCGCAGTGCTCACGCGGAGGGCGTCTCGGGGCGTCATCGCAGCGCCGGCATTGGCGACCCCGATGCGTGAGCACGGCCTCTGGCGTCGTGACCCAGTCGCGGCGCTCGAACGGTGGCCGGTGGCGCATGTGCTGGCGGTGGCCGCACTCCAGCGGCGCTACCCAGGTGGCCCTTCCTGTCGGTCGTGAAAGCCAGTGATACGACGATCCATACGCCTTTGGCTCTAGCCTGGCCTTTGGGCTGCAGCCTCCCCGGCGGACAGAAGTACCAAGAGGCGAAAGGCTAAAGGCCGAAAGGCCGTAACTCAGGCCCCCCAGTCCGCCTCGCCTTCGACGGCGCGGCTTCCGCCGCCGGCGCCGGGGTGGCGGCGAAAGGCTGGGTCGCAAACGCGTGATCCGGGCGTCATCCCCGCAGGCTGGGTGCCGTTGATGAACGCCTCGGTCACGCCCGAGTCGAGCGTCACGAAGACGATGTTGCCGGGCGCCTCGAACTGCGGCGGGTTCTTGCGGTCGCCGCGCGTGTCGATGTAGGCGCGCATGAAGTCGATCCAGATGGGCAGCGCCGCGCTGCGCGCCGGTCTCGCCGCTGCCCGAGCGGCTTTTTCTCGTCGTAGCCGCACCCAGACGCCGACCGTGATGTCGGGTCGAAGCCGACGAACCACGCGTCGGTGAACTCGTCCATCGTGCCGGTCTTGCCCGCGAGCGGCCAGTTCGAGCGCCTTGGCCGCCGCCGCCGTGCCGCGCTGCACGACGCCGCGCAGCAGGTTCGTCATCACGGAACGCCGGTGTCGGCGCGGATCGCTTCGTGCGGCTCGCGGGCGGTTCTCCTCGAGGACGTTGCCCTCGCGGTCGGTGACGCTGACGCACCGAATACGGCGTCATGCGGACGCCCTGGTTCGGGAACGCCGAGTAGGCGCTGGTCATCTCGACGCAGCGTGGCCTCGGCCGCGCCGAGCGCGAGCGACAGGTACGGCGGGCAGTCGCCGCGCGAGCCCGAAGCGCCGGGCGTATGTCGACGACCTGTCGCGGGCCCGACTGCGTCCATCGCCTTCACCGCCGGGATGTTGCGCGAGTGCTCGAGCGCGCGGCGCAGCGTCACCGGCCCCTCGAACTTGCGGTCGTAGTTCAGCGGCCGATACGGGGCTGGTCCGGGCCGGCGCGATAGCGACACCGGCTCGTCGATGAAGACCGACGTCGGCGTGAAGCCGCGATCGATCGCCGCGCGTGTAGACGACCGGCTTGAACAGCGAGCCGACCTGCCGGCGCGCCTGCGTCGCGCGGTTGAACTTGCTGCGGCGCGAAGCTGAAGCCGCCGACCATCGCGCGAATCTGGCCGGTGCGGTTGTCGATCGCGAGCAGCGCGCCTTCGACGACCGGCGGCTGCTCGAGGGTCAGCGGCGCGTACTGCCCTGCTCGATCGCGCCGATCGCCACCTCGATCAGACGTCGCCGACCTTGAAGAGATCGCGACGCGTCGGTCTTGCGCGTCCACGCGAACGCGGCTGCGCGGCAGATCGAGCTTCGTGGCGCCGATGCGGACGCGCGCCGGCCGCCCTGCCGCTTCGGCAGCCGCCATCACCGACCGCCGGGCACGATGTCCCCGGCGGCGATCGGCTGCGTCCAGCGGTCGGTCGTGAAGCGTCTCGGGCGTCTGGCCGTCGGCGCGCACGGTCTGCGCGCGGCTTGCGGTAGACGCCGCGCCGCTTGTCGAGCGCGCCGCAGGCCGCGCTCGAGCGCGCGGTCGGCGGCGCGCTGCAGATCCGGCGTCGAGCGTCGTCTGCACTGCGAGGCCGGTCTCGTAGAGCGCGGCGGCCGCCGAACTGCTGCTTCGAGCGTCTTGCGGATCTCCTCGACGAAATGCGGCGCGATCGACCGCTCGGGCGTCGGCTGCCCGCGCAGCGACGAGCGGCTTCGCTGCTGCCGCCTCGGCGCGCCTGCCGGGTGATGAAGCCTTCCTCGGCCATCCGCGGCAGCACGTAGTTGTTGCGGCGCGCGAGCGTGCGCTCGGGGTTGACGAACGGGCTGAGACGCGCCGGCGTCTGGATGATGGCGGCGATCGTCGCCGCTTCCTCGAGCGTCACGTCCTTGGCCGACTTGTTGAAATACATCCGCGCGCCCGCCTCGACGCCGTAGGCGCCGTGCCAGCGGCATCTGGTTGGCGTAGAACGTGAAGATCTCGCGCTTGGTGTAGCGCCGTTCGAGCTGCACCGCGACGATCGCCTCGCTGATCTTCCGCTCGAGGCGAGCCGCTCGTAGATGCCGCCGCGCATGTACGATCCTGGAGGAACAGGTTGCGCGCGAGCTGCTGGGTGATGGTGCTGGCGCCGGCGCGCTGGCCGGTCGACGACGTCCTTGACCGCCGTCATCGACGATGCGCGAGATGCTCAGGCCGAAGTGCTGCTCGAAGTCGGCGTCTTCGGTCGCGATGATCGCCTGGCGCAGCGACCGGGGCGATGTCGTCGTAGCCGATGACCACGCGGCGCTCGGTGGCGAACTCGCCGATCACGTCGCCGTTGCGCGCCGAGGAGGCGGGTGATGGTGTTCGGGCGGTAGTTGTCGAGGGCGCTGATCTCCGGGAGGTCGCCGCCGTAGGCGAACAGGACGCCGCCGACGGTGCCGAGGAGCGGCGGCGCACGAGGAACGAGGGCGGCCACCGTGCGCGCGCCTGCGCGCAGCGTGATGACGACTCGGATGCCCGTCGCCGGTCGTCCGGCGTGCTGCTCATCACCGCAGTATACGGCCGAAGCGCCGTCAGGTCAGCGAGTTAGGCCGGTATAGACGGCCTAGCTCGGCGGCTCACATTGACTGTCGATGACTCAGATTTAATAATAGGCGCAACCTAAACCGCAGACCTGAGGACGCGAGAGTTCGATCATGAGCAAAATCATCGGAATCGACCTGGGCACGACCAACTCCGTCGTCGCCGTCATGGAAGGCGGCGAGCCCGTCGTCATCACCAACCCCGAAGGCGGCCGTCTGACGCCGTCCGTCGTGGCGTTCACCAAGACCGGCGAGCGGCTCGTCGGGCAGGTCGCCAAGCGCCAGGCGGTCACCAACCCCGAGAACACGGTCTTCTCGATCAAGCGCTTCATGGGCCGCCGCTTCGACGAGGTCAGCGAAGAAATGAAGATGGTGCCGTATCGCGGTCGTGCCGCGCCAGCAACGGCGACGTGCGCGTCAAGATCGGCGAACGCAGGACTACGCGCCGCCGCAGATCTCCGCGATGATCCTGCAGAAGCTGAAGCAGGCGGCCGAGGAGTATCTCGGGCAGCCGGTCACGCAGGCGGTGATCACCGTGCCCGCGTACTTCAACGACGCGCAGCGGCAGGCGACCAAGGAGGCCGGGCAGATCGCCGGCCTCGAGGTGATGCGCATCGTCAACGAGCCGACGGCGGCGGCGCTCGCCTACGGCCTCGACAAGAAGAAGGACGAGACGATCGCCGTCTACGACTTCGGCGGCGGCACGTTCGACATCTCGATCCTCGAAGTCGGCGAAGGCGTCGTCGAGGTCAAGTCGACCAACGGCGACACGCACCTCGGCGGCGACAACCTCGACCAGCGCATCATCGAGTGGATCATCGCGGAGTTCAAGAAGAGCGACGGCATCGATCTCAGCAAGGACCGCATGGCGCTGCAGCGCCTGAAGGAGGCGGCGGAGAAGGCGAAGATGGAGCTCTCCACGGTGATGGAGACCGACATCAACCTGCCGTTCATCACCGCCGACGACGACCGGCCCGAAGCACCTGCAGATGAAGCTGACGCGGGCGAAGTTCGAGCAGCTCGTCGACGACCTGCTGCAGAAGACGCGTCGGGCCGACGCAGGCAGGCGCTGGCCGACGCCGGCGTCGATCCGTCGAAGATCGACGAAGTCGTGCTGGTCGGCGGCTCGACGCGCATCCCGAAGGTGCAGCAGATCGTCAAGGAGCTGTTCGGCAAGGAGCCGCACAAGGGCGTGAACCCCGACGAAGTCGTCGCGATCGGCGCGGCGATCAGGCCGGCGTGCTCGCCGGCGAAGTCAAGGACCTGCTGCTGCTCGACGTCACGCCGCTCTCGCTCGGCATCGAGACGCTGGGCGGGGTGATGACGGCGCTGATCCCGCGCAACACGACGATCCCGACGCGCAAGAGCGAGATCGTTCTCGACCGCGGCCGACAGCCAGACGAGCGTCGAAGTGCACGTGCTGCAGGGCGAGCGCCCGCTGGCGCGCGACAACCGGACGCTCGGCCGCTTCCAGCTGATCGGGCCTGCCGCCGGCGCCGCGCGGCGTGCCGCAGATCGAGGTCACGTTCGACATCGACGCCAACGGCATCGTCAACGTGTCGGCGAAGGATCTCGGCACCGGCAAGGAGCAGAAGATCACGATCACCGCGTCGAGCGGCCTCAGCAAGGACGAGGTCGATCGGATGATGAAGGACGCCGAGTCGCACGCCGACGAAGACAAGAAGCGGCGCGAGGAGATCGAGACGCGCAACCGCGCCGATCAGGCGGTCTACGGCGCCGAGAAGATGCTGCAGGACACGCGGCGACAAGCTCGCGCGCCGGCGACAGGCGGCGGTCGGAGAGCGCCAGTCGCCGCGTTGAAGAGCCGCTCGAGTCGAACGACGCGGCGGCGATGACGCGGGCGATGGAGCAGCTGCACGCAGGCGCAGCACAAGGCGGCCGAGGCGCTCTACAAGCAGGCCGGGCCGTCGCCGGGTGGCGCCGGGCCCTGACGGCGCGGGCCCGTCGGCAGGCGCGGCCGGCGGCGGGCAGCCGGGCGGCGGCAGCCGGCGACGTCATCGACGCCGAAGTCGTCGAAGACGACAAGCGATAGCGGTCCGAGGACGGCCAGCGACAGGCGTCGAGGCAGCGGCGGGAGCAGGGCAGGGCGACGGCATGGATCTCTACGTGGTGCTCGGCGTGCGGCAGGACGCCTCCGAGTCGGAGATCAAGCGGGCGCACCGCCGTCTGGCGCGCCGTTTCCATCCCGACATCAATCCGGGGATCGGGAGGCGGCGGCCCACTTCCAGCAGAGTGCTCGAGGCCTACGAGACGCTGATCGATCGCGAACGCCGGTGCGCTACGACTCCGGCGAGGCGGCGCCGCCAGCTGAAGCGCGGCGCAGCGGCTTCGAGGGTTTCGACTTCTCGTCACGCGGGCCCGACTACTCGGCCACCTTCGGCGATCTGGTGGCCGAGGTGCTGATCGAGCACGGCGCGCGGCGTCCCGCCGCGGTGCGCGGCACCGATCTGCATCACGACGTCCGCATCTCGTTCGCCGACAGCTTCACCGGCTGCGAGCAGGCGCTGACGGTGACGCGGCGCGAGACGTGCCGCAGTTGCCGTGGCGCGGGCGTCGCGCGCACGGCGGCCGGTCCCTGCGGGCTGTGCCAGGGGCAGGGCGTGGTGCGCACCGTGCGCGGGCACATGGTGTTCTCGCGCAGTTGCAATGCCGTGCGGCGGCACCGGGCAGCAGCGCGCCGCGGCCGTGCCCGTCGTGCAGCGGGCGCCGGCCACGAGGTGCGAACCGAGCGCGTCACGGTCCGGCTGCCGCCGGGCATTGCCGACGGCGAGCGTGTCCGGCGTGCCCGGCAAGGGCGACGCCGGGCCCCGGGGCGGTCCGGCCGGCGACCTCTACGTCACGGTGCACGTGGTGCCCGACCCCGCACTTCCGGCGCGACGGAAGCGACCTGCATCGTCGTGCTGCCCGTGGCCGTGCACGAGGGCGGCCTCGGCGCGCGGATCGAAGTGCCGGTGTTCGACGGCACGGTGAAGGTGCGGATTCCGCCCGGCACGCAGTCGGGCCAGCAGTTCCGGATTCGCGAGCGCGGCATGGCGTCCACCCGCGGCGGTCCCAGGGGCGACCTGGTCGTCGAAGCGCGGCTGATGCTGCCGGCCGTGCTCGACGAGCGCTCGCGGGCGCTGCTGCGGGAGTTCGGCGAGATCAACGACGGCGCGGAGATCCGGCGGGTTCCGCCAGCCGGGTCCGGCGCTGGATCGCAGGATTAACGGAGTAGGGAACTGACCATGACAAAGAAGACCGAGCGTGGCAAGGCCTACTTCATGATCAGCGCGGTCTCGCAGAAGCTACGACATCCATCCCCAGACGCTCCGGCTCTACGAACGCGAAGGGCTGCTGACGCCGTCGCGCACCGAGGGCAACACGCGGCTGTATTCGGAGGAGGACCTCGAACAGCTCGAGACCATCCTCTCGCTCACGCGCGAGCTCGGCGTCAACCTCGCCGGCGTCGAGATCATCCTCAACATGCGGCGCAAGATCGAGCGGATGCAGCTCGAGGTCAACGAGTTCATGGACTACGTGAAGCGCGAGACTCGCGCGCGGCATCGACGACTGGGAGCAGCGCCTCAGCACCGCGATGGTCAAGAGTGCGCCCACGGACCTGGTGCGCCGCGCGCCATCGTCGCCGGCGACGCCGGCCGCGTCAGCCGAAGAACGCCGACGCGATCCGGCGGCGAAGTCGCGACGAGGCACGCGCACGCCATAGCCTTCAGCCTCTAGGCTCCGGACTCTGGCTCAGAGCGTGCAAGGCCCGAAGGCCAAAGCCAGACTATCGTCACGCACCGCGCAGACCAGCACGCGGTGCTACGATCGACGCCGTGAGCTGCGCTCTGTGCGACGACACCGGATGGAAATCGATCGAGGTGGACGGCGTGCAGCGTGTCGACGCGCTGCGACTGCATCCGCGATTCGGCCGGTGATCGGCTCGTCGCCGACGCGCGCATCCCCAAGCGGTATCAGCACTGCACCTTCGCGAACTACACGGCGTACAACGAGCAGCTCGAGAAGGCGCTGCAGTACTGCGGCCGCCTGGCGGAGCGATTCCCGGTGGTGGAGAAGGGCGTGCTGCTGCAGGGGCTGCCCGGCGTGGGGAAGACGCATCTCGCGGTGGCCACGCTGCTCCAGGTGATTCGCACCCGCGGCGCCGCGCGGTCTCTTCTACGACACGCGCGACCTGCTGCGCGTGATCCGCTCCACCTACGACCCGGTCGAACCGCACCGCCGAAATGGACGTGCTCGGGCCGGTGATGCGGGCCGACGTGCTGGTCCTCGACGATCTCGGCGCGGAGAAGACGTCGGAGTGGGTGGAAGAGACGCTGAACCTGATCGTCAACACCCGCTACAGCGAGAAGCGGGTCACGATTGCTTCACCACCAATTACGACGACAACCCCGACATCACCGATCCCGATTCGCTGCTCTTCCGCATCGGCGCGCGCATGCGATCGCGGCTGCACGAGATGTGTGAGGGTCTTCTACCTGAGCGGCGCCGACTACCGCGAGCTGCCGCCCAACGGCGGCATCGACGACCTCATCAACGCTGTGGAAGATGCGCGAGCAAGACGCTGCGCAAGCCGCCGTTGCCCGGCCGCAGCCGACCGGGCAGGCGCCGCGCCCAGTTGCGCTGAGCGCGGACGGCAAGGCCGACCTGAAGTGGTCGGGCGGCCGCGCCGGGCTCCTAGGCGGTCTGTTCCAGCCGGTGCTGGGTCTCTACGTTCACGTCCCGTTCTGCGCGGCCATCTGCAACTACTGCAACTTCAACCGCGGGCTGTTCGACGCGGACCTGAAGCGAGCGCTACGTCGAGGCCGCTGCTCGACGAAATCCGCCTGCGCGCCTGCGGGCACGCCGGCCGACACCATCTTCTTCGGCGGCGGCACGCCCTCGCTGCTCGAGCCGGTCGGAGATCGCCGCCATCATTCAGGCGTGCCGCGAGTCGTTCGACCTGGCGGCCGACGCCGAGGTCACGCTCGAGGCCAATCCCGAAGGCGTGTCCGTCGAGCGCCTGGCCGGCTTCCGCGCCGCCGGCGTCAACCGCCTCAGCTTCGGCGTGCAGTCGTTCCGCGACGACGAACTGGCGCGCCTCACGCCGTCTGCACTCGGCGAGCCGCGCCGTCGCGGCGGTGAAGCGAAGCGCGCGCGCGCCGGCTTCGACAACCTCTCGCTCGACCTGATGATGTGGCTGCCGCAGCAGACCGTGCCGCAGTGGCTCGAGTCGGTCGACGCGCTGATCGCCGTCGGCCCCGAGCACGCGTCGCTCTACATGCTCGAGATGTATCCCAACGCGCCGCTGCGCGACGCGATGGCGCGAGGGCAGTGGTCGGTGGCGCCCGACGACGACGTCGCCGAGATGTACCTGCAGTCGATGGCGCGGCTCGACGCCGCGCGGATACGAGCAGCACGAGATCTCGAACGTGGCGAAGCCGGGCCGGCGGTCGCGGCACAACCTGAAATACTGGACCGACGGCGAGTGGCTCGGGTTCGGCCCGGGCGCCCACTCGACCATTGACGGCGTGCGGACCAGGAACGTGAGCGCGACCGCCGAGTATGTCGCGGCGGCCGGCCCGGCGGGTCGCGCTCGTCGCCGAGGCGCGGCAGATGTCCGCGCGCGAGCGGATGGAGGACGCGCTCTTCACCGGGCTGCGCCTCACGGACGGGCTCTCGGTCGAGGACGTGCGGGCGCGCTACGGCGTCGATCTCTGGGAGGAGTTCGGGGCAGAACTGCAACCGTTCCGCGAATTCGGGTGGCTGATCTATGATGGCGGCCGCTTGCGGCTCACCCGGGCCGGCATGCTGCTGGCGCACGAGATCATGGCCGTGTTCCTCCGGCCGGCAGCAGGTCCGTCCGCGTGAACCTTTTGGCTGGTTTCGGAAGAACGGTATAGGATGGCGGTCCTGACCCAGGAGGCTTGACGATGCGACGACTGTCCGGAGTGGTACTGGCTGGCGCGATCCTGATGCTGCCGGCGTTTGCGCACAACGCGGGCGTGCAGGCGCAGGCCCTCAGAAGCTCACGATGGAGGGCGACCTCGCGTTGTGGAGCGTGGCCATCCGCCCGGACAAGACCGCCGACTTCGAGAAGATTCTCGGCAGAGTCAAGGAAGCGCTCGGCAAGTCCAGCGGCGCCCGAGGCCAAGCAGCAGCTGGCCGGCGTGGCGGGTGGTCAAGATGGCGAAGCCGATGCCCGACGGCAACATCATCTACACCCACGTCATCACGCCGGTCGCCGGGCGCGGACTACAACATCCTCCAGGTGCTGTACGCGACGTTCACTGACCCGGCGGAGCAGAAGGAGCTCTACGAGCATGTATCGCGGCGCCTTCGCCGCCAATCTCGGCATCGTCGACCGGCACGGTCGCCGTCGGACCTGTCCAAGTAGCGCCGTCCGCGCCGCAGCGGTCGGATCGAGCCACGAGCGGGCAGACCGTTCGTGGCTCTGTGTCGTTTTCAGGCGCCCCGAGTGCCGTTCGTGGAAGGATCAGCGATGATCAGGCAAGACGTCTGAACGCGGCCTGCCGAGCACGTGGCCGCGTGGCCGTGCCGCGCTGCGCAGTCGTCGCCGTGGCCATGGCTTCGGCTGTCGGCGCAGCAGCCGGCGGCCCCGGGCAGCCGCCCGGGTGGCAGCCGGTGCCGGCGCCGGCGCCGTGCCCGCGGCCGCCGGCGCGCCGCGCCCGCGGCCTACCGGCCACCGCCGCCGCGGACGTTCACGGCGCCGGTCGGCCTGCTGTTCAACACGGTGCGTCCCGACAAGGTGGCCGACTTCGAGAAGCTGATCGCGCGCCGTGCGGGCGAAGCGCTCGAGGCGAGCACCGATCCCGCCACTCAAGGCGCAGGCCAAGGGCTGGCGGTTCTACAAGGCGGCCGGAGCCGGGCCCCGGCAACTCGGTGCTCTATGTGTTCGTCGTCGATCCCGACGGTGCCGGGCGAGGACTACGGCCTCGGCCGCATGCTCTCGCAGGGCTCCACGGACGCCGCGGCGCTGCGCAGGAGACCTGGAAGCTGTATACGAGCTCGGTGACCGGCGGCGGCAGCCTGCTGAACCTGTCGCCGGTGCCCGAGGCGCCGCCGAGCCGGCCCGAACCAGCCGCGGGCGACAAGCCGCGGAGGCGGTGGAGCCCGCGCCGAAACGCGAAGCCGGTCAGAAGCCCGCGCCGCCGCGACGCTGGAAGCCGTGCAGTCGGAGGCGTCCTGACCCCTGACCCGGCCCACCTGACCTCAGAAAGCCAGGTTCGCTCCGGCGTAGAACCGGTGCACGACGTCGGGTAGAGCGGCGCGCCGCGCAGCCGGAACACGCGGTAGTCGAACCGCGCGCGCAGCGGACCCAGCGAGCCGCATCTTCACCGCCGCCGCCGGCGTTGGCGCCGATGCTGGTCTCGCTCGCGCCGTCCAGCGACTCGCGATAGCCGCCGGCGCCGGTCGTGAAGTACGGCTGGAAGCCGTGCAATCGCGACCGGCGTCTGCAGCAGGATGTTGCCCATGCCGGTCCGCAGCGACGGCGCGGCGTCGGCCGGGTCCTTCGCGCGTGTCCGAGTACTCGAACTCGAAGCCGAGCACGAGGATGCCGCCGCCGACGGCGAAGCCGCGGGCCTGCCGGAGCCGGCGGCGTGCTGGTGCTGCCGAGGAAGATCGTGGCGTCGGCGCGGCGCGTGCAGGCAGCCGCGAGCAGGCAGCCAGCGGCGAGAACGAGCGAGCGGGCGACGCGCATACCCCGATGATACGATCGGCGCGCGGCATGGACTTCCGCCTCACGGACGAGCAGGAGCTGCTGAGGCGCAGCGTGCGCGAGTTCGCCGAAGCGGAACTCCGGCCGCACGTGCGCGAGTGGGACGAGGCGCAGCACTTTCCGCGCGACGTCCTGCGCCGAAGCTGCGCCGAGCCTCGGCCTGATGGGCATCCAGTTTCCCGAGGCGTACGGCGGCGCGGCGATGTCGTCGGTCGACTACTGCATCTGCATCGAGGAGCTGGCGCGCGTCGATCCGGCGGTCTGCCTGTCGGTCGCCGCGCACAACGGGCTCGGCGCCGCGCACATCTTCCGTGTTCGGCACCGAGGCGCAGAAGCAGCGCTATCTGCGTGCCGCTGGCGCGCGGCGAGCAGCTGGCGGCGTGGGCGCTGACCGAGGCCGTCGTCGGGCAGCGACGCGGCGGCGATGCGCACGACGGCCGTGCGCGACGGCGACGACTGGGTGCATCAACGGCACCAAGCAGTTCATCACCCACGGCCGCGACGGCGACCTGATCGTCGTCGATGGCGGTGACCGACGCGCGGCCAAGGGCTCGCGCGGCATCTCGGCCTTCATCGTCGAGCGCGGCACGCCCGGGCTTCCGCGCCGGCAAGAAGGAAGACAAGCTCGGCATGCGCGCCAGCGAGACGAGCGAGGTCATCTTCGAGAACTGCCGCGTGCCGGACGCGCAGCTGCTCGGCGTCGAAGGGCAGGGCTTCGTCAACGCGCTGCAGGTGCTCGACGCCGGCCGCATCGGCATCGCCGCGCTCGCGGTGGGCCTGGCGCAGGGCGCCTACGAAGCGGCGCGGCACTACGCGTTCGAGCGCACGCCAGTTCGGCCAGCCGATCGGCACGTTCCAGAGCGATCCGCGCCAAGCTGGTGGACACGGCGACGCGCATCGAGGCGCGCGCGGCTGCTGACCTATCGCGCGGCCGCGCTGAAGGACGCCGGCGCGCGCACGCACGCTCGAGGCGGCGATGGCCAAGCTCTACTCGAGCGAGATCGCCGTGCGCGCCGCCGAAGACGGCGTGCAGATCCACGGCGGCTACGGCTTCGTGAAGGACTATCCGGCCGAGAAGTTCTTCCGCGACGTCAAGCTGCACGACCATCGGCGAGGGCACGAGCGAGATTCAGCGCCTGGTCATCGCCCGCCACCTGCTGGCGGGTGACCGCGACGCCGGTGGCCGCGCCGCCTGACGCGCTCGCCGAGCGCGTGCTCGCTGGCGATCGCGCGCGCGGTCGCGCGGGCGATCTCGCGTGATCGAGGACGAGGCGACCGCGGCGCGGCGCGCGCTGGTCGGCGCGCATCTTCGCGCGCACGCGGCCGCGCGTTCGTCGTCGGCGATCACCGGGTTCGCCGGCGGCGGCAAGAGCACGCTGGTCGATCAGCTGATCGTCGACGATCCGCGGCGCCGGCGCTCACGGTGGGCGTCCTGGCCGTCGATCCGACGCAGCCCGTTCAGCGGCGGCGCGGTGCTCGGGCGACCGCGTGCGGATGAGCGCGCCACGCCGCGGATCGCGGCGTGTTCGTGCGCAGCATGGCGCACCCGCGGCCATCTGGGCGGGCTGGCGCGGACGACCGGCGACGCGGCGCTCGTGCTCGACGCGGCCGGCTTCGACGTCGTGCTGATCGAGACCGTCGGCGTCGGACAGGACGAAGTGGACGTGGCCCGGACCGCTGACGTCGACGGTGGTCGTGCTGGTGCCCGGCACCGGCGACGACGTGCAGGCGATCAAGGCCGGCATCATGGAAATCGCCGACGTGTTCGTGGTCAACAAGGCCGACCGCGAGGGCATCGACCGTCTCGGTGCAGGCGATCGAGGCGGCGCCTGTCGCTGCAGCCGGCGCCGACCGGTGGCGTGGACTCCGCCGGTGCTCAAGACCGAAGCCACCACCGGCCGCGGCGTCGACGAGCTGTGGGCGGCGATCGTGCCGGTTCCGCGAGCGCGCCGGCAGCCGACGAGCGCGGAGCGCCGCCGCTTGCGGCTGCGAGAGCGGTGCTGCGGCACGCTGGTGGACGCGTGCTGCTGGCACGGCTCGGACGAGCGATGCCGCGCGGGAGCCGTTCGACGCAGGCGCGTCGCAGCGATGTCGCGGACGCGCCGCGGTCGATCCCTACACGGCGGCGCAGCCGCACGCTGGTCGCCCGCGTCGGCCGCGGCCGACCGGGACGCCGGATGAAGGCGGTCCTCGATCACGTCGGCATCGCGGTCGAGCGACCTCGACGAGGCGCTGGCGTTCTACCGCGACGCGCTCGGGCCTCGAGGTCGAGGCGCCCGAGGAGGTCGCCACGCAGCGGGTCCGGGCGCACATGCTCGACGCCGGCGGCGCGGCGCTGGAACTGCTCGAGGCCACGCGCGCCCGATTCGCCGATCGCCGCGCTATCTCGAGCCGGCGCGGGCCCGGGCTGCACCACGTCACGCTGCGCGTGGAGGACCTCCGCGCGGCGCTGGCGCAGCTGACGAGCGCGCGGCGTCCGGCTGGTCGACGACGCGAGCCGCGTCCCGGCGCGCGACGGATCGCTCGTCGCGTTCATCCACCCGTCGGCGGCGCACGGCGTCCTCGATCGAGCTGAAGCAGGCGCCGCGCGACACGGCGGTGCGTCTCGACGGTGGCGTCGCTGACGCTCGGCGATCTGCGGCTGACCACGCTGCACGACGGCCCGTTCCGGCTGGACGGCGGCGCGATGTTCGGCGTCGTGCCGCGGCCGCTGTGGGAGAAGCTGGCGCCCGCCCGACGATCGCAACCGCATCCAGCTGGCGATGCGGCCGCTGCTCGTCGAGGCGTCGTGGGGCCGCATGCTCGTGGACTGCGGCGTCGGCGACAAGATGACCGGAGAAGGCGCGCGACATCTACGCGCCTCGATCGCACGCGCGCATCTCGACCACGCGCTGGCCGAGGCGCGGGCTCGACGGCGGCACGACATCGACATCGGTGCTGGCCACGCACCTGCACTTCGATCACTTCGGCGGCGCCACGCGCGCGCGACGGCGCGGCTCGTGCCGCGCTTCCCGCGGGCGCGCTATCTGATTCGCGACGCCGAGTGGGAGGACGCGACGCACCCGCACGAGCGCAACCGCGCCAGCTACCTGCAGGACGACTTCGTGCCGCTGCGCGACGGCGGGCGTCGTGGACTTCTTCGACGGCGACGGCACGATGCAGCCCGGGCGTGCGCGTGGAGCGGACCGGCGGCCACACCGGCCAGCACCAGATCGTCTATCTCGAGTCCGGCGGCAGGACGGCGGTGTTCGTGGCCGACCTGATTCCGACCACCGCCCACCTGCAGGATCCGTGGGTGATGGGCTACGACCTGTTTCCGATGGACACGCTGGCGTTCAAGAAGCGCTTCATCCGCGAGGCGATCGACCGCGAGTATCTGATGTTCTTCGAGCACGATCCGCGCGTGGCGGCCGGCTATCATCCGGCGAGCGCGACGGCAAGCGCGCGTCGAGCGAGCGCAAGTGCTGTAGACTTCTAAGAAGCCTGACCTATGGAAAACGTGCGCATTGGCATCATCGGCGGCAGCGGCCTGTACGACATGGCCGAGGTGACCGACCGCAGCGAGGTCACGCTCGACGACGCCGTTCGGCGACCCGTCGGGCCCATACGTGCTCGGCACGCTGCGCGGCAAGCGCGTCGCGTTTCTCGCGCGCCACGGCGCCGGGCATCGGCTGCTGCCGTCGGAGCTGAACTTCCGCGCCAACATCTTCGGGATGAAGATGCTCGGCGTCGAGCACATCCTCTCGGCGAGCGCCGGTCGGCAGCCTGAAGGAGGAGCTACGCGCCGCTCGACATCGTCATCCCCGATCAGTTCATCGATCGCACGCAACGGGGCGCATCAGCACGTTCTTCGGCGGCGGGCTGGTCGCGCACGTCGGCTTCGCGCATCCGTTCTGCGCGACGCTGAGCGCGCGTCGCGCGTCGACGCGGCCGGCGCGGCGCGGCGCCACGGTGCACAAGGGCGGCACCTACGTCTGCATGGAAGGGCCGCAGTTCTCGACGCTGCGCCGAGTCGCGGCTCTATCGCTCGTGGGGCGCGGACATCATCGGCATGACCAACCTGCAGGAGGCCAAGCTCGCGCGCGAGGCCGGAGATCTGCTACGCGACGATCGCGCTCGTCACCGACTACGACTGCTGGCATCCGGACCACGACTCGGTGACGGTGGACATGATCATCGCCAACCTGACGCAGAACGCGAAGACGGCGCAGCAGATCATCGCCGGCGCCGTCGACGCAGCTGCCGTTCGAGCGCACGTGCGAGTGCGCCAGCGGCGCTGAGTTACGCGCTCATCACCCGGCCCGACGCCGATTCCGGCGCAGACGCAGGCGGAGCTCGCGCCGATCGTCGGCAAGCTATCTGACCACGAGCGCCTTGCCACTTTTCGAGGACCACCGAATGAGCACTCCGCAATTCGATGTCACCGCGATCGGCAACGCCATCGTCGGACGTGATCGCGCAGGCCGAGCGACGCGCTGCTGGACAGAGCACAAGCTGCCCAAGGGCGCGATGAACCTCATCGACGCCGACGACCGCCGAGCGGCTCTACGGCGATCATGGGGCCCGGCAAGCGAAGCGTCGGGCGGGTCGGCGGGCAACACGATCGCCGGCATCGCCGCGCTCGGCGGACAGGACGGCCTACATCGGCAAGGTCGCGACGGACCAGCTCGGCGACGTGTTCACCCACGACATCGCGCGCGGTCGGCGTCACCTACGACACGCCGCCGCTCGTCGGCGGGCTGCCCGACGGCGCGCTCGCCTCATCTTCGTCACGCCCGACGCGCAGCGGACGATGCAGACGTTCCTCGGCGCCACGACGCAGCTCGGGCCCGAGGACGTGAACATGGACTACATCACCGCGTCGAAGGTGCTGTATCTCGAGGGCTACCTCTGGGACCAGCCGCGCGCCAAGGAGGCGATGCGCGACGCGGCGATCAGGCGCACGAAGGCCGGCGTCAAGGTGTCGCTCACGCTGTCCGACTCGTTCTGCGTGGCGCGCTTCCGCGACGAGTTCCTCGAGCTGGTCGAGAAGCATCGTCGACATCCTGTTCGCCAACGAGCGCGAGATCCTGTCGCTGCTATCAGGTCGACGAACTTCGACGACGCGCTGCAGCAGGTGCGCGGGCACTGCGAGATCGCGCGCGCTGACGCGCAGCGAGAAGGGCTCGGTCGTGCGTCAACGGCGACGAGGTGCACGTCATCGACGCGGTGCCGGGCGTGAAGGTCGTGGACACGACCGGCGCCGGCGACGCCTACGCCGCCGGGTTCCTCTACGGCTACACGCAGGGCCTGCGACCTCGCGACCTGCGGCCGCCTTGGCGGCGCGATGGCGGCCGCAGGTGATCAGCCAGTACGGGCCGCGCGCCGACGTGAAGACGTGAAGCGCTCAGCGACGAAGGTTCTGAGGTGACGGACGGCCTCTGGCGCCTTTGAGGGAGAGCTCGTGCCAAGCGAGGGCCGAAGCTAGCGGCTTCACGCCCGAGACCGGCTGTCGACCCGGTTCCAGTTGCGGCAGGAACGCGGTGAGCAGGCCCGATCGCCGGCAGGAACGCGCACACCTTGTAGACGACGTCGATGCTCGTCGCGTCGGCGAGCTGGCCGAGCAGCGCCGCGCCGACGCCGCCGGCGCCGAACGCGAACCCGAAGAACAGCCCGAGACCGTCCCGACCCGCCCGGGCACCAGCTCCTGCGCGAACACGACGATCGCCGAGAAGGCCGAGGCCAGGATGAGGCCGATGACGACGGTCAGCATCTCGGTCCAGAACAGGTTGGCGTAGGGCAGCAGCAGCGTGAACGGCAGCACGCCGAGGATCGACACCCAGATCACCGTACTTGCGGCCGATGCGATCGCCGACCGGCCCGCCGATGAACGTGCCGGCGGCGACGGCGCCGAGGAACACGAACAGGTGCAGCTGCGCGCTCTGCACCGAGATCGCCGAACTTGTGAATCAGGTAGAACGTGTAGAAGCTGGTGAGGCTCGCCAGGTAGACGTTCTTCGAGAACACCAGCAGCACCAGGATCGCCAGCGAGCGCAGCGCACGCTGCCGCCGCGGCAGCCGGCGCGCCGGCGCGCGACGCGGCCGCGCCGCCTGCGCCGACGAGGTGCGCCTTGCACCAGCGCGCCGACGCGCGTCAGGATGGTCATCGCCGACGAGCGCGGTCAGCGCGAACCAGGCGATGCTGCGCTGGCCGTTGCGGCAGCACGATGAACGCGGCGAGCAGCGGCCCCATCGCCGAGCCCGGCGTTGCCGCCGACCTGGAAGAGCGACTGCGCGAAGCCGTGCCGGCCGCCCGGATGCCAGCCGCGCGACACGCGACGACTCGGGGTGGAAGATCGACGAGCCGATGCCGACGCAGCGCGACCGCGAGCGAGGATCGCGGCGAACGACGGCGCGCACGACAGCAGGAGCAGGCCGATCAGCGTGAACCCCATGCCGATGGCCAGCGAGTAGGGCTTCGGCGCTGCGATCGGTGAAGTAGCCGATCGACCGGCTGCAGCATCGACGCCGTGGCCTGGTTGGCGAAGGTGATGAGGCCGATCTGGCCGAAGTCGAGACGCGTAGGCGTCCTTCGAGGATCGGATAGACCGCCGGCAGCACCGACTGCATCAGGTCGTTCAGACAGTGGCAGAGGCTGATCGCGCCGAGGATCGCCGAGCGCGGTTTCACGAACGGCGGGCCTGGGAGCGGCGGCGGTGTCGGCGACGGCAGTCAGGTGGCCACAGAGCGGAGTCCAGCAGCGGCGCGGACAGGCGGCCGCTCGAACCAGTGTGCGGCGGGCGGCCTTGCTGCCAACCCGGGGCTGCACTTCAATAGCGCATGAACGCGCGGCGGCTGCGTCGCGGCGCTGGCCGCGCCGGCTCGGTGAGCTGGTTCGTGCTGGTCGTGCCTGTCGCCGCGCCTGTCCGCCAGTGCTCGCCGGCCGCGGTCTGCGCCGGCCGGCGCACTTGATCTGCCATCAGCTGGCCCGAGCGATCGTTCCACTGGGACGGCGCCCAGCTCGCCGTGTGCGCGCGCTGCGCCGGGATCTATCTCGGCGCCGTGTGTGACCGGCCATCCTGGCCTTCGCTGCCGCCGCGACGTTATGCGCGGCAGGTCGTCGCAAGCCGCGGCTGGCTGCGCGCGATGGCTCGCCGCGCGGCCGTGCCCGCACTGCGGTGACGGTGCTCGCGGAATGGGCGGGCTGGTGGCAGCCGTCGGCGAACGTGCGCGCGGCCACCGGCGTCGTGCTCGGCGCGCTGCAGCGGGGCTCGCCGTGGCAGCTGCGCTACACTACGGCGAATGCCTGCCCCGAGCGGCCGACGCGGTCCGCGCACCGCCGCCATGCCCTATCTAGTCTGTCGCCGCCGCGTGGGCCGGTGCCCGGCGCCGGACATCTGGTGGCTCGGCCGCTACCAGAAGGGGCTGACGCTGCTCGTCGTGCTGCCGCTCGATGTTCGCGTTCGGGCTGTGGATTCAGGGCCGCGATCTTTCCGTTTCAGTTCGACGAACTGCTGGTCGGCCTGGCCGGCGATCGCCGATCGTCGGCATCGGCCTGCCGTAGCTTCGTGGCCAAGCTGGCCGGCGTCGGCGCCGGACAACGTGATCCGCGATCACCTACGAGTAGGCAACACCTACGTGATCGTCGCCGGGACTGCTCAACATGCTCGCCGCGCTCGACGCGTTCGACATCGCCGTCAGGAAGGAAATAGAGACGCAAGTGATGGACGCGACCAGCCACCTCGGCCTGCTCGTGCGTCTTCTCCGCCGTTCGTCTCGATCGCCTTCGCGGTGCTGATGCGCGACGAGCCGCGCAGAGCAGCTGACGTTCGGCGCCAAGCTGTTCGGCACGTTCGTCGGGTCGGCGGTGCTGCTCGGCTGGCTGCTGTATCCGCTGCCGCTGCTGAGCGACGTCGGATCTGCGCTGACAGCGTGCACTGGCGGCAGCGCTGCGTTCGCCTGTGGTCTGGGCGCCGGTCGCCGCCTGCATGGCGCTGATCTTCGTCGTCTGTCCGCGCAGCCGACGCCGCCGCTGCCACCGCAGGTCTCCGACAAGCAGGGCCATTCGCTGGGCTACATGGGCTTGGCCGTCACCGTCAGGCGCGCGCGCTGGCGGGCGGCGATGCGTCGGGCGCCAGCGCTGCGCGTGGCCGCGACGCGCCTGGGCGATCGCCAGCGGCGTACGGCGCGACCGACGAGTGGCACCAGTCGTTCGTGCCGGCTCGAACGCGCCGACGTCGCACGACTGGTTTGCCGACGCGGCGGGCGCGCTGCTCGGCGCCGGCGCCTGCTGGGCGTGGGGTATAATTCGTTCCCGCGCCGATGTTTGACAACCTGCTCCGGCCGTCACCGGCGCGTTCCTGCCGTGCCCGGCTGCGACGCCCGGCGGCGCTCACGGAGCGCTGATCGTGAAGGAGTGGCAGGGGCTCCGCGGGCGCGCCGGGTTGCCGGTTCGCCATCGTCGTGTCCCGCTTCAACCCCGAGATCACCGACGGGCTCCTGGCCGGCGCGCGCGAGCGCTCGCCGAGGCCGACGTGCGCGACGACGACGTGGCGCGTCGTGCGCGTGCCCGGCGCCTTCAGAGCTGCCGATCGCCGCCCAGCGGCTGGCCGAGAGCGGCCGCTTCGACGCCGATCATCTGCCTCGGCTGCCTCGATCAAGGGCGACACGATGCACTTCGAATACATCGCCGACGCCGCCACGCGCGGGATTGCCGACGTCGGCCTCGCGACCGGCGTGCCGGTCACGTTCGGCGTGCTGACGACGCTCACCGACGAGCAGGCCGAGGTGCGAGCGCGGCCCGACGCCGGCAACAAGGGCCGTGAGGCCGCGCAAGCGGCGGTGGAGATGGCGACGCTGCTGCGGGCCATCGATCGGGGACCAGCGGCATGACCGGCCGCGCCCTCCGGCAAGGCGCGGCGCCGTCGCTCGCATCGCGGCACCGCGGCCGCGAGGCCGCGGTGCAGATGCTCTATCAATGGGAGGTGGGCCGCCTGCCGCTCGACGACGTGCGGCGCGTGTGGCGGCGAGGTGACACCGACGACGACGAGCCGCTGCCACGCCGGAACTGGCGGCGTTCGCCGACGCGCTCGCCGAGGGCGTGGCGGCGCACGTCGGCGGAGCTCGATCCGCTGATTTCCGAAGCCGCGGCGCACTGGCGGCATCGAGCGGATGAAGCGTCGTCGATCGGCTGGTCATGCGTCTGGCCGTCTACGAGTTCCTCCACGAGCGCGACACGCCGGCCACGGTGATCATCAACGAGGCCCTGGAGCTGGCGCGCGCCTTCAGCTCCGAAGAGGCCGTGCCGTTCGTCAACGGCGTGCTCGACGGCATCAGGCGCCGTCTGGAGCGGGCGTGAGCACCACCAGGAATCCGATCAGATCGTTCAGCGGCGCGCCAACCTCGAGGCGCTCAAGCAGCTCGGCGTCGACGTCTACCCGCACCGGTTCGACGCCGAGGCCACCATCAGCGCCATCGTGGCGCGCACGGCGGCGGCCGCGGGCGAGGCGCTCGAGCGACCACGTGTGCACACCCGCGTGGCCGGGCGGATTCTCGGCGTCCGGACGTTCGGCAAGGCGAACTTCCTGGTGCTGTCGGACGGCGCGTCGCGGCTGCAGGTCTACGTCCGCCAGGACTCGGTGCCGCGAGCTCGACGTTCCAGATCTTCAAGCTGCTCGATTTCGGCGACTGGGTCGGGCGTCGAGGGCCGGCTGTTCCGCACCAAGACCAACGAGCTGACGATCTGGGCGTCGGCGCTGCACGTTCCTCGTCGAAGTGCCTGCTGCCGCTGCCGGAGAAGTGGCACGGCCTCACCGACGTCGAGACGCGCTACCGGCAGCGCTACCTCGACCTGGTCGTCAATCCGGACTCGCGCCAGCGTGTTCGAGACGCGCAGCCGCGTCATCGCGGCGATCCGCGCAGTTCCTGATCGGCGCGCGGCTTCCTCGAAGTCGAGACGCCGATGATGCAGCCGATCGCCGGCGGCGCGCTGGCGCGGCCGTTCACGACGCACCACAACGCGCTCGACATGCAGCTCTACCTGCGCATCGCGCCCGAGCTCTACCTCAAGCGGCTGACGGTCGGCGGCATCGAGCGCGTCTTCGAGATCAACCGCAACTTCCGGAACGAGGGGATCTCGACGCAGCACAACCCCGAGTTCACGATGCTCGAGTTCTACTGAGGCCTACGCCGACTACCAGCGACCTGATGACGCTGACCGAGGAGATGCTGGCCGAGACGGCGCGACGGCGCATCGGCGGCGCTCGAGGTCGCCGTTCGGCGAGCACGTCGATCTCGCTTCAGGCGCCGTTCCGCCGGCTGTCGCTGCGCGACGGCGGCGGCCGCGGCGGCGGCGGCGCGGCTCGGCGAAGCCGTGGACGTCGCCGATGCTGCGATCGCGCGACGCGCGCGGCGGCGCTCGCGCGCGGCTGGGCGTGGCGGTCGAGGCCGGCGCACGGGGCCGGGCAGATCGCGGCGACGCTGTTCGAGGCGCTGTGCGAGGCGCGATCTCGTGCAGCCGACGTTCGTCTACGACTTTCCGACCGAGGTGTCGCCGCTCTCGAAGCAGCAGGCCGGACGATCCGGACACGGTCGAGCGGTTCGAGCTCTACATCGGCGGCTTCGAGGTGGCCAACGCCTTCAGCGAGCTCAACGATCCGGCCGAGCAGCGCCGGCGCTTCGAGGCCCAGCTCACGCGACCGCGCCGGCGGCGACGACGAGGCGCACGCGATGGACGAGGACTACATCCGCGCGCTCGAATACGGCCTGCCGCCGACCGGCGGGGAAGGCATCGGCATCGATCGCCTGGTGATGCTGCTCACCAACAGCCCGTCGATCCGCGACGTCATCCTGTTCCCGCTGATGCGCCCGCGGTAGACGGCGCTTACAGCGCATGCGGTTCGAGCTGTTCATCGCGCTTCGCTACCTGCTGCGCACCGCGCCGCCAGGCGCGCGCGTCTCGCTGGTGTCGATGTTCTCGACCATCGGCGTCGCGCGTGGGCGTGATGGCGCTCATCATCGCGCTGGCGCTGATGACCGGCCTGCAGGGCGAGCTGCGCGTCGCAAGCTGCTCGGCGCGGTCGCGCACATCTATCTGTCGAAGGCCGCCGGGCTTCGACGACTACCACGCCGACGTGGCAAGCTGCGCGCGATTCCGGCGTGATCGGCGCCGGCGCCGGCGGTGCTGGGCAAGGCGCTCGATGTCCACCAGCGCGCGCCGACGCGCTTCATCACCGTCAAGGGCATCGATCCGGCGCTCGAGGTCGACGTCACCGACATCCAGGCCGCGATGCGCAGAGGGCCGCATCGAGGACCTCGCTCGCGCACGCTGCGCGGACGGCGCCGAGGACGTCCGGGCATCCTGCTGGGGCAGGATCTGGCCGGGCAGCTCGGCGTGTCGGTGGGCGACACGGTCGTCGCTCCTGACGCCGCAAGGGACGCTCTCGCCGCTCGGCGTGCATGCCGCGCACGCGGTCCGGTGCGCGTGGCCGGCATCTGTCCGCTCGGGCTGCTACGAGTTCGACAGCGCACTGCGGCCTGGTGTCGCTCGACTTCGGCGAGCGCCTGATGTCGCGCGCCGAGCCCGACCTGATCCAGATCCGCGTCGCCGACCTCTACGAGGCGCCGGCGCATCGCCGAAGCAGATCGAGGCGACGCTCGGCGCCGGCTACCTCGCGCGCGACTGGGCGCAGCATGAACCAGTCGCTCTTCTCGGCGCTCTGGCTCGAGAAGATGGGCGATCTCGATCGCGATCGGCGCTCATCGTCATCGTCGGCGCGCTCAACATCATCTCGTCGCTCATCCTGCATGGTGATGCAGAAGAGCCGCGACATCGCCATCCTCAAGACGATGGGCGCGTCGTCGCGCAGCGTGATGACGATCTTCATCGCGCAGGGCACCGCCATCGGCGTCGTCGGCACCGCCATCGGCAGCGCCGTCGGGCTGGCGCTGTGCTGGATCGCTCGATCACTACAAGGTGGTGCACATCCCGATCGACGTCTACCAGGTGCTCCATACGTGCCGTTCATCGTGCTGCCGCTGGACTTCGCATCGTCGTGGTGGCCGGCCGGTGCTCATCTGCTTCCTCGCCGACGATCTATCCGTCGCGGCAGGCCGCGCGGCTCGATCCGGTGCAGGCGCTGCGGTTCAGTGATGCCGCTCGTCGACGTCGCGGGCTGCAACAAGATTCTACGACGCGGGCGCGGCGCGGCTGCACGTGCTGCGCGATCTCGAGCTGCGAGGTCGACGCCGGGCGAGATGGTGGCGGTCGTCGGCGCGTCGGGCGTCGGCAAGAGCACGCTGCTGCACGTGCTCGGCGGCCTCGATCTGCGCCGACAGCGGCGTCGCGGCGGTGGCGCGGGCGGCGCTCAGCGCGATGATCGGACGCGGCGCTGGTCGCGTTCCGCAACCGGCACGTCGGCTTCGTCTTCCAGTTCCATCACCTGCTGCCCGAGTTCACCGCGCTCGAGAACGTCGAGATGCCGATGCGCATCGGCCGGCTGCCGCGCGGCCGAAGCGCGCACCGCGCGCGGCGGAGCTGCTGGCGCGGGTCGGGCTGGCAGAGCGCCTCGAGCACCGGCCCGAGCATGCTGTCCGGCGGCGAGCAGCAGCGGGTGGCGCGTCGCGCGCGCGCTGGTCATGCGGCCGTGCGCTGCTGCTGGCCGACGAGCCGACCGGCGATCTCGACGAGCCGACGGCGGAGTCGCT
>ERZ1370068.2934-contig-2061_pt1 | contig 45241 bp, 62 predicted proteins | sample MGYA00561227_ERZ1370068 | MGnify/ENA primary metagenome ERZ1370068 (study PRJEB38410, sample SAMEA6850437) | metagenome | study: Metagenomic assessment of the ecological functions of the soil: analysis of the soil microbiota associated with the... | reverse complement strand
CACAATGCTAATGATAGCATGTTCCTGATATAGATCTTGAAAAACCCATTTAGATGTTAGTTGAATATAGTTGCCTCTAAGTATAGGTTCAAAGATCCTTACATACTCTTACTTTTCCCATGGGAGAGTCTGCAACTGGCACCCACCTGCCATGGGATCAAAGGGAAAGAATTCCCAATTTCCTACGTCCTTTTTTCCAATAGTTTTTTGTGTAGCCATACTTTAAAATTATAATCTTAACCAATAGGCTGCGCTGTCAACTAATGTACAACAGAATTATAAATGATGAGAAATTATTGTCAAACCCAAACTACAAGGTTTATCCGGGTTTTCTGTATTCTATATTCCACAGCCTCAACATATTCTGCCAGAGGTTGAAGTCCGACTTCCGCTCTGCGCTTATCAACGTTTATTTCATCTTCATCCCAGTAAATATCCAACAGTTCTTACCTGTACTGTCACATTGAATTTGGCTTCCATAAATTTGTTTACTTCCACGTTTTATTAAACCTGTCTTCAAGTAATGCTAAATCATGTCCAAAAGCTCTATTATCTTTTACTGCCTGCTGGTAATGGCAAATATTTTCCCGTGTTGTTGAATCGGAGTGCTGAATAACCAAAAAACAATGTTTGATTTGCTTTGAACTGATCGTGTCATAGCCGATCCATCCATGTTTGTCAAGAATTTGAAACATATTTTGTTGACCTCATCCTGTTTTAGCATTTTCTGTCCTAGCGAGATCATTTCAGGTGACTTGCTCGCAAATTTCTGCCACGTTTCCATATAATTCTGGTTCTATACACCCGATCTAGCAAAGTGTATCTTTCAAGGCGGGGTTTTATGTCCTTGTATTTACCCAGCTTCTTTTATTTTCACAATTGATTTTGTTTGACAGTATTTTTATTTCTGGAATTATCTTTATGCCCATGTAATAAGGATAAAGCTTTTTCATTTTTTAATTTATCGTAATCGTAAAACCAATTTCTAACTTTTTTTAAATTAAAATTGCCGAATTCTACTTGTCCTGCCATTGCCCATGCACACGCAGCCTTACCTGTGTCCGCTGAAAACTCTTGTATATTAAAAAGAAAAGCATCTGAACATGCCCTCAGCTGGATCTTAGATATTCTTTATTCCAGAAGCCCATGTCGGCTATATCAATTTTTTAAAATATTCAGTCCAGTCAACTCTTCCTACAACAGTTTGCTGTCCTAATATAATGACTGAATAAAATAAAATGGTTAAAGTTGAGACTGTACGTAGTGCCACTAAAGCAGATTTAATGACTGGACCTTGAAGTTAATATTTTACAGCTTGAGATTTATTCATCCCGTGGAGTTCAGTCAGATCACAAAAAAATTTAGGATTTCATTAGCTGCCAAAGTACACATTATCCCTTTTCTCTTTCATAGCTTTTTTACGTTATCCTGCTGCTCTCGCAGATGTTGTTATGAGTTCAGTACTCTTTCTAATTTTAAGAAAGTTTCTTTTCCATCCTATTAAGTAATTAGTGGCATGATGCTGTTCCAGGATTTTTGATGCTCAAAAGATGCATTCGCAGTGCTATTGTTTATTGAATCAAGCTGGATATGTTAACTAGTGATTCAACTCCCGGCTCATTTTCCCATTCCCATGTAAATGAAAGTTGCCTGAACTTTTCTACTGATAAGGTACTCTTACCCATGCATGTATGCTCAGTCTCCATCTCCATCTTTAAAAGTTATTTCATAAGATCCGCCTTGTTCTACATTCATTTTTGCGCTCAGGCTTTGCCATTTGGATCGGAGCCGAACCATTGTAATATAGACCTCCATCCGGCCCATGCCTCCCAAACTTTTCTCTTGTTGCATTAAAGCTTATTTCTATCCTTACAGCATCATCATCCATTTGATTTCATTTAGTAGTTACTTCAAACTTTAACCTGAATATTCATTATCCCTTTTTTCTTTCATAGCTTTTTTCTGTTCTTCTGCTGCTCTTAATTCTATCCGTCTTATTTTACCGCTGATCGTTTTAGGAAGTTCAGTAACAAATTCAAGAAGCCTTGGAACTTTATAAGGCGCCAAATGTTTTCTGCAATAATGGAAAATTTTATCCGAGAGTTCTTTGTTGCCATCCATACCGGAACTAATACAACAAATGCTTTTACTTCCTGTCCTTTGATCGGATGCGGACTGCCAACAACCGCAGATTCCAACACTTCATCTATCTCCAGCAAAACACTTTCTATCTCAAAAGGGCCGATGCGGTAATCAGATGATTTGATCACATCGTCATCCCTGCCTACAAACCAATAGTAACCATCTTCATCTTTATAAGCTTTATCGCCGGTATAATAAAGTCCATGCTTGAAAACTTCTTTTTGTTTTTCCTCATCACCAATATATGATTTGAAAATTCCGCGAAAACGTTCAGGATGCATACGAACAGCGATCTGCCCGGTTTCATGAACAGGCAATTCATTTCCATCTGCATCAGCGATCATCATATCATAAATAAAAGTTGGTTTGCCCATCGAACCAAACCTGATCTTGCTGCCCGGCAGATTACAGATCATGCAAGTACTTTCTGTTTGCCCGTATCCATCACGTATCTCAAGTGCCTGTTCCATCTTTCCAGATCTTTATAACCTCAGCATTGAGCGGTTCACCTGCACTTACACATTCACGCAACGAAAATTTGTAATCACTTAAATTTTCATTGATCAGCATCCGCAATGCATGTTGGCGGCGCACAAAGAGTGGTTACTTTATGATCCTGGATAATTTTCAAATAGTCTGCTGGCTACAAATCTTCCTTCGAACATAAGCAAAAACAGTAGCTCCAAAATTCAGCGGAGCAAATACACAACTCCATGCAAACTTTGCCCATCCCGGTTGTGAAATATTATAATGTTTATCTCCGGCTCTCAACCCGATCCATGCAGCGGTAGTTAAATGTCCCAACGGATAACTCGACTGCGTATGTACAGCCACCTTTGGCATTCCTGTAGTTCCGGAAGTAAAGAACCAAAACAAATCATCATCTTTATTTGTATCTGCTGCGATCGCTTCTTTTTCTTCTTTATCAATCACACTATAAGATATCCATCTCGTCCTTTTCGCCATCCAGCAACAACTTCACTTTAACAGGATGATCGTATTGCAATAAGAGCCTGTTCCATTTTTTCTGCATTATCCTTGTCTGCGATAATTACTTTCGGAGATGCTTTTTGAAAACGATAAACGATATCATTTACAGTAAGTATGCTTGCAGCAGGAATTAAAATAAATCCACCTTTGATAGCAGACAGATAACTTATCCATAATCCTTCGTTCAACCCGCACATGATAAATACATCATCTCCCTGCTGTACGCCTTGCTTTCGCAAAAGATTCAATAGCTGGTTGCATTTTTCCGATCCCTGTTTATAAGTAAGTGTCAAAGCTTCTGATGGATCGTCTGTAACCAACTCCAACATGTTGCGATTGCCATGCGTATGAACAATTAAAGGATCAAACACATCCCGAACCCAATTGAATTTTTCGGGGACTTCAATTGAGCATTCAGATAATTTGTTGTATTCACTCTCGTTGAATGATCAATGTTAATTCGGCAGTAGTTTTTGGAATTTGTCAAGCATAAGCCCTGATGTTATTTGGTTTTGAATTTCACTTCATAACGTTTTAAAGGGTAACCTTCAGCAGATTTGAAACTAAGATTTGTAATAACAAATTCATATTCATGATCTGGGTTTCACTTCTATTTTGATTGTAAACGAAGTGCCATCATCAGAGAATCCAACAACGCCGATGATAGGAGAATAGCCTCTTTCCACGACTTACCATTGTTTATCGAATATCCTTTTTTATTCATCGGCGCAGAGAAAAACAATTTTTAATCTCGTTGATAGTAGGATCAACTCCTTATCTCCATTTGCAAAAGGTTCCAGTTTTACTACGTGCAAGGTTCTTTGGCCTCAAATGCTTTAACAAGCTCGGCTTTATTCAATGGCTCGGGATAATACTTTGAATTACTCAAGAATCTTTCGATATCATCTTCATTCTTAAAATTCAATTCAAATGATCTCTTTGACAGCTTTTTTCTTATCAGTGGAATTGTTAGTAGTAGGATTTGCAGATCGTGTAACCTACAAAGTAACCAAGATCAGCAACCGTTGCATTGGAGCCATTGTATACAACCAATTGGAAGAATAGGAAGTGAACATTTCTTTTGAATTGTTCTTTTAATTCTGTTTCGTGTTCCCTTCCGTAAACAGCATAATTGTTCTGGCATAAGTTTATCGATTACCAACTCAGTAATAAAATCGCATGCACCTTCTTTTATTGCTTGCCTGAGCAAATTATGCGGATCCCTTTTTGCTGGGTGTGTGACATATTCGTGAATGTTTAGGGGAATTATATTGTCAGCCTTTGATTTTTAAATACACCTTCAAGCCATTTGTTAGGAAATTCTGAAACATCAGTCGTATGCATTACCTGTAGCAATTCCTGATCCTCATCAAAACCATATCATCTATGGTAGTAACACTACCTGACCGGAGTCCACCAACAGTGAAATACATCTTAGCTTCTTTCAGATCAGGGTATAATTCCTTTTGAGTTTTGTTATGCTTTTTTCTATTTCTGGCGCATATGATCTGGCTGTAAGTGTATTCGGCCGAATGGAATTCCAGAATTGCGGATACAAGCGAATAAGTTGCACCCAAAGTGTCGCGTTATAATTTCTTACTGCCATAAAGGCTTTTAGGCCCTTTATTGTCAATATAAGATTTTGAATAAAGACAATTTGCTTTTAAACTGTCTTTTTTGTTGATTGGATACTATCATAAGCGATCCAGAAATTATCAATGTCAACAGTAAAAACCTTTTGATCTTTCTGAGCGTTTGATGCAAATGAAAGGATGAAAAGAAGGAGTAATTGTTGCAAATGCTCTCTCATAAATCAGGATCTTTTGCTTTAATATATAGAGATTTATAGAATAGCAATTTACACCGTTGTTTTATATAGCTAAAAAATCCTCCGAATTGATCGAAGGATTTTAGCATTTGCTGTTTATTTTTGAAATATTATCTTAGGAATAAGATCTCTCTATATTTTGGTAAATTACCATTCGCGATCATCAACAAGCAATTCAATTTTGTCAACATGATAACGTATATCATCAAAGAAGGCATCTTTTACCTGGCTTTGATAAGCGATAGCCTTTGTTCTTGTGCCATTCATGTTGTTGCATATTTTTCTTGCCTCGATCATTTTTTCTACCAGTTCGCCTGTCTTGCTAATATGCTCGGATATTTTTATCCAGTATTTGTTTTTGATTGGCGAACGCAGATTCTTTCAATCCTGATTCTTTCAATCCTTTAATATTATTTGCCAGCAAATTCTGATAACGAATAGCAGCAGGTAAAACATGGCTTGTTGCCAATTCACCCATGATGCGGCTTTCGATCTGCACTTTCTTAATATATTTTTCCAACTCTATTTCATGTCTTGCTTCCAATTCTCCGTGAGTGTACACATCATTGTTTTCGAAAAGTTTTTTGCTTTATCGGTTACCATTGCATCTAACGCAAGCGGCGTGGTTTTTACATTGGGCAATCCTCTTTTTCTGCTTCTTTTTCGCCATGCTTCGCTATAACCATCACCTTCAAACAAAACTTTTTCACTTGCAACAATATATTGGCGTATCACATGCATGATGGCGATCTCTTTTTTCTCACCTTTTTCAATCAGTGCATCCACTTCTGATTTGAATTTTTTCAGTGTATCAGCCATGATCGTATTCAGCACTGTCATTGCGTTGGCACAATTTGCAGAAGAACCAACTGCACGGAATTCAAATTTATTTCCCGTAAATGCAAATGGTGATGTTCTGTTCCTGTCTGTATTATCCAATCAAAAGTTCTGGAATGCTTTTATGAATGTCGATCTTCAACATGCTTTCATCTGTCTCATCCATTTTCGCAGTCACTCTTTCTTTAACATCGTTCAAAACTTTTGTCAGGTATTGACCGATAAAAACTGAAATGATCGCAGGAGGAGCTTCATTGGCGCCAAGACGATGATCATTTGGTGCAGATGCAATTGATGCTCTTAATACATCAGCATAATCATGAACAGCTTTAATTGTATTTACAAAAAATGTAAGGAACATCAGGTTTGTCTTTGGCGTTTTACCCGGAGCTAAAAGATTTACACCTGTATCAGTTGCCATGCTCCAGTTATTATGTTTGCCACTACCATTTATACCTGCAAATGGTTTTTCATGCAGCAACACTCTCAGCTTATGACGACGTGCAACACGATCCATCACATCCATCAATAAAGAGTTGTGATCAACAGCCAACACTTACTTCTTCAAAGATCGGGGCACACTCATATTGTGCAGGCGCCACTTCATTATGTCTTGTACGAAGAGGAATTCCCAACTTGTAGGATTCATTTTCATAGTCACGCATAAATGCATATACTCTTTCAGGGATAGAGCCGAAATAATGATCTTCCAATTGCTGACCTTTTGCAGAGCTATGTCCATATACTGTTCTTCCGCACATTACCAGGTCTGGACGGGCATTATAGAGCCCTTCATCAATTACAAAATATTCCTGTTCCCATCCGAGTGTGGCAGTAACTCGTGTTACATTTCTATCAAAATAATTACAAACATCAACAGCAGATTTATTTAATGCTTCAAGCGCTTTTAACAACGGTGCTTTATAATCAAGTGATTCACCTGTATAAGAAACAAAGATGGTAGGAATACAAAGAGTTTTTCCATTACCGATCTCCATTATAAATGCAGGAGAAGAAGGATCCCATGCAGTATAACCTCTTGCTTCAAATGTTGCACGCAATCCTCCGCTTGGAAAAGAAGATGCATCGGGTTCTTGTTGTATCAATGCATCACCTTCAAATTGTTCGATCGGAGTGCCATCACTTTTTATTGTGAAAAATGAATCATGTTTTTCAGCAGTAGTTCCTGTTAATGGTTGAAACCAGTGTGTGAAATGAGTTACACCTTTCCCTTCTGCCCATGAACGAATGCCACTTGCGATCTGGTTGGCCATTGAACGATCAATTTTTTGTCCGGCTCTTATTGAACCGATCAAGACTTTTATAAGCCTCATCACTTAAAAATTCTCTGGCTGTTTTTACTGTAAAAACACTTTCACCAAAAATGGCTGTTATCCTTGGTGGGATTTTCTACCTGCACTTCCTGTACAGAAGATAGATTGTTGATAGCGTTGAATCGTAATGACATGATATTTTTTTTTCTTTTTTAATTGGTCTCAAATATAAAAGGTAAGCCCTGTTTAAAAGCTTACCTCTAAAATTTGGTGAATAAATATTTATTAAACCTCTTCTATTAAGCAACTTTCTTTCTCCTGGAGTCACTTGCGCCAAATTAGCTTCAGCTATTTTTACTGTCTTAATAATACGAGCAGCTACTTTATAAGGATCAGCAGCGCTATTCGGACGACGATCTTCCAACCATCCTTTCCAGCCTTTTTCTACTGTGCCGATAGGAATGCGAATGGAAGCGCCACGATCTGAAACACCAAACTTGAAATCAGTGATTGCTGCTGTTTCATGTTTACCGGTAAGACGCAGATGATTGTCTGGTCCATAAACTTCAATATGTTCTTTCACAAATGGCCTGAAGCTCTTCGCAGATCTGTTCGTATATTTCTTTACTTCCACAGGTTCTCAATAATTCATTGGAGAAGTTTGCATGCATTCCACTTCCGTTCCAATCAAGATTACCAAGAGGCTTGCAATGCCAGTTGATAGCGATACCATATTTTTCTCCGATCCTTTCTAATAAATAACGAGCAACCCAAACCTGGTCGCCAGCTGCTTTTGCACCTTTTGCGAAGATCTGGAACTCCCATTGTCCAGTAGCTACTTCAGCATTGATGCCTTCAACATTTAAACCGGCTTCAAGACATGCATCAAGATGCTCCTCTACCATTGCACGGCCAAATGCATTTGTTGCACCTACTGAACAATAGTAGGGACCTTGTGGTCCGGGGAAACCACCTTCAGGAAACCGATAGGTTTATTGTGTTGCAGGATTCCACAAGAAATATTCTTGTTCAAATCCAAACCAGAAATCATTGTCGTCGTCTTCAATTGTTGCCCTTCCGTTTGATTCATGAGCGGCGCCACCAGGACTTAAAACTTCACACATTACGAGATATAGCATTTTTCCTTTGAGGGTCTTTCGCAATGAATACTGGTTTTAATAAACAATCAGATGATCCGCCCGGAGCTTGTTCAGTTGATGAACCGTCAAAGCACCAAATTGGGCAATCTTCCAATTTGCCACTGAAGTTTTTTCGATCTTAGTTTTACTTCTGAGGCTTTGAATTGGCTTATATCCATCCAGCCAGATGTATTCTAGTTTTGATGACACCATAACAAATGCATTTAAATTTTAATAAAGGGGTTCAAAATGCAAAAAAAGCATATTGGAGAATAAAACCAATAATTTTTGGCAGATACAAACAGTGTTTATTGTAAAATGTGGAAAATTTTATCAAAAAATGAATAACTGCTAATGAAAATATTACAAATACCTAGATTATCAGAAACATTAGAATTATTTTTAATATTATTAAAAGAGAATGGAGTAAATCCTTTCCCAATTAATAAGACTTATAACAGGAACCAATAAAAAGGTAGGATAATACTTCTGTATCGAACTATCGCCCCGAGAAAATTTACCGTAAAACCTATAGAGAGTAAGAATGAAAATGAAAAGAAGATACAAAACCAGATAAGCGGAAGTCGATCTTTACTCCATTTGTTCGCCAGAATAAAAATAAGAAAAAGAGAAGCAAAAGAAAATGCAGTTTCCGATGCTGCTGCCATAGAAAGAATATGTTTTACATCACCTGGATGTGGACGAAGAGTTGTGGAGCTTAGAGCATGTGGTGTATTCATTAAAAAGCTTCCAATTGTTGGTTTTAATTCAGGCAGTTCAATGCCCAGAATTTCCCTGCAATGTTTTAAAAGCATTGTTGTTTGATCAACAACAGCTTGTGGAAAATCAAGACCCGGAAAAATGTATCTCAATGAAAAGAAAAGTAATCCGCATATTAAATAGGTAGAAATATAAATAATGGCATTTCTTTTTGAATTCTTGTTGAAAGTATCCAGGCAAATAATGCAGGAATCAATATTACAAGCAAAAAGTTTCTGAATGAAAGAATAATTATAAATGAAATAAACAAAGGAAGATATGCGGGAGAGCCTGAACTTTTTTTCTTTTAACCCAAAATAGGCATGATAAATGATAAGGCTTATCGCCATGAAAACAAGACCATCTTTATGAATACCACTTGTCCAATAGGCAAATGAAGGGATTAAAAAGTTGCAAGCAATACATGAACCTTTTTACCAGGGAATACATCACTAAACACACGGTATATTGCCACTGGTCCGGTAAAAGTGATAAAGGAATAGAAAATAACATTTACATAATAATTGCCAAAACTGAAAACATTTACCAATGAAAGAAACTTGATGAACATATTACTCTTCAGATCATTCCATCAGGAATAATCCGAGGAAAAAAACCTCCATACTTATTTTCATATCCACTATGAAAAATATTGAAAAAGTATTCTGATGGGCTATGGAAAAGCAGTTTGTATTCTTCCACACTTGAATAATGATAACCCCATGTTCATATCATATAAGCAATACTGGCCGTAATAGATACCGATCCATCCATAAAAAATACCAGCCATTACCTTGAGCAAAAACAAAATAACTAATTGGGCATTGCTAAGCCCTGATTTTTGAAAGAAGCCAAGTCTCTGTAATTAACCACGCAAAGTAAACAGAGGTATCCTGCAAATAATAAATAATACAATCGGTCAGGTTTATCTTCGCAAAATAGCTTATAAATATTTGATTGTACGATATATGAAGAAGCAAATATGATCTTCAGGAAAGTGAATTTTAAGTTTATAAAATAGCGTTTAGCAATTGCCTGACATCATACAATATCATTAGCTTTGCGCTTTCTTAAAAACTATGGAAATAACTGTAAAAACTGCCGAACAACTTCGCCTGACAGCTGAAGAATTTGAACTTATCAAACAAAAACTTGGACGAACACCCAACTTCAATGAACTCTGTGCTTTCAGTGGCATGTGGAGTGAACATTGCAGTTATAAAAATTCTATTAAGTGGTTAAAGACTTTGCCAGTGAAGGTGGTCGCATGCTTGTAAAAGCAGGTGAAGAAAATGCCGGGCTGATGGATATTGGCGATGGACTTGGTGTTGTTTTTAAAATTGAATCTCATAATCATCCTTCGGCTATTGAACCATTCCAGGGAGCAGCAACAGGTGTAGGCGGAATTCATCGTGATATTTTTACAATGGGAGCAAGACCGATCGCTGCACTTAAATTCTTTGCGTTTTGGAAATTTAGAAGAAGATAAAACGCAACATTTACTTTCTGGCGTGGTGCATGGCATTGGTCATTATGGAAATTGTTTTGGTGTACCAACTGTTGGCGGCGAAATTTATTTTGACGAATGTTATCATACCAATCCATTGGTAAATGCAATGAGTGTTGGGTATTGTAAAAGCAGGTGAAACAGTTTCTGCAACTGCAAAAGGAAAAGGTAATCCTGTAATGTTTGTTGGAAGCGCAACAGGTAAAGATGGAATTGGTGGTGCTTCATTTGCATCTGCAGATATCACCGCAGAAAGTGCACAAGATCTGCCTGCAGTTCAGGTGGGTGATCCTTTCCAGGAAAAAAAGTTATTGGAAGCTTGTCTTGGAAGTGATTCAAACCGGTGCGGTAGTTGGGATGCAGGATATGGGCGCAGCAGGAATTATTTGTTCAACTTCTGAAATGAGTGCAAAGAGGTGAAGTAGGAATGAGAATTGATCTTGATAAAGTTCCTACCCGACAAAAAAATATGAAAGCATGGGAACTTGTTGTTGAGTGAAAGCCAGGAACGAATGTTGTTAGTTGCTCAAAAGGAAGAGAGAAGATGAAGTAACTAAAATTTTTGAAAATGGGATCTGCCTTGTTCAGTTATTGGTGAAGTAACAGGATGATGGCATTCTTCAATTTTTATATGCATGATGAATTGGAAGCTTCACTTCCTGCCTATGATACTTGGTACTTAGGTGGAGGTGCTCCTCAATATGATCAGAGAATATCGTGAACCAAAATATTTGAATGAAATAAAAAGTTTCGATCCTGATTCTGATTCCTGTTCCGGAAGATCTGAAAACTATTGCTGAAAAATTGATCATACTTCCATCGATCGCATCGAAAGCGTTGGATATATAATCAATACGACAGCATGGTTGGTACAGATAATGCTTCAACCAATGCTCCGACTGATGCGCCTGTTGTTTTAGTAAAAGGAACAAAAAAGGCATTGGCTATCACAACTGATTGCAACAGCCGTTATGTTTTTGCTGATCCTTATAAAGGCACAATGATCGCGGTTAGCTGAAGCTGCAAGAAATATTGTTTGTAGCGGCGGTCAGCCACTTGGGTGTAACCAACTGTTTGAATTTTGGAAATCCTTACTGATCCCGGAAGTGTATTACCAATTTGTGCAGGCGATAAAAGGAATGGGCGAGGCCTGCAGAAAATTTGATACTCCTGTTACAGGCGGCAACGTAAGTTTTTATAATCAAAATCCTGATGGTCCTGTTTATCCAACACCAACGATCGGCATGGTTGGTTTGATTGGAAAACATAAATGAAAAGATGACATTGGATTTTAAAGAAGAAGGTGATGTGTATTTATTTGTTGGGTAGCATCAACAAATGATATTAACTCATCGCAATACCTCGCCAAAGTTTGTAATGTAGAATTTTCACCAGCTCCTTATTTTGAATTGGAAGAGGAATTTTCCTTACAACAAAAAAATTGCAGAGCTTATTAATAATAAATTAATTCAATCTGCACATGATATAAGCGAAGGCGGATTGTTTGTCACATCTTTGTGAAAGTGGTTTTAATCGTGAACTTGGATTTACAGTAGAAACAAAAGATGATCTGCGTGAGGATGCTTATTTTATTTGGCGAGAGGGCAAAGCAGGGTATGGTGAAGTAAAAGCTGATCATATTGAGAAGATTTGAAAATGCAATGAAAGATTTTCCGCATGAAAGAATTGGATTGGTAACCAGCGGCGAAATGTTGGTGAATGAGCGATTTCTCGAGGAACGATCGATTGGTGGCAGGAACAATATGACTTCAGCCATTGAAGATCAATTATCAAAGAAGAAGCCGGTTCTGCATTAAGCTCTATTTAAAAATGGAATTAGGAATTTGTAATTAAGATTGAGAATTATCAACTGCTTAAAATCCTAATTCCTAATCCTTCATAAAGTATGGATCGCAATTCAGTCATATTAGTTACAGGTGCTGCGGGTTTTATCGGCAGTTGTATGGTTGGTTATCTGAATCGTAAAGGAGTATCATAATATAATTATCGTTGATGAGTTTGATGACGAAAACAAAAGCCCAATTACGAGGATAAAAAAATAATTGCAAGGGTTGATCGGAATGAACTCATTTGATTGGCTAAATGATCATCCAATGCAAATTGATTTTGTTTTTCATTTTGGGTGCAGAACCAGATACAGCAGAGTTTGATTATCGCTATTCTTGAAAAGCTGAATGTTGGTTTTTCAAAAAGATATGGAGCTATTGTGACTGAAAAAATATCCCGCTGGTTTATGCATCTTCCGCTGCAACTTATGGTGATGGTGAACTGGGCTATAATGACGATCATGATTTCGCCATACAAATTAAATCCACTCAATCCTTACGGCAGGATCAAAAAATGAATTTGACAAATGGGCATTAAGAAACTAAAGCAACCGCCTTTTTGGGCTGGCTTTAAAGTTTTTAATGTGTATGGTCCAAATGAATATCACAAGGAGAGAATGGCGAGCGTAATTTTTCATTCCATTTAATCAAATAAAGTCTTCGGGTAAAGTAAAACTCTTCAGATCTCATAAGCCTGAATATAAAGACGGCGAACAACTTCGCGCGATTTCGTTTATGTAAAAGAGATGTTGTTGACATCTGCTATTGGTTAATGAATGAAAAACCTGCATCGGGCTTATATAATTTGGGAACAGGTAAAGCAAGAACGCTTTCAAAGATCTTGTAACCGCTATTTTTAAAAGCCTTGATAAAGAACCGGTAATTGAATTTGTCGATACACCGCTTGATATTCGTGATAAGTATCAATACTTCACAGAAGCAGATATGAATAAACTCCGCAAGTGCCGGTTATAAAGAAGACTTCTATTCATTGGAAGAAGGTGTTGAGACTATGTAAAGAATTTCCTTATTGACAAAAAATATTACCTGAGCTCCCAAACCCCTTAAAGTGGGCTTTTGGTCCTGACCTCGACATCAAATTTCATTGCCAACAGAATATTTCATGATATTTGTACCTGTTGTTTGCCGTCCCGCCCCAGGCGGGATGGCATTTTTATTAAATACAATCTTTATGTCAAAGAAAATTGCAATCATTGGTGGTGGTAATCTCGGCGCATCAATTGCCGAAGGATTAATTCAAAGTGAATTCAGTCAAGCCCGGTAGAAATTTCCATAACAAGGAGAAATCTCTCACCACTTAGTCGCTTTGCTGAGCAAGGATCAATGGTCCATAGTGATAATAAAAAAGCAGTGAAGACCGCTGAAATAATTATCCTGTGCAGTAAAACCATACAATTTTAGCTGACATTATTAATAGAAATAAAAACTGTCCTTGATCCGAAAAAACATGTTGTTGTTTCATAGTCATCACCGGCGTTTGGATCGAGCAAATTCAAAAGGCAATTCGGGAAACCCAGTACCAGTTATTCGTGCCATGCCAAATACTGCGATCGCTATACACAACAAAGAAGCATGACATGCCTTGCACATGCTGGCGCATCCGAATCGCAGATAAATTATATCCGCCAGTTATTTGATCAGTTAGGGCAAAACAATAATGATCGATGAAAAGCTCATGGATGCTGCAACAATACTTGGAGCATGTGGTACAGCTTATGCAATGCGATACATTCGTGCAAACATCCAGGGCGGAATAGAAATTGGGTTTGATGTAAACTACTAGCTGCATTGATCGCTGCACAAACAGTGAAGACGCTGCGCAATTATTATTGGAGAAAAAATACGCACCCGGAACATGCAGATCGATAAGGTAACTACGCCGAAAGGATGTACGATCGCCGGGACTTAATGAAATGGAACACCAGGGATTTAGTTCATCGTTGATTCGCGGTGTTGTCGCAAGCTATAAAAAGATCGCAAAAGACTGAGAAGAAAGCTATGAGCTTTTAGCTTCGAGCTGTGAGCAAAATATTTTTATTGAGCCGACTTTAATAATACTATTTGACTTTCGTTTGCGTCACACACTTGTACTTCGTCGCTATTCAACATATTGCATTTTCTAGCTTGGCGAAAGGCATTCAGAAAAGAAAACCAGTTTTGATCATGATCATTGATGCTTTCTTTTGATCTTCCATAAGATAAATTCATTCCAGCGCATTAAATGGTATAAAATAAAATCCGCCGCCATATCCCACGTGAATCGTTTTAGAATCCTCATCTTCTATCCAGACTCTTCCATCATCAAAAAAAAGCCCAGCATACCAAAGATTTTTCTTCTTGATAAAGCCAATCTTAATTCTGTGTTCTGATAAAAACTTGTTTTCCTGAAAAACGATAGCGCCAAAAGCCACGAAGATTTTCACACTTCTTCCTAATGTATTTGCAAAATAAATATCATAATCACCAAAATTTGTGGCAGCACGCCTGTGCGGTGAGCAAATACCAACGATCTGCCAAGTGATTGGTAAAAGAAAAAGAACCCCGAAGATTTAAGTAGGAGGAGGTTTTGTCAAGATTATCCCTGGCATTAAATCCTGCTTCAATGTTCAAGCCTCTTGTTGGATTTTTCTTTACATCAACACTTGAATAACTCCAATCACCACGTACACCGGCAAAGTGTTGTCTTGTAAATATTCTTGGATCAACTTCAGCAAAAGCTGAACTGATGAACTTGCCCAGGCGTTTTTAAAACCTTTACCTCATCATATTCTAAACTAAAACGGGCATACACATGATCGGTCTCCCCTGCTAATGCCACGGGTTGAGCGATAATGCTTTTAAGCCTGTTCTGTAAAAAGTTTTATCTTTTACTACTAATTCAGTTTCATTCACCTGTGCCATAATAATTAAATACAAATTTTGGTCCCCTGTACATATGCAACTAAGATCCATGTCCCATTTGCCAAAAACATGTTTGAATAATCCTTTATAACCAAAGCCAAGAAAGCCTGATTGAGGTTGCATATTCAATCCTAAAACTCTGTTCCCATCCAAAAGGTGCCTTGCCCCATTTTTGTTTTTGTACTTTGAAGCCAATGCCGAAATGCACTCCATCATCAGGATTATAACCCGGAATGATAAATGGCATGAACCAATCGTATTTTGTACGGTCTCTTTTATATTGATATAAAGTATCTTCATTTCGATTGACACGGTATTTTTTCACTCACATAGATGCTATCCTGCACATCATAAATATGCGACCTTTTTCCCGGAAGCTGTCTCTGTCAGTTATATATGTATCGGTTTCTTCTCCACCAATTATGCGAACCTTTTAAATTTATTCTTTGCATTACCGGAAATTGTAAAATCATCTTTACTCTCAAGCCCATAAATGTTTACTTCTTTTGTTTGGCCAGGATAAAATACACGATGATAAAAAGTATCATTCTTTTCATTCATGTCCAGTGACAGACATTGCATCTTCCAAAAAACTAATATTAAAATGTTCTTCTTTGCAGATCCGGTCACGGTTACATATTTATTTAGCTTCCGATAATATTTCATTCCGTACTGTGAAAGATTATCTTTTCTTTGGATCAATCTTTTCTTCAAAAAATCGCCAGAATATTTATTTACTTCAGGTGGTACTATATCAACTGCCTCTTTTATTGCATCATCAGTAAGTGATGATTGTATACTGGAAATGGTCTGTTGCCAATCTTCTTTTGTAAGTTCATTTAAAAATTGCCGGTCAAGATTTCTTGCTGCAAAATTTTCTCCCAAAACATCTTTTACTCTTTTTGTCATATTTTCCAAAGGACGCATAGCCCATGGCATAGCAATAAAATGCATAAGCAATCCATCAACTTCTTGATAATGCCTGGTCCCTGTCTTTTGGAAAGCCTTATACAGCGTTATGCTATCTTTTTCGAATTTTGCCCAGTTCCAATTATCCTCATGCCTGTCAAAATCATTTATCATCATATCAAACAACCTGGCCTTCAACAATTCTTTTTGATCCATCCTGTATTTTGTATCCTTTGCAAATTTTTCTAAGACCTCTTCTGTGTTTTCAACTTCATCGGCATCCACTCTGCGAGTTCAGCATCTTTCTTCCCAACCTTGTCCCGAAGGCCGTTCTTCAAAATAGCAAAGCTTATCCACCGATCGTATCGCGAAACTCTTTCAGGTCTTCTGTATTTGGAACAAATATTATTTCAGGATTCATATGAAAGATCCGAGATCTTTTCAGACAAGCCTTGCTACTGATCATTGCACCATAAGGATGAACCATGCTTAACTGGTCATTTGCTTGCCTGTGTAAATATGTTCCTCTTAGATTTTCAGGTACTAAAGGAGTAAGATCTTTTCAACTGTTCTCAACACATATTCCTTTCCATCACCGGCAATAACCCGGAGTGATTTTGATTGATGACCGCCGCCTAATTTATCAGGAGTTAATCCACCTTTAAAAGTTTTCATATCCAGTACAGGGAAACTTACGATGGTTCCCCATTCTTTCCGGTAATGTTTTCCCCAAAAAATTCTTTTGAAGCCAGATGCTTTCATATTTTGTTGAAAAAGGCATGTCTTGACTGAATCAGCAACACTGGTTTGTCTGCTGAAGCTAAGAATCACTTGAGAAAGCTGTGCAAATGGCACAAACAGCTTGTAATAAGCATATAAAGGCAGAATAAAGAAGATCTTATCATGTAGTTTGTCTTTGGTACAAATTAGATTTAATTATAAATAGGGCTGATCTTTCACTCTCCATAATTACAATAACCGTGCAAAGACAAATGTAACATCAATGTTTGTAGCATTGATGATTAATTTTAAATAGCCGGTGATCTTTTTTGTCGCGGTTTTGCAGTTGGTTTTTTAACTGCTTTTATCTTCTTTAAATTTTTAGCAGGCTCTTTTTTTGTTTTCTTTTATCTTTTAAAAAGCTTTTTGAAGTATAAATAGATCCCCGCACTTGCACTAGCGAGTCCTGCCTTTAATAACATACCTGGAAGTTTCATAGATGTATTTATTAACTATAAAACAATTAATATACCAGTAAATGCATTTTAAGAGGCATAACTTTTGCTCAGCGAATAGCGATGAAGCATAAGATACTTATTGCCGATGATGATCCCGGGATCAGGGATATTTTCAAAATAGTTTTGACTAAGGCAGGTTATGATATTGAAGTAAAAGAGGACGCAAATGAAATATTTGAAAACAAGTTCAGTATCCCCGATCTTTTTCTTGTTGATAAATTATTATCAGGTGTTGATGGTTTAGATATTTGTCATTATTTAAAAATCAATGAGCAGACAAGTCATATACCTGTTATAATGGTTTCTAGCTTCTCCTGATATTGGTGTAGCGGCTGTCAAAGCCGGCGCTGATGATTTTATTGAAAGACCTTTCGAACTCTCATATCTTTTAAAAGTTATCGAACGAAATATTGAACAGGCAAAAATGAAAGACTTTTAAAAACCGTAGCGAAACGAAGAAAATTATTAATTGTCCATTACTTTTTACTCTTTTACTTTAAAAGCAAAATATCTTCCTTGTAGGATTTTTTGCCTGTAGTTGAAATCAATACCATCGACATACTCAAAACCATTCTTTTCAAATATTGCAATTGTTTCTTCATTTGTAAGCATAGGTTTATTGCAAATGCCATGTAGTTGTCCTTGTCTCTTTGGTAATGCTTCATCAATATAAAGAAGTCCACCAGGCTTCAAGTTTCTTTTTATATCTGCCAGCATTTCAGCCTGGAATGTAAATTCATGAAAGCTATTTATGATCAGGATCTTGTCAAATGTATTTTCAGGAAGTGAAGTAGATCGTTCATCGCCAATGATCATTTTATAATCACTTGTCATGCGGCCTGCCACGGAGGGGTGGCGTAGTAATTCCATGCAAATTCAACCTGGCTCTTTTTGAATTTGCTGGAATCGATATCTTCAAGATAAAAGGTAACGCTATCAGTTGTGGCTGCATAAGCAGCTTCCCAATGGCAGCATTGGGCGCCAATGCTTGCAATCGTTTGTCCTGATCTAAAGTCATAGAAGCCAATTTCCTTTTGCTGCATTTTCAGTCAGATCTGCCATGCTTTTGTAAAAACCTCCGCAATAGTTCTTGAAAGTTTCCAATTTCTGCGCATGTGTTGAAAAGATTAATGACAGGAAAATAGCTGTGAAAGTGAGTTTCGCCAGAATAAAAAAATTGGTTCGGTTTTTTTCCACAATCCTGAATTTATAGTTTTCTCAATAACGGAAATTCCGCTTAGTTTTGCATGACCTCCCGGATTTAATTTCTTTCCGCTGGTCAAATAGAGGCTGACTGAATTCTCTGAAAATTTATTGCTGAATAGAATTGGCGCAGTACAAGAGTGCGACGCAACAGGTGTTGAATAGTAATTGTATTGACAGGCCAATAATTTTTTTAAAACAAGAACTAAAGATATGTCCAAGTATATATTTGTTACGGGAGGAGTTACTTCATCATTGGGGAAAGGAATTGTTTCTGCTTCACTTGCTAAATTGTTGCAGGCAAGAGGGCTAAAGGGTTACCATTCAAAAATTTGATCCTTATATTAATGTTGATCCGGGTACTTTGAATCCTTATGAACATGGCGAATGTTATGTAACCGAAGATGGCGCTGAAACAGATCTTGATCTTGGACACTACGAACGGTTCCTGAATATTTTTACTTCGCAGGCTAATAATGTAACAACAGGACGCATTTATCAAACCGTAATTAATAAGGAAAGGGAAGGAGCTTATCTTGGAAAAACAGTCCAGGTGATTCCACATATTACAGATGAAATAAAACGCCGGATGAAAATGCTTGGTGAGAACGGTGAATGTGATATTGTGATCACAGAGATCAGGTGGAACAGTCGGTGATATTGAATCACTTGCCATATATTGAAGCGGTTCGTCAATTGCAATGGGAATTGCCTGAAGAAGATCTGTTGGTGGTTCATCTTACATTGATCCCTTATTTAAAGGCGGCAAAAGAATTAAAAACAAAACCAACACAGCACTCGTGTAAAATTATTAAGCTCTGGAAGGAGTTCATCCTGGATGTCATTGTTTGTCGTACGGAAGAGCCGATCACTAATGAAATACGAAGAAAGATCGCTTTGTTCTGTAATGTAAAACCGGAAGCTGTGATTGAAGCAAGGGATGCACAGTACGATCTATGAAGTGCCGCTGACTAATGATGGAGGAAAAGCTCGGACGTAGATCTGTTATGAAGAAATTAGATATTCCTAATAACAAAGAGCCGGAATTAGGAAAATGGAAAGAGTTTCTGAATAAGCTTAAAATACCCAAAAGTCAAAAGTTACAATTGGTTTGATCGGCAAATATGTTGAATTGCAGGATGCATATAAATCTATTTTGGAATCTTTTGTTCATGCAGGAGCGATAAATGAATGCAAAGTGCAGGTTCAATATATCCATTCGGAATTTATTACGGACGATAATGTGCGGAGAAAATTAGCAGGTCTTGGATGGATTATTGGTAGCACCTGGGTTTTGGTCATCGCTGGTATTGAAGGAAAGATTACGGCGTAAAATTTGCAAGAGAAAAGGATTGCCATTTTTTGGTATTTGTCTCGGTATGCAAATGGCGGTTATAGAATATGCAAGAAATATTCTGGGATCAGGAATGCTCATTCAACAGAAATGGATCCAACCTGCGATGAGCCGGTAATTGATATGATGGAAGAACAGAAAAAAATTACAATGAAAGGAGGAACGATGAGGCTGGGTTCTTATGCCTGTGATATTAAAGAAGGAACATTGGCACATAGAATTTATGGAAAGCCGCAGGTAAGCGAAAGACATCAGTCATCGTTATGAATTCAACAATAAATATCTTTCACAATTTGAAAATAATGGAATGATAGCCAGCGGTCGTAATCCACAAACTGGTTTGGTTGAAATAATGGAAATTCCGTCACATCCTTTCTTTATCGGGGTTCAATATCACCCCGAACTTGAAAAGTACAGTTGAAAGCCCGCAACCTATTGTTTGTTCATTTTGTTGCTGCAGCAAAGAACTACAGTGAAAACAAGCCAATGGTAAAAAACCTGCAGTTGAAGGATGTTGTAATTTGAGGTTATTATGTCTAAGGTTTTAATTTTGAGTTTCAGGGTTTTAGAGCTCAGAATCTATAACCCATAACTCCGGTCTCTTCTCCCTATCTTTGCCCACTCCAAATTTTTAGCTCCATGAAGTTTGATCGTAATACGGTTATCGGTTTTGTGTTATTAGCCTTGCTTTTTTCGGGTTCTTTTTATTTTAATAACCATGAGCAGGCAAGGGTTCAGCAAAAAACAAGCGTAATCCAAGGATTCAATTGCAAAAGGCAGCGCTAGCCTCAAGCCAAAGGTGGATACATCCTAGATAAGAAAAGCGATACATCTCATTTAAATACCCCACAGATAACTAACTGTATACAGGCCAGTTTCAAAAAGCAAATGATAGGAAGTGAACAACTTGCTACTGTTGAAAATGACCTTGTAAAAGTTGCATTCACCTAATAAAGGTGGGCAGGTAAAAATCGTTGAGACTTAAAAATTTTAAAGACCAGTGAAAAAGAAGCTTGTTGAGCTTGCCTCTACCGATTTTGATAAAATTGATTATAAGATCAAAGCTGATTCGGGCCAGGTTGGAAACATCACTGATTTTTATTTTACGCGTGGTAGTGTTGTTGCAAAAAGGAGATTCTGCTTCAAACCATCACTTATACTCTTGGTGACAAGCTCAGGTCGTTCCATTACTCATGAATTTGTTTTGAGAAAAGATGATTACATGATCGACTTTTAATGTGAAGTTGAATAAGGCAAATACTTTTATAGATAATGAAACAATGAACCTGCAATGGCAGTACAGGGCGAGGAAGCAGGAAAAAGATCTGTCTTATGAAAGAACGAATTCACAAATGGGATATGTAATGGATGGTGATTTTGATTACTTCACTATTGGCCGTCGCAGTGATGTGCAGTTTGCTAAACCAGTTCAATGGGTGGCAATGCGCCAGCGATTTTTTAATGGAATATTGGTTGCAAAAGATAATTTTTCAGGTGGTAAAATGGAGTGGGACTCTCCAAATGACTCTGCTACTGTAGTACAGTCAACTGCAACTTTGCAACACGTCGCAAAAGGATCAGATGTTACTATTCCTTTGTCTATATATTACGGTCCAAGTGATTTTCGTCTTCTTAAAAAAGTACGATAAATCAAATGGGTAAACTGGTAAATCTTGGACAAGGGATCTATGCATTTGTAAGACCGATCAATAAGTTCATAGTATTACCTGTATTTGATTTTTTTCAGCAGGTTGGTTGGCAGTTATGGCATTGCCATTCTATTGCTCACATTTGTGATCAGGCTGTCTTATTTCTCCACTTACTTATACAAGTTATTTGAGTGGTGCTAAAATGAAAGTGCTGCGTCCTGAAATTGAAAAGCTGAAAGCCAAGCATGGCGGCGACCAGCAAGCTATGAGCATGGATCAAATGAAATTATTCAGGGAAGCAGGGGTAAATCCATTGGGCGGTTGTATCCCGGCATTGTTACAGATCCCGATCTTCTTTGCATTATATAGTTTCTTTAATTCTTATGTTGATCTGAGAGGCGAAAACTTTTTATGGGCAAATGATCTTTCAGCCTATGATTCAATTTTAAACTTGGGGAATATCCCGGTGATAAGTTCGTATTCTATGGTAAATCATTTAAGCTTATTTACGATCACAGCATGTCTTACGAGCTTTCTTATTTCTCTTTATAGTATGAGCATGACACCGGATCAAAGCAATCCTGTTTTGAAAATACATGCCGTATTTTTTCCCGATATTTCTTTTATTCATTTTTAATAGACTTCCTGCGGCGCTTGACCTGGTACTATACGGTTTCAAACCTTGTTACATTAGGTCTTCAATTTGTGATCCAGAATTACATTATCAACCACGATAAAATATTTGGCTAAAATGGATGAGAACCGAAAAAAGCCAAAAATCAAAATCAAAATGGCAGGAACGGTTTGAGCAAATGCAAGAACAGCAAAAAAGCTGAAGGACATGCAGGCAAAAGGCAAACGCTGATTTTTGTTAAATCAGGGTATTTGTTAATAAGCGTTTGCAATGCTGTACAACTATTTGGCTAACTTGGCACGTCTTTTTATTACTTTTAAGCCAATGAAAAAGATCACTAAATCATTCGTTATTGTATTAAGCCTTTATGGGTTTTTAATGCAAAAGCTCAGAAAAGAATTACTGAAGGAACTATTGCCTATGATATCGTTGTGAATACAGGGAACAGCAATCCTTCAATTGCAGATATGTTTAATGGAGCTACAAGCATTGTTTATTTAAAAGGCTATTCAAACCCGCTTTGAAAGAGTAAGTTCGCTTTCTGAGTAGAATCTAACGATCGTGGATGGGAAAGCGGTAATGTAAATGTGTTAAAGGAATATGGTGAACAGAAATATATGATCACGATGACACCGGCTAACTGGAAGGATGCAAATAAAAAATATGAAGGGATTGTTTTTGAATACAAAGATGAATACAAAGAAATAGCAGGTTATAAATGCCAGAAAGCCATTGGTACAATGAAGGATGGAACAACGATCAATGTATTTTTTACAAAAGACCTGGTTGCTAATAACAGGGAATTTGAATATGCATACAAATCTTTACCCGGTCTTGCAATGGAATTTGAAACAACCATTGGAAGTTTGAAAGTAACATATACAGTATCTAAGGTCAACTTCAGTATTGTACCTGCAACAAAAGTTTGAACTACCGAAAAGCGGATTCAGGGTAATGACTTACGAAGAAAGTAATAGTGCAGGAAAAAGTAAATAAGAATTATCTATTGATCTGAGGAATTCCAACAGTAACCTTTATGTTCTGAGGAATGATCGTTCTAACTGGTAATATATAAGTCATATTACCTTTTTGATAAGTAACAAGCGAATTACGTGTAAATGTATTATTCTGATTTTGCTGATTGATGATCTGGCTACCACGATATTGATAACCTGATCTCAATGTAAACTTGCCTGGAGTAATTGTTGGTTTGAATTTAATAATGAACTTCTCTTTCCTTTAGATTTACCATCACCTAAAGTTGCAAAAGCCGCAACTGACAAACCTATTAAAAATAGGGTTGCCAGTTTTCTCGTTAGCACCAGTTTAAATATATTTTGGTGAGTTCTTCATCCGTTAGCAAATATAAAAACAAAAATATTCATAAAACAAACCGTCTATCCACATTTTTGACAATTATTTAACGGCGAAATAGGGAAAAGTTACTAAAAGTTGCCGGTTTTTGTAAAATGAACTAAATTGACCAAACTCCTGACACCATGAAAGAAAAACCACTCGGTAAAGACAACAGTGAGCTCCAGGAAATACTGAAAAGATACGAGAATCTTAAAAAGGGCCGCAGCCACTCCTACATTGACGAAGAATCCTTCGAAAAGATCATAGACTATTTTGATGAAAAGGAAGATATCAGCAGCGCTTTAGAGGCGGCTGAAAAGGGAGCCGAACAATACCCCTTTTCTTCCACAATGCTTATTCGAAAGGCGGATCTGCTAATTGCCACTCATAAATACCGGGATGCATTAAGCCTGCTTGATCATGCTGCCATGCTCGATAGCACCGACATAAATGTTTATATATTGAAGACAGATGCCTATCTCGCTTTAGATAAACAGGAAAAAGCAGTTGAAATTCTGGAGCAGGCTCTTGCCCTTTTTACCGGCGAAGAAAGAATATCTCTTCTTTTTGAATTGGCAGATGTGTATGACGATTACCAGGAATTTGAAAAAGTGTTTGACTGTTTGAAATTGATATTGAGCAAGAGCCAAATAACGAGGGAAGCGCTATACAAAAATTTGTTTTTGGACAGATTTTACAGGAAGGAATGAAGAGAGTATTAAGCTTCATCAAAAGATCATTGATGAATTTCCATATAACGACCTGGCATGGTTCAATCTCGCTGCAGCTTACCAGGGAATAAAATTGTATGAAAAAGCTCTCGATGCATACCAATACGCTATTGTTATAAATGAAAAGTTTGATTACGCCTATCGTAATATGGGTGATGCATATATATCGATTGAAAAATATAAAGAAGCGATCGAGGTATTGCAAAAAGTATTGGAGCTTACAAAGCCTGAGGCGCTAATTTATGAAGCACTTGGTTTTTGTTATGATAGACTTCATAACAATGGACAAGCAAGATTTTATTACAGGAAGGCATCACATATCACACCAGAAGACAGTAAACTCTATTATAAGATCGCTTGTACTTATTTTAATGAAGGGCAATGGGAAGGTGCAGCAAAAGCAACTTGAGACAGCTTGAAACTTCAGCGTCACCAATTAGAATATAACTTGCTGATGGGTGAATGTAAAATGCAACAAGGATTTTATAAAGATGCAATTCAATACTTTTCTGCTATAGTGACCACTCGTCCAAAAAACAAAAAAGGATGGGAAGCACTTGTAAGGTGTCTCTACAAAGCGGAATATTTTGAAGAAGCAAAAGAACAGGTAACAACGGCATTAAAAATTTCAAACGGGCAGCCTATATTTTTATATTACCTCAGCGCAGTACTTTTTGCTTTAGGAAAAACAAAAGAAGCCACTTTGCAACTTGAGCATGCGATGGCAAAGTCGCCAAAGCAGGTAAAACAATTTGTTGAGTTAAATCCTTCTATTCTTCAAAACCATCATGTTGTTGATGTGATCTCAAGATTCAAAAGAAAGCGCTGAATATAAGAACTATTGCATAACCAATTGCTGACGATGTTCAGATACACTCTGGCCATTCTTTCCTATTTTTGCCGCCATTGCAACTTTGCTGTTTAGGTAAAAATGGCTTTCAATAAAAATCAACTATGAATTTTAATTTAAGTAACATTCCTGATCGTAATCAAAAGCCTCGTACATCAGGACTTACGATGGTGATGGACAAGGGACTTAGTATAAACGAGGCAAAGAATTTCTTAAGTGTTTCGCATCCACATGTTGATATAGTGAAACTTGGTTTTGGGACTTCATATGTTACTCCTAACCTAAAAGAAAAGATCGAAGTCTATCAATCTTATAACTTACCCATCTACTTTGGGGGTACTTTGTTTGAAGCATTTCTGATACGTAATCAATTTGAAGATTATATAGCTGTTTGTAAAGAGTATGGCATTAACTACATGGAAGTGAGTGATGGTTCAATAACGATCCCTCATTCAGAAAAATGCGGATATATAGAAAAGCTCACTAAATACGGTACAGTTTTAAGTGAGGTGGGCAGCAAAGATGCAGAACACATCATTCCACCTTACAAATGGATCGAATTGATGAGGGCTGAATTAAATGCGGGAGCCACTTATGTAATTGCGGAAGCAAGAGAGGCAGGTAATGTTGGAATTTATCGCGGCTCTGGGGAAGTGAGAGAAGGGTTGGTCCAGGAAATTTTGACGCAGATACCTGCTGAAAAATTATCTGGGAAGCTCCGCAAAAGCACAACAACTCTATTTTATAGAACTTATTGGTTGTAATGTAAATCTTGGAAATATTGCGCCTACAGAAATGCTCCCATTGGAAGCAATGCGGGTTGGTCTTCGTGGCGACACTTTCCATTTATTCCTGAATAAAGAAGAAGCCTGATGCGATTATTTGGTTTGATCGGATTTCCTTTGTCACACTCTTTTTCAAAAAAGTATTTTACAGAAAATTTGAGAGGGAAGGGTTGAATGATTGCAAATATGAAAACTTTCCTATTGCATCAATAGATGAATTAAAAAAATTCTTTCTATGCCCGGGCTGGAAGGTTTGAATGTGACCATTCCGTATAAAGAAAAGTGATCCCATTTCTTTACCAGTCTTCAGCCGTTGTAAAAAAGATAAAAGCCTGTAATTGTATAAAAATAAAAGACGGCAAGCTATATGGATATAATACTGACATAGCTGGATTTGAAAGATCCTTGAAAAAACCTGGAACCCTTTTGTTCATTCACATGCACTTATTCTCGGAACTGGTGGATCAGCTAAAGCAGTAAGATATGTTTTTGATAAGTTCGATATAAAGTATAAAAAAGTTTCCCGCAAGCCTTCTGCCGATAGCTATTCTTACGAGCAATTGACGAAGAGTATTATTTCAAAATATAAGCTTATTGTAAATACAACTCCACTTGGAATGTTTCCAAACATTGTAGAAGCGCCACCTATTCCTTATGAATTTCTTACTCCTGAACATTTTCTTTTTGATTTGATCTACAATCCTGCAAAGACTCTTTTCCTGAAAAAGGGTGAAGAGCATGGTGCTTTAATTCAAAATGGATTTGATATGCTTGAACTGCAGGCGGAGGAAAACTGGAAGATCTGGAACACTGATGAAGAGCCTACAGACTTGTAATTTTTTTAATTGCTACTTCAGGAATTGCGGCTACTTTTTTCTTATCGTAATCATAACAGGCCATCCATGTTTTTGCAAATGCTACGGTAGACTGTTTGCCATTGGCAGATCTTTTCTCAAGTTTATAAAAAGATCGAATGCAACTTTTGTGATCTCACCCTACAGCAACCGAAGCAAAGACCTCATCGCCATAATAAATTTGATCTTTATATTCGATCGCAACATCACTCATGATCGTTCCAACACCACCAAAATCTAATTCAGTATAGCCACAATGAGTAAAGAATTTTGCCCTTGCTTCATGAATGATCGAAAGAATAGTGTCGTTGCCAACATGACCTCCAAAGTTTATATCAGTAATTCTTATTGGGATATTTGTTGAAAATGAAAATTTAGCCTGGCAGATCAATTTTTATTCTTGCCATTGGAATTGTTTACTCTAAAAGTAAGGAAACAGTTTATTTATCCTGCACTGTTTTAAGTAATTCTATAAAACTTGTAAATGCATCACCCGATGAAACCGGAAGAGAGGCAACTTTCTTTCGCCATTCATTTAATGTTTCTTTCCAGTATGCGCCTTCGCCAAACATCACTTCATAATAATCTTCTGATACTGGCTTGTTCTGAAGATGAGGGGCAAGATTTGCAAATTCGGCGGGTATCTTAACCAGCCTTCCATTTGCATTTACCATAGTAAAATAATTTTGATCTGATGTGACCAAAGAAAGATCGTCAATAGATTGACCAAAACTATTTCCGCCAGGAGTTTCACTATTCAGTGCTGCGTATTGAACATTCGATGTTTGAGATGCTGCATAAATTCTGTTGTTCCTGGTACTTTCAGATCTATTTCGTTTATTCTTAATAATTGTTTCTGGATTTATGGTAGCGATGGATGTGCTTGTGTGAAATATCCGGTTGTTGTATGTTCTCAACTTTCTTTTCGTTATTAGAATTTGAATCAGTTGAAGTTTTTGTCTCTTTACCATTTTGAACTCCAGCTAATGTATCATTTCCATTATTATTTCTAAATACGATCCAGGCTGTAATTATTACACCAATAAATATTGCAGCAGCAGCAAGTCTTCTGAAATTGATTACAACTCCTCTTTTAGCTGGTTCTTTTTTTCCTCTGTAGCCAATAGCTATACTAATATTTTCCCAGGCAGCAGCGGGTGGAGTAAGTGATGCATCAAATACTTTTTTGCTATTGAATTGTCCGCATTGATCTCATCAATATTTACAGAAAGCTTTTCCCATACCGCTGCAGGCGGCATCACTTCCATTTCATACAGTCTTTTTGAAATTCGGAGTTCATTCTACTTTTTTCTGTTTTCTATCTCTCTCATCAAGGTGATTGATCACCATATCCTGCAGTATCATTCTTGCCCTGGCTAATTGCGATTTACTTGTTCCTTCACTGATCCCTAAAATATCACCGATCTCTTTATGAGTATACCCTTCTACCACATACATGTTGAATACTGTTCGATAACCTGGTGATAATTCTCTTATCAAATTCAAAATGTCTTTTTCACCTAACCTGTCAAGAGCTGTCTTTTCTTTATACGCTATTGTGTTCTCTTCTTTTTCTGCTATTGGTTTGAGGTAAGTTTTGCGGCGCAGATGCTCAATTGCTGTATTTACAAAAATTCGTCGGATCCAACCTTCAAATGAACCTTCGCCGCGGAACCGGCTTAAGTTCTTATATATTTTTACAAAACCATCCTGAAGTACATCCTGTGCATCATCGCCATTTCCTGCGTACCGGAGACAAACTGCATACATTTTCGAACTAAACCTGTTATACAGTTCCTCCTGCATTCTCCTCTCACCATTTATACATCCCTGGATTAAGTCGATTTCGGTGATATTATGGTTGCTTGCTGTGCTCAATTTGTGGAGTTTGTTTTCATGTTTTGCAAAAATGCGACCAATTTAGCCGCAGCTTTTGTTCTATGGTTAAAAACGGTTCTTTTCTTCGATCGACATTTCAGCAAAACTTCGATTGCTGCCATCAGGAATAAAGATCGGATCATAACCGAATCCTTCTGTTCCCAGTGGGATGTCAATTATTTTGCCCTTACAAATGCCTTCAAATTGAGTTTCATTGCCATCAATTATTAAGTGAAATAACTGCTCTGAATCTGTGCATTTCTATTTGTCTCATTTGCCAGTTTATTTAAGACCTTTTCAATATTGTCTTTGAATGATCTTGCTTCGCCGGCATATCGGGCACTTTTTACACCTGGCTCACCATTTAATGCTTCTATTTCCAAACCTGTGTCTTCACTAAAACAATCATTGCCTGTAAGCTTATAGATCGTCCATGATTTCTCAGAAGCATTTTCTTCAAGTGTATCATGCGGCTCTGGAATATCAATGTCAATACCTGCATCTTTTAATGAAACGATCTCTATTTCTTTTCCTGCAAATGCTTTCAACTCTTCGATCTTATGTTGGTTATTACTGGCAAAAATTAATCTCATAGGTTAAATATCTTTTTAAGACAAACCCACAATTTTCCTTTCAATGATTTATCGGGTTCAATAACATCTAATGATGGCGATGAAACAAATACTGCATCTTTATACCCTTGTACCTGGAATTGAGGAAATATCATTGGCAAACCAAACTCGCCTGGTTCTACATCAAATAATAAAACAACTTTAGGTTTAAAGAAATTTAGAATTTCATTGAACTCAGATGAATTGTGATCTTGAAAATTGAATATGGCTACATCAGCAAGATTCAGATTACATGCAGCCAACAATTTTGTGAGAAAAGATAATTGTTTGTCCGGTATATGAACGGCGTCGGCATTGCGAACTACAACCAGCGTTTTCTTTTATTTTCTCCAAGATATTTCAACCCGGTAGTGATCTGTTCAGTTTCGATCTTTGTTTGCGGTAAGACTTGCTGCTCCGCATTGATCTCTACCAATGAATTTTTAAAAGAAAGGCAATATCGGTTGGCTCAAACTTAATGGAATTCAGGCTCATGAAAAGTCTACAAATAGGTGTTAGTTTTTTTTGTTTCTTTGTGCTTCAAATGTAAACATTTATGATTGCAAGTATGGATATAAACATTACCAAAGCAGGAAGAAGTAAGTTACAGGATATAAATCTTGATAATCTTCCCATTTGGTCATTTTTTACCGACCATATGCTTGAAGCAGATTTTGAAGGAGGTGAATGGAAAAACATAGAGATAAAACCGTATCAACCATTTTTATTGAGCCCATCAGCTGCAGTCTTTCATTATGGCCAGGCAATATTTGAAGGAATAAAAGCTTATAAGAATCAAAATGGGGAAGCATTTATTTTCAGACCATATGATAATTTCAAACGTTTTAATATCTCAGCTGAAAGAATGCAAATGCCAACGGTGCCTGAAGAGTTGTTTATGGAGGGTATGAGGAAATTAATTGATATCGATAAAAACTGGATACCTCGAAAACATGACCATTCACTTTATATAAGACCAGTAATGTTTTCATCCGATGAAATTATTGGCGTAAGGCCTTCTGAAAACTATAAGTTTTTCATTATTCTTAGCCCAACTGGTCCTTATTACGCAGCTCCTATGCGTATCTATGTTGAAGAAAAATATGTAAGAGCAGTGGAAGGTGGAGTAGGTTATGCAAAAACTTCTGGCAACTATGCAGCAGCTATGTATCCAACTGCTCAGGCTAAAAACAAGGATATGACCAGGTACTATGGACGGATGCATTTGAGACATGAATATGTACAGTGAATGCGGAACCATGAATGTTTTTTTGTGATTGGCGACAAAGCATTGACCCCGGACTTGAAAAAGCGGAACAATACTGGACGGAGTGACAAGAGCAAGTGTCATTACCCTGCTAAAAGAAATGGGTTATAAAGTAGAGGAAAGACCTATTAACATTCACGAGATCATTGATGCTTATAAATCAGGTGTGCAAGTTGAGGCATTTGGTAGCAGGTACTGCAGCTACGATTTCCCTATCAAGGAGCTCAAGTACAAAGATTTTGTAATGCATTTTGATGTGGAAAATGGAAAGCTGCTCCAGCGATCAAAAACCACAATGACTGAGATCAGGGAAGGGCTTAGAGAGGATAAGTATAATTGGATGTGGAAGGTTTGATCCTCAATGACAAATAATAATTACAGATCCCAATTGCTGAAAAAGGTGGTTGGGATTTATCATTTTCCAGAGGGCTATAAAAACTTTGGAATTTGATATTTGTTTTTGGTTTTACCCTATTGGCCATTACCTTGCCCTCCTTCGGGAAATAAACCCCGGAGCAATTTAAAAGGTTCCAGAATGCCTACAATTCAACAGTTAGTTCGCAAAGGAAGAGAAATCATCAAAGCCAAAAGCAAATCAAGGGCTTTGGATAGCTGTCCCGCAGCGCCGTGGTGTTATGTACAAGGGTTTATACAACTACTCCTAAAAACCAAACTCGGCTCTTAGAAAAGTTGCCAAAGTTCGTTTGACAAATAAAGTCGAGGTGATTGCTTATATTCCCGGTGAAGGACATAATCTGCAGGAACACTCTATCGTGTTGATCCGTGGTGGTCGTGTTAAAGGATTTACCAGGTGTTCGTTATCATATTGTTCGTGGTTCATTGGATACAGCCGGTGTAAAAGACCGCAAAAGAGCCGTTCTAAATACGGTACCAAAAGAGAAAAAGCTAAAATAATAATTTCACGCTAGGGTGAAAAGAATAATTATAGAATAACAGTCGACATGCGTAAAGCCCAAGCAAAAATTACCCTTAGCTCCAGATCCAAAATTCAATGACAAATTGGTTACTCGTTTTGTAAACAATATCATGTGGAGCGGAAAGAAAAGTACTTCATTCAACACTTTTTATGATGCACTGGCTAAAGTAGCAAAGCAAACCGGTGAAGAAGGTTATGATGTATGGAAAAAGCGTTGGCAAACATTACACCATCTGTTGAGGTTCGCAGCCGTCGTATTGGTGGCGCCACTTTCCAGATCCCTACAGAAGTTCGTACTGACAGAAAGATCTCATTAAGCATGAAATGGTTGATCCGCTACAGCCGTGAAAGAAATGGTCGCAGCATGTCTGATAAACTTAGCAGCTGAGATCGTAGCAGCAGCAAAAGGTGAAGGGTCTGCTTTCAAAAAGAGAAGAAGATACACACCGTATGGCAGAGGCTAACAAGGCATTTTCGAGTCGATAATTGTCTTCTCCAGGCAATTGATGCTGATCGAGTATCTCAGCAATGAACATAGATGGCTCTATCTCTCTTGCCGTCGTTTTTGAACCGGCTGTATGAAATGGCGAGGTGTTGCTCGGCCCTTGTCAATGCCACATAAAATAACCGTCTTAATTCTTCATCATCTTTATGTTTGGGTTGTGAGCTGAACATCGTATCCGGCAAACTATAACCTCCACCCGGTTTTCTTTTCTTTTCCCAAAAAGTTGGCGTTGCAGCCAGCCAGGAATATGTATTCAAACTCCAATCCTTTCGAGCCATGAGCTGTCATCAGGTTCACACCCTTGTCGCTACCGCTTACCTGCACCAATGGTAAGGAAATGTCTTCCTTTTCCATCAGTTCGATCAGCTTGACAAGATCCTCCAGACCCAGGTAAGGATTCCGATGTGTTTCATCGCGGATGAATTCAAATAAACCCGTGAGAATTTGTAACTGCCAATGCTTGTCATCGCTTCTTATGATATGGTTGAGCACGCCGGCCTCACGGATGATGTTTTCGAACAGTTGTTGCAGCGTAAGGTTGGGAACTTTGGCGATCAGCTTTTCTATGATGTCGGAGGCTTGTTTTAAGGCGACAGGCAAAGTTGAACTAAACAGATCTTTGGCAGGTTCTTTTGCTTTATCGTGAAGCGACCGCCGGAATGAAACGGTGTGGTCACCATATTTTTTTCCGATGTCTCCACGCTCAGTTTGGCTATATCGATAGGTGAGATATGGAACCAGTCGAAGTGAAGGATCTCAAACAACATCTCGTCGCCGCTATAAGGAATGTAGTGCTCTGCAGCGAGGTATTTTAAAATGAGAATGATCTTTTTGGCTATTGGTAATTCGAGTATGTTCAGATGTTTTTGCTGTAAACGGGGACATTCAACAATTTTAAATATTGGGCGATATCCTCGCCATATTTATTTTCCTTTATAAATAATACCAATCCTGCCGGGCGGAACGGATTCGGCTACCAGTTGACTCACCTGTTTGGCAATACCGATCATTTCCTGGCGCTGCGTTTCATATTCCCTTAAGATGGGGAAATGGGAGATACTCTTGCGATGTGGATGTGAGGCCAGGAGATCCTTACTGAGATCGGGGATCTGCTTGATCAGTCTTTCGTCATTGCGGTTGATAAGCGTTTTTGAAATATCGAGAATCGGCTGAGTGGAACGAGTAGTTATTGGTGAGCACCACGGTGAGCAGGTCATTTTTATAGCTGTCGGCAAACTGGATCATATTCTCTACATTGGCTCCTGGAAGCGATAGATACTTTGATCATCATCGCCCACGACAAACACATTGGGCTTGTCCCAGTAACTGATCAACAATTCGACGAGTCGATTTTGAGTTCCGCTGGTATCCTGGTACTCATCGACGAGTATATATTGATATTTCTCCTGGTAATTGGCCAGGAGATTTTTATTGTCTTCAAAAGCCTTGATCACCCAGTTGATCATATCATCAAAATCATAGCGATTGCGTTGCCGCATTATCTGTTGAAAGCGATCAAATTCATTGACGGCCGCCCTCAACTTTTCCATTCTTTCCTTCTCTTCTTCAAGCTTATCTTTTTCAGATCGCCGGCTTTGAAGTCCCTGTATTTTTCTTATAAATAAATTCATCCCGTGTGGGAAGACTTTCGAATGTACTCGTCGATCTTTTGAATGATAAAGGCGGGAGTCCACCCTTCACGCTTCATGGCGCTGAAGAGTGATTGCAGGTTATTGATCTCGAAATAAACATCTCCCCGGTATCGTTTCAGCGGGTGATTCCTGGGAAATGCATCTATCAATTGTTTAAACAGCTCAATTCTTTCGAGATCGGAGATGGGGTCGAGTGAAGTCTTCTCAAACAAGGAGAGATTTTCCTGGATCACATCGTTGCAAAAGCATGAAATGTATAGATGCCGACTTTGTACGCGTCGGGACCAATAAAGTCGAGCAGGCGCCGGCGCATCGCGATTACTCCGGCGTCGGTATATGTGAGACAAAGGATGTTGGACGGATCCGCATCTGTATCCAATAATATTTTGGCAATACGTGCTGGCGAGTATTTGGGTCTTTCCTGTGCCGGGACCAGCTATCACCATCACAGGCCCATCGATATGGTTTACGGCAATACGTTGCTGTTCATTCAGCTTTTCATAATCACTTAAAAATTTCTTCTCTAATCGGTCCCTGTTGTATGACATCGGATATTTAAGATTGAAACAACAAATTTCGACCTTTTGTTCAAACCGGGTTTCTCTATTTTTTTGTAGTTTTTTCTCCGTGGAAAGATAATCGGTGTTTTTATATAGTAAGATGTTAGGGCTGGTTCGAAGCGCTATTTAACCACAGAGTGAACGGAGGTTTGCACAGAGCAAACGGAGGCTTCTTTGTCTACCCTCTGTGCAGAACTCTGATTGCTCTCCGCGGTTAAAAAATCTTGCCGCGTAAGCCTGCGGGCGCTAACTCAGACTCGGCCTAATTATTTAATCCCCGCTCTCCTCCGCATCTCCGCCATCGTCATCACCATCAGTCTCCCTATCGGGTTGTCTCCTCTGTAAGTAATTACTTTAATAGCTGCTGCATCTTTTGGAACCGTGATTGGCGTTGTGGCAGCCGGATAGAATTGATCGGGAAATGAATTATCAAAACTATAATGAACAGAAAGGCCTTCTATCTCGGTGGTAAGTTTTACAATTATCGTGGCGGTATCTTTCTTGCTTATTTCAAAACTCGGATCGTAGATGCTCGGGGCATATTTTACTTCTCCCTCATCCAGCCTTCCAAAATGATCCTCCACTCTTCTTGCAAAATCGTTCCAGTTCTTTTTCTTTGGGTGACCATAAGACTTCGGCGATGGCAAAGCCCCTTGGCCAGGTCATGTATTCGGCATGACGCATATTATATACCTGTTCGGTCCAGAGATTCGCTTGTCCTCCCTTTATCAATGAAGCAGTGACCCCATCGGGCACCGGTTCAAACTCATAGGCTTTTTGCAAACGAAGCGTAGCATAGACCGGGGTTCCAAAACTGCATCTCCCTGCATGTAATCGAGATAGGCAAAATCGGTAGGACTCATTACGACTTCATGACCTTGTTTGGCCGCTTCGATACCGCCTCTCATTCCTCTCCAGCTCATCACTGCGGCGTTGGGGGCTAATCCGCCTTCCAGTATTTCATCCCAACCGATCAACTTTTTGCCTTTGCTATTGACGATCTTTTCAACTCTTTTCTCAAAATAACTTTGTACTTCATCGAGGTTTTTGAGGATTCTCTTTTCATGAGGGCCTTGATCTCATCACTTTTCCCAAAAATTGCGGGCTGTCTCATCACCACCGACATGGATATATTCAAATGGAAATAGTTGGGCCAATTCAGCAAAGACCTTGTCGAGAAAATCATAGACATTTTCTCTGGCGGGGCAAAGTGAATTATCTATGAGACCATAAAAATGTTGACCGCCCCCGGGCCATACCATCAACTGTTCTCCTGAGTTAACGGCATAGGTACCGGGAGTACTGGTGAGTTCAGGATAAGACGCAATAGCTGCGAGGCTATGACCGGGCACATCTACTTCAGGTAATATATTAATGAAGCGATCTTTTGCATACTGAACAATTTCGCGGATATCATCCTGGGTATAAAATCCTCCATAGCTTTTGGGCTCGTCAGGAAGCGGGGCCGAGAATCGTCCGAATGTACCGGTCTTATCTACCCGCCATGCGCCTACTTCTGTGAGTTTGGGAAAACTTTTTATTTCAACGCGCCAACCCTGGTCATCGGTAAGGTGGAGGTGAAGGAGATTGAATTTATATTTTTGCCATTTGATCGATGTACTCTTTTACCTCTTCCTTGGTAAAGAAATGCCGGGATACATCGAGCATGAGACCGCGCCAGCCAAAGCGAGGGACGGTCTTCAATGGTAACGGCGGGGATGGACCATTCTCTGTCTACACGTATAGCTTTTCTAACGGCGATGTTGCTTTCAATTTCTTTAGGTAATAATTGCAACAATGTTTGGACACCATAAAAGATCCCGGCTGCGTCTGTGCCAATGATAGATACTCCATCGGGACCTGTTCTCAAGCGGTAGCCCTCTTTAGGAATGGATGGGTCGGATGCGATGAGAGAAAATAGATTTCGCGGTAATCCCTGCTACCTTCTTTAAAGTCACCCGCGTACCGGCGTTTGCGGTAAGAACCTTTGAAAGAAAGCCTGCAATTCTTTTCACGTCGGGGATTGCTGGGTGTGATGATCGTGATGTCGGCAGGTAAAACAAATCTTCCGGTTCCGGCAACGATAGATGCGGGTTGGGGAATGATGGAGAAATTATTTTGGGCACTGGTCATAAGGCAGACGCAGGCGGTGAGGCAAGCAAGCAACTTTTTTTCATACAGCAAACTTTTGGCTCAAGTTACTGGATTATATAAATAATTGGATTGAACGGTTTCTTGTTTGGCTGGTCTCTTTATATGCGGGAGCTCGGGTCGTTTCTGTGCCAGAGTTTTTACCACAGAGAGCCACGGAGGAGGCATAGAGGGCCACGGAGGAGCGTAGCAGCGTCAACCTTGAACCTTGAACGGTTGAACCTCACCCCGGCATTCGTGTAATATACCTCTCGATCTGTTTAATCTGATCAACGATCTGCGGAGTAGTTGGTCTTAACGCCTTCGCTTTGCGGAAGAAATCTTTAGCGGCGCGAAACTCTCTTTTATTCATCATGATGCTGCACATTTGCAAATAGGCAGCCGCTTCATTCTCTTTATCGGGCAGCCCTTTGCGAAGAGCATTGCGGATATAACTTTCAGCCTGCCTCAAATCATTTTTTTGCATGTGGAGCATTCCCATTTGCAACATGCTGGCTCCTTCGGCTTCTTTCATCGGCATGCCGAGGTCGAGACCTTTCTTCATCATTTTTCTCAGCGCCATCAAAGTCCTGTTTCATCATGGCGACATTCCCTTTCAATGTATAATAAACTGATCGGATGGGCTTATAGAGCAGGCCGGGAAATTTAATCGAGCCCAATACTTTTTCTGCGCCTTCCATATCGCCATTCTCCATATATTCCTGGATGAGTCGAAGGGGGCCAAAGAAAAATGACCTGCAACAAGGATCACACCCACTAGATATAAGTGGAAAAGCAGGCCAGAAGCTCCGCTGCATAGTTAACATATCCGCCCGCGGCCACCAGCACGATTCCTATCCACAGGCGGTATTTGATGAGGAGATTGTAAAACTTCATGTTTTGTAGTTAAGGGCTGCAAATATAGTCGATAGTTCGGAGCCGGCAGCCGGGAGCCATTAGTCGATGTTTCGAGATCGGTCGCAGTAGCCATTAGCCATTCGCTGCTAGCATCTTGTATCTAGCATCTCCCTACCAGCCGAAACTCCTGGCTCCGGCTGCAGACTCCAGGCTGGCTGCGAACTCCGGGCTCCGAACTCACTCTCTGGCGTCGTTGACCTCTATCCAATACCCATCCGGATCTTTAAAATAGATCTGCTTTACTCCATCAACCCGGCTGGTGAAGCCGCTCTTTCTCCTGCCCAGTTTTCGAACGGGACATGGTTTTTGTTAAGCACAGCTATGAAATCCATGACCGAAGGCACGCTGAAACAGAGATGGGTGTTCTTATCATGTTCGGTTTTTCGGTGGCGCCCGGAAATGAGATGGAGATGACTTTTGGGTCCGATGCTGAACTGGTATGGCGGCCATCATGAAATGGCTCTGGGATGCTATCCAGTCCGATGATGTTATGATATAAAATCCGTGCTGGCTCTTCAGATTGACTACGTAGAAGGCAATATGATTAAGCTGAGCCACGGGCTTGTTGCCCTGGGCTACAGAAATGAAGGATGAGCAGCACGCGAGGCTCATACATACAAAACGGAGAACGGGATTTATTTTCATTAATTCGATTTGATATTATTTTCTTTCAGAATGCGATTGAAGGCTTCCCTCTTTATTATCTTTTTCATGATGCCAAAGATCATGTTGATCACTTTTTCGGCATCGGTGCGATAGGGCGATTTTTGTTCGACATAAATATTGTATGCTTTGCACATGTTCTGCAGCGCATTCTCCATGTCGTTCTTGCCCGAAAGATAAATGAGACCGATGCCATAATATACTTCGGGGTCGTTGGGGTATTGTTTCAGCAAGTCATTGTAGGCGGCTATGGCTTCATCGTATTTTTTCTCCAATTGGTATACGACGGGCAAGGTTTTGCAAGGTGCCTTGCCGGCGGGATCTACTTTTAGTGAAGCTTTGTAAGCCTCTTCCGCCTTTATATATTGTTCGGTGCGGCGGTAGCAGATGCCAAGATTATCCCAGGCAAACGCAAAATCATCATCGAGACTGACGGCTTTTTCAAAAAAGGAATGGCGTCTTTGTATTTTTCTTTTTGCAGTAATTCCACCCTTTATTGTAGGCGGTCATGGCATCCGGGTTTTTGGAGTAAGATTTATCTCGTTCAACATCATTGGTGCTGGATCACCCTGTTCATGACGGCGCAATTGTCTTTGAGTCGTCTTTCAATATCGTAATAGTAATGCTTATACTCGTTTGAATTTTTATCAACGACGAGGTTGATTTCGACGCTTTTCTCTTTAGTTTTCAGAACCTGCGTCAATTTGCTGCTGAGCTGGTATATTTCGACCTGTCTGTCTATGCATTCAGGAACTCCGGCGACTTTTTTGTTTTATCTTTTTCGGCCTTATCCACCGAGTCAATGCATTGGCAAGCGCGGTTGGCTGCATCGTTTAAAAAGATTGTGGAATCGGCTATGTCCTTCTTGTCTTTGCCTTTTTGAGCATGAGGCTGGAAGGATAGGGCAAGACTGCTTACCCATAGTAGGATGAACTTGTTCATATGGAAATAGTTTGGCGGTCTTCAAATGTAATGATTTCTGGTTTTAGCGAAGAGAAAGAAATTTGATAGTTGGCGACCAGACGTGCAGGCAATAGTTTGAATCCCAAACGATATGGGAAATGGCGTCGTGGCCTTCGTGGTTCGTCGTGTTCTTCGTGTTCCGTTAGGTCTGGAGCACAAAGGGCACGACGAACCACAACGAACACGACGAAGGGAAATCTCATGGCTTCGGGTGAGTGAACGCTTTATTATTTCGCAAAATCATTCGAATAGATCTCTTTTCCATCGAGTGTCTTTAAGCTGACGAAATCTACTTCGGGGAGACCGTTTGAAATGAAACCAAGCCCGGTTATTTTTCCGGAGGACTCAGTATAGGAGGTCAGTCAACACTGGAATCTTGTTGATCGTTATGGTAGCGACTTTATTTTTCATGGTAATGGTTACATCTTGCCATTCGCTGACATTAGTACCGAGCGCTGAAAGATCAGTGGTCTTTCCGGCTAAGATGGTTTCACCAAAGCTGTGCCTCATTTCGCTGCTGCATCCTTTGAGTGAACTTTTGAAGTACATAAAATTGCGCTGGCAAAAAATCTCGCACATTAAGAAAAGGACAGAAATTATTCTTCAGCTCATTGATCCGTATCCTGCATTGTAATATATAATTATCGCTGCTGTATTCGATCTGAGTTGGAAAAATAGACCCGCAGGTACAGATGTTCTTTCTGAATATCGATTCCACTGTTAATGATCTCGTCTTTATTCATCGTGAGCATCCCGTTCTTATATCCAGTACAGGAAATATATTCGGGTAGGCTGGCGGGTTTTCTTTCCTTGGCATAGTAGAACCAGCGATCGGTTGGGATGCTGACATCGACGGTACGGATCACGGAATCATTGGCGATGAGTTTGGCGACATGATAACCGGGCTCATAATAAATATCGGTCAGTGTGATGGTTCTTTTTATCGATCCGGACGCGCCGGTCTCTATCCCATGATTGCTGTATAAAAAAACTATCGGCCATTACTTCATCAAGATTATAATTGAACACGACTGTATTGGGCAGGTCGTTGTGGGTGGTCTTGGTCATGGCGAACTGTGCTTTTTCAAATCCGCTGGCTTGGGTCGAGCCATGCTTTTGAATCCGAGGAATGCAAGAAGTCCGAGTGCCGTGACGGCAACGAGACAGGCGGATGAAAAATAGTATCTACGGAGACCCGAGGATAAAAGATGACGAGAAGAATGATCTCCCTCGCTCTCCGCACTCCGCTCTCCGCTCTCTTTCTCCGTTCTGTTTCCATTTGTCTCGTTTAGTTTGCGTAGCTTAAAGTCCTGCCAGTGTTGATAACCAAGAAAGGAGCAAATGGCATTTAGTGTAGCTGGATTGCGGCTGACGGGAGAACTGTCCATTGAGCAGTCGTTTCATGGTGGAGAGGCTGATGAGCACTCCGGTTTTGGTTTCGATGCTATCGCAGAGAAACTGGAGTTCGCGCTGAACGAGCCGATGGCAATCGGCGAATCCGGCCTTGCGGCAGAGTTCGGCCATGCAGATGCTGACCCATTCTGCGTTCGGTAATGTATCCTGCCACCATTTTGCATCATTTTTGAATGCGAAATTAGAATTATCGCGAGATATTTTGCTGGGAATAATTATGAATGCGATTATGGCCGTACTCGTGAGCCTCCCAGGCTAATTCCAACCCAAAGGACACCAAAACAATCGGAAATAGGCTAACGGCTATGAGCTATCAAGGCTAACAGCTCCTCCCCTCGCCACCATTTGAATTTATTTGAATGTTGTTTTGACTGTGAAATTAAAATTATCGGGAGATATTTTGCGGAGAATAATTATGAGCGTGATTGTAATGGGATGCGAGTGGCTGAAGACCCGCTATTTCATCAAAAATCTCAACATATGAACTGTTTCTGGAAAGCTGTCATTCTCACCTGGCTGTTTGCAGGCACGATGGACATTACTGCCGCCTATTTCAGTCAGTTGATCAGACTGGAAAGTTTGCCGACAAAATGCTGTACATTATATAGCCTGGCGGGATCTTAGGGTTGATACTTCTATGCAGGTGGCAACTGGGTGGCTTTCCTGGCCTGTGTTGTCATTATACGACGCGTTTTGTGCGACGCTGTTTTTCTTCTTCTGGTATTTCCAAAGCTGAAGCTGCTTTGGTTTGATAAATGGGTGGTGGGCGTGCTTTACGCCATATTTGTGAATGTAGTGGTGAGCCCGGTGATCAACTGGTTCACCCCGCTACCGCACAATCCTTTGTACTAGCTAATGTGGTGGTAGGCTGGTTTGTTCTTCCTCGATAGCGCTCGGCATTCCGATCGCGTTCAATGCATACCGGTTTTATGGGGTGAAAGGTTTTAATTGGAGGCAGGAGGGGCAGAAGGACTAGGGTTCTCAAACTGTTTTTGTTTAGCAGGCATATTAGATGGTCTCAGTTTCGCCGGGTATTTTGGTACCCGGCATTTGTCGACTCAAACCGGCGAAGCCGTCATCATCCTTCTCCAATAGCCCGAAATCCATTATTTTTGCCGCCCGCCGGAGAGCAGGCCCCGTAGTTCAATGGATAGAATAGAAGTTTCCTAAACTTTAGATACAGGTTCGATTCCTGTCAGGGACTACCTCAGAGGACAAAATCAAATTTTCTTGATTTTGTCCTTTTTTATTTCGCTGAAACCTTTGCCAGCATTGAGTATCAGAGCAAGCTCTTCTTTATATACCGGGAGTTCAGATACGAATTTATTTTCAAAAACTAATTTTTCGGCATATATCGAACTAAGAGTTTGAAGTTGAATTGCTGGTCTTCCTCGAAACATAGAACTGATCTACGGTCTGCAAGAAATTAAACCAAAGTCTAAATATTTCTTATAGTCAGATACTCTTGGGGATGAAGTAGTCATTTGCTCATGCAAGTCTTTTATAATTGCTACCATATCTGCTTTTTATATGCCTTGTATTCTGACATTGGCAGTTCTCCATCAAGCATGAGTTGTTGGGCATTGTCAATACGTTCTTGATTCTTCTTTATTTCTAGTTTCAATCTTTTCCTTATCGCTTATTGATTCTTTCGAGTTTTCTTTTTTAAGTTCTTTTTCAAGAATTATTCGATAAAGATTAATGGCCTCTTTTTCGGCAGGAATTTTCTTCAACTCTATTAAGTGACTTCCTTATTTGCTTCTTCTGCTTTAATCCTTTCATTACATCCCGGTTGACAATGGTAATAAAAATATCTTCCTCCCGTTCCCTTGTCCAGGCACTGCCTGTTAAGTTACCTCCACATCTTTTACAAACTAAAAATCCACGAAGCGGCAATTCTTTTTTTGTGCACTCCTAGTTTTGTATGTTCTTTTCCTTCCATTCAAAAATATCCTGAACGCTGTATAAATAGCTCTTCACTTATTAAAGGTTCATGTATCCCTGCACATGAACAAGCATCTTCCTCTTTATATGCCAGGGTATGAATATCTTTCCCGCAATCAAGCCGGATTTCTTATCATCGTCCAGAAATATCCTCTGCTTATCTCAAATCCTTCTTTTGTTTAGCAAGTTTTCTTATTTGGTCAGCATGGAATGCACCTTTATTGATTTCTTCAAAAATCCACTTTATATATTTGCATCCGGACTTGGAACAATAACTGGCTCTGTTTTGTTCACTTCTTATATTCTTATATCCTTTTGGCGCTGTTGCCATCCAGCGTCCTTCTTTTTTTGCTCTGCGCATTCCGACAATTACATTTAAAGCCCGCGCGATCATTCTCTACTTCAGGCGCATGCCAGATAAAAGCAAGCATGGATCCTATTTTCAGGAACGTTTAAATCCACGAAAGGCTGCTCAACAGCTTGCGGCTCCATAGCCATAACCATTCAATGTGTTGATCATTGCATAAGCATCACCGGCATTGCGACTAAACCTATCCCACTTTGTAAATAATAACAGATTGGAAGACTTACGATTTTCTTGAGGAAACTTAATAGCTGTTGGAAGGCGGGACGTTCAAAAGTTTTGGCAGAGTGATCATCTTTATGCAGACCAATAACTTCGATATTTTTGAAATTGACAGTAGCTTCTTAGACGTTCTTCCTGATGTTTAAGACTATACCCTTTATCAGCCTGTTCGTCTGTACTCACTCTGATGTATAGAATGGCTTTCTGTTGTTTTCATAATCGTTACGGTTTATAGTTATTATCTTGTTTTCTTGCGTTGCTTGCCAATCTTTAAAGTGCCTACATTCTATTTCTGCTAATTGATATAAATAATCACGTATTCGTAATACCTCTTCATCTGAATATGAATTACCATTGCACATTTAAAGACTTTTTTACAAAAGTGCAAGCGATAGCTTTTCATCTTCTTCTTTTAGATTTACAAGTTTTGTTTCCATAGCAAAGATAATAACTATTTCTGATTATAAACAATTGATTTTCAATTAAGTAATGTTTCTATATTAGAAAGATCAGAAGATTTCCATTTCTCCCCCTTGATTATCAACGCAAGAAGGATCATTTTGGAAGGCCGCTTCAAATAGAATTATTGCCAACTGCTCAAGAGTTGGTACTACCTCGCCAGCTTGTTCATCAGGAATAATTTTCACATATCCAGGAAAGGTTCGCAGTTTCTCAATTGTCAAAGGCTTCCTGATTTGGGCTGATCTTATCAGCATGGTTTAATAAAATCGTCAGCAGTTTTTAATTCGTGGATATTCTATAGGTGTTGAATTGATCAGTTATAAAAAATTCCGTGCATAAGTGTAGTGCCTGGAATATGGGGTTGAAAAAAAGGAATTTTTATATTTTCATTTTTTGCAGCCTCTATTAATGGACTTGGTTCTCCGGAAAGCATTCTATCAATATCTTCTTTTTTGAAGTATCCAGCATTATTTTTATAGATCCCATATTCTTCAAATTTCTTTGCCATCTGAGTACGACCCAAATTAGCAATAAACAGAAGCCTCTTCGGGTTTCAAGTGAGGGTTTGAAGCAAAGGGCAATTGCCCTCGCAACTATTAACTCATCATGCTTTATCATATGTCGTTTTTTGATATAACACTTAATAGCACTTAATTATTCATCTCTATGCCGCAGTTGAATTATATTCAAAAATATCCATCTCACCACCCTGGTTAAATCTTCCGAATTGTACAGCCTTTCCTTTCTCCGGCACTTCTATTACCACATCAACATCATGCTGAAAAGAATTTGCGCCCCTAAATTTTCCATCTTTGGTTGATTGAAAAATGAAAAGGAAAGACTTTGCGGGATCTGGACATGGCTTTTAGTCTTCGTGAGATCATCGGGAGAAAGTCCCAGCTTGTTTACACTATCCAAGAAAATATATAATCATAAGCGGCTAAATACTCTGGAAGCACTGAGGGACACATAAAGATTCGGATGAGCTACGTTTTTGTCATTTAGTTTCTGTTGCAGCGTGTAATCCAACCCTTCTTCTTTTGCCACATACAAAACCTTCCCACAGATTGCGAGCCAGGTAACCGGCGAAGTCTATGCAGAGATATGATTTGCCCATCTTAGGCTTCCCAAACCATCGCGGTAAAATTCTGATGAAGGATCTCCGATCAGATCAAACCATTTTCCTTTTAAAACCAACCGTTTCAAATTCCATATCAGCAAAGTCCATACTGTTCATGATGAGCCGGGTTTTTCTTCTAAGCCATTTAGCTCGTTACATGCACAACCCAGAATTCCCTCAAGCCACATTCAACTCATTCTTCTCGATATAGCAAGAACTTTCATAGCCGGGTCATCTAAAAGTGCTACAAGATTTTTGGTAATTCTTATCCAATTCATCCATATATGGATCATCAGCCGGAATCTTTTTCTTATCCACCATTCTTGTAATTTGCTTTAACAGGCTATCACCTTTTTCTTCTTCATACCAGTTTTACCGTTCAGGCTGATATACCGCTTAATAAAATTTACTGAAGCCATAACTTTTCTTCGCCGGTTAATTTCTTCAACGTCTCATAGGTAGTCTCCGGCTTTAAGCTCCAGCTTAATTTTCACGCCTTCATAGTATTGTACGCGTCAATCAATCTTTCCTGGATGTACTTTTATCTGCTCCGCATAAGGTGAGAGGTTATGCGGATGCGTTTTTCCAGAGAATGGCTTTTTGAAGGGAGTTGATAAAACGAAGGATTTCTTCTTTTAGTTTTTGTTTTGCCATTAAGATTTACAAAGCGTTTGATAAGCGAAGCTCTCTGGCATTCTTTCAACCATTAAAGGCTGAAACTGATTTATGGCTCTTTCTTCTTTTACTTGGGTTTTTCTAACTCCTTTACCTTTTTCATCAATCAATCCCTGTTTTCAGCAATACGTGTAACCAACGAAGCAGCA
>ERZ1370068.7365-contig-6286_pt1 | contig 45245 bp, 55 predicted proteins | sample MGYA00561227_ERZ1370068 | MGnify/ENA primary metagenome ERZ1370068 (study PRJEB38410, sample SAMEA6850437) | metagenome | study: Metagenomic assessment of the ecological functions of the soil: analysis of the soil microbiota associated with the... | reverse complement strand
TATTGCTACGTTCAGTTACGCCCAGAAAAATGTTATTGCTGGAACGCGTAGACGAAGATCACGCCGGCGACGCCGCCGACGAACAGCGAGCCGATCGGGTGCATCACGTCGGAGCCGGCGCACACCGCGACGAGGCCGGCCAGCGCGCCGTTGTGGATGAAGCCTGGATCGCCGTCGCCGGCGATCGAGCGCGGCGATGATGCCGCCGCACATGGCCATCAGCGAGTTCGATGGCGACCAGGCCGCGTGACGCCCTGCAGCGACTGCGCGCTCATCACGTTGAAGCCGAACCAGCCGATGCACAGCAGCCAGGAGCCCATGCGCCAGCCACGGGATCGACGAGGGCGGGATGCCGACGCGCGCGGCCTCTGTCGATAGCGCCCGAGCCGCGGCCCGAGCTGGCGCACGGCGGAGAAGCGCGATCCAGCCGCCGACCGCGTGCACGACGATGGAGCCGGCGAAGTCGTGGAACTCGTCGCCGAGCCTGGCCTTGAAGAAGGCTCCTGCAGGCCGTAGGTTCTTGTTCCAGACGATGCCTTCGAAGAAGGGATAGAACAGGCCGACGATGCAGCGCGGTGGCCACGCATTGCGGAGCTGAAGCGCGCGCGCTCGGCGATGCCGCCCGAGACGATGGCCGGAACCGCGGCGGCGAAGGTGCACAGGAAGAAGAACTTGACCAGAGTCAGGCCCTGCGCGTCGAAGCCGTCGCTGCCGCCGCTGAGCGCTCTGCGCGCTGACGAAGAAGGCGACGCCGTAGGCGATGGTGTAGCCGATGAAGAAATAGGCGACCGTGGAGATGGCGAAGTCGACCAGGATCTTGCACGAGCGCGTTGACCTGGTTCTTGTGGCGAACGGTGCCGGCCTCCAGGAAGGCGAAGCCGCCGTGCATGGCGAAACACGAGCACCGCGCCCACCAGCAGGAACAAGACGTCCGCCCCGCTCTGCAGGCCTTCCACGGCTTTCTGGATGTCCGGCCATCGCCCCCAATCCCCCGGTTTGCGCGCGCTCGATCTTTGTGCAGCGCCGGACGCGTCATCGCCTGCCCAGGCTCATGGGCAAGACGGAGAGAGCATGCGGGTCGCTCAATCGGCGCTCGAGCGGCCGGGATTGACTCACCAGCGTGCCAGGCCGGCTATGGTTCTCGGCGCGATGAAGATGAGCGATGCCGTCACACTCTGGCCGACTCGGTCGAGCCAGGAGCTGCGAGCTGATCCGCCAATCCAGCGATGCAGCGCGATTTCGCGGCCACGATTGCCCGAGCAGCCGATCTCGCCTATCCGTGCTCGAAGCGAAGACGTGATGCGCCGGCAGCCGAGGTCGCGCGCGACCGTGGCAACCGTGCCGTGCCAGCTACTCGCGTCAAGAGGCTACGTCGCCGCGATTGTCGAGTGACGAAACTGTTCCTCGGACCGCTACCGATGGCGACGAGAGGCGGGCGGATCGCGAAGATCACTACTGGGTGATTGCGATTCCCGCACGAGACCTGTCACGCGCGTTCAACGCTGCTCTGGTCGGCGATACGATCGCAGTCGATCGCCGTCACGTCCTACGGTCGGCATGGCTGCCGACATCAAGCCGACCTCACCGCGCGCGGCGGGGTTCATGTAGAGGTCGGCTTCCTGCTTCTCGAGCTTGGGCGTCGTAGCTTGCCGGCGACGACCTCGCGCGCCAGCGTGCGCATGTGGCGGCGGCAGTCGTCGTTGAAGATCAGCATGCCGCAGAACAGCTTGAGCACGATCATGCAGGCGCGGGTCGGCGTGCTCCGCCTTCACGCGTGCCCTTCCACTTGCCGCCGATCGAGAACACCTTGCCGTCGAGCCGGCCGATCGCCTGGTTGCGGTGATTGTAGAGCGTGTAGTCGCCGCCGAGATCGATGAAGTCGCGCCGCAGCCGGTAGAACTCCGGCTTGCCGTCCTCCAGCAGGAAGAACGAGAAGTTCTCCGGCAGCGAGCGGCCACTTGTTGGCCGAGCGCTCCAGGTAGACCATGTTGGTCGTGATCGCCGACGTTGATGGAGAAGCACGTGACCGGCAGGCCGCGCGCGCCCAGCGTCAGCTGCAGGCTGCGGCCGATCATCAGGTCCATGGTGGCGCGCCAGTTCACCGTCTCGTTGAAGAGCTTGAACACCAGGCGCTTGTCCATGCCGGTGTTCTTGCGCCAGAGGTCCTCGCGGTAGCCGAGCAGGCCGGTGCGCTCGCCGTCCTCGATCATCTCGGCGAAGATGTCCATGTCGGAGGTGAACTGGCGCGACTTGGCCCGGTTGCGGCTGTGCTTGTAGATGCCGAACTCGACCGAGTTGAAGGTTGGTGATCCAGACGTCGACGATGAACTCGGCCCACTGCGATTTCTTGCTGGCCTTGTCGGCCTTCGCCTTGCCCAGCGGCGCGGCGGCGGCAGCGTGTCGGCGCTCTCGACCTTGGCGGCGCGCTCCAGCACCTCCGCCTTGGCCTCGCGGGCGGCCTCGGCGGCTGCGGCGTCGGCCTCGATCTCCACCGTCCTGCTTCCGTCTGCCATGGTGCGGCTCCTCGGCAAGAGCGCCGGGCACGCGAGGACGGATGGCGCAGATCGATTTGGGCGACGTTAGCACCGCGATTGCGGACAAGCGAAGGCCTTCCTGGCGCTTCCCGGAAAAAAGCTGTGTGCGTGCCGCAGGCTTGTGTCGTCGCTGCAGCTGCGGGCCTCTCGGCTCACGGCGCCGTCGGCTCGCGCGCCCCTCGGAAGCCCGTGGCGATGACGTAAAGCCTCGGCCGACTCGGCCCGGCTGGCCGGCGGCTTGACGTGCCTGACCGCTAGTGAACGCCCGCTTCGAGCCGTCCAGCAGCGTCGCGCTCGGTGCCGCCCTGGAGCACCTTGCAGACGAAGGCGCCGCCCGGCGCAAGCACCTCGCAGGCGAACTCGGCCGCCGCCTCGGCCAGCGCCCATGATGCGCAGATGGTCGGTCCGGGTGTGGCCGGTGCCCTGCGCCGCCATGTCGGACAGCACCACGTCGGCCGCGGCCGTCGCGCAGCATGGCCTTGCAGCCGCGCCGGCGCGTCGTCGTCCATGAAATCGAGCTGCAGGAACGTCGACGCCGGCGATCGGCTCCATCTCCAGGAGGTCGATGGCGACCACCTGCCGCCCCGCTGCCCTCCGCCGAGCGCACCCGCGTCCGCCGCCACCTGGGCCCAGCCGCCCGGCGCGGCGCCGAGGTCGACCACGCGCCTGCCCGGCTTCGAGCAGGCGATGCTTGTCGTCGATCTCGATCAGCTTGAAGGCGCGCGCGCGAGCGGTAGCCCTCGCGCTCTGGCGGCGGCCACGTAGGGATCGTTGAGCTGGCGCTCGAGCCAGCGCTGCGAGGAGGCCGAGCGCTGCTTGGCGGTCTTCAGCCGCACCTTGAGCTGCCGCCGCCGTCCGCCGGTGCCGCCGCTTCCGCCACGATTGCTGGGTCATCGCGCTGCGCTCTACCGCCGCCAATAGCCGGACCGGCCGTTCGGTGCCGGTAGACGCCGTCCTCGGCCATCAGCGTCGCCAGGATGCCCTCGCGCAAGCCGCGGTCGGCCACGCGCAGCCGCTCGCACGGCCACATCTGCAGCATGGCCTCGAGGATGGCGCAGCCGGCGAGCACGAGGTCGGCGCGCTCCTGGCCGATGCAGGGCTCCGCCACCCGCTCGTCGTAGGTCGGCGTCGAGCAGGCCTGCGGTCACGGCGCGCACCTCGCGCGATGTCGAGCCAGCAGCCGTCGACGCGGCTGCGCTCGTAGCGCGGCAGGCCGCAGATGCACGCCGGCCACCGTGGTCACGGTGCCCGAGGTGCCGAGCAGGTGCGTCGTTGCCGCGACGAGGCGCTGGCGCAGCCCGTGCTCGGCCTCGAACGGCTGCCAGCATGCTCGACGACGTGGCGCGACCATGGCATCGAACATGTCGCGGTTGACGAACTCGCCGCCGAAGCGCTCGGCCAGCGTGACCACGCCGACCGGCAGCGACGTCCAGGCGGTGATGCATCGCTGCACCTCCAGGCGCTCCGCCAGCGAGCGGCGCCACGGTGCTTGCGGCGGCCGAGGTCGAGCCAGATCAGCTCGGAGGAGCCGCCGCCGATGTCGAACACGAGCGCGAAATCGCAGGCGAAATCGATCAGCGAGGCGCAGCCGGAGACCGCCAGCTTGGCCTCCGTCTCGCGGTCGACGATCTGTGATGTCGAGGCCGGTCTCGCGCGCGCGCGCGCTCCAGGAACTCGGCCGCGTTGGCGGCGAGCGCGGCAGGCCTCGGTGGCGATCAGGCCGGCGCGCACCACGCGGTGCCGCCTGGATCTTGCCGGCGCACACCTTGCAGCGCCTCGATGGTGCGCTCGATGGCGGCTTCCGACAGCCGGCCGCTCGCCGATACGCCCTCGCCGAGGCCGGATGATGCGCGAGAACGCATCGATGACCTTGAAGCCGCGCCGCGACGGGCGGCGCCACCAGCAGCCGGCAATTGTTGGTGCCGGAGATCGAGAGCGGCATAGGCCGGTTTGAAGCGGCGTCGCGCACAGCCGCGGCGCTTCGAACGGGGCGTTGGCGGCGGCAGCGGTCTCAGCCGGGACGATCCGCTCCGGCACGACAGCCGCAACGCGCGTTGGGCGCACCTAGCCCTTCGCCGTTTCCCCACACTCGTCTGGCTGCGGCGTGCAGCTCGGCTGCGCCGTCCTGGTCCTTGCGACCCTCCACCTTCTGTCTCCGGCGCCCGGTTTCAGCCCCCGCTGGGCCGTCGAGCGTCATTCTGGTTGAGCTTGAGGTGCACTCTATCAGCGTCGCGGGCGCGGGTAAAGGCGCGCCGCTCGACCGGTCGCAACGGAGCCTTGGGGAGTATCAGGCGCTCAATTGGCTGTGGAGACGCGCCACTCCGATCAGAGGTCGCCGCGCAGCGGAGATCTTCGGCTGCTCGATGCCGCATTGGCCGTAGAAATCTTTGGCGGATAGCGTCTCGAGGAAGGCCACCAGGTCGGCAACCTCTCGCGCGGAGAGCCGCAACGGCCGCACCAGGCGCGCGCCGTCGTCGCCGTGCAGCCGCTCCACGTCGACCTCGGAGTAGTGGCGCACGACATCGCGTCGAGCGTGGCCAGGCTGCCGTTGTGCATGTAGGGCGCGGTCTCGGCGACGTTGCGCAGCGAGGGCACGCGGAACTCGCCCCAGTTGCGGTGCTGCTGCTCGACGTGCCGTGTCGGCGCTGCCGTGGCCTTGCCTCGGGATCGTCGTTGTAACGCCCGAGCAGATTGAACGGGCTTGCCCGCAGCGCGGCAATGCCGCCGTGGCGGCCCAGGTCCACGCTGCCCTGCTCGGCGAAGTAGGGCACGCCCACGTCGTCGAACTCGCCGTTGGTGAAGTTCGGCCCGTGATGACAGGCGGTGCACCGGCCCTTGCCGACGAAGATCTTGCAGGCCCGCGCTGCGCCGCCGCGCGGATAGCGGGCCATGGCCTCGCTGTCGCCGCTCGCGAGCGCATCGCGGAAGTCGTCGAACGGCAGTGCGGCCCGTGGTGATGGTCTCCTGGAAGCGCTGCCAGCGCCTTGGCCACGTTGACCAGCACCAGCCTCGGGCGGATCCGCCGCTGGACCGAGCCGAACACGCTGCGTAAGCCGCTGCGAGTGCCGGGTCGGCGGCCAGCGCGCTCGCGCAGCAGCTCGGCGGCAGCCGCCGAGCTCCTTGTCGTCGAGGATCGGGCGGATGCTCTGCGCCCACAGGCTGTCGGCGGCGCCCGGCCCAGCCGAACCAGCGGTTGAGCCGCAGGTTGGCGAGGCGCAATGGCGTTGCGGTCGACGCGGGCGAGCCCGATGCTGCGGTCGCGGCCGTCGGCGAAGAAGCGGGCCGGGTCGTGACACGTCGCGCACGAGCGCTCGCCGTCGCCGGAGAGGCGCCGTGTCCGAGAACAGCTGCCGGCCCAGCGCGATGGCTGCGGGATCGCCGGAGACGCGGTTGCTGGGGTCGGGCGTGAACGTGGCGCGGCCACGGGCCGTGCGCCAGGATCGCTGCCCGTTCGTCCTCGCTGAAGGCGACGGCGCGGCTCGGACTCGACCAGCAGCGCTCGCGCCGGCGCGGCGAGCGCCAGCGCCGCAAGCGGCAGCAGTGCGGCGAGCGCCCTCATGGTTTCAGGTCACCTCCTGCGTCAGGCGCGTGCGCCGGTCGCCCTGGACGAGGTCGAATGGTCAGCCGCCATCGTGCCGGCCATGTGCAGCATCAGGCCGGTGATGCGGAAGCGGTCCGGTGCCAGCTGCGTGGCGCGTCGGTCGATAGTTCATGCCGTGGCCGTGCGCCGGCATCTGGCGCGTCGAGGACGACCTCGCGCACCGCCTCCGGCCCCGGCGCCCGGCAGGCGATCACCTCGGCCGCAAAGAACTGCCCGACCTTGAGCGCGCTCGGCTCCCAGCGATAGGCGATCTCGGCCTCCGGCGACGCGAGCCGCGGAAACCCCGCTGGCACGGCGCATGCCCACGTTCGCGGCACATCAAGCATCGCTGGGAGCGCCAGTATGACGTGATCGTGCGCTGCGTGCGTGTGATCGCAACAGTGCCGCGTACGACGACTCCCCTCCCCTATGACGGGGAGGGTTAGGGGGTGGTGAAGCCCCGCGAGGGCATCGGTTGGTCGAGAGCGCGAGCGTGCGTTTCGGAGGCGCGATGCCATCACGCATCGCCCAGTCGCTACCCCGCCACCGACCCTCCCCGCGCGTGCGGAGGCACGCCGTCGGCATGCTGGGGAGTGATTGCCGCATGCTGGTCTCGACCGCTAGTCGATCAGCCCTCATTGCCCCAGCGTCCGCGCGGCCAGGCGCTCGGCGTTGCGGAAGGCGATGTTGTCGGCCAGCTCGGCCGGCAGCTCGGCCAGCCACTTGCGCGAATAGCTGGCGTGCTCGACCACGTAGTGCCAGCGCTCGGGCGTAGTAGGTGTCGGTGCCCACCATGAAGCGCTCGGGGAAGTCGACGAACAGCTGCTTCCACGTGCGCGTCGAGCTTGCCCGACGGCGCGTGGTCGTTGCGGTGGGCGACGTCGGCCCACAGCGTCTTGTGCTTGGCCACCATGGCGCGCACCTTGCTCGACTGGTCGAAGCCCGAGTGCGCCCACAGCACCAGCGCCTCCGGGTCCTGCCTGAACATGCGCTCGACCGCGTCGGCGTCGGAGTGCGCGTGCAGGAAGATCCTGCGCTCCTTGGCGAGCTCGCACCATGCGCCGCATCACCGGCAGTGTCGGCGTCCGCGCCGTAGGCGTGGAACTCGCCGATGCCGGCGTAGGTGTTGGCCTTGAGCCGCGCCTCCACGTGGGCGATGATGCTCGGGTCGCTGCGTCCACGTGCCCGTCTCGCCGCGCGTGCGATAGGGGCGCAGCACCGGCACGATCAGGTCCGGCGCCGCCTTGAAGAGCATCTGCGTGCCGTCGTCGCTGGAGCTGGAGACGAACGCCTTCCTCAGCCCGGCCTGCCTCAGCACCTTGATGGCCTCGGCGGGCGGCAGCATCGACCAGGCGTCCTGGCTGTAGTGGATGTGCACATCGTCGATGATCGGCCGCGGCGCCTGGGCTACGGCGAGCGTTGCGCCGAAGCAGGCGAGTACGCGACTGCGAGAAGGGCGGGGCGCATGGTGGTCGACTATCGAAGGGAGCGATGGCCGGCATCCTAAGCGGAGTTCCTGCGTCGAGCCAGCATATGGCCTGTCACGCGATCGTGCTTGCCTGGACGTTTTGCTCGTCTCGGCTCAATTGATGAAAAAGACTTCTCAACGGAGACGAACACCTGCATACATGAGCCAATGGACTTCGCTCGACAGATCGCTGCCTTGCCGGTGCGCCGCGAGGCGTGACGGCTCACTCCTCAGTGCTGCTCGTCACCTCGCGCGATACGCGGCGCTGGGTGATCCCAAGGGCTGGCCGTGGCCCGACCGCGAGGACTGCGTCGCGGCGGCCGAGGAAGCCCGCGAGGAGGCCGGCGCGCCTCGGGCAGGCGCACGCAAAGCATCGGCGTCTACACCTATTGCAAACGCCGTCCGGCCGGGCCGATCGAGATCCGCGTCACCGTCTATCCCCTCGAGGTGACCGAGGAGCTCACGAGCTGGCCCGAGGGCGACCAGCGCCAGCGGTCGTGGTTCACGCGCCGACCGACGCGGCCGCGGCGGTCGAGGAGCGCCCGAGCTGCAGAGCCTGCTGCGGCAGTTGGGCGAGCGGCGCTCGACGATTTAGCACCGGGGTGTGCCCTCGAGGAGCAACCCTCGCTGCGAGGTGACCCATGTCGCTGGCTACTGCAGCTGCCGCGTTCGCCGCCGGATTCATCTCCGTCCTCATTTTCCATCAGGGCGTGTGGGCGCTCTATGGCGCGGCGGGCAAGGCGCCGAGCCCGCGCCTGGAACATGGCGCCGGTGCCGGCCGCTCGGCGTGCCGACGGTCTTCTCGTCGGCGTTCTGGGGCGGCCTGTGGGGCATCGTGCTGGCGTGGCTGCTGCCGACCGCCGCGCCGGCCATGGGCTATTGGCCGGCCGCCATCATCCTGGGGCGCGCTGCTGACGAGCTCGTCGCGCTGATGGTCGTGGCGCCGCTCATAGGGGCGGCCGTTCGCCGGTGGGCTGGAGATCCGCGGGTGTGGGCATTCGCGCTGAGCGTCAACGCGGCCTGGGGCTTCGGCACGGGCTTGCTCCTGCGCCTCTTCGGCGGTCTTGCCGGCTGAACCTTGTGGGCATTTTGCTGCATAAGTGGCCTTGCGGAGCATGCCGATGCTGGCGCCCGCGCAAGCCCTGAACTAACATTCCCACTCACGCCGCCTTGGCGTAGCCGGTCGAACGAAGCTGGTGATGGCATGCAGCGCCGCCGGGCGCATCGCGTCGTCCGGGCTGAGGAAGAAGAAAAGCAAGCTGGTGAAGCCCTCTCCCAAAGTGCGCGAGCCCGAGGTCGCCCTCTCGGTGCCGCCGGCCGACGAGATCAAGACCACCACCTGCTACATGTGCGCCTGCCGCTGCGGCATCCGCGTGCATCCTGAAGGACGGCAAGGTCCGCTACATCGAGGGCAACCGCGACCATCCGGTGAACAAGGGCGTGCTGTGCGGCAAGGGCTCGGCCGGCATCATGCAGCACTATTCGCCGGCGCGCCTGCAGCGCGCCGCTGCTGCGCGTCGGCCCGCGCGGCTCCGGCGACTTCCAGCGAGATCTCCTGGGACGAGGCGCTGGCGCTCGCGACGCGACTGGCTGGGCGAGGTGCGCAAGACCGACCCGACGAAGCTCGCCGTTCTTCACCGGCCGCGACCAGAGCCAGTCGCTGACCGGCTGGTGGGCGCATGCAGTTCGGCACGCCCAACTTCGCGGCGCACGGCGGCTTCTGCTCGGTCAACATGGCGGCTGCCGGCATGTACACCTTCGGCGGCTCGTTCTGGGAGTTCGGCGACACCGACTGGGACCGCACGCGCTATTTCCTGATGTTCGGCGTCGCCGAGGACCACGCCTCCAATCCGATCAAGATCGCGCTCGGCAAGCTCAAGAAGCGCGGCGTCAAGTTCGTCGTCCGTCAATCCGGTGCGCACCGGCTACAGCGCCATCGCCGACGAGTGGATCGGCATCAAGCCCGGCACCGACGGGCTGTTCGTCGCGCGCGCTGATCCACGAGCTGCTCGACGACCGCAGCAGATCGATCTCGACTACCTCGTGCGCTACACCAACGCGCCCTGGCTGGTGATCCGCGCTCCCGGCGCCGCCGACGACGGCCTGTTCGCGCGCGACGCCGCCGGCAATCCGCTGGCTGCACGACAAGCGACCGGGCGCGCTCGTCGATGGCCTGCGCCGGCGATCGTCGCGCCGTCGCTGTCCGGCACCTTCACGCTCGCCGACGGGCGCGAGGCGGTGCCGGTGTTCCAGCTGCTGCGCCGAGCGCTTCCTCGCCGACGCTACGCGCCGGAGCGAGTCGACGAAGGAGACCGGCGTCGCCGCCGCCACGCATCCGCCGCATCGCCGCCGAGCTGGCGCACGCGGCCTTCGAGCGAGGAGATCACGCTCGACATCCCTGGACCGACTGGGCCGGCCGCCGCCACGACAAGATGATCGGCCGGCCCGGTCGGCATGCACGCCATGCGCGGCATCTCGGCCCACGCCAACGGCTTCCACACCTGCCGCATCCTGCACGTCCTGCAGATCCTGCTGGGCTCGATCGATTGCCCCGGCGGCTTCCGCTACAAGGCGCCCTACCCGAAGCTGGCGCCGCCCTTCCTCAAGCCGCGCGGCAAGCCGGGCGACGTCGCAGCCGGGCAAGCCGCTGCCGGGCCCGCATCTGGGCTTTCCGCACCGGCCCGGAGGACCTGCTGGTCGATGCCGACGGCACGCCGCAGCGCATCGACAAGGCCTTCAGCTGGGACGCGCCGTTCGCCGCCCACGGCATGATGCACATGGTGATCGCCAACGCCGCGCGCGGCGATCCCTACCCGATCGACGTGCTGTTCCTGTACATGGCCAACATGGGCTGGAACTCGGCCATGAACCTGCCGGCGCACCCTGGCGCATCTGACCGACAAGGACCCGGCGACCGGCGAGTACAAGATCCCGCAGCATCATCTACTCGGACGCCTACTTCTCCGAGATGGTGCCCTACGCCGATCTCGATCCTGCCCGACACCACCTATCTCGAGCGCTGGGACTGCATCTCGCTGCTCGACCGGCCGATCTCCGAGCCCGACGGCCCGGCCGACGCCATCCGCCAGCCGGTGGTGGCAGCCCGACCGCGACGTGCGCCCGTTCCAGGACGTGCTGATCGACCTCGGCGCGCGCCTGAGGCTGCCGGGCATGGTCAAGGACGACGGCACGCCGAAGTTTCCCGGCGGCTATCCCGACTACATCGTCAACCACGAGCGCCGGCCCGGCATCGGCCCGCTCGCCGGCCATCGCGGCACGAACGGCGGCGAGTTCGGTCGCGGCGACGTCAACCCGCGCCAGCTCGAGCAGTACATCGCCGACGGCTGCTTCCACGTGCACCACCTGCCCGAGCACATGCGCTACTTCCGCCACGTCAACAAGGACTACATCGAGTGGGCGCTCGACAAGGGCATGCGGCTGACGCCGACGCCGGTGATCTTCCAGCTCTACAGCGAGCCGATGCAGAAGATGCGCCTGGCCGCGCGCGGGCATGGCGCCGTCATGCCGCCCGAGCGCATCGCGCGCGCATCGAGACCTATTTCGATCCGCTGCCGTTCTGGTATCCGCCGTTCGAGGGCGCGGCGCTCGATGAGGCGGAATTTCCCATGCACGCCATCACGCAGCGGCCGATGGCGATGTATCACTCCTGGGGCTCGCAGAATGCCTGGCTGCGCCAGATCCACGGCGCCAACCGGCTCTACATGAACCGGCGCGCGCGCCGCGCGCTCGGCATCGCCGACGACGACTGGGTGTGGATCACAAGCCGCATCGGCCGGGTGAAGGCGCAGGTGAAGCTGATGGAAGGCGTCAATGCCGACACGGTGTGGACCTGGAACGCCATCGGCAAGCGCGCCGGCGCCTGGGGTCTCGCGACCGACGCGCCGGAAGCGACGCGCGGCTTCCTGCTCAACCACCTGATCGCCGAGCTGCTGCCGGAGCAGCCCGGCGGCTACCGCTTCTCCAACAGCGATCCGGTCACCGGCCAGGCCGCCTGGTACGACCTCAAGGTGCGCATCGAGCAAGGCCGCCGCCGGCGATGCGGCGAGACCTCGCCGCGCTTCGAGGCGTGTCGCTGCGCTCGGCCATCGTCACGCCGGCCATTCCGACTTCATGGCGCGAGAGCGGACGCGTGGAGCCGCCGATGACCGCGCTCCCCGCCGCGACCGGCAAAGAAGCTCGGCCTCGTCATCGACCTCGACACCTGCGTCGGCTGCCAGGCCTGCGCGACCAGCTGCAAGGAGTGGAACGCCGGCGGCTACTCGGCGCCGCTCACCGACCAGGAGCCCTACGGCGCCGATCCGCACGGCGCCTGGCTCAACCGCGTGCACGGCTACGAGGTGGGCGAGGGCGCGGCGAGCCGCACCGTGCATTTCCCGCGCTCGTGCCTGCACTGCGAGGAGCCCGACTGCGTCACCGTCTGCCCGACCGGCGCCTCCTACAAGCGCGCCGAGGACGGCATCGTGCTGGTCAATCCCGACACCTGCATCGGCTGCAAGCTGTGCTCCGTGGGCCTGCCCCTACGGCGCGCGCGAGTACGACTACGGCCACGGCGTCGATGAAGAAATGCACGCTGTGCGTCGACCGCATCTACAACGAGCACCTGCCCGAGGAGGACCGCGTCCCGGCCTGCGTGCGCGCCTGCCCGACCGGCGCGCGCCACTTCGGCGATCTCGGCGATCCCGACAGCGCCGTATCGCAGCTGGTCGCCGAGCGCGGCGGCTTCGATCTGCTGCCCGAGTTCGGCTACAAGCCCGTCAACAAGTACCTGCCCCGCGTCCCGCCGCGACGCGACCACGATGCTGCCGCCGGCGCTGGCAGCCGCGCGCGCGCACGGCGAAGCCGCGCGCGGCGCGCCGGCGCCGCGCCGACCGCCTGTTCGCCTGGGTCGACCGCGTGCTCTCGCGATGATGTCTTTGCGCAACGGAGATGATTCGCGGAGCCTGTGCTCGATGAACGCGCCCGTTGCCTGCAAAGACTTCGCGAATCCCCTCCAACCTTGTGTGGGGAGGGCGGGGAGTGGGGATTGCGATGAACATTTACCGTCGTGGCTCCCCTCACCCCTAACCCTCCCCCACAAGGGGAGGGACCTCAGCGCGGCGCCTGCGGCGTAGCGGTCGCGCGCCATGCATCCCGCCTATTCCGTCATCCTGTTCACGACCGCCTCGGGCGCGGGCTTCGGGCTGCTCGTGTGGCTCGCGCTCGTTCGGCCTGCTCGGCCTCGTGCCGACCGAGCGCTGGCTCGGGCTTGGCGGGCTTCGGCTGTGCGCTTCGCTCTGATCACCGGCGGGCTGCGTCGCCTCGACGGCGCATCTGGGCCGGCCCGAGCGTGCGTGGCGCGCGTTCTCGCAGTGGCGCACGTCGTGGCTGTCGCGCGAGGGCGTGATGGCGGTCGCCACCTACGTGCCGGCCGGCTTGCTGGCCATCGGCTGGGTGCTCCTCGAGAGCGCGCGACGGCATCTTCGCGCATGCATGGCGCTGCTGACCAGCCGTCTGCGCCGTCCTCACGCTCTACACCACCGGCATGATCTACGCCTCGCTGCGCACCATCCGGCAATGGCACCAGCCGCTGACCGCGCCGATCTACATCGCGCTGGGCCTGGCCAGCGGCGCCGTGCTGCTCAACCTCGCTGCTGGCGCTGTTCGGCGTAGCGCGAGCCCGTGGTCGCGCCTGGCTCGCCATCGTCGTGCTTGGTCGTCGGCGCGGCGCTCAAGTGGGCTCTACTGGCTGCGGCATCGACGGCGAGCGCGCGCGACCTACACCGTCGAGGCCGCCACCGGCCTCGGCCATCTCGGCAAGGTGCGCCGCTCGAGCCGCCGCACACCCAGCCCAACTACATCATGCGCGAGATGGGCTACCGCGTCGCCCGCAAGCACGCGCCAACGCTGCGCAACGCTGGTGCTGCTGTTCGCCTTCGCCGTGCCCATCGCCATGCTGCTGCTGTCGCTGGTGCCCGGCTGCCGGCATCCTCGGCGCGCTTCTCGCCGCCCTGTCGATGGCGCTCGGCCTCGTCGATCGAGCGCTGGCTGTTCTTCGCCGAGGCCGAGCACGTCGTCATGCTCTACTACGGCGCGGATGCAGCTTGAGCGGTCTTTCCCCTCTCCCCGTACTTCACGGGGAGAGGGCGTCAGGAGGCAGGCTTGCTCGAGCGTTCGTCTGCCTCACCCGCGACCCTCTCCCCACGAATGGGGAGAGGAGCTGCCACCCACGCTGTCCCTCGTACCGCAGCGCCGCCACCTCCGGGTGCAGCATCTCCGCCAGCATCTCGGCGCTGTCGGCAAGCCGCGGGCCGGGGCGGTTGAAGTAGGCGTTGCCGTCGGCGAAATAGACGCGGCCCTCGCGCACGGCGGCAGATCTCGGCCCAGCCGGGCTTGGCCTGCAGCAGCGGCAGCTCCTCGCAGGCAGCGCTGCGAGGCCGTAGCCGCACGGCGCCACGACGATCGCCTCGGGTCGGCGGCCACCAGCTCGTCCCACTGCATCCAGTCGGAATGCTTGCCGGCCTGCCCGAACAGGTTGTGCGCCGCCGGCGACCTCGATCAGCTCCGGCATCCAGTTGCCGCCGGCCATCAGCGGCTCGACCCATTCGATGAAGGCCACGCGCGGCCGCGCGGCCGACCGGCCACCCGCGCGCGACGGCGTCGATGCCGCGCCTGCATCTCGCCGACCAGCGCCTCGCCGGCCGTCCGTCGCGCCCGAGCGCGCGGGCCACGCGGCGCGATGTCGGCGTAGACGTCGGCCATGCGAGTCCGGCTTGCAGCGAGACGATCTCGACCGGCCGCCCGGTCCACGTGCAGGTCGCGGCCTCCACGTCGCTCGAGGCTCACCGCGCACACCTCGCAGTGGTCCTGCGTGACGATCACGTCGGGCGCCAGCGCTTTCAGCGCCTCGCCGTCGACGCGATAGACCGACAGCCCGTCGCGCACGATCGCGCGCACGCGGGCGTCGATCTCGGCGCTCGTGCCCTCGACCTTGAACTTCGGCGCCGTCAGCGCCGGCAGGCGCAGCGACATCGCGCGGGAAGTCGCACTCGTGGCTGCGCCCCACCAGCCGCTCGCGCGCGCCCAGCGCGCACACGATCTCGGTGGCGCTGGCGATCAGGCTGACGATGCGCTGTTTTTTGTCGGCCATGCCATCCGCTCCAACGTCATCCCCGCGAAGGCGGACCCACGCAACTTTCAGCTTGTGCCTCGATAGTGGCGTGGATGCCCGCCTACGCGGGCATGACGTCACAGAACACGAAGCCGTCGCGGGTGACGGTCTCGCCGGTCTCGACGGCGATCGGACGCGATGAACATCGGGCCGGCGCAGGCGAAGGTGTGGAACTCGCCGTTCTCGGCGCAGGGTCGACGCCCGGCGGCAGATCCGCCAGCAAGTCGAGATCGAAGCGCCGGCCGGCAAAGCTCTCCGGCAGCTTGCGCGGATCGACGCAGGTGACATAGGCCTCGAGCCCGCCCGCGATCATCTCGCGCGCCAGCCGCCCGGTGTCGATGCCCCACAGCGGAAACAGCGGCGAAATCCCAGTGCCGGTGAGCTTCGTCTCGCGATAGCGGCCGGATGTCCTCCAGGAACAGATCGCCGAAGGCCATGGCCTCGCACCCCTCGGCGGCCTGCTCCGCCACGAACGCGCCCATGATGCGCTCGTAGTCGGCGTTGGGGCAGGGATGGGGGATCTCCAGCACATGCAGCGGCAGGCCGGCAGCCTCGGCCTGCGCCTCGAGCAGAGCCCGCCGCACGCCGTGCATGGCGACCCGGTCGAAGGCCGCGTTGACGGTGGTGACGAGCCCGACCACGGCCACGTCCGGCCGCTGGCGCAGCACGTGCAGCGACCAGGCCGAGTCCTTGCCCGTGCTCCAGCTCAGAAGCGTTCTCATGCCGGCCATGCATCCTGGCGATTGACGCGCGGGCGGTGCGCTGCCAATGCTCGTTGCTTACACCACGGAGACGGGCGGAGCCATGGAGAGCGAAGGTCTCATCGCCGAGCACCACGCGGCGCATCCTGGGCGATCTTGCCGATCCGCAGACCGTCAACAAGGCGGGCGACGGCTGGAAGGCGCCGGCCTGGGCCGCGCTGGAGGAGGCCGGGCTGACGCTCGCCTGGGTGCCGGAGGCCCTAGGCGGCGCCGGCGCCGAGACGGCCGACGGCTTCGCCGTGCTGCGCCAGGCCGGCCGCTTCGCTGTCGCCGTGCCGCTGGCCGAGACGCTGCTCGCCGGCTGGCTGCTGTCCCGCGCCGGCATCGCCGCGCCCAAGGGTGCCATGACCTGCGGGCCGGCGCGCGAGGGCGATCGGCTGACGCTTGCCGGCAACGGTGCCTTGAGCGGCAGCCTGCGCTCCGTTCCCTTCGCCAAGGACGCCAAGCACCTGGCTGTGCTGGCGCGCCGCGACAATGGCGGCTCGGCCGTAGCGCTCGTCGACGCTTCGCAGGCGCGCATCGCGGACGGGACCAGCATCGGCGGCGATCCTCTCAATGCCGTGACGTTCAGCGGCGTGCGCCCAGCAGCGGTCAAGGACGCCCCGGCCGGCCTCGACGAGCAGTCCCTTCTGCTGATGGGCGCCGCCGTGCGCGCGCATGCAGATGGCCGGCGCGCTGGAGGCGATCCTCGAGCTTGCCGTCGCCTACGCCAACGAGCGCGTCGCCTTCGAGCGCCCGATCGCCAAGTTCCAGGCCGTGCAGCACAACCTGGCGCGCCTCGCCGGCGAGGTGGCGGTGGCGATTGCCGCCGCCGGCTCGGCCGCCGACGCCATCGCCAATGCCGCCGACGTTCGACGAGGCCGTGTTCCTCGAGGTCGCCTCCGCCAAGATCCGCGTCGGCGAGGCCGCCAGCGAAGGGCGCCGGCATCGCCCACCAGGTGCTGGGCGCCATCGGCTTTACGCAGGAGCACACGCTGCATCGCTTCACGCGCCGGCTGTGGGCCTGGCGCGACGATTTCGGCAACGAGAGCGCCTGGGCGGTCGAAGCTCGGCACGCTGGTCGCGGCCAAGGGCGCCGACGGGCTGTGGCCCATGCTGGCGGCACGGTGAGGACACGGACATGGCAGCCGAGCTGACCTTCGACCCGATCCGCCTGCCGCCCGAGTGCCAGGCGCTGCGCGCGGAGGTGCGCGCGTTCCTCGCCAAGGAGATCGAGGCCGGCACCTTCAGTCCGGACCCCGGCGGCATCGACGGCACCTACAGCGAGGAGTTCAGCCGCAAGGTCGGCGCCAAGGGCTGGATCGGCATGACCTGGCCCAAGAAATACGGCGGCCGCGAGCGCAGCTTCCTCGAGCGCTACGTCGTCACCGAGGAGTTCCGCGTCGCCAACGCGCCGGTGCGGCTGCACTTCGTCGCCGACCGCCAGAGCGGGCCGGTGCTGATCAAGTACGCGCAGCGAGCGCATCAAGGCCGACGTGCTGCCGCGCATCTGCAAGGGCGAGGTGTGCTTCGCCATCGGCATGAGCGAGCCGGGCTCGGGCTCCGACCTGTTCGCGGCCAAGACCAAGGCCACCAAGACCGAGGGCGGCTGGCTCATCAACGGCACCAAGATCTGGACCAGCAACGCGCATCAGGCGCACTACCTGATCGGCCTGTTCCGCACCTCGCCGCCGACCAAGGAGAACCGCCGGCACGGGCTCACGCAGTTCCTGGTCGACATGAAGACGCCGGGCATCGCCGTCAACCCGATCTACCAGATGACCGGCCTGCACGATTTCAACGAGGTGGTGTTCACGGACGCCTTCATGCCCGACGACCACGTGCTGGGCGAGGTCGACGGCGCCTGGAAGCAGGCGACCAGCGAGCTCGCCTACGAGCGCAGCGGGCCGGAGCGCTTCCTCGAGACGTTCTACGTGCTGATCGAGCTGGTGCGCGTGCTCGGCGACAAGCCCGACATCGCGCGGCGCCGAGGGCCTGGGCCGGCTGGTGGCGCAGCTGCATGCGCTGCGGCGCATGTCGGTGTCGGTCGCCGGCATGCTGCACGCCGGCAAGGAGCCGGTGGTCGAGGCGGCCGATCGTCAAGGACGTCGGCACCATCTGGGAGCAGAAGCTGCCGCACAGGGCGCGCGATCTCGCCGCCTTCGTCGAGGAAGGCCGGCCAACCGCGCCACGCTTCGAGGAGCAGCTGCAGTTCGCCACCATGATCGCGCCCAAGCTCACCATCCAGGGCGGCACCACCGGAGATCCTGCGCGGCATCATCGCGCGCGGGCTGGGGCTGCGATGAAGTTTTCCGCGTTGGCCTCTTGACGCGCCCCTTCGCCGCCTTGGGGGAGAAGAGTGCTCGTCGTGGCCGAAGACGCGCCTCCGGCAGCGATGGGCGGATGAGGGACCTCACCTAGCCGCCGCGAAAGTCGCCCCTCACCAGCTCGGCCGGATGACTTACGCCCGCGCCATTTCGGTCGGAGTGCGCGGGCGACTTGGAGTCCGCGGCCGTAAATCATGGCCTCGCATCCTCTCCCCAGGGGAGAGGGGAAACCGGAGCGTTGAGGAGGTACTACATGGGCCCATTCAAGGACATCGGCGTCGATCTCGCCGACATGGTGGCGACCATCGAGATCCGCCGGCCGCCGCACAACTTCTTCGACATCGAGCTGATCCGCCAGATCGCCGACGCCTGCGAGGCGCTCGACAAGAACGACGCGTGCCGCGCCATCGTGCTGGCGGCGCAGGGCACGGCGCTTCTGCGCCGGCGCCAAGCTCGGCGACGGCGCCGACGTGCAGAACGTGCTCGGTCAAGAAATCCGAGACGGGACAGGCGGGCACCTCTACATCGAGGCGGTGCGCCTCTTCCGCACCGCCAAGCCCATCGTCGGCGCCATCCACGGCGCGGCGGTCGGCGGCGGACTCGGCCTGGCGCTGGTGCCGGACCTGCGCGTCACCTGCCCGGAGGCGCGCTTCTGCGCCAACTTCACACGGCTCGGCTTCCATCCGGGCTTCGGCCTCGACCCACACGCTGCCCGCGCTGATCGGCCCGTCGAAGGCGGCGCTGATGTTCTACACCAGCCGGCGCATTCACCGGCGAGGAGGCCGTACGCGCATGGGCCTCGCCGACGTGCTGGTGCCGCAGGCCGAGGTGCGCGCGGCCGCGCAGAAGCTCGCCAAGGAGATCGCCGAGTGCTCGCCGCTGGGCGTGCTCGCCACGCGCGCCACGATGCGCGCCGGCCTCGCCGACCGCGTGCGCGCCGCCACCGACAACGAGCTCGCAGAAGCAGACGCGGCTGCGCCAGACCGCCGACTTCAAGGAAGGCGTCAACGCCGTGAACGAGCGGCGGGTGCCGAAGTTTGTGGCGGTAGCTGATCAGCTGCAGATGCGGAGGATGCGGGCGCATGCATCTTCGAGCAAGCCAGAGGAGGGCTTACTGATGCTCGTACCTGCTCGTGTCCGCATGCTGGTGCTGGCAGTGCAGCGAGGCAGGTCTGGCCCAAGCGCCGGCCGCTGGCACGCGGACCTGTGGAAAGAGTGCCAGAGCCAGCAGACCGACCAGGCTCTGAAGGCCTGCACGCAGATCATCGATGCCAAGGCTGAGCCGGCCCCGAGGCTGGCGCAGGCCTACAACATGCGCGGCGATCGCGCATCAGCGCATGGGCCAGCCGGACAAGGCTATCGCCGATTTCGGCCAGGCCATCCAGCTGATGACGGAGTGCCGGCAAGTCGGGCTTCGAGCTGGCGTTCATCTACTTCATGCGCGCCAACACGTACCGGGCAATGGGCAATCTCGACCAGGCGATCGCCGACCATAGCGAGTCGATCCGCGTCGGCGCCGGGCTGGGACAAGTCCTACAACGACCGCGGCGCCATCTATTTCCAGAAGGGCGACTTCGCCCGCGCGCTCGACGACATCAGCAAGGTGATCTCGTTCCGGCCGGACAACCCGCGCGTGGCGGACTCTATGCGATCCGCGCCATGTTGCACCAGCGCATGGGCGAGCCGGCCAAGGGCCTGGCCGACGCCGACCGGGCGATCGAGCTCAACCCGCGCTCGGCGATGGCCCTCTATGTCCGCGCCAGGATCTACGAGGCGCTCGGCCGCAGCGAGGACGCGGCCGCCGGCATGCGCGCCGCGCTCGCCATCGATCCCAGGATCAAGGAGCAGATGGAGGCGATGGAGCGGTAGGCGGCAAGTGACGCGCGCCGGCTCGCGCGCGCGCGTCCTGCGATATCAGCGCGCCCGCCCAGGTGCACTTGCCCGACGAGGTCGTCGACGGCGGCGTTGTAGGCCTTGCCGTCGGCCGAGTTCTCGTCGAGACCCTCGGCGGCGCCCCATGCCGTTGTGAAATCCGGCCCGAGCTGCTTCATGAAGCCTTCGATCTGGGCGTCGAGCTTGGGGTCCTCCTTCTCTCCGGCCGCATCCATGACCTTGGTCATGGCGCAGAATGTCTTCAGCTTTCCGGCGTCCGCGGCCACCGCCTTGAACACCTTGATGGCGGATTCGATCTTCGGGCTGGCGGCGAGGACGGGCGAGGCGGCGAGGCAGACCGCGACACAAGCGGCAAGAACACGCGACATTCGAGTTCTCCTGAAGATGGGTTGTGGCACCAAGCATCGGCGCGATATTGACACGACGTTCATGACAGGCTTATGGCCGCCGCTGGCGCTGCGTCCTATAACCAGCAGGCTAAACGCGCAAGGTCGGCCATTCCGTTGCCGGGTGCGTCACTTTGGACCGGCTTGTTGCCAAGCACGCACCAGATGACGGCCGCGGCCTCGAATTTCGTCTGGCGCATCCGCGTCTTCGCGGTAAATTGGCGTCCTTCACGGCGCCACGACTGCCACGGCGAATGCGAACGCAATCCCTGATCCAGAAGGCCGCATGACCGCAGACGCTGATCCGGCGGCCGTCGTCGAGCGCTCGCGCGCACGGCGCGCAAGGTGCGCACGCCCTGCGGCGACGGCGCCATGGTGTGGCGCGTGTGGGGCGCGGGCGAGCCGCTGGTGCTGTTCCACGGCGGCTCCGGCTCGTGGACGCACTGGATCCGCAATATCCCCGAGCTGTCGCGGCACTACGAGCTGTGGGTGGCCGACATCCCCGGGCCTCGGCGACTCGACGATGCCGCCGCAAGCCGTGGGTGCCCGCGAGCATCGCCGACGTGGTGGTCGCGGGCCTCGACGAGCGGTGTTGCCGCGCATCGGCGCGGCTGCGCCTGGCCGGCTTCTCGTTCGGCGGCCAGATCGCCGGGCTCGCGGCCGCCCTGCATGGGCGACCGCATCCGCGTCGCTGACGCTGATCGGCGTTGCCGCGCCTCGGCCTGCGCGCCGACCCGCGCGAGCCGTTCGCCAAGCGTGCGCATGGGCATGAGCGCGGCCGAGATCGCCGCCGTCTATCGCCAGAACCTGGCGGTGCTGATGTTCGCCGACCCGGCCAACATCGATGCGCTGGCGGTCCACCTGCAGGCCGAGAACATCAAGCGCGCCCGCTTCCGCAGCCGCCCGTTCGCGCCGACCGACAACGCTGGCCCGCGCGCTCGCCGACGTCGCCGCGCCGCTCAAGCACCATCTGGGGCACGCGCGACATCATCGCCAGGCCCTCGCTCGAGACGCGGCTCGACATCCTGCGCCGGCATCATCCCGAGCTCGCGGTGCGCCTGATCGAAGGCGCCGGCCATTGGAGTGGCCTACGAGGCCGGCCGACCGGTTCAACGCGGCGTTGCCTGGAGCTGTTGCGGGGTGACGAGGCCTCCCCGCGCCGGGAGGCTGAGAGCGCTCAGCGCCACCCTCTGACCATGCGCCCTCTGCCCTGGCGGTTGCTCGCCGTGCGAGACGAGGCCGACTAGCAGGCGACGCGCGGCGTGTTCTCAGGCCGTCGATCACGTCCTCCTCGACCTTGAGCTTGCCGGCCGCCACCCAGCGACACGAGGTCGGCAATCGCCTTCTCGCGCTCGGCGAAGAAATCCGGTGACGATGAAGCCCTTCAAGGTCGAGCCGCTTGACGACGATGAGGCCCGGCACGCCGCGCGGGCCGGCCGGCGGCGCCGCCCGTCGTAGGCGGAGATGGCGCCGCAGCAGGCGACGCGGCCGCCGTTGTTCATCTGGAACAGGCACGCCTCCAGGATGTCGCCGCCGACGTTGTCGAAGTAGACGTCGATGCCCTTCGGCGCGGCCTCCTTCAGGGCCTTGAACGAGCGGGCCCGACTTGTAGTCGACGGCGGCATCGAAGCCGAGCTCCTTGACGAGCCAGTCGCACTTGGCTCGGCCCGCCGGCGATGCCGACGGCGCGGCAGCCCTTGATCTTGGCGATCTGGCCGACGATGGAGCCGACCGAGCCCGCCGCGGCCGACACGACGACGGTCTCGCCGGCCTTCGGCTCGCCGACGTCGAGGAGGCCGAAGTAGGCGGTGAGCCCGGCGATGCCGTAGACGCTGAGCAGATGCGTCATCGGCTCGATCTTCGGCACCTTGACGAGCCGCTTGCGCCGGCAGCGCGGCATAGTCCTGCCAGCCGGTGTCGGCGAATACGAGGTCGCCCGGCGAGAAGCCCGGCGCCTTGCTCTCGACCACCTCGGCAATGGCGCCGCCGGCCATCACCGACCCGGCCGTCGACCGCCTCGCGATAGGTGGCGCCCTGCATCCAGGCGCGGTTGGCGGCGTCGAGCGAGATCAGGCGCACGCGCAGCAGCACCTCGCCGTCCTTGGGCGTCGGGCATCGGCGCCTCGGTGAGGCGGAAATGCTCGGGCCCGAGCTTGCCCTTCGGGCGTCTCGACCAGCAGGATCTGGCGGTTCTTCGCAGCTGCCATGGTGCATCCTCTCTCGAATTCGTTACCGGCCGAGCTCATAGGGCCCGCCGCGCTCCGAGTGCGCGCTGATAGGCTGGCCGGGCCTTCAGCCGCTCGTGCAGGCGCACGAGGTTGGGGTAGTCGCGCGAGCGGCCCGCGCGAGGCGCCGGCGTCGAGCACGAAGGAGAGCTGGATGTCGGCGGCCGAGAACCGGTTGGCGACGAAATAGTCGCGATCTCCCAGCGCCGCGCTCATGTAGTCGAAGTGGTTCTTCAGCTCGCTCGTCGATGCGGGGCCAGCAGCGGCGCGCCGGCCTCCTTGCAGCCGGCCCGACATAGAGCTTCGAGCAGCAGCGGCAGCATGGCCGAGCCTTCCGCGAAGTGCAGCCAGTGCAGGTAGGCGACATAGTCGGGCGAGTTGAAATCGCGCGGTCGGCGCCGAGCCGCCCGTTGCCGTACTTGCCGACCAGGTACTCGACGATGGCGCCCGACTCGGCGACGACCATGGCGCCATCGCGGATCACCGGCGACTTGCCGAGCGGGTGGATGGCCTTCAGCGCCGGCGGCGCCAGCCGGTGTCGCGGGTCGCGGCTGGTAGGGGACGATCTTGTAGTCGAGCCCCAGCTCCTCCAGCAGCCACAGGATGCGCTGCGAGCGCGAGTTGTTGAGGTGATGGACTTCGATCATGGTGTCATCCGGTGCTTGTCACGGATCCACTGGCCGGCGTAGCGGTCGTGGATCCGGGACAGCCCGCATGACAGATACTAGATCCGCCGCCCTTCCTTCTGCCAGTACGGATCGCGCAGTCGGCGCTTGAAGATCTTGCCGCGATCCTCGCGCGGCAGGTCGCGGCCGATCTCGATGGCGCGCGGCACCTTGTAGTCGGCGAGATGGCCGCGCAGGTAGGCGCGCACGTCCGTCGGCGCGCGAGCGCGGCGCCGTCGGCCGGCTCCACCACCGCCATCAGCTTCTCGCCGAACTCGGCGTCGGGGATGCCGAACACGGCGCAGTCCTTCGACGCCCGGCATGGCGTGCAGCACCGCCTCGATCTCGGCCGGATAGATGTTGACGCCGCCGGAGATCACCATGTCGCGCTTGCGGTCGCACAGGAAGAGATAGCCGTCGGCGTCGAGATAGCCGACGTCGCCGGAGGTGATGAAGCCCTCGCGGTCGATCTTGGCGCGCTCGTCCGGCCTGTTGTGGTAGGTGAAGTCGGGCAGCTCGGCGAAGCGCGTGAAGATCTCGCCGACCTCGCCGGCCGGCAGGATACGCCCATCGTCGTCGAGGATGCGCAGCTCGGCGCCCTCGACGGCCCGGCCCACGGTGCCGGGCTTGGCTCAGCGTGTCGGCGCTGGTGGCGAGCGTCACGCGCGCTCGACTCGGTCGAGCCGTAGAACTCGTTGATCACCGGCCCCACCACGTCGATCATGGCCCGCTTGACCTCGTGCGGGCACGGCGCCGCGGCGTGGATGACGAAGCTTCAGCGACGACAGATCGTAACTTGCGCCGCACCTCCTCGGGCAGCTTGAGCAGGCGGATGAACATGGTCGGCACCATGAACATGGTGTCGAGGCGCTCGCGCTCGATCAGCTCCAGCAGCGCCAGCGGGATCGAAGCGCGGCATCAGCACCATCGACCTCGCCGACGCGGCCGGCGCGCATGGCGAAAGGCGTTGGGCGCCGAGTGATAGAGCGGCCCCGGCACGACGCAGCGGATGCCGGGCACGATGCCGAAGATGTCGCGGCGCAGGCGCTCGATCGCGCCCATCTGCTGCGGCGTCGGCGCCGGACGGCGCACGCCCTTGGGATGGCCGGTGGTGCCGGAGGTGTAGAACATGGTGAGCGGCGGCGACAGCATGCTCGCCGCGCATACGGCGTCTGCCGCGCGAGCCAGGCCTCGTACTCGCTGCGCGCGCGGCCACCGTGCGCTGCCGGCACCGGCGCGAGCCATAGGCGGTCGCCACCTCCGGCGGCGTCGGACACGGCGATCGGCGTGACGCCGGCCGGCAGCTCGGCGGCAATCGGCGCGAGCAGGTCGGCATGGCCGATCAGCACTCTGGCGCCGCAGTCGGCGAGGATGTAGCCGATCTCCTCGGCCTTGAAGTGCCAGTTGATCGGCACGGCATAGGCGCCGAGCGTCTGCGCCGCGTAGGCCGCCTCCATGAAGGCGATGTCGTTGCGCATCAGGATGGCGACGCATTGGCCCGGCGCCACGCCCAGCGCGGTGAAGCCGGCCGCGACGCGCCGCACCCTGCCGTCGAGCTCGGCTGGGCCGACGCAGCGGCTGCCGCTGACGATGCCCTTCGACAATCCGCTCATCGCCCGGCCTTTCGTTCCGCGCCTCCCTCTGGGCTCGACCTTAGCACCAGCCGCCGGGTTGTCATCCCGGCCGAGCGCGCAATGGCAGCGGATGTGCCGGGTCCCGGTGCGCACGCGAAATTCCGGGATGACAAGCATGCAAACAAAGATGGCGTGTCGGACGCGGATCGTGCTGAATTGGGCTTTCGCACGATAAGGGGGTCGCCGTCATGACTTTGCCGAGAGCGTTGCTGCGTGCCGGCAGCAAGCCTGATCTTGTTGCTGATCGCAGTTGTCGCCCGCGGCGGCGCAGTATCCGGCGGCCAAGGAGGCAGCTGGATCGCGCGCGACTTCCGCTTCCACACCGGCGAGGTGATGCCGGAGCTGCGCCTGCACTACCGGACCATCGGCGAGCCGACCGGCGAGCCGGTGCTGATCCTGCACGGCACCGACCGGCTCCGGCGCCAGCATGCTGTCGCCGGCGTTCGCCGGCGAGCTGTTCGGCCCGGGCCAGCCGCTCGATGCGAGCAGGTATTTCATCATCCTGCCGGACGCGCATCGGCCACGGAAAATCGTCCAAGCCGTCCGACGGCCTGCGCGCGAAGTTCCCGCGCTACAACTACGACGACATGGTGGCCGCGCAGTATCGGCTGGTGACCGAGGGCCTGGGCGTCCGCCACCTGCGCCTGGTGCTCGGCAACTCGATGGGCGGCATGCACACGTGGATCTGGGGCGTCGACCTATCCCGACTTCATGGATGCGCTGGTGCCGATGGCGTCGCAGCCCACCGAGATGTCGAGCCGCAACTGGATGATGCGGCGGCTGCATCATCGACACCATCCGCAACGATCCCGGACTGGAACGACGGCGACTACACCGACGCAGCCGCGCGCGTTCGCGCGTGGCCAACGTGTTCTACGGCATCGCCACCAACGGCGGCACGCTGGCCTATCAGAAGCAGGCGCCGACGCGCGAGCTGGCCGACAAGCTGCTCGACGCAGCGCCTGGCGGCGCCGTTCACCGCCGATGCCAACGACGTCCTCTATCAGTGGGACTCCTCGCGCGACTACAACCCGTCGCCCGGCCTCGAGCGCATTCAGGCCGCGCTGCTGGCCGATCAACTCCGCCGACGACGAGCGCAATCCGCCGGAGACCGGCATCATGGAGCGCGAGCTCAAGCGCGTGAAGAACGGCCGCGCTCTACCTGATCCCGGCCAGCGAGGACACGCGCGGCCACGGCACCACCGGCATGGCGAAGTTCTGGAAGCAGCCAGCTGCAGGAGTTCCTGGCGCACAGTGCCGCGCCGGGCGATGTAAGGTCGGCCCACCCCGTCATTCGCCAGGAGAGGCGCAGAGTGAGGGCGGCAGCGTCCAATCGCCGGTGCATGTGCGCTCGGGCTCATTCCGCCTGACGCTCTCGCCATTGCAGGAATGCGGATGAAGGAACAGCCAGCTACGCAAACAAAGATGGCGCGGACCCATCAGTCGTGCTGAATTAGGGGCTCCGCACAAGAACACAGCTCAGGGACGGCAATGACCAAGGGCATTCTCGCGTTCGGCGCCTACATCCCCTGGCGCCGGCTGCCGCGCAAGGCGATCGCCGACACGCACGGCTGGTTCAATCCGGCGCTGAAGGGCCAGGCCAAGGGCGAGCGCGCCTTCTGCAACTGGGACGAGGACTGCGTGACCATGGCCGTGGAGGCCGCGCGCGATGCGCTCGCCGGGCGCGACCGCAGCAGCATCGCGCGCGCTGCGCTTTGCCTCCACCACCTTTCCGTTCCTCGACCGGCTGCACTCCGGCATCGTCGCCGGCGCGCTCAGCCTCGATGACGGACGTCTCCGCCATCGACATCGCCGCCACCCAGCGGGCCGGCACCTCGGCGCTGATCGAGGCGCTCGGCGAGCGACAGCGAGACGCTGGTGGTGGCCGCCGAGAAGCGCAATGCCAAGGCCGCAAGCCCGGTCGAGATGACGAGCGGCGACGGCGCCGCGGCCATCCTGGTCGGCGAGGGCAAGCCGATCGCCAGGCTGCTGGCCAAGGCCTCGCGCACAGCCGACTTCGTCGACCACTTCCGCTCCGTCGACAACCAGTTCGACTACCAGTGGGAGGAGCGCTGGATCCGCGATGCCGGCTACATGCCGATCGTGCCGCCGGCCATCAAGCGCTGCCTGGAGGAGGCCAAGGTCGCGGCCAAGGACGTGACGCACTTCTGCATGCCGGCGACGCTTGGCGCGCGTCGCCAGCTCGGTCGCCAAGGCGGCCGGCATCGACGACAAGGCCATCTGCGATCCGCTGCACGCCAACTGCGGCGACACCGGCGCGGCGCACGCGCTGCTGCTGCTCGCCGCGACGCTGGAGAAGGCCAAGCCCGGCGACAAGATCCTGGTGGTCGGCTTCGGCCAGGGCGCCGACGCGCTGCTGTTCGAGGTGACGCCCGAGATCGCCAAGCGGCCCAAGAGCCTCGGCGTCGCCGGCCATCTCGCCCGGCGCAAGGAGGAGACGAGCTACGGCCGCTACCTCGCCTTCAACGACCTGATCGAGCTCGAGCGCGGCATGCGCTCGGAGACCGACAAGGGCACGCCGCTCTCCGCCATGTGGCGCAACCGCGAGACGGTGACGAGCTTCACCGGCGGCAAGTGCTCCAAGTGCGGCACGCTGCAGTTCCCGAAGACCGACATCTGCGTCAACCCCAACTGCAACGCCATCGGCACGCAGGAGCCGCACTGGCTTCGCCGACATGGCCGGCCGCAGATCAAGTCCTATACGGCCGACCGCCTCACCTACTCGCCCGATCCGCCGTCGTGCTATGGCATGATCGAGTTCGAGGAAGGCGGCCGCGTCATGATCGACTTCACCGACATCGACGGCGACGCCTTGAAGGTCGGCCAGCCCATGCAGATGATGTTCCGCATCAAGGACATCGACACCGCCCGCGGCTTCCGCCGCTATTACTGGAAAGCCGCGCCCGCGCGGCGAGCCAAGGCCTAGGGAGATCGTAACCATGGCAAAGGGCATCAAGGACAAGGTCGTCATCCTCGGCATGGGCTGCTCCAAGTTCGGCGAGCGCTGGGACAAGGAGGCCGACAACCTGATGGTGGAGGCCTACACCGAGGCCATCGCCGACGCCGGCATCGACACCAAGCAGATCGATGCCGCCTGGCTCGCCACGGCGATCGAGGAGCAGCACGTCGGCAAGTCGGCGACGCCGCTGGCCGTGGCGCTGCGGCTGCCCTTCATTCCGGTGACGCGCGTGGAGAACTACTGCGCCAGCGGCACCGAGGCCTTCCGCGGCGCGGTCTACGCGGTGGCCTCCGGCGCCGCCGACATCGCGCTCGCGCTGGGCGTCGAGAAGCTCAAGGACACCGGCTACGGCGGCCTGCCGCAGCGCGGGCGCGGCCGCCTCAACGACATGGTCAACCCGAACGCGTCGGCGCCCGGCAGCTTCGCCCAGCTCGCCGCCGCCTATCGCGCCAAGCACAAGGTCGACGCCAAGGACCTCAAGCGGCGCCATGGCGCACATCTCGGTCAAGAGCCACGACAACGGCGCCACGCAACCCCAAGGCGCACCTGCGCAACAAGATCACCGTCGACACCGTGCTCAACGCGCCGACGGTGGCCGAGCCGCTGGGCCTCTACGACTGCTGCGGCGTGAGCGACGGCGCCGCCTGCGCCATCGTCACCACGCCGGAGATCGCCAGGAGCCTCGGCAAGAAGGACATGATCTCGGTGAAGGCGCTGCAGGTGGCGGTGTCGAACGGGCTCGAGGCCCAGCACAACTCCTGGGACGGCAGCTACTTCGCCACCACCCGCGTCGCCTCCAAGCGCGCCTACCAGGAAGCCGGCATCGACAAGCCGCGCGACGCAGCTCGAGCCTGATCGAGGTGCACGACTGCTTCTCGGTGACCGAGCTCGTCACCATGGAGGACCTGCACATCTCGCCCGAGGGCGGCGCCATCAAGGACGTGCTCGACGGCTTCTACGACGCCGACGGCAAGATGCCCTGCCAGATCGACGGCGGCCTGAAGTGCTTCGGCCATCCGATCGGCGCCTCGGGCCTGCGCATGATCTACGAGATGTACCTGCAGATGCAGGGCCGCGCCGGCGAGCGCCAGCGCAGGAGCGAGCCGGTGTTCGGCCTCACCCACAACCTCGGCGGCTTCCCGCAGCGCAACGTCTGCGCCATCTCCATCGTCGGCAAATACGGGGCGTAACTGTCATCTCCTCGCAGAACGGCGGGGAGACGGGTCAGGGTGAAGGGCGGCGTAAGCGCGGAGCAAGCAGCGTCGCTTATCCCGCTCTTCGCACTGACGGCGTGGGAGAGGTCGACGAAGCACGGGGAAAGGCAGAATGGCGTGGCCAGCAAGTGCGTTGATGGGAAGGTGATCGTCGTCACGGGCGCGGGGCGCGGCATCGGGCGAGAGATCGCGCTGCTCGCGGCGGCCGAGGGCGCCAAGGTGGTGGTGAACGATCTCGGCGGCTCGGCCGAGGGCGAGGGCGCCGACGTCAAGGTCGCCGACCAGGTGGTCGCCGAGATCAGGAAGGCCGGCGGCGTCGCCGTGTCCAACGGCGACAGCGTCGCCGATCCGCAGGGCGCCGAGCGCATCATCAAGACGGCGATCGACAACTTCGGCCGCATCGACTGCGTGGTCAACAACGCCGGCATCCTGCGCGACCGCATCTTCCACCGCATGAGCGCGGTGGACTGGGACGCCGTCATCAAGGTGCACCTCTACGGCGCCTTCTACATGTCGAAGGCCGCGGCGCCCTACTTCAAGGAGCAGGAGTCCGGCTCCTTCATCCACTTCACGTCCACGTCCGGCCTCGTCGGCAACTTCGGCCAGGCCAACTACGCCGCGGCCAAGATGGGCATCGTCGGGCTGTCGAAGTCGATCGCGCTCGACATGGCGCGCTTCCACGTGCGCTCCAACTGCGTCTCGCCGTTCGCCTGGTCGCGCCTGATCGGCACCATCCCGACCGACACGCCCGAGCAGAAGGCGCGCGTCGAGCGCATCCAGAACACCATGACGGCGTCGAAGATCGCGCCGATCTGCGTGTTTCTGGCGAGCGACCTGTCCAAGGACGTGACGGGCCAGATCTTCGCCGTGCGCAAGGACGAGATCTTCCTGATGAGCCAGCCGCGCCCGCTGCGCGTCGCCCACAAGGACGGCGGCTGGACGCCGCAGACGCATCGCCGAGACCATGCTGCCGGCCTTCAAGAGCGCGTTCTATCCGCTCGACCGCTCGCAGGACGTGTTCAACTGGGAGCCGTTGTGATGCCGGTCTCCGGCTTCGAGACTACGCGAGTAGTCTGCCCACGCACTGGCTCCCTCGGTGATGTCGCGACCGTCGCGCAGACGTGGCGGGACTGACAGCTCACCCATCGATCATCGCCACCAGCGTCTCCAGGCGGTCGGCCTCGTCGGCGGGCTTGTCCCAGCGGATGCGGTGGATGCGCGGGAAGCGCATGGCGACGCCGGACTTGTGGCGGGTCGAGCGCTGCACGGCGTCGAAGGCGACCTCGAAGCACCAGGCCGGGCGTCGACCGCGCGCACCGGGCCGAAGCGCTCGATCGTGTGGTTGCGCACCCAGCGGTCGATCTCCAGCAGCTCCTCGTCGGTGAAGCCGAAATAGGCCTTGCCGACCGGCACCAGCTCGCGCGCCGCCTGTCGCCGTCGCGCCAGGCGCCGAAGGTGTAGTCGGAGTAGTAGGACGAGCGCTTGCCGGAGCCGCGCTGGGCGTACATCAGCACCGCAGTCGAGCGTCAGCGGCGCGCGCTTCCACTTGCACCACAGGCCCTTGGGCCGGCCGGCGACGTAGGGGCTGTCGCGGCGCTTCAGCATGATGCCCTCGATGCCGGTCTCGCGCGTCGCCGCCCACAGCGTCTGCAGCTCGTCCTTGATCGCAACGTCGATCAGCGGCGACAGGTCGGTGCGCGGGGCGCGATCGCGCGCGTGCCAGGCTTCCAGCCGCGCGCGGCGCTCGACGAAGGGCAGCTGCGCGCAGGTCCTCGCCGTCGATCGCGCAGCGCGTCGTAGAGACGGACGTGCGGCCGGGAACTGCTCGCAGCTGCTTCGCTCGACGCGATCTTGCGGTTGAGGCGCTGCTGCAGGTCGTTGAACGGCGGCGACCTGGCGCCGCCGCGCAGCACCAGCAGCTCGCCGTCGAGCACGGCGTCGAAGTTGAAGCCGCTCGACCACGTCGGGAAAGCTGCGGCCGATGTCGTCGCCGGTGCGCGAATAGAGCTGCGTCTCGCCGCGCGCCGGCCACGATCTGCACGCGGATGCCGTCCCATTTCCATTCGGCCGAGAACTCGGCGAGGTCGAGCGCCGCCCAGTCGGCATCCTCCAGCGGATGCGACAGCATCAGCGGGCGGAACACCGGCGCGTCTCGACGATGTCGGGGCGGCGGCCCGCGGCCCTCCAGCCAGGCAAACAGCGGCTCGTAGGGCGGCGCTGAGCGCGTGCCAGACCTCCTCGACGTCGTCGACCGCGAAGCCGCGCCATCTCGGCCACCGCCGTCTTGGCGAGCCGCGCCGACACGCCGACGCGCAGGGCGCCGGTCAGCAGCTTGAGCAGCGCCCAGCGGCCAGTGGCGTCGAGCGCAGTCGAGCCACGTCTCGAGCCGCGGCCCCAGCGCGTTGCGACCGATCAGGGCGAGTTCGGCGACGATGTCGGAGAGGCGGGCGACGTCCGTCCGCGCCTGAGCGTTCCCTCCTCCGCTTGCGGGGAGAGGCTAGGTGAGGGCAGATCGCTGCGCTGACGTTCTGCCGCTGCCCTCACCTGGACCCTCTCCCGTGAAGGACGGGGAGAGGGACGCGGTGGATCCCACACCAGCGCAATGGTCTCGGCGGTGTCGCCGACGTAGTCGCGGGACAGGCGGAACAGCTCGGGGTCCATGCGGCGCGCCATCATGTCGGTGAGCGTGCGCCGCAGCGGGAAGGAGAACGGCAGGCCGTCGGTCAGCGCGCACAGCGCCCAGCCGCGGTCGGGATCGGGCGCGGTGCGGAAGTAGTCGGCCATCAGCCGCAGCTTGGCGTTGCGGGCCGGGCTGTAGGACAGGCGGTCGAGCAGGTCGGCAGAAGGCTTCACTCGCCTCCTCGTCCTCGAAGCCGACGAGCGCCAGCGCGCGGCCGCGCTTGCCCATCAGGCCGATCTGATGCACCAGCGCGTCCTCGCGGCCGTGCGTGACCCACACCTCCTCGGCGCCCGGTCTCGCGCGATGGTCGCGATCAGCTCGGGCCAGTCGCAGTGGTCGGAGATGACCAGCGGCAGCTCGACGCCGCGCTGGCGGCGCGGGCGCGCACGCGCATCCAGCCCGAGGCGAAGGCGGTGACGGGATCGGTGAGGCGCCGCGTCCAGCGGTCCTGCAGCGCCGACGGCGGGGCAGATGCACGATCTCGCCCGGCAGCTTGTCTGGCGCGTCCGCCGACGAGCCGGCATGTCGCCGAGGTCGACGCCGAGCTCGACGTAGAGGTCGCACATGCGCCTTCGAGCGCGCCGTGCAGCCAGATCGGCTTGTCGTAGCCGCGCGGCGCGCAGCAGCGCGATCAGCCGCTGCGTCTTGCCGAGCCCATAGGCGCCGATCAGGTGCGTGCGCTCGGCGAAGGCGGCGCGAGCGAGCGCAGCAGGCGGCCGATCTCGCGCGCGTCGGGCTCGTGGCGGAACACCGGCAGGCCGAAGGTCGCCTCGGTGACGAACAGGTCGCAGGCGACCAGCTCGAACGGCGCCGCGGTCGGGATCGGCGCGGCGCTTGTAGTCGCCCGATACGACGGCGCGGCAGCCGCGTGCATCGATCACCACCTGCGCGCTGCCGAGGATGTGGCCGGCCGGCGCCAGGCCGCACCGTGAGCGCCGCCCAGGCCGAGCGGTTTCGCCGTAGCGCAGCGCCTGGAAGCTGCCGGCGCAGTTCGGCGCCCAGGCGCGCCTTCATGATGGCGATGGTCTCGGGTGTCGCGAGCACCGCGCACGATGGCCGGGCCGCGCGTGATCGGAGTGGCCGTGGGTGATGATGGCGCGCTCGACGGGCGCGCCGGGTCGACGGAAGCCGCCCGGCGCGCAGCACAGTCCGGCGGCGTCGAGTTTCAGCCAGTCCTCGAACCTCGCTGGGCGGCATGGGGCTCCGGCAGCGGCGGTGCATGCAGCTAGCAGATCCTGCTTTGGGAAAGATGGTGGACGCCAGCCCAGATTCAGGCACCTCAAGCGGCGCCGTCCTGAGGCCACTGGATTTGCCGCGCCGACCGGGCTTAAGGGAAGGTCATGCCGCTCAAGACCACGCGCGAGGTGCCTGTCCGGCCCGGCCGCATCCGACGCCGCCGCGGCGCGCTGGCTGCCTACAGACCGGCCTGGCGGCGATTGCGCAGTACCTGCAAGACGCGCCTCAGGCTCGCCGGCGTCTATCGCATGATCGATGCGGCGCGGCACCGTCATCTACGTCGGCAAGGCGCGCAACCTGAAGGCGCGCGTCACCAGCTACGCGCGCGCCGGCAACCACACCAACCGCATCGCGCCGCATGATCGCGCGACACCGCGACGATGGAGTTCGTGACGGTGCGCACCGAGGCCGAGGCGCTGCTGCTCGAAGCCAACCTGATCAAGCGCTTCCGGCCGCGCTTACAACGTGCTGCTGCGGGACGACAAGTCGTTCCCCTACATCCTGATCGCCGCGACCACACGGCGCCGCAGATCCTCAAGCATCGCGGCGCGCGCAACCGCAAGGGCGACTATTTCGGGCCGTTCGCCTCGGCCGGCGCGGTCAACCGCACCATCAACATCGCTGGAGCGCGCGTTCCTGCTGCGCTCCTGCTCCGGACCCCGTGTTCGAGAGCCGCACGCGGCCGTGCCTGCTCTACCAGATCAAGCGCTGCTCGGCGCCCTGCACCGGCGAGATCGGCGCTCGAGGACTACGCCGACGCTGGTCGAGGAGGCGACGCGCTTCCTGCGCGGCGAGAGCCAGAACGCGCGCGCAGATGTATCGAGCGGCTGATGCAGGAGGCGGCCGACGAACCTCGACTACGAGCAGGCCGCCAAGTACCGCAACCGGCTGTGCGGCGCTGGCCGCACGTCACGGCCGACCAGAGCATCAACCCGGAGGGCATCGAGGAGGCGGACGTGTTCGCCGCCTACCAGGACGGCGGGCAGACCTGCATCCAGGTGTTCTTCTTCCGCTCCGGGCCAGAACTGGGGCAACCGCGCCTACTTCCCGCGCGCCGACCGGTCGCTGGCGCGTCGAGCGAGGTGCTGGAGAGCGTTCATCGCCCAGTTCTACGACGACAAGCCGGTGCCGCGCTGCATCCTGCTCAGCCACGCGCGTGCCGAGCAGGAGCTGCTGGCCGAGGCGCTCTCGCACCAAGGCCGAGCGCAAGGTCGAGATCGCGCGTGCCGCAGCGCGGCGCCAAGACCGGCATCGTCGAGCACGCCACGCAGAATGCGCGCGAGGCGCTGGGCCGCCGGCTCGCCGAGACCTCGTCGCAGCGCACGCTGCTCGACGGGCTCGACGGAGCGCTTCGGGCTGCGCGCAGTGCCGCGCCGCATCGAGGTGTTCGACAACAGCCACATCCAGGGCACCAACGCCGTCGGCGCCATGATCGTCGCCGGCGCCGAGGGCTTCGTGAAGAACCAGTACCGCAAGTTCAACATCAAGTCGGCCGACCTCACGCCCGGCGACGACTACGCCATGATGCGCGAGGTGCTGACGCGGCGCTTCAAGCGGCTGGTGCTGGACGAGGCCGAGGCGCCAGAGCGTCAGACCTCCGGGTCTGACACCGTGTGCACCGGCTCTGACCGCATGACGTGTCGAGCAATGGTGTCAGACCCGGAGGGTCTGGACACCGATGCGTCACACCCCTCCCGCATCGAGGCCGCCGCAGCCGCCGCCGATCGACCGGCGCGGCGGCAGCGCGCTGGCCTTCGGCGTGCTGCGCGCGGATGCGGCGACGCGCTGAGCGACGGATCGGAACCGAGGCTGGCCGAGCACGAAGGCAGACGCTGGAGGCCGATGCCCAGGAGCCCGAGTCCGGCAAGCGACGAGTTTCCGCGCGCGCCTGACCTCGTGCTGATCGACGGCGGCCTCGGCCAGCTCGCGCGTCGCGCGCGAGGTGCTGGAGACGCTCTCGGCATCACGGACGTGGCGCTCGATCGGCGTCGCCAAGGGGCCCGACCGCGATGCCGGCCGCGAGCATTTCCATTTGCCCGGCCGCGACAAGCCGCTGCTGCTCGAGCCGCGCGATCCCGTGCTCTATTTCGTGCAGCGCGCCTGCGCGACGAGGCCCATCGCTTCGCCATCGGCACCCACCGGGCCAAGCGCAGCAAGGCCATCGGCGCCAATCCGCTCGACGAGATCGCGGGCATCGGCCCGGCGCGCAAGCGCGCGCTGCTCGAAGCATTTCGGCTCGGCCAAGGCCGTCTCGCGCGCCAGCGCCCGACGACCTGCAGCGCCGATCGACGGCATCAGCGCGGCACATGGCGCAGGCGATCTACGATTTCTTTCACGAGCGCCGCGACTGATGCGCCTGCCTGCCGGGGGTCGGCGACCCCGAGATCAGCGCGGGATCGCCTGGCAGATGCGATCGATGGCGGCGCGGACATCCGTCGCGCGATCGAGGCCGAGCACGGCCTCGCGCACCTCGTCGGCCTGGCGGGCCGAGAGGCTCAAGCGCGCGTTGCCGGCGAACTTCTCGACGATCTCGGCGTTCGACAGCGGCCGGTCGGCGCAGCCGCGGTTCATGGCCTCGCGGTGCACGAGGGTGCGGCCGTCCCTCAGCGCGATCTGCACCTCGCCGGTGTAGTGGCGCGGGAAGGTCGAGCGGGGATCGACCTCGTAGTCGACGCGGTCGCACAGGCGCGAGGATGGTCTCGTCGGCGAGCACCTCGGGCTCCAGCTCGGCCAGGCCGAAGCGGCCGCGCACCAGGCTCGCCGCCACCAGATAGGGGATCGAGAACTGCGCGTCGTAGGCATTGGCCGGGCGGCGCTTGTTGGCCACCGGCTCGCACACCGGTCTTGACCACCTCGGCCGGCACCAGCGCCTTGATGCGCTCGATGTCGGCGATCGCGAACTTGTGCTTGTCGATGCAGCGCGATCGCCGCGTCGGAGCAGGCGTGCGTGAAGTGGCAGGCCGGCAGCGGCTTCACCGCGATGGCCATCGTCTCCCCACACCTCGCCGAGCCGGCCGTGGCCCGGCCCCAGCGCTCGGCCTCGATGCCGGCCTGAATGTAGGCGTTGAACAGGCCGAAGCGGCCCTCGTAGGCGCGCGACGGGCCGACGAAGCCCTGGCGCGCCAGCGCCGCCGCCGTGATGCCGGACTGCGCCGCCCAGCCGGGGTGCATGCGCTTGGTCCAGGCGCCGTCCTCCAGGAACTCCGAGGCTGCCCGCGGCCATGGACAGCGCGATGCCCTGCGCCATCACCAGGGCGTGCGGGCGAGCCCCATCAGCGTGCCGGCGGCAAGCGTGCAGCCGAACACGCCGATCAGCCCGGTCGGGTGGAAGCCGATCTGGTGGAACGGCCCGCTGCCGACGGCGGCGAGGCGCGTCGCGGCTTCCACGCCGGCGACATAGGCGGTGAGCGAGATCGGCGCCCGAGGCGCCGCGCATGTGGGCGGTCGCCAGCACCGTCGGCCAAATGCTGGCGGTGGCGTGGATGACGCCGCCGGTGTGCGTGTCGTCGAAGTCGAGGCCATGCACCAGGATGCCGTTGAGCAGCGCGGCGTCGCGCGGCGGCAGGCGCAGCGGCAGGCCGATCACCGGAACGTCGCCCGTCCCGCCGAGGCCGGAGATCGCGGTCGCCGCCTTGTGCGCGAAATCGTAGCGGCCGGAGGCGAGCGCAATGCCGGTCGCATCGAGGATCAGGTGCTTGGCCCGCTCGCGCACCTCGGCCGGGATGGCTGCCGGCGCCAGATCGTGGGCGAAGCCCGCCAGCGTCTCGGAGATCAGCTGCGCCTGCGCTTCCGCAGCGGGCGTCTTGTCCACCGTGCGAAGCATTACGTTCATGTCGGACATCCTCGGCCAGCGTCACCAGAGCACTAGACGTCCAGCCACGTCCTCCACGGAGCGTCTCGTCAGCGAACTTCAGCTCTTCAGTCATGCGTTGGAACTCTAAGACCGCCTACGCGCCACAACCCCCTGTCGGAGAGCTCGAAAGGACCTACGGTCGCGTGCTGCAATGCGAACTTCGCCATTCAGTGTCGCGACCGTAGTCATACCGACTGGTGAGCGACTGTTGCGGATGGGCTCAGACCCCTTCGGGCACCGTCCGCGACCAAGGACAGGTCGCAGTAAGGCGGCCTGATGGCTCGCTGGGTATTCATGGTCGGAACGACGAAAGAGGTGGGACCGCAGCGCTATCGCGAGCGCTTCGGGCGCTACTACGAGGACTTCGCGGTCGGCGATGTCTACGAGCACCGTCCCGGGCGCACCATCACGCGAGACCGACAACACCTGGTTCACGCTGCTGACCATGAACACGCACCCGCTGCACTTCGACGAGGAGTACGGCCGGCAGTCCGAGTTCGGCCGCTGCATCGTCGCCTCGCCGTTCACGGTGGCGCTGATGGTCGGCATGAGCGTCACCGACGTCAGCCAGAAGGCGATCGCCAACCTCGGCTGGACCGACATCAAGCTCACGCATCCCGTGTTCGCCGGCGACACGCTCTATGCCGAGAGCGAGGTGCTGGGCAAGCGCGAATCGAAATCGCGCCCCGACGCCGGCATCGTCACCGTGCGCACGATCGGGCAAGAACCAGGACGGCGAGGTCGTGTGCACCTTCGACCGCACCATCCTGGTGCAGCGGCGCGGCCACGCGCTCGAGGACAAGGCGAACTACTTAGGAGACAGCCGGCGATGTCGCGCATTTCCATCAAGACCAAAGCGGACCTGCCCGCAGGAGCTGTGGCCCCTGTGGGAGAAGATGCGGGGCTACGGCGCCTTCGAGAACCAGGCGGGCGTCATGGCGCACCGGCCGCCGATCTTCAAGAACACGTGGGCGCATGCTGACCGAGCTGGCCGAGGAGGGCGTGCTGCCCAAGCGCTATCTGGAGCTTTGCCTCGTCACCGTGTCGCTCCTCGAACAAGTGCACCTATTGCGTCTCCCACCATGCGCCGAAGCTGGCCGTGCAGGGCATCTCCGGAGGCGGGCGCCGCCGGGCTGCTCGACTACAAGACCCATCCCGAGCTCGACGAGGTCGACAAGCTGGTCGTGGAGTACGCGGTCGCCGTCACCAACGGCTGGAACCGCACGCGCGATGAGATGTTCACGCGCCTCAAGGCGCACTTCAGCGAGGCGCAGATCGTCGAGCTGACCTGGCGCACGGCGCTGTGCGGCGCCTTCAACCGCTTCAACGACATCCTGCAGCTCGACATCGAGCCGGGCGTCGCCGTCGCGCGAGGCGGCCGAGATGGTGTCATCCCGGGCCTTGTGCCCGGGATCCAACCTCGCCATTTGCGCCGGCGCAAGCGGATGGCTGATCCCGGTGACAAGCACCGGGATGACAACGATGGAGCAAGTCACCGATGACGAGCCATTACGCCGTCCTCGCGAAGAAGAAACCGCCATCCTCGACGCGGTCGGCCAAGTGGCTGGAGCGGGACGTGCGCCCGCACGTGCACGCGCTCGAGCATGACGACATCTATCCCGGCGGAGATGGTGGAGCAGATGAAGGCGCTGGGCCTGTTCGGCGCCACCATCGGCACGGCCTACGGCGGGCTCGGCCTCTCGGCGCACCACCTACGCGCGCATCGTGCAGACGCGTGTCGGAGGTGTGGATGTCGCTCGCCGGCATCTTCAACTCGCACCTGATCATGGCGGCGCTGCGTGCGAGCGCGTCGGCACCGAGGAGCAGAAGCGCACCTACCTGCCGCGCTTCGCGACCGGCGAATTGCGCGGCGGCCTCGCGCTGACCGAGCCCGACTGCGGCACCGACCTGCAGGCGATCCGCACGCGCGCGGTGCGCGAGGCAGCGACGCCTACCTCGTCAACGGCACCAAGACCTGGATCTCCAACGGCATCCACGGCCAGGTCTTCGCCGCTGCTCGTCAAGACCGATCCCGCCGCCGAGCCGCGCCACAAGGGCATGAGCATGCTGCTGGCCGAGAAGGGGCCGGGCTTCCGCGTCTCGCGCAAGCTCGAGAAGATCGGCTACAAGGGCATCGACTCCGCCGAGCTGATCTTCGAGGACTACCGCGTGCCGGCCGTCAGCGCTGATCGGCGGCGCGAGGGCCGCGGCCTGCAGCACGGCGCTCGGCGGGCTGGAGCTCGGCCGCATCAACGTGGCGGCGCGCGGCTGCGGCATCGCCAAGGCGGCGCTCGACGAGTCGGTGCGCTACGCGCAGCAGCGCAAGACCTTCGGCAAGCCGATCGCCGAGCACCAGGCGATCCAGCTCAAGCTCGCCGAGATGGCGATCCGCACCGAGGCCGCGATCGCGCTGACCTACAATGCGGCCGCCGGCCTACGACGCGGGCGCGCGCTGCGACATGGAGGCCGGCATGGCCAAGTACGTCGGCCTCCGAGGCGGCGGTCGAGAACGCGCTCGAGGCCATGCGCATCCACGGCGCCTACGGCTACTCGAAGGAGTTCAACATCGAGCGCTACTACCGCGACGCGCCGCTGCTCGTGCATCGGCGAAGGGCACCAACGAGCTGCAGCAGCATCATCATCGCCCGGCAGCTCGTGGAGCGGAACCGGATCTTAGCGAGCGAGCCGCTGCGAGCCTCTGACAGCCGATCAGGCCGGTGGCGCGCCATAGCGGGTTTGGCATTGCAGTGAGCGCTGCGGCTGGCACAGACACCAGTACGATCAATAGATGATGCCGATCAGCGGAATTGAGTGCCAAGCAGCAAGAACCGGCCGCTGCAAGCCCGATGCTCATGCACGCCGCGCGCCGACACGGCATAGCGACGGGATGCATCGTGCCCAGAGTGAAGATCGCATTCACCGGGCCTATGTCGCTGGGTCTCGACGATGGCCAGGTCGATGCGAAGCGTCGCCAGGCCAGCGATGCGCGAGCAGGAAGCCGGCACAGTACCAATACTCGGAGCGGGATGCCCGGCTCCTGAAATTGAACGTAGTTCGCGAATGACGGACGAATTGCTATGCCCGAACCCCATTGTCAGATCCCCGGTTGTCGATCGACGCGTCGCTCGACCTAGCGCGAGCGCAACATGCTTGCGATAAAATGGACGCCATCGCTTGTACGCGGCAAGCAGATCGAGGCCTGCACGCCGTCAGCGTCTCCGAGCGAGCCAGCAGAGCGGACAACCGCTGTGCTACAGAACCGAACATCGGTTGCAACGAGCATGGCGGTGTGCTCGGCTGGAGGACAAATGCGCAGGCATCGACGCTCGCTGGTTCTCATCGTCGCGGCTTTGCTTGTCGGCTATGCCATAGGCCGGCCCTGGCCCGAGCACGTGCGTTTCGTGGCGTGCAGCCCCGACGGCGTGTTCCGGCTCGAGGCGGTGAAGACCGAGTGGACGCCCATCGCCATGCCCGGCCAAGGCGGCGACGGCGGCGGTTACGTCCGTCTCATCGACAATTATTCGCGCCGAGTGCTGCGCCAAAGCCCCTACCTGCCGCACGTCTCGTCGTTCTCGTCCAGCTCGATTGCGTGGCGCGAGCGAGCGACGTGACGGTGCGCCTCGATGCCGATCCGGACACCATCAGCCAGGACTGGCCGCTTCGCCGCCAATAGCGAGCCAGGAGTCACCTAGGAAACAGCCGGCATCGTTAACTTCGTTCAATCTAACGACACAGTGATCGTTGGCCTGATGTGCTGTGCCGGCGATCCCCTTGATCGAAGTCGCTCAGTCACCCCGTCAGGCGCCACCAAGCCCGACAGTCCCACTGAGCGTGTGCCCCAGGGCACGCGAAGGAGGAAGACATGTTGTTCGCCCAGCCATTCTCCACCGAATCCGCCGCATCCGCCGGAGTCGGCTCCGCCGGTCTCCGACTGGATCAAGTCGATCGGCCAACGCATCAACGCGTGGGCATCGACCTGCGCCGACTACTACAGCGCTGCGGCTCTCTACGACGAGCTGCGCGGCCTCCGACGCCGAGCTTCAGCGCCGCGGGCTCTCGCGCGACACGCCCGCCCGCGACGTTCTGCCAAGCCTGCGACGGGTCGGCGCGCTGGTAAGGTCGTGCTTGGCAGACGGTGCCGGGGTCATTCCCTCGGTGGCGCCGACAGGTTGCTCCAGATGCGGATGACGCCGTCCTGCCCGGCGGAGAGCAGGCGGCGGCCATCGGGCGAGAACACAACCGGAGTGCACCGGTCCGGCGTGGCCGCGAAACACGCGAGGGGCCCCGCGGTGCTGCGCATATCCCAAAGCTTCACCTGTCCGTCGTCGCCGGCAGTGGCGAGCATGCGGTCGCTGGCTGGGGGCAAAGGCGAGCGCGGTGACACGGCCGTCATGCGCCTTGAACGAGCGCTGCATGCGCGAGGCGGAGGTGGACCAGAACCGCACCGAGCCGCCGGCGCTGCCGCTGGCGACCGTGCGGCCGCCGGGCGCGATGCCGAGCGCGCTCGGCATGTCGCCCTGACCGCGCCAGGTGCGCGCAAGCCCCGCGCGTGTCGGTGCGCCATAGCCTGATGCTGCGATCCTGGCCGGCTGCAGCGACGAGCCCCGGCCGGGGCGCTGGCGATCGCCAGCGCGCCACCGTCCTGGCCTTCGAAAGCGGCCGCCTGCGCCGAACGCGTGCGGATGTCGTAGAGCGCTACCGCTGCCTGCCTGGCTCGCGACCACGAACTGATTCTGGATCGCTGGTGAAGGCCAGTGCCGAGATCGGCCGCCTCCTGGTGCTGGAAGACCCCGGAGCTTCTCGGCGCGCTCCAGGTCCCACAGCACGATGGCGCTGCCTCTTGTGGCCCGTCAGCGCGCGCTGCTGATCGACGGCAAGCGCGCTGGCTGCGCCTTCGTCGAGCTCGATGGTGCACGCAGCGCACCCGATCCCGCGTTCCACACCTTGAGCGTGCCGTCGGCGCCGACCGAGACGATCCAGCGTCCCTGGTCATCGGCGGCAATCGCCGTCACCGCACCTCTGTGCGCCACAATGCGGGCGGCCGGCGCCAAGTCTGCGCGTCTGGCTCGAGACGACATTGGCGCCGCGGCCTTCCACGCGCGGCAGCCGGTCCTGGTAGGCCACCGCCAGGCCGGCGATGCCGAGCCCGATCAGCAGCTTGTAGAAGAGCGAGCGCCAGCGCCGCGACGGCACGCGCCAGCCGCGCACGCGACGCGGCCGAGGTGGCGCGCGACGCGCGAGCACCGCCGGCGGCGGACGCTCGACGCTCTGCGATATGGCGGCGACGGCTTGGCCTCGAGGCCGCCCGAGGCGCTGCGGCGGCCCGTATCCGAGCCCGAACTGCGCGCCCGATTGCTGACGCACCGGAGCGGGACTGGAGGCCGATGCCGGTGCGGCCTGGGCCGCAGGCGCTCTCTCTGGCGGCGAACGCCGGGCGGTGTCTCTTCAAGCCTTCGATGAAATCGAGGAGCTGGCCTCGGTTTCGGCGCGTCGGGCGCACCGGCACCAGGCTCGGCGTGTCGCTCGGCGGCTCGGCGCTCGGCGGCGGCTCCGGTTCCGCTTCCGGCTTCGGCTGAAGTCGCCCGTGCGCAGGCGCTGCAAGGCGCGGCGAGACTCAAACCAGCCGTCACGCTTGGGCTCCGGCGCGCCAGCAGCGTCGCCGCGCCATTCGGCGATCGATTGCGGCCGCTCCGTCACCTCCAGCCTGAGCGCCTTGTCGATGGCGGCCAGGAAAGCCGGGCGGTAGGAGCTGAGCGCGGCCTCGCGCGGCCGAGCACGTACTCGTCGCTGACCATGCGCGAGGGCGCATCGGGCGGCCGCTTGCCGGCCATGCGCGTGATAGAGCGTGGCGCCGAGCGCGTAGATGTCGGTCCACGGCCCCTGCTTGCTGGAGGTGGTGGCGTACTGCTCGTAGGGGCTGTAGCCCGGCTTGACCAGCGCGCTCACGGTCTTGGAGTGCGAGGCGATCTCGCCGCGCGCCGAGCCGAAGTCGATCAGCACCGGCGAGCCGTCCTTGCGGATGATGATGTTGTCGGGGGCGATGTCGCGGTGCAGGAAGTCGCCCTTGTGCACCGATCTCCAGCGCGTCGAGCAGCGGCGCGATGATGGCGTCGAGCTCGGCCTGCGCGCGGCGCGCGCTTGAGGCCCTTCAGCCACGACTTGAAGCTGCCGCCCTCCTCGAAGTGGAGCACCATGTAGCCGGTGTTGTTGGCGCGGAAGTAGCGGTACACGCGCACGATGTTGGGAGTGCTCGAAGCGGGCGAGCGTCTGCGCCTCCTCGATGAAGCGCGTCGAGGCCCCACTTGTAGTCGGCGGCGCATCTCCGCGAGCGCGGCGAGGCGTCGATGCTCGCCGCTGCGCGCGGCGTAGTCGGCCGGGAAGTATTCCTTGATGGTGACGAGGCGGGCGAGCGCGATCTCTTCGGCGAGGTAGGTGATGCCGAAGCCGCCGGCGCCCAGCACGCGCTTGATGCGGAAGTCGCCGACCAGCTCCGTCCCGTCCGGCAAGGCCAGCAGGTTGGCGTTGGACGCCGGGCTGGGTTGCATTGACTTTCCCATCGCGGCCCTACGGATAACGCGCACGTGGAAGCAGTCCCCCGCAAATCAGTCGTGGCCTCCTTCGCGCCCTGGCGCGCCCACAGCCTGAACGTCGCCCCGAACGGAACCGGGGAGAGTGCGGGCAATATTGTGGCGGAAGAATGGGCCTCGGCTCGGCGGACGGCAGCCTTTTCCAACGCTGCGTGCGTGCTGGCCATGTTCCCGCCCTCATGCTCCGGCCGGCGATTTGCGCTGAAGAGTTGAAATGCAGCCAGTGACAATCCCGGCCGTGCTGCTCGCGCATCTCTCTTGGCAACGCAGTTGGGCGGCGCTGGGCCCTCCGCGGCCGCATCCGCAGCGCGACCAGTCTCGGCGCCGCGTCCAGCAGAGTCACCACGACGCGGCTCAGCACCTGGCGACCACGTCTGGCGTGAGACAGCGATACAAGCCGCGGGCTGCCTGTCGCAGGTTATCAGCGGGCGCCGGTCCGGTGCTCGTTCTGCTCCGCCCCATGCTTGTGTCTGCCGGCGGCACGCGCCGCTCTCCTTCATACGCGGTTGCAGGCGGCGGCGCGTCGCAAGCATGAAGCGCCTGCCAGGCGTGCCGCGCAGTTGCGAGGCCGGGGCCGCAGAGGTGTCGCGTGAGGGACCCGCGAGCGACGCTGCTCCCTTGGCTCTGCACCCAGGCCTGGCTCATGCGCAGCGACGGCGCGCGCCGTAACGCTGGGTCGCCGGCCAGACGATCCGCATCGGCCGGCATCAGGACAACGACATCCGGCTGCCGGATACGTCCGTCCACGCTATCACGCGGTGATCGAGCAAACCCCTGATGAGGAGTTCGTCATCACCGACCTGAGCGGCACGGACGGCAGCGGCGTGCGCGTCAACGGCGAGCGGCTGGCCCGAGCTCAGCTTGCCGACGGCGATGCATCGAGAGCTCGGGCAGCGGACGCGGATGAAATTCGCCAGCGTGCCGGTTTGAGGCCCACAAGATGCGCTCGCGCGACAAGGAGAGACCATGAAAGACGAAAAGCGCGCGGCCACAGGACAAGCCAACGGCTCGTTGCCCAACCGCATCTCTGGGCTCGCTGCGCGATGCCTTGAATGCAGCAAGCCGCGACGATCGCTCGGGCGGCGATCACCCCGGGCGACAAGAGCACGGATGCGGCGCGCCGGCGGCGGCCGACGACCCGGCGCAAGCACGGCCCGCTGCCGCCCGAGATGGCGGCCACGCCCGCAGCCCAGCCGCCGGCAGCAGCGCGCGCCCACAACGCGTGCGCGAGGGCCAAGAGCGCGACCCGCGAGCCCAAGCACTACGAGGCCGGGCGAGCCCAGCACGCAATCCCTGCGCGCCGCCGCTCCGGCTGCGGCCAGGCCGGCCGCGCCCGCCACCGGATGCACCGCCGAAGACCCGCCGTGCGGGCCAAGCCCAGTGGTGCGCAACGCCTTCCATCAGGACCCGGTGGTCGGCTGGCTGGTCGGTGGTAGGCGGCCCCGGGCTCGGCGCCTTCCGTCCGATCTACGAGGGCAACAACGCCGTCGGCCGCGGCAAGCACCAGCGCATTCCCGTCGATTTCGGCGACGACACCATCTCCTCGGAGGAGCAGGCCTACATCCGCTACGATCTGATGGACCGCTCGTTCCTGTTCGTGCCGAACCTGTCCAAGACCAACATTGTCGCCATCAACGACAAGAAGCCGACCGGTGCGCTAAAGCTGGAGTTGATGGACGTGATCACCATGGGCCGCACCCAGCTCGCCTTCGTGCCGTTCTGCGGCGAAGAGTTCGACTGGTCGGAGCTGTCCGTGAGCTGAAGGAGTAGCGGTGGACTTCGAACATGCGAGCCGCGCCAGCCGGGGTGCGGAGCCGCCACTGCGGAGGACGCAGCGATCGTCCTGCGCCGGGAGGGCGCCGATCCGCCCGCAGCCCCGGCAGGCGCTGATCAGCGGTGCTGGCCGACGGCATGGGCGGGCATGCTGGCGGCGCGCTGGCAAGTCTCGACGGCGTGCAAGGTCTTTCTCTCGACGTCGTATCTGGCGTCCGCCGGCGACGTGGCGTGTCTCGATGATGCGCTCAGGCGTTCCAATGCGGCGATCGAAAGCAATACGTAACTGGAACGAAGTACAC